>Ga0316194_10002193_pt1 | contig 13634 bp, 13 predicted proteins | sample CroRivsedime1_MG_FD_204936 | JGI IMG/M metagenome (GOLD analysis project Ga0316194, IMG submission 204936) | Coastal sediment microbial communities from Maine, United States - Cross River sediment 1 | ecosystem: Environmental > Aquatic > Marine > Coastal > Sediment | place: USA: Maine...
CTGGTCGGCCCTCGAGCGGTTCAACCCGAAATATCGATTTTCGACCTGGCTTTTTCGTATCGCCCACAATCTCGGCATCGACCAGCTCCGCCGACGCCGCCTCAAGACAACGCCGCTGTATCGCACCGACTCCGAGGGTGACGAGGTCGAAGTGGTGGTCGCGGATCTCGACAAGGACCCACTTGGTCATCTCGAGAATCGGGCCCTCGCATCGGAACTGCGCGAGGTGATCGACGGGCTTCGGCCCGAGTATCGCGAGCTGGTACTGTTGCGTCACTTTGGTGGTCTGAGCTATCAGGAGATCGCGGATTTCACGGAAATGCCGCTTGGAACGGTCAAGAACAAACTTTTTCGCGCCCACTCCGTATTACGTAAGGCATTGACCGATTTCCTTTGAGGAAAGCGGTATGATTCGAGGGGAGGCCCTTGTGGCAACGGACTGTCAGACAATCCAGGAGATCCTCACCGAGAACGGCGGTGGTCTCGAACGCCTCGGCGGCGCGGAAAGCCAGCACCTCGAGGTGTGTCCGGATTGCCGGGAGGTGGCCGCTGCCGAGAGGGCGCTGGGACTGCTCTTTGCGAGGGCAATTCCGCCCGCTGACCCCGTCGTCGAGAAAGGTGTGCTCGCCGCGCTGCGACCAGTACGGATTCGACGCCGTATCGTGGCGTTTTTGCCGGTGGCTGCGTCGATGCTCGTCGCGCTGGTGGGCGCCGTGATGGTCGGAGGGGTGCCCGGGAGTGGCGTCCTCGGCCTGTTACCCGAGTTTTCGACACAGGGGTGGATGGCATTTGCCACCAGCGTTTCCGATTGGGGCACCGCGGTCGCCACTGGGGCGCGCGCTGCGGCAACCACCCTCGATCCTGCGTTCCTCGCCGGTGCCGGTCTGGTGAGCATCTTCGGTCTCGTTGGGGTGGCGGTGACCGCCCTGCGTTGGCGGAGGGTCTCGCTGTGGCGCGACGATCGTTAACCCGGATATATCTCTTCCTGCTCGTCCCGCTGCTGGTCTCCGGAGCAGCTGCGGCTGATTCCGGGCGAACCGCCGTTCTCTCCGATCTCAGAATTGATGACAGAGTAGCCGGCGATGTCGTGGTCTTTGGCGCCGACCTCGAGCTCGGACCCGGGGCGCGGGTCGAAGGTGATGCTGTGGCGGTCGGCGGCAATATTCGCGTCGCGAAAGGCGCCGTAGTCACACGGCACGTGGTTGCCGTCCTCGGTGGGGCCGAGGTTTCCGTCGATGCCGACATCGGCGGCAGGGTCCTCTGCTTCTCGTCGCCGGCCACTCTCCTCTCAGCTTCATCTGCGCGCGGGGGCTCCCTTCAGACCGATATCTCGATGCGCCTCCTGGCGGCCGGCGGGTGGCTGCTGGTGACCACCGGTCTTGCCTTCCTCTTTCCTACCAGGATGCGCTACGGGGCATGGGCTGTGCCCGCTCTCGGAATCAAGGTCCCTGCCCTCGGGATGATGGCCGGGTTGACAGTATTCGCTTCCCTGATCGCAGCCCTCGGTCTCGGCCCAGTCCTAGGCGTACCGCTCGTTGGTGGATTGATGGTGATCTTCTTCATAGCCAGGGCTGTTGGCCTCACTGTCCTCGGTTGCTGGATCGGGGCGATAGTGCTCAGACGCTGGGTCCGTCATCCCCTTCCGATCAGCCTCGAGGTCTTTGTCGGTGTTCTCGTTTTGCTTGCCGTGAGGTTCCTGCCGGTGGTCGGCGAAACCATGTGGACCTTGATCTCTCTGGCAGCACTCGGCGCCAGCATCGCAGTCATGAGCGTTTCTACCGATCTCATGCGCCCCGAGCCCTCGAGCGCGAATCAGTAGCCCACCCACCCGCCCCCCACCACCCGCCCAGACACAAGATCCAAGATGCAAGATCCGCCCGACCCCACGGACTCACGACTGGGGCGGGTGGATGGGACTTGTATCTTGTATCTTGCATCCGGGTGGTGGGGGGCGGGTGGGCGGGCGCTGACTGGAGTCAAAGCGAGACCTTTGCTATACTTCCCGTCCCCTGCGGGGAGAGGTGCGTGTGAAGATCGACATTGGAAAACTCGAACACGAGCCGCTGCGCTTCGACGAGGAACTTCTCGTTGAAGCCGAACGGCTCGGTCCCGATCAGGTAGCCGGCCAAATCTCGGTTCACCTTACGGGCGAGGTACGCCCACACGAAGATATTTTCTCGATCGCCGGTCGCTGCGCTGCCAAAGGCTCATTGTCGTGTTCGCGGTGCCTGGAACCTGTGTCCTGGAGCGTCTCGGAGGACTTTTCGTTCGAGTACCACCTGCCCGAGTCTGCGCCGCTCGACCCCGAAGCCGGACTCGACGAAGGCGATCTCAACGTGTCATTCCTGCAGGGCCAAGAGCTCGATCTGACCGAACTCGCGGCCGAGCAGGTCTTGCTCGCGATGCCGATGCGGATCCTGTGTCAATCGAGCTGCGCGGGGCTGTGCCCCCGATGCGGAACGAATTTGAACCGAGTTGATGACTGCGGATGCAAGCCCGAGGTTGATCCGCGATGGGGAGCCCTTGCGGATCTCGCTGGCGGCGCCCGCGAGAGTTGATACCCGAACTGGAGACTGACGATGGCTAATCCAAAACGAAAAATCTCGAGGACGCGCCGCGACAAGCGTCGCTCCCACCACGCTCTTCAGACCCCCGGCAAGAGCCTGTGCACCTCGTGCTTCGAACCGAAGCCGCCCCACCAGGTCTGCCCGCACTGCGGCAGCTACAAGGGCCGCGAGGTCATCAGAGTCGAGGAACTCGACTGAGAATTCATGGCTCGGTATGACGGGGCCCGCCGGCTGATGGACAAACATGCCGGCTGAAGGACCGATCGCGGTCGACGCCATGGGCGGCGACGGCGCCCCGCAGACGATTGTTCGCGGAGCCCTCGAGTCGGTCACCGATTCCGGAATTTCGGTCTGTCTCGTTGGGCCCCAGAAACGCCTCCGGCGCGAGCTCGGCCGATTCCGGTTCCTGCCCTCCGGTCTCGAACTTGTGGACGCCCCCGAAGTAGTCGGCATGAACGACCCGGCGATCAGTGTTCTGCGTGGCAAGAAGCACTCGTCCCTCAACGTCTGTGCGGAGCTCGTGCGCGATGGTCGGGCGACCGCCATGGTGACCGCCGGCAACACCGGTGCCGCCTGGGTCGCCGCCAAGGCCGCCCTCGGGATGATCGACGGAGTCGACCGACCGGCGCTGGCCGCGGTGGTGCCCAAGAAAGAGGGTCACACCCTGGTCCTCGATGTCGGCGCCAACATGGAATGCAAGCCCTACCAGCTCGTGCAGTTCGCCGTCATGGGCTCGTTCTACGCGGAGGCTGTGCTCGGCGTGGATTCACCCAAGGTGGGCCTGATGTCGGTTGGAGAGGACGAGAGCAAGGGCGGCCCCCAGGCGCGTGAGCGCAACCGTGTCCTCAAAGCAGCAGGCATTAACTTCAGTGGCAATGTTGAAGGCGGCGATGTTTTCAACGCAGAGGTCGATGTCATCGTCTGCGACGGTTTTACCGGGAACGTGATCCTCAAGGTCGCAGAGGGTTTTGGTGAGATGGTGGTTGGAATGCTGATGGACGAGGCCCGCCATTCACCGATGTATGGTGCGGGCCTCTTGATGGCCAAGGGCGCCTTCCGTAATCTTCGCTCCCGGGTGGATTACTCGGAGTATGGTGGCGCACCCTTGCTCGGTGTCGACGGTGCCTGTCTCATCGGCCACGGCAGATCGAGCGCCAAGGCGATCCGCAACGCGGTTCACTTTGCCGCGTCCTACGCTTCGTGCGGAGTCATCGAGCGCATCGGTGACAAAATCCTCGAGGTTTTGGCGAGCTCCCCCGTCGGGAGGAAGGGCTGAATATGGTCAACCCGGCGAAGATCGCCGCCCTCTTCCCGGGCCAGGGTTCGCAGGCAGTCGGAATGGGCCGCGATCTCGCCGAGCGCTGGCCAGCGGCGGCGGGGGTTTTCAAATCAATCGACGACAGCCTCGGCGACGAGCTTTCCGATCTGTGCTGGAACGGTCCGGAAGAAGATCTCAAACTGACCGAGAACACCCAGCCGGCACTTCTCGCCCACTCCTCAGCAGCCTGGGCAGTGCTGTCCGGCGCCGGTCTCGAGGTCGGTGCGGTCGCCGGGCACAGCCTCGGCGAGTACTCGGCGGTGGTTGCCGCTCGGGGTCTGGGCGTGGGCGATGCCGCGCGCACGGTCCGGCTGCGTGGTCGCCTCATGCAGCAGGCTGTACCGGTCGGCGAAGGAGCGATGGCGGCGGTGATCGGCCTTGACGATGAAATGGTCGAGGTGGCATGTAAGGAAGAAGAGGCGTCGGGCAGTGGAGCCGTCAGGGCCGTCAACTTCAACTCTCCGGGGCAGGTCGTGATTGCAGGCTCGGCCGCTGCCGTGGCCGGGGCGGGCGAGCGCTTGAAGGAATTGGGCGCGCGACGCGTGCTGCCGCTGCCGGTGTCGGCCCCCTTCCACTCGCCACTGATGGCACCTGCCCGTGAAGGCCTCGAACCGACCCTGCGGGAGCTCGACTTCCAACCGTTGGCGGTGCCTCTTTATCGCAACGTCGATGCCGGCCGGGTGAGTGAGCCTGACGAAGTCTGTGACGGCCTCGTCCGCCAGGTGGACGCTCCGGTCCTGTGGTCGGAGATCGTCCGGCAGATGCGGACGGACGGTTTTGAGACCTTTGTAGAGGTCGGCACCGGGAACGTGCTCTCGGGTCTTGTGAGGCGCATCGATCGTGACGCCGTCTGCTACCAGGCGGGAACCGTTGAGACGATCGAGAAGGTTTTAGCTGATCTCATCGGCTGAATCACCACAGAGCCACAGAGAGCACAGAGACTCACAGAGAATGTTTGAAGTTGGCGATTACTTTTTCATCCACCTGCTCTGACGATAAGCCTAGGCGCAACCGGTTTGAGGGCGATGGCTTTTTGTGATTTCCTCTGTGTATCCTCCGTGTTCTCTGTGTCTCTGTGGTTTAATACGATGATTCGACGAACGAGCGCGAAGATGGGAGCGCATTCGATGAATGAGTTTGATGGGCAGGTAGCAGTTGTTACGGGAGGGGCGCGAGGGATCGGCGCCGAGATCGCGCGGCGTCTGGCGCGCGGCGGCGCCAAGGTGGTCTGTGCGGACGTTCTCGACACCACCGAAATCGTCGACGAAATCAACGGTGCGGGCGGCACGGCCGAGGGCCGCGAGCTCGATGTCACAGATTCTTCGGCGGCGGCCGAATCAATCGCCGCGATTCATGAGGCGCACGGCAGCCTCGATATTCTCGTCAACAACGCGGGCATCACGCGCGATCAGCTGCTCGTTCGAATGAAGCCTGAGGACTGGGACCTCGTTCTCGGAATCAACCTCGATGGAGTCTTCAAGGTCACTCAGCCGGTGGCAAAGCTGATGATGCGCGCAAGAAGCGGTCGCATCGTCAACGTCGCATCGGTTGTCGGGCTGATGGGTAACGCGGGGCAGGCCAACTACGCTGCCTCCAAGGCCGGCCTGATCGGTTTCACCAAGAGCCTCGCCCGCGAGCTGGGTCCGCGCAATGTGACTGTCAACGCGGTCGCGCCCGGCTATATCCAGACTCCGATGACCGACAAACTCACAGATGACCAGCGCGAGGCGCTGATGAAAACCGTTGCCATCCCGCGGCTCGGAACGCCGACCGACGTGGCCGACGCGGTCGCCTTCCTAGCCGGTCCGGGCGCCTCCTACATCACCGGGGTGGTGCTCAATATCTCGGGTGGGTTGTATATCTGACAGTGTGTAAAGGGTTAAGAGTAAAGAGTTAAGACGTAACGATCTCACCCTGAGAATCGTTTCAAGACACTTCCACCCCTTTACCCTTTTAACCTTCCTTTCGCCACGGAAACGCGTTTGAGAGGGTGCCAGGCAGATTCCCGCCACACATGCCAGGTTACACTATGCTCGGGAGGTGGCCGATGCCGAGCGAGATGAGCGTGGCCGATCTCATGACCACCGACGTGGTCACCCTGATCGAAGATGAGAGCCTCGCCCACGCTCAGCGCTGCATGGCCCGCGGCCGCATCCGCCACCTGCCGGTGGTTCGCGACGGACGGCTGGTCGGTCTCATCACCCACCGCGATCTGCTGGCGGCCTCGTTTTCGATCTTTGCCGAGGTCGAGGCAAGCGAGCAGCGGCGGGTCTTCGATACCGTCCGGGTGGTCGAGGCGATGCACCGCGACGTGGTGACCGTGTCGCCCGGACTCGCAGTTTCCAAGGCGGCGCGGATTCTGCTCGAGAACAAGTACGGCTGCCTGCCGGTGGTGGATGACGATCAGCAGCTTCAAGGCATCGTCACCGAAGCCGACTTCCTGCGCTTGACGGTGCAGCTCCTCCCATGACCGTCGTCGATTGGGTGCTGATTGTCGTGTGGCTCGGCCTCACGCTGGGAGGCTTCTGGAAGGGCGCGGTGCGAATGATCTTCGGTGGTGGCGGTTTGGCGGTGGGGCTGTGGTTGGCCGTCATTGCCGGCGCCGATGCCCAGGCTGCCCTCGAAGGTGTGATCGGCGTTCCATGGCTCGCGGCAGTGCTCGGACGCCTGCTCCTCGTGTTGCTGACGACGGGTCTTTGCCTGCTCGCAGGGTGGGGCATCGAACAAACCCTGAAGGCCCTGCACCTCGGCTGGCTCAACCGCCTCTTCGGCGCAGCCTTGGTCGGTCTGGTGGCCGCATTCCTGCTCGGAATGGTGGTCGTGGTAGCGATCCAGTTTTCGCCCGAGCTTGCCCAACTCTGTCGCGAGTCGCAGGTCGCACAGTATCTGCTCTGGCTTTCAGAGATGTTGTTGGGAGCCGTCGAAGTCGTCGATATTTGAACAACGCGTTGTTCAGTTAAGGGTCAAGAGTTAAGAGTAAAGGGCGCAAGGAGTTGAAATCGACTCCCTGAACGTCCGCATTCGTTCTTGACTCTTGACTCCTTACTCTTAACCCGAAGCGGGCACTACGCGACGACTGGCGTTTCTTGTATCGGTCGATACAGTGTGTCGCGAAGCACTGGCACCCTACCCGCTTCAGTGATCAGCCTCTCCAGCCTTCGGCGCACCATGCTCGTGCCGGCGGTGCCTCCGGCGGCATGTGTGATGCGTTCGTCCAAAATGGTGCCGTCGAGATCGTTGGCGCCGAAGTGGAGGGCGACCTGGGCGATCTTCTCACCCAGCATGATCCAGTAGGCCTTGAGGTGGGGGACGTTGTCGAGCACCAGACGGGAAACCGCGAGAGTCTGCAGATCGAGCCGGCCGCCGGTTGGCGGCAGATAGTCGAGGGCGGTGTTGTCGGGGTGGAAGGCGAGCGGGATGAGGCACTGGAAACCACCGGTCTCGTCCTGCAGTTCGCGCAGGGCGATCAGATGGTCGACCCGCTCCTCGGCGGTTTCGACATGACCGTAGAGCATCGTGCAATTCGACTTGATTCCCGCTGCGTGGACCGTCCGTGCGGTGTCGAGCCAACGCGCCCCATCGGTTTTGTGGTCACAGATCTGGTCGCGGACCCGCTCGGCAAAAATCTCCGCCCCGCCACCCGGACATGAATCGAGACCGGCGTCGCGCAAGCGCGCGATGAGATCCACGAGGGTGATGCGTGATGCCTTGGCGATGAAATCGAGCTCGACCATCGTCAGGGCCTTGAGGTGGATCCACGGAAACCGTTCTTTGAGGGCGCGGAAGAGATCCTCGTAATAATCGACCAGGAGCTTGGGATGGAGCCCTCCGACGATGTGGAGTTCGGAGACCGTCTCGTCGACGTCGCGGGCAGCGATCTCCACCGCCTGGTCAACGGTGTAAGCCCAACCCTCGTCCTTCTCGCGCCAGGGAACGTAGAAGGCGCAGAGCTTGCACGAAGCAACGCAGACATTGGTGGGGTTGAGGTGGCGGTTGATGTTGAAATACGTGCTGTCCCCGTGCAACCGCTCGCGCACCAGATTGGCGAGTCGCCCGACTCCGACCAGATCGTCTGTGGTTGCTGCGAGCAAGCCGTCATCGCGGTCCAGTCGCTCTCCGGCGAGCACCTTTTCGGCGACCGGCTTCAAGGCCGTATCGCGAAGCCGGAGGCGGGGTGTTGTTTTCATAGCCCCGGCATTATGCTTGCGACAAGATCTCGTTTCAAGAGGGTCGAATTATTTGAGCTGCAACGACGACAAAAACTGGGCGTTGGACGGGAACTCGCGCACCTTTTGCAGGAGGAGCTCCATGGCGGCCTCAGGCGACAGTGACGAAAGTGCCCGCCGCATCAGATAGAGCTTTTCGACCTGCTCCTTGGGGTAGAGCTTCTCCTCCTTGCGGGTCCCTGACTGAGGGATGTTGATGCAGGGGAAAATTCTCTTATCGAAGAGCTTGCGGTCAAGCACCAGCTCCATATTGCCGGTGCCTTTGAACTCCTGGAAGATGACCTCGTCCATCCGCGAGCCGGTGTCGATGAGGCAGGTGGCAACCACCGTCAGGCTGCCGCCGTCCTCGACGTTGCGGGCCGAACCGAAGAACCGGCGCGGTTTCTCCATGGTGCGGGCATCGATGCCGCCCGACAGGATCCGCCCCGAGCCTTTTTGGAGGTTGTTGAAAGCCCGCGACATGCGGGTCAGCGAGTCCATGAACACGACCACGTCCCGGCCCATTTCCACCAATCGGCGGGCGCGCTCGAAGACCATCTCCGAGACCTGAATGTGGGATTCCAGCGACTGGTCGGTGGAGGAGGCGATGACCTCGCCACCGGCGATGCTCCGCTTCCAATCGGTGACCTCTTCGGGTCGTTCGTCGACCAGCAGCACGAAGATTGTCGTGTCGGGATGGTTGACCGCGATCGCATGGGCCATCTGCTGGAGAAGGGTGGTCTTACCGGCCTTTGGCGGCGAGACGATCAAGCAGCGCTGGCCCTTTCCGAGTGGGGCGATCAGCTCAGCGACCCTCGGCTCGACAATTTCAGGATCCGTTTCGAGGTTGAAACGCTCGAGCGGGTCGATGCTGATGAGTTCGGTGAACGGTATTGCGTTCGTCCGGTATTCATCGGGCTCGAGTCCTTCGATGGTGTCGATCGCGGACATTCGCGGCCGGTCACCCGAGTGTGCCTGGCCGGCGAGAATCAGGCCGCTCTCCAGGTGAAGGGGTCGCACCAGTTCAACTGGAACCGTCGGGTCCGAGCGATCGGCGACGAAGTTGCGATTCGAAGCCACCAGCAGCGGACTGCCGTTGTCACGAACCCAGAGATAGCCCTCAACCTGGATCGGCGGTCCCTTCGGGCCTCCACGACGACGCGGTCGGCGGCGGCGGCGGCGGGAGCCCGATTTGCGTTGCTGGGGATTCTGCTGTTCTCGCTGGTCGTTCATTCAATCCTCTTTCGGGAAATCAGATCCGAACGATTCGGGGGGTGTGCCGAGGGGTGACCACAGACGCACTCACACCGTTGAACTCATCGAGCAAACCGGACGGTGCACTCGTTTCCTGTCGTGTGCTCGACCGTCCGGAGCGGGTCGGCCCGGGCGCCAACGCCTCATTCGAGGGGCGGGCGTCTTCCGCGGGCTTCCAACTCCACCCTACCCGGAATCATCTCCGCGCGCAACACCCTTCACGGTTTTTGTCGAGCTCAAGGAGTTCGTTCGCGATCTTCATGAACGACGACTGGTCGACCCAACCAGGTGGCGGGTCGGTGTCGTCACAGGGCTGCTGTCGCAATCCTCAGTTCTTGCCGATCATGATCGACACGCCGGTGATCTTCTGGTTGCTCATCTCGATCGCCAAAGGTTTTTCCTTCTTGTTGCCCTTCTTGACGACAACCTTGTTGCCATTTTGCTTGACCTTGTAGCGGGTGCCGGCGGCCAGCGTCAGTTCCTTCGCTACATCCGCGGCGATCTTTTTGGCGCCCATGCCCTTGACGACGTTGACCGTGAACTCGATGCCGTCCTCGCCGTGCGGGGTGAAGACCATCGAAAAGGTCCCGTTGGCGTCAGGTTTACCGTTGATGGTGATCTTGTAGGCGTCGCGGAAAACCGTTGGAATGGTGATTTCGCCGGGTTTTTCTTCTCCGAAAGCGGGCAGTGCGCTGAAAGCGAGGCAGACGAAGAGGCAGAAGGCGACTGCAGTCGACAGTTTCAGATGAGCGCTATTCACAGGATTCATGATGTCCTCCCTGACATTGTGCGTTGCGGGAGTATAGCGTTTCGTCTGGGACCGCGGGTGTCGACGGAGTGTTTTTGTGACATCGGCCACCTCAGAGGACTGCGGAGCCGTTAGAATCGGTCGCCGTTCGGGTCTCAGCCGGCGTGCCGAGAGGAAAAGCTTGTTCAGAAGACTGGTTGTTGGTGGATTAATCTGTGCTTCCCATGTGATGGGAACAGGCGGCGCATACGGGGCCGATCTCCCGTGCACGGTGTGTGCCGGTGTTCAGGCCGGCGACCTGACGATCGTTCTCGACGAGTTGGTGAATGAGCCGAAGCTCGGCGATGACGATGTTTTCTTCCTGGCGTGGACGGTCCCTCTCGATGGCACGGCGGATGTCGGTACCATCGACGCCATACGACGCACCGGTGCGATGCCCTGGTTGAGGGTCGTCTTCCAGACCCCGCAGCCGATCGTGGACAATCTTGATCGCCTCGAGGCCGAGCTCGAGGAACTCGTAGCTCTGGTTCGTGATGGTGGGGAAGGTCTCTTCGTCCAGGTCGTATGGATGCCCGAAGGAGGCGCAGTCGATGTCCGCGATCACGCCTTTCTGATCAAGCGCGCAGCGGTCGCCGTCACCGGCGCCTCGCTGGACGCGACCTTCATCGCAGGCCCCCTCGAGGCTGATCCAGAATCCCTCCGCGCGCTCTACCGCGAGGAGGTCGCCGCCTACGTCGATTTCATTGCGCTCGCTCCCGGTAATGACCTGATGAACGCCCTCGCGACGCTGGGCGAGATCGATCCCGGCAAGCCGATGGTGCTCGACGCGTTGCCAATGTCTGGCAAACCGGGAAAGACTGTCGCCCGGGTGGCAGAGTCCGCTGCTGCAGGGTTTGCGGTCACCTTCTTCGAAGCCGGTCCCGTGACCGCTGCTGATCTCGCCCCCCTCAAATCGATGGCTCGGGAGCTTCGAGGAGATCTCGTTTTCGATCCCTACTCGAGCCCCTCTGGTGCAGATTCTGCATGGGCCTTCGTTCGCGAGGATCTCGGTCTGCGAGTCGTCGTCGAGCCACGACCGGACACCAACGATCTCGAAGTCGTATTTGCCGACGCTCAGTTGCGTACGCCGACGACGGTCGACCTCGCGACCGGGGAAGAACGACACCTCTACGACACAAGCCGGGGTGTCGATGGATTGACCATCCGGCTGCACGATCCGGACGATGTGGTGATGCTGCGGCTCGAGCGGCCGAGCGCTGAGGAGCTCGAGGCCTTCGGCCAGCAGATCGATGTCGGCGCGGGTCGTGAGATTCCGGTCGAGGAGATCTTGCGGCAGTTGCAGGGCTTCGAGGACGCCCAGGGGCGGCGGCTCGAGCACTTTCAAGCATCGAGGTCCTTGCATCTCCGCTTCCAGGCCGCCCAGGGAGCCTTCGAGGCATCGTACGCCGGCGAGTTCTTCTACCGCCGCGACCACGGCTTCGACTGGGTCTGGAGGGACTTCTACGTTGGCGGCGTCAGATGGAAATCGAAGAAGATCCCGAGTGTGCCGCTGATTCAGCCCGAGAAGGTTGCCTCCATGCCGGCCGAGATCCGGTTCACCAAGGACTATAGTTACCAGCTCCGCGGCACCGCGACCATGGACGGCCGTGATTGCTGGGTGATCGACTTCAGACCTCTCGAACCGGCGCCCGGCCGCAGTCTCTACCGCGGCACCGTGTGGGTCGATCGCGAGATCCATGCCCGGGTCCGCACCCGCGCGACCCAGGTGGGCCTCGAAGGCTCGGTTCTGGCGGCCGAGGAGACGCGATACTACGCGCCGCTTGACCGCAGCGGACTCCAGTCGGAATGGACCGCGAAGAGCTTCGTACTGCCGGTGAGGATCTCGGGTCAACAGACGTTTTCCATTCTCAGCGCCACCCTGCCGGTCGAGGTGGAGACCGAGATCACCGATATCCGCATCAACGGCGAGGACTTCGACCGCAACCGCGATGCGGCCCTTGCCTCCGACGCGACCATGTTGAGGGACACCGACGACGGTCTCCGTTACCTGAAGAAGGGCGAAACCGGTGAACGAATCGTAGAGACCGATTTCGATTCGGATCGGCTCTTTCTCGTGGGTGGTGTCTTCTGGGATGAATCGGTGGACTACCCGCTGCCGTTAGCCGGGCTGAATTACCTCGAACTCGATTTCAAGGACACCGGTGCCCAGATCGATGTCTTCTTTGCCGGCGCCTTCCTCGCCGCCGGGATCGCGGACCCGCAGCTCTTCGGCAGCCGGTGGAACGGCGGTGTGAACGTCAACGGGCTTTTTTTCAAAGCGCGAGACGAACTCTTCCGGGAGGGCGTTGTGGTGCCCGAGGAGGACGTCAAAAGAAGGACGGCGTCAGCCGACGTGTTCGTCGGGCGACCAATGGCGCGCTTTCTCAATTTCGAGCTGACCTACGGTCTCCACACGGAGGACTTTAGTCGTGCTGATGACACTGCAGAAGATTTCATCATCCCTCAGGACACGCTCACCAGCACCTTTCGGAGCGTCGTCCAGTACAACCGTGGGGGTTATCGGCTGCGTCTCTCGGGGGGCATCAACCACCGTTCCGATTGGGAGTTCTGGGGCCTTCCCGGAAATGATGAGTATCACCCCGATCAGAAGGACTACTCGCGGTGGCAGGCCCGGTTGGGCAAGACATGGTGGCTGCCGAAGTTCCGAAGGGTCCGGGTGTTCTTCGAGCATCTCGACGGCTCGAATCTGGACCGCTTTTCGGGTTACGACTTCGGGATGTTCGGCGACGCGTCGGTCTCCGGCTACCAGAGTGGGCTGGTTCGGGCCGAAAAGGCGAACGGCGCCCACCTCCTGGGGGGCATCAATTATTTCGAGAAAATCCGTTTCGATCTCAAGGCCGACGCGGTGTGGGCGAGCAACACCATGACGGGTCTCGACAACGAGCTCCTCGCCGGCGTCGGCCTCGAGGGCACGATGACCCTGCCGTGGCAGCTGATCATGAACTTCGAGGCCGGCTACGCCATCGCCGGTCCGGGCAAGGGGAACATCGCGCTGCGGGTCTTTTTCCTGAAGCTCTTCCCCGGGAGCTGAGCACCGCCAGCCGCCGAGGATCTCGATCAGATTTGCGGCTCCAAAGCCTCCCGTCCGGCTATCGCGGATGGAGCCACGACGGCAGCAGTGAGTACGGATCGACAGTGACCGCCTGGTTGTAGGCGACACCGCTCTGGCCCAGGAGCTTCTGCAGCTCACCCTCGTTGAAGGCGTCGAAGGTCTCGGTCGCGCCGCCGATGAGTTTTCTACCAACAAAGATCTGGGGGATGGTCTTGACGTCGAAGCGAGCATTGAGCGCCGCCCGAACCTGCCCGCCCCAGTCGTTCTCCTGGTAATCGACCGAGTCGAGGTCGATCGACCGGAAGGGGATGCCGCACTCGGCGAACATCTTCCGCACCGACCAGCAGAACTCGCACCACTCGAAGGCGAACAGCGCCACGGGCTGCTCCGGATCATTGAGAACCTCGTCGAGGAAGGCCTCGGCCTCGGG
>Ga0316194_10002194_pt1 | contig 13626 bp, 13 predicted proteins | sample CroRivsedime1_MG_FD_204936 | JGI IMG/M metagenome (GOLD analysis project Ga0316194, IMG submission 204936) | Coastal sediment microbial communities from Maine, United States - Cross River sediment 1 | ecosystem: Environmental > Aquatic > Marine > Coastal > Sediment | place: USA: Maine...
CCACTGGACCTTTTTCCGTCCGGATGGGATTGCGATACCGGATTGTGGTTACCACGCCCGGGACATGCTGGATGACGACATACGCTATGAGGACATAGTCCATGAAGGGCATGGCGAGCGCTACGAGAATCCGCCACGTGGCGGGTTATTGAGCGCGGTGGAAAAACTCGTCAACGAGCCGCCGCCACCACGCTATTTTCATTAGCTTCGCTGTGTTCGCGCGGCAAGTCCTGACCCATACTGATCCTTGAGCCGCATGGCAATCGCCCGGTTGCTATCTCAACTAGGAGCGACCAGTCACGGTTTCCGGCAAACGCTCCGCCACGTGTGCGTCGAGCTCAATGCCCCATGTCTTAATCATGCACGCGAGCGTGTTGTACATGCCGTGCAACACGATCATGTCCAGGACCTGTTGTTGCGTGAAGTGTTCGCCGAGTTCCTGCAGCGTGTCTTTCGCGATTGCCTGATTCTCAGCGAGATTATCCATAGCGAGGAGCAATGCAGCATCTTGCACGTCCCAGCCCTCTGCATTGGGCCCCTCTCTTACGCGCTCAATTTCTGCGAGCGTTAGTCCGCTGGCGAGGCCGCGAACGACATGTGATGCCCACTCGTACCAGGAGTTCGTGTGCACGGCGACACGCAGGATGGCGATCTCGCAGTGTCGTTGCTCAAGATCGCCGCCATTGACCGAGTAGTTTCGAAGATCCCACCAGGCATTGAGCAGGCGTGGGTGGTTGGCCATCAGCGAGTGGATATTCAATGGCCGTCCATTCATGTCATCGATGACATGCTGCAGCGAGGCATCCCAGTCCTGTGGTGGTATGGGTTCCATAAGAGACTCCTGTCACGGTAATGGTGGTCGTGGTAAATCCGGCCCAAAAATGGCGAGAAACCGTCTACATCATGTGTGATCTGTGCGCCACGTCAAGCCAGCGAATGTGACACAGGGGCAAAATAGTACCCCTTGTAACAGGTGTCGTGCGCAGGCCAGATGGTTTCACCATTCTTCTACATTATTTTCTCGTTGACGATAACCAGCACCGCGTTGTCGCTGGCGTTCTTTATGGCGTGGAAGAACTTCGGCCGGAAGCCGCATGCCCTGACATGGTCCGCTGCATTTCTTGCCGGCGCGTTGCAGTGGTTCAGCGTCTTGAACGCAGATGCTTTTCCGAGCGCCGAGACGTTCCTGCTGTTCGAGAATGCGTGCTCAACAGCACTGGTCACCCTCGGCGTGCGCGGTCACTGCCAGCGAACCCATTGCAAGTTTTTGCCCAGGAATCTCTGGCCAATCGCGTTAGCCGTCTACTCGGTTATCGTGTGGGCCATTCTAATCGAGCCGAATGTCGGCGTTCGGATGGCCACCGTGCCCGCGTACGCGGCCGTCACGCTGTTCCTGTCTGCGACGATGATCATCCGCTACCGCGAGCGAACACGACCGGCGGAATGGGCAGCGGCGGTTTGCATTTACATCGTTGCAATCATCCAGGTGGCCTCCTCAATCCTGGCATTTATGCAGGGCCCTGCGGGAGACGAATCAGTCGCCGCTGCCTACCTGCACTTCAACTTCCTGACCTTGCCGGCTGGCTACATGGCCATGTCGATGCTCATCCTGATGATGATGGCTTCTGATATGTCCGCGAAGATGAAGAAGATGGCAACGACCGATCACCTGACCGGATTGCTGAACCGTCGCGGATTCCATGAATATGGCGAACGGGTATTCTCCACAGCACGACGGGCGGGCACTGAATTGTCCGTCATAATGACGGACATCGATCGCTTCAAGTACATCAACGATAAGTTTGGCCACGCTGCTGGCGACTCGGCCCTCGTTCACTTCGCGAAGCTGGTTTCTGAAGCGCGGCGCACGGAAGATGTTATCGCGCGTGTTGGTGGCGAGGAGTTCGCTCTGCTGCTGCCCGGCACCAACCTTCGGGATGCGATGGCGCTGGCTGATCAACTATGCAGCAAGATCGGCGCGAGTCCGATGGACATGACGAGCGTTGGTCTTCCGATGACGTCGAGTTTCGGCGTGGCGGCCATTTCCGAGAAAGACAAGCTGCTTGACGATATGGTCCTGCGCGCTGACCGCGCTATGTATCGCTCGAAACGGGCCGGGCGCAACCAGGTCGATCTCGAGTCCTCCCAGTTAATGTTGGCTGAAGACGGAACGCTAAGACCGGTTACTTCAGGATAGCTGGTTAAACCACATTCCAAGCAAGAGAATCTGCGGCACTGTCACGACCGGTAGCCAGATGGCCGTGCGCTTGCCAATGTTCGTCCACAGCAAACCAATCTCGGTGTAGTCGGTCGCGACTCCAGCCATCAGGAACACAAACGGATTGCCCAGTGCTGCAGTCTTGTTGAATATTTCGAATGCCAGCGGCGACGTGCCTTCGCTGCAGACCTCAAGTACTGTTGCAAACGCCAGGGTAACCAGCATGCCCGTGAGGTTGGGGCCCATGTAGTCCATGAACCAGTGCTCGGGAATGTAAGCGCCGATGATTGATGCGGCCAGGATGCCGATCAGTATCCACCACAACACCATGTTGGCGAGTGCCACGAAACCGATGGCCACTCCCTTTACCGACTTACGCAGGTCGAAATTCGTGATGCGGTCCCAGGAGACGTTCTCCTCATCGACGTCTTTCGCCGGGCCCTCGATGAGCCCGAATCTATCGAGTACCGTGAAGACGATGCCCGTGACCAGTGCGATCGCCATGGCGCCGACGACAAACAATAGTGCCTTCCAGCCGAAGAAACCAAACAACAACACGGTCATCGGCAGGTTCGCCCAGGGAGAGGCGAGCAGGAAGGTGATGACGGCAGGCACACTGGCGCCTTTCTTGTAGAGCTGAATAGCGATGGCGAGGATGCCGTGCGAACAGGCGGACATCAGGAATCCGGCAAGCACGGCATGGATCAGGGTCATCTTGTTACGTTTGCCGAGGAACCGGATCACGAAGCCATCGGGCACGAAGTAATCAATGATGCCGCCAAGCACGAGGCCCAGCAGGACGGCCCACCAGACGATGCCGAGATACGACAACAGGCTCTCGTTCAGCGCTTCGAACGGGGGCAGGAACGAAACCAGCAATACCGCGAGGAAGACGCCGCCCATAATCGCCAGGCGACGATTGATCGGTGGGATCTCGTCTTTGGGCTTACTGGCGTGGCAACAGTGTCCGGCGGTACTCATGGGCCTAAGAATACGGACGTAGTTTAGTTTTTTCTAATGTGTTTAGTACTTACGGCATTGCGGTAGGATAGGCCACCACCCAGCTTTGCCAACAAGGACCAGACAATGCTGCTCAACTCGTTCCCGCGTGTACCACTGGCACACTTGCCAACTCCCCTCGAACTTATGCCGAACCTGACAAAGCATCTCGGAGGCCCTGAAATCTGGGTGAAGCGCGATGATTGCACCGGTCTGGCGACCGGTGGCAACAAGACCCGCAAGCTGGAGTTTTCGATGGGCGAGGCCGTCGCGAAAGGCGCGGACACCATCATTACCGTTGGCGCCGTGCAGTCCAATCATGTGCGCCAGACGGCGGCTGCTGCGTGCAAGCTGGGGATGAAGTGCGAAGTCCTTCTCGAGCACCGGGTCGCCGATCCAAGCGAGTTGTATCGCACGTCGGGCAATGTACTTCTGGACCGCATATTCGGGGCGAACCTGCGCGAATACGACAAAGGCACAGATTTCGATGCGGCCATGGAGAGCGTGGCAGACGAGGTTAGCGCAGATGGGGGCGTGCCGTACATCGTTCCCGGTGGCGCCTCCAACACAGTGGGCGCACTCGGCTATGTGGGTTGTGGCGAAGAACTATTGCAGCAGTTCGATGAGCAGAAACTCAAGATCGATCACATCGTTACCGCAACCGGCAGTGCCGGAACGCACGGTGGCCTCGTGGTCGGATTGCGTGCCAGTGGCAGCGACCTGCCTATCCTGGGTATCGGCGTGAATGCGCCGCAGGATGTTCAGGAGGAACGCGTGTTTGATCTTGCCTGCGAGACGGCGGAACTGGTCGGGAAGCCGGGTTGCGTTAGTCGGGACGACATTGTTGCTGACTGTAATTACATTGGACCTGGCTATGGTGAACCCACCGAAGGTATGAACGAAGCCGTGCTGATGCTGGCGCGACAGGAGGGCCTGCTGTTCGACCCTGTCTACAGTGGCAAAGCCCTGGCGGGCATGATCGATCATATTCGCAAAGGAACTTTCAGCACCGATGAGCAGATCGTGTTCCTGCACACGGGCGGTGCCGCCGGTTTGTTCGCCTACGCGGATACGCTGGTCCTTTAGAGCACACCATGCACCCCAAGATTTCGATCAAGAGCCTGACCAAGACCTACGCCGGTGGCTTCCAGGCGCTCAAGGATGTCGACCTCGAGATTCATCAAGGTGAGATTTTCGGCTTGCTCGGGCCGAATGGTGCCGGTAAGACGACGCTGATCAATATCGTCTGCGGTATCGTTAATCCGAGTAGCGGCACAGTGCTCGTCGACGGGCACGATATCGTCACCGAATTTCGCGAGACGCGGGCGAAGATCGGTCTCGTACCCCAGGAACTTCCGACCGAGACCTTTGAGACCGTGCGCGACACGCTGCGTTTCAGTCGCGGTTTGTTCGGGTGCTCCCCGGATGAGTCGCACATCGAAAGTGTGCTGAAGTCATTGTCGCTCTGGGACAAGCGCGACACCAAACTGATGATGCTGTCTGGCGGGATGAAGCGCCGCGTGCTGATAGCCAAAGCGTTATCGCACGAGCCGGACGTGTTATTCCTCGATGAGCCGACCGCGGGCGTCGATGTCGAGTTACGGCAGGACATGTGGAACGTCGTCGACCTTCTTCGCCAAAAAGGCGTGACGGTCATCCTGACGACGCACTACATCGAAGAAGCTGAACAACTGGCAGACCGGGTCGGGGTGATCAACAACGGTGAGATCATTCTTGTCGAAGAAAAGAACAAGCTCATGCGGGACATGGGGAAGAAGCAACTTACGCTGCATCTCTATGATGAGCTGGATGCAATCCCGGGCGAGTTGTCGAGCTATGCGCTGGAACTTAGCGAGAATCGACGTGAGCTTGTCTACAACTACGATACGAAGGGCGAGCACACCGGTATCACGGACCTGATTCAGGACCTTCGCAACACAGGTGTGCGATTCAACGACCTGCAGACAGCGCAAAGCTCACTCGAAGAGATCTTTGTCGACCTGGTGAATAGAGACCGATGAACTTTCACGCCATAAAAGCAATTTACCGATTCGAGATGGCGCGCATGTTCCGTACTGTCGTACAGAGCATCGTCGCGCCGGTACTCTCGACATCGTTGTATTTCGTGATTTTCGGGTCGGCGATCGGCTCGCGCATTACCGAGATTGACGGTGTCAGCTACGGGTCATTCATCGTCCCGGGTCTGATCATGCTTGCCATTATGACGGAGAGCATCTCGAACTCATCGTTCGCGATCTACTTCCCAAAATTCACGGGCACGATATTCGAGGTGCTGTCGGCGCCGGTATCCTACGGCGAAGTGCTGCTGGGCTATGTCGGCGCGGCGGCAACGAAGTCGGTCATCATCGGCGCGATAATCCTGGCGACGGCGAGTTTCTTCGTCGATATCGAGATCGCACACCCCGTTGTGATGGTGACGTTCCTGATACTGACGTGTGTGTCGTTTTGCCTGTTCGGCTTCATCCTCGGCGTCTGGGCCGATGGCTGGGAGAAGCTGACCATCGTGCCGATCCTCGTCATCATGCCGCTGACCTTCCTGGGCGGTACGTTCTACTCGATCAGCATGCTGCCACCGGCCTGGCAGACGATTAGCCTGTTCAATCCCGTCGTCTACCTGATCAGCGGCTTTCGCTGGAGCTTCTACGAAAATGCCGACGTAGCGGTCGGTCTCAGTCTCGGTATTACGGTGGCCTTCCTGGTTGCTTGTCTGCTGGTTGTTCGCTGGGTGTTCAAGACAGGCTATCGCTTGCGGAGCTGACAGTTTCAGTTGGTTGGATGCGCGGCTGGAACCGCTTTGAGGTAGGCCGCAATTGCGGCGCGGTCATCAGCACTTAGCTTTGACATGTTTTCCTGCACCGCGACCATCGTGCCGCCAACGGTGTCGAAATCGGGCGTGAACCCCGACTCCAGGTAGTACGCAATATCGCTGGCAGACCAACCGGAAACATTCTTTCCTGACGAAGTGATGTCTGGCACCTTGCCTTTACCATCAGGGTTCGCGGCCCCGCCAAGCCATTCACTGGCCATCATCCCACCAAACCCGTCTCTCGGTGTATGGCACTCACCGCAATGACCTGCGCTTTCCACAAGGTATCGCCCGAGCAACAGCTGATCGTCATCGGCGTCGACACTAAATACAGGATCGGCACTGAGATTCATGCGTTTCCACAATCCGATGCCCCGTCTGACCGACCAGGGAAAATCGAGCGCGTGTTCAGGCGTTGTTCCAGCGACCTCTGGCAACGTCGCAAGATAAGCGCGCAGATCCATCACGTCTTCTGCGTTCATCTTTGCGTATGACGTGTACGGAAAAGACGGATAGTAGTGACGGCTATCGGGCGATACGCCGTGTTGCATGGCGTTGACGAACTCGAGCATCGACCAATCGCCGATGCCGTCTTCAACATGAGGGGAGATATTGGGAACGTGGAACACACCGAACGGCGTGTCCAGTTCCAGGCCACCGCCAAGCAGCAGCTTGTCGTCTCCCTTCGCACGTTTGCCATCGACAGGCGTTGCGTGGCAAGACGCACAACCTCCGGCCCAGAAGATGCGTTCGCCGGCGCTCGCGTCTGCGGAGTGCGCCGGGAGTGTGTCCGTCGTGGTTGTGCCGGTTAGAGCGGTCGCAGTCAGGGCAATGACCGCGACCGTGCCAACCAGGTAAAGACTACTCTTCTTCAATACGATAGGTGTCGTGGCAATCCTTGCAGGCACCGAAGATAGGACCCGTAACAGGCTTGGCATCATCCAAAGTTGCAGGATTCGCCTCGATTGCAGCCGCTGTAGCCTCCTGCCACTGCACGATTGCTGCTTCAAAACCGGCTCGATCCTCCCAGATTGCAGGCGCAGCTTCGCCACCCTCACTTCCGTCCGGGAACAATCCGCCGAGCTGGTCAGCTGCGGATGCAAACGTCTCCAGAGACGTCATAAGTACGGCCTGATCGTAATCTGCCTCACCTTTCAGCATCGCGCCAACGGGCTTTGCTGCGTCTCGCACGCCTTCCATCAGCTCGTGTCGTTCGTGCCCCGGGTCATCACCGGCAAGGGCAAGAGTTGCCGCAGCAAGTGCGTAGGCCAGAACGGAAATTCGAATACTTGTCTTGTACATAGGTCTTAAGTCCTTAAACGTGTTTGTCGGGTGCTGCAAATAGATGCGCTAGCATATCCGATATCTGTATGCAGAAACCAGATGCAGAGCTGGCCAAAATCATACGACTCTGCAGATTTCCGCAGAGTTCCGGTGATCCGAGGAAGTGAGCGCCAAGGTGATACAGTAGCGAGCAACTGTTTTCTCAGCGGGTCTGATCTATGCGATTCACCGAATGGAAGGAAATAGCCGAACTGGTAGGTCTCGTTGCGATCGTTGCGTCACTCGTGTTCGTGGGGCTGCAACTAAAGCAAAGTCAGGAGATCGCTCTTGCCACGCAATACCAGTCCAGGGCGGAGTCCGTCCAGGAGTTGGTGCTTACGCACCTCGAGATTGGCTATGATTCATTTATTCCAGCACTCCGCCAGGGTGCTGAAGACGGAGTACCGCTGGGAGATATTCATACGGTGCATTGGCTGTGGATCCAAATGGACAACCACTACTATCAATACCAGGCCGGGTTCCTTGATCAAGACGCGTGGGAAGCGCAGCTACGCAATACGAAAGAGCTATTCAGTTTTTGCAGGATGAGATTCGTGTATGAGTGGCGCAAGAAGGGGCTGCGTGACGAGTTCGTTAGCCTGGTCGCTTCGCTTGACGATCCATGCGCTGGTAGTTAATTCGCGACAAGAATCACCTGGGCGCTTCTTCGACCTTTTCTTCTTCGACCTTTTCTTCTTCGAGTTCGGTTAGCGTGTACTCGTCGATAACCTTACCGATGGCCTCCGCACAGACAGCGCAGAACGCTTCTGTTCTCGTGAACATCAGGCAGTTCTGCGCGGATCGATAGTAGCCCTCGGCCTGGTAATTGCCGCCTTCGAAGGCACCCACCACACCTTTCTGGCCCGACTCCTCAAACAGGTTTTCCACGAAGATCTGGTTGTCACGAAACAGCATGTTCATTTCTGCTTCGGGGACATCGTCCGCACGCATCTGTTGCCGAATTTCCTGGTACGCGAGTGAGTGTTTCTCGAACGCGTCCTTGGGCCAGGATGTGGGCAGAGGCGTGTTGGGTGCGACGTGGTGGTTCCACTTGAGGTTTTCCGGATCGAGCAATGCTGTCACATTGGGTTCGTAGGGCTCAGTGATAACCTCCGGTGCTTCGTATTCCACCGCACTGGTGTAGTACTCGTCGGCAAGGCCCGCGAAATGGTGCCCAAACTCGTGCACGAACAGGTACGGCGCCCATTCGCTGTTGGCCGCCGCTGTGCTGTAGAGCCCATAGATACCGCCGCCGCCGTACACTTCGGAATTCGTCAGAATCTCGATGAAATCGTAGGGCGCTGATGACGCGATGCGGCGCATCGACTTGTTGTCGAACGTCAGCACGTAGCGCTCCGAGCGAAACGCATCGTAGGTCGCACCAATGGGTGAGTCCCGGAATGTGTTTGTCGACGGACGTGACACGCCGGACTGTGCCGCCGGCGGAGCAATTGCCCAAACATTGAAATCGTCCTTGCGTTCCTTGAAAGGCGACGTCGAAAACAGGACCTCGGTGAGTTCCACGGCCTTGGCGATGAACCCGTCCTGCTCTTCGGCGGTGTAACCATCGCCCATCAGAAGCAGGTCCACCTTGGTCGCCGGGTCACCGCTCTTATGGATCGCGACAACGTGCTCGTCGAACATTGCGGACTCGCGATGCACGAGAACGTCTGCCGGATCGAGTTCGATGCGCCAGACTTCTTCAAATGCATTACCCGGTCCACGCTTCTTCATCACGAGGTGGAATACGGACTCCTGCGCCGGGAAGCGAACCGATTCATGGAACGAACGGTTGATGACACGCGACTCGCCGATGGTTTCCCACTCACCGTAGATGCTGCTGAAGCTCCGTGACCATGCAATCTCGCCGGTGTCCGGGTCCACAATTTCGAACAGGTACTTGCCCCTGGATGTCACGTCGTGAGGTTGCGCCATGTTGCCCGTCCAGGGCAGTGGTTCGATCACAACCTGGTCGAGCGAGAACATCTCGGTATCGTGATTGCCGCTATGGAAATAGTCGACTCGCATGGTGCCGGGTGCTTCTGCATTCGCGGTCACCGATACGCTGCAGGCAAACAGCAGCAACATTACAAGCTTTCTCATCGACACGATCCTCGTACGCATCCTGTATGGTGAGCCTATGTTATCGCGTTTTATGCTGATGCTGACACTCGTCCTGGCCGGCGAGGTCGTCTACATGCTGCCGTTCGGGCTAACCCGGTTTTTTCGCCCCAGTTTATTGGAAGCATTCAGCATTACGAATACCCAACTGGGTGACGTATTCGCCGTTTACGGAGTGATGGCGGCGATCGCGTACTTCCCGGGTGGCGCCCTGGCAGACCGGTTTTCCGCGCGGTTCCTTTTATCAGTCTCGCTGATTGCCACCGGGTTAGGTGGGCTCTACCTGGCAACGTACCCGGGTATCTTCGGCCTCGCGTTGCTATTTGGCTATTGGGGCATCACGACAATCCTCCTGTTCTGGTCCGCTTTGGTCCGGGCGACACGTGAGTGGGGTGGCGATGACGCGCAGGGGCGGGCATTCGGCATTCTCGAAGGTGGTCGCGGTGTTGTTGCGGTGTTGCTCGCGACGGCGGGTGTCGCAATGTTTGCGATCTTCATGCCGGACGACGTCTTGGCCGTCAGCGACGAAGGTCGGCGCGCAGCGCTTCGGGAAGTCATCCTGCTGTACTCGGGCACGACAATGGCCACCGGGGTCCTGGCCTGGCTCGTCATTCCGCGCGCCAAGCACATCGGCGATACCGGTCGCAGTCTTTTCAAAGGGGCAGTCGCCGTTCTCAATCGACCCCTGGTATGGGCGCAAGCCGGAATCATCATCTGTGCCTACTGTGGCTACAAGGGACTTGATAACTACTCGCTCTATGCAGTTCAGGTACTGGGCATGAACGAAGTAGAGGGTGCGAAACTGGCGGCGATTGGCGTGTATGTACGCCCGTTTGCAGCGGTGGCGGCGGGCTTGTTGGCAGACCGGTGGTCGGCGGCAGGCACTCTAAGAGTGGCTTTCGCAGTGTCACTGGTCAGCTACGTCGCGCTCGCACTGGTGTCGCCGGATGGTGCGTTCCTGTTTGTTATCTACGGGAATCTTTTCTTAAGTTTCTTTGCGGTCTTTGCGCTGCGTGGCGTGTACTTCGCTCTTTTGCAGGAGAACGCCGTGCCGCCATTCCTCACTGGCGCCGTGGCTGGAACGGTTTCCTTCGTCGGCTATACGCCCGAGATCTTCTTTGGGCCCATCACGGGCCGCATCCTGGACGCCAATCCTGGCGCGGTTGGGTTCCAGCACTATTTTCTGTTCCTGGCGGTGTGTTCAGCGATCGGTATCGCAGTCGTCGGCTATCTATTGCGGCTGCAACGGTCAGGCAGTGAGGGTCGGTGGCCGACCGAGTCCACGCTTATGAGAATGACCACAACGAAATAGAAGCAGCGCCTAGTTGGCCAGGTCCAGTCCGATAATAACGGGGTCGTGATCAGACGCTCGGTACGGCGAGTTCGCATCGAACAGCGCCGGGTCACGGCCGTGCTCGAGGTTGTAGTCGAGTAGGGGTGGTTCGTCCACATTGATGTGCCAGACAGTGGATTCAGCGACTTGCGGCACAAGGCTGGGCGTCGCAACCGCATGATCCAGGGCGCCGGCCTGGCCATCGAACACGTAAGAGTATGGGTTGGGCGCGGCGCCAAGCAGGCTGGTGAAACCGGCACTATCAAACGCGGCCAGCGGATCCTCTCTCGTGTAGGCGTTGAGATCCCCAATTATCAGGAAGTCAGGGTCGCCGCTTCCGGTCGGGTCGGTGCCAACCCAATCCGCGAGTGCCGCCGCCGCATTGGTGCGCGTGATATTGCAGTTGCCCTGTCCATCATTGAGATTCGGGTCGCCATCGGCACTGCACGACGAGCCTTTCGATTTGAAGTGATTCACGACGACAGTGAATGCAGCGCCGGTCGAATCGACCGTGAAAGTCTGCGCAAGAGCTGGCCGATTTCGGGAATCGTTGTACCGGGAATCTACGCTGCGATCGAGTATCGCGAAATCGCCCGATGCGGAGATGGTTGTTGCGCGGTAAACAAAGCCGGTCTTGATGGCGTCATCATGAATCGACCCCGTGTCGACATACGCGTAGTCGGTCGAGCCGATCGCGGCATTTACTGCATCAACAATCGTGCTCAAGGAGGCGTCCGCATTATTTTCCAACTCGACCAGGCCGATAATGTCGGCGTCCAGCATCGTGAGAGCAGCCACGATTTTCCCCAGTTGCCGGGTGAGTTCGACATTGCTGTCGGCGCCTCGACAGGACTGGTCCGATTGCGGGCCACAGGCGTCCGCACCGGTGTCGATGTTGGAAAAGAAATTCCGCGTGTTGAAACTGGCGACGCGGATAGCGCCGTTCACCGAAGGTGCAGCAGGGCGTGGGTTAAGCGATTCGAACTCGGGATCACCCGTTGGCATCAGGCGCCAGGTTTCATCGCCGCTTCCGCCGCTGCCGCGCGAATAACGCAGGTTGCCGACGAGGTCAGTTATGCGGTCGCCGGCGCGAATTGAATAGTCAGCCGTGTTGCCCGCATTGAGGAAGCGCACGACGGTCGGAGACTGGTTTCGAAGTCCGTCGTCGAGTTTGATGCTGCGTCGAGCATTTGACTCCTTGTGTGCCTCGTACTGGTCAGCGTCCGGCGCGTTGCCATTGGTGAACTGGTAAAGGCGCCCACCTTCGGACAGCGTTACCGTGCCGAAGCGCTCGAGGTTCCACAACTCGGTAACGGTCAACGGGTCGGTGAACCGGACGTACATGCCCTCGAATCGCTCCAGATCCGCGATGATGTCTCCGTCGCTATTGGTTGTCGTCCCGCTGACCGGCAGGTTGATGGGCGTGGGAATGACCGACCCTTCACCCACTACACGCACCGAGGTCAGGTGCAGCTGCGTTTCGCCGAAGTACTCGGTGACCTCACCCTGCACCTGGACAAGATCACCGGCGTCGACGTCGACGGCCGGACTATCGCCGTCAAATACAAAGATGCCATCGGAAGTATCCAGATTGAAATCGGGCGGCGCATCCTGCAAATAGAACCCGCCGAGGTTGCGGCCAGTGTCGCCGTCGCCTTCCTGGAAATCACCCGTAACGAGGCCGGTAACCGTAACGGTTTGTCCTACCATCGGGCTCGTCTGGCCATCGCCCTGGATATCACTTATCAGGATTGCGCTGCCCGGCGGAGGCCCAGCAGGTGGAGGAGGGGCGGTGCTGCCACCCGCTCCACCGCCGCCACACGCGGCAATGAGCGCCACGCCGGAAATCAATGGGGTCCATCTCATGCCGGCATTCTAACGCAGGTGCTCAGGCCATATTAAACAACAGGAACTCGGCGTCTGATTCGGATTTGGCGACGATTTCCGCCGCGTGACGAATCTGTGCGCCATCACCAGCGGATAATTTCTCGCCGTTGACTTCGAGCTCGCCGGAGACGACCTGCACGAAGACGCGGCGGTCGGCGACGCCGCCCAGTGTGACCTCGTTACCGGTCTCGAGGACGCTTGCATAGAGATCGACATCCTGGTGAATCGTAATCGAGCCGTCGCGGCCGTCGTTGGAACCGATCAGGCGCAGGCGATTGAGTTTGTCCTCGCGCGAGAACAGCGTTTGCTCGTAACCGGGTTCGAGATCATTCTGCTCGGGGAAGATCCAGATCTGCAAGAGATGCAATTCCTCGTCCGCCGAGTGATTGAATTCACTGTGCAGAACACCCGTACCCGCGGTCATGCGCTGAACTTCGCCAGCGCGAATAACCGTTCCGTTGCCCATGCTGTCCTTATGCTCAATCGCGCCGCTGATTATGTAGGTCACGATTTCCATGTCCTTGTGCGGATGTGTACCGAAGCCCTGTGCAGGCGCAATGCGGTCTTCGTTGATCACGCGCAATTTGCCGAAGTGCACGCGCTCCGGATCTCTGTATTCAGCGAAAGAGAACGTATGCTTCGCCTTGAGCCAGCCGTGGTCGGCGCTGCCACGCGATTCGGATCGAATAATGTCCAACATGAGTCTTCTCCTTATTCAGGCAGCCTGCGGCGCGAGGTGAATCAATTCGGCAATACGGGCGCGGGCATCGTCCAGCGCTTCATCATTGCCGCGATCGGCTCCCTGGGCACCAATGAACTCGACGTCAGTGATGCCGACGAAGCTCAGCGCGTGCCGAAGGTAAGGCGTTGCGAAGTCCATCGGGCTACCGACCGGCACTCCACCCGAAGGAACGACTA
>Ga0316194_10002198_pt1 | contig 13608 bp, 14 predicted proteins | sample CroRivsedime1_MG_FD_204936 | JGI IMG/M metagenome (GOLD analysis project Ga0316194, IMG submission 204936) | Coastal sediment microbial communities from Maine, United States - Cross River sediment 1 | ecosystem: Environmental > Aquatic > Marine > Coastal > Sediment | place: USA: Maine...
AGGTCAGCTGAAGACGGGCTACTTTGGCGTGCTCACGCAGGGATTTCCGCAACTCGTGCGCGTCAACAGGGATGTCCTCGAACTACACACAACAGAGGGTTGGCCCGACGATGCACCAGTGTTGTGCCGTGTCAAAATGATTAACGAGTTTCCGCTTATTCCCGACCTTGAGAGACTTGAGGCGATGCTGGCGCGCGAATCTATCCAGGCGTAGGCCACGCAGAATTGCAGGCGAATAAAACCGGGTCGTGTCGGTATATAGGCATGATTGCGGATGATTTGCCGGCCTGATCGTGGTGTACATTGGCATCCACGGGGCCGTAGCTCAGCTGGGAGAGCGCTGCGTTCGCAATGCAGAGGTCGGGAGTTCGATCCTCCTCGGCTCCACCAACTTTTAGTCCAGGTAAAGGTTGAATCGAGCCGCTGATCTGCATGTTTTCTTAACTCGGAAGCGGCCGTTTGCGCTGTCTGCAATCTCACTCTCGTTAAGGCGATTCTACTCTTGAAAACGTTTCTGAGATCACTCGCCATCGCCCGTCCCGCTTGACCGCAATCCATGTGAACTTGGTTTTACCAGATTCAGAGAGATCGATGACCACAGCGGTGTCGCCGTGCACACGAATGGCATCGTGTACTACGCTAAATGGCGCGATTTCTTCGCCCAATATGTAATCAATGTACGCGGCCCGATCTATCGTTTTACCGGACGCCCACGTGGCCAGGAATTTTTCATCGAGGATGCGTTCAAGTGCCTTTCTGTCGCCGCTGACCTCTGCGTCAATCCATGCATCGTCCAGGGCGATTAACTCGGCCTCGGCCGACGACTCCGCTGTGGCTTCCGGAGCGATTGCGCATGCCAGGAACGATATTGCGATCACCGAGATCAGGAATGTGCGTTGCATAATTTTCTCCAGGAGTACTCAGGATCTAAAATATATTGACGAAAACAACATCGTCCTGCAATGAGCGAAGTTCGTCAGGTGGCTATTAGCGACAACGTCGTAACTGACAAATAGTCTATCGTGAACAAGGGCCAGAATATTACGAGAATCTTGTGATAGGTTCTGTTGGACCAAAACGCCGCAACGACGCTGAGAACGAGATGCGGGATAACGAACGCAAGGTACGCGTCGGGTAAGCCGCGCAAACCAATTTCCGACTTGGCTATTGTTTTGGGTGGTCCGCAGATTGAGAGAATTTCTCGTCAGGTAACCGTATGTCTGCTTTCACCAATAGCGGACATTCAACTAACGGAAATTAGGCGATTTTGAGGGGCAGCTAACGGCCACAAGCAGACGCTCGACTGAAGTGCTAAAGCGAGTCATAAATCGTTCGCCCGCCATTTTTTTCGACACTAAATCGAATATTCTCATCGGCTATCTGTCCTCCAGTACTTACGTCATAAACCGACAAACGAATCACTTTCTCGTCTTCAGAAAGCGGGGCTCTGTTGTCGCAGTAAGGTGGAAGCCGCCCTAACGACCACTGGAGTTTGACTCCGTCCACGGGAAATTCTTTGTAGTCAACTTTGGGCGTCAGAATAAAGTCCGCCTGCATGTAGCAGAAAATCGGTTCGGCGCGAATGCCCAAGTTACCGTTCTGCTTGCTCTCTACGCCGAAGACTATTGTCGGACGGTTCGCACTTTCGTCGAGCACAGCATGAATTACGTAAGTATCCCTTTCGAGTCGATATCGCAATGGCATTTCTGATTGGTCGTGTATGCCAGAAACATCCGGCTGCCCAGTTCCAACAACCTCCATACTGTTAGTCAACGAGATATATTCATAATCGATCTCATATGAACATCCAGATAATCCAACTAGTAGGAAAATTGCCGTTGCGAATATCAAATTCACGGTATTAGGCGCCTGTTACGCGAAATGTGTACTGAATCGCCAGTGACTGCTTTGGGTTGTGACATCAATCGGTCAATGCAACACCTAAACTCTACCACTAGAGAAGGAGGTGTTGTAAATGAAGCAGAGAAAGAGACGATATTTCACTGCGGCCGATATAGCGGTGATCTGGGATCGATGGGAGAAAGGCGATTCCCTTAATGCGATAGCGCGAGATCTGGGTAGAGGTCACTCGGCTGTTCAGGGCGTGTTAGCACGGAGCGGCGGCATTCGACCGGCGCAGCGAACGCGTTCGCAACGAGCACTAAGCATTGCGGAACGCGAAGAGATATCACGTGGTGTGGTCGCCGGCCATTCACTTCGCTTTATTGCTGCAGCATTGAATCGTGCGCCTTCGACGGTCAGTCGAGAGATCAACCGCAACGGTGGCCGGCGATGTTACCGGGCGAACAAAGCTGATCGAGCAGCCTGGGATAGAGCACACCGTGCCAAGCGCTGTAAACTGGCCCAGAGCCCTGCGTTAGCCTATATCGTGGCTGAGAAACTGCAGTTGGAGTGGTCGCCCGATCAGATCGCAGGTTGGTTGAAAAGCACGTACCCGGATGACGAGAGCTACCAGGTGTCACACGAGACGATTTACAAAAGTCTGTTTGTGCAGACCCGAGGCGTCCTGAAAAAGGAACTAATACAGTACCTTAGGAGGCCACGGGCAATGCGTCGATCGCGTCATCACACGCAGAAGACCAAGGACCACGGCAGGATCAGCAACACGGTCTCGATCAGGGAGCGTCCGCCAGAAGTCGAAGACCGCGCGGTGCCCGGTCACTGGGAAGGTGACCTGCTGTGCGGCAGTAACAACAGTCAGATCGCGACCCTGGTCGAACGACACTCCCGGCTTGTGATGTTGGTCAGAGTACCGAGCAAAGACACCAAGACGGTGATCAATGCACTCATCAAGCAGGCTCACAAGTTACCGCGGGAACTCTATAAGTCACTCACATGGGATCGTGGTAAAGAGGTGGCCGATCACCAACGCTTCAGCCTGGATACCGGGATCAAGGTGTACTTCTGCGACCCGCAGAGTCCGTGGCAGCGTGGGTCGAACGAGAATACCAACGGACTGCTGCGCCAGTACTTCCCGAAAGGAATGGACCTGTCGAACGTTCATCAGAACAGACTGAACGCCGTTGCAAGACGCTTAAATGAAAGACCCAGAAAGACGTTACAATATCGAACGCCCGCTGAACGATTTAACCAATGTGTTGCATCGACCAATTGACATCGCAATCATTAGCGGCCCTTCAGGACTAGTTTAGCCCAATGTCTGCTTTCGGGGCCAAAGCGGACGTTTCCCAGGCAAAAAAAACCCCGCCTGAGCGGGGTCTTTGTTTCACTGTCACTAGTTTAATCGTTCGAAATATCCAAGCCATGGTCAGATATCCAATACCACCTGCCGCCGTCCTTCAGACACACGTCTGTCCAGCGTTGCGTTGAATACGTTATCTCTTTCGTGGTTTTGTTAGTCGATTTGCTCGAATCAATGTAACTGATGACCGCCATATTTCCTTTAACGATCACTGATAAAGGTTTGAATAACATTGTCTCAGACTCACTATTCGCGAAAGACTCAACAATTCCTTTCTTTCGATCGGCTTTCGTCGTTGGGACAGTTGATCCTTGTCCCCAACCAACAAAGTCCTTGTGAAAACAATCCATCAGTTGATCGGCGCTCTTTGCCGAAACACACGCTTCTTCAAACTTAAGTACTTCCATTTGTTCTTTCGACCAATTATCAGCCGAGGCATAAGCTGGTATCAGTAGTACAGCAGTAAGCAGTATTGTTTTAATTTTCAAGTTTTTGTTCCCCAGTGTGCCGTCTGTTCTGCCCGAAGCGGGCAGAATTCTTACGGCATCACGCGGACAGCATACGCTTATTTCTCGTAAGTCTGTTGACCGCCGATCCTGTATGTGCCGATCGACTCGCAATGTCGCCACCAGAGATGCCGGATTCAAATAGCAAGCGTCCGCAATGGGTCATAGGCAGCGCTTCACGGCAAACCGATACTAGTGGATCTTTGTGTCTGATTCCCGGCTGATCCGAAAAGCCCAAAGCGCTAAACCTGTGGGTACAAGCAAAGCAATCCACGACGCGAACATCGGTACCTCATATCCGTCAACCTGAATCGACATGCCGTAAACGATTCTCAGTAAGTGAGCCAGAGCAACCAGAGAGAAAAATACGCCTGACACAACACAGTATTTCTTGTGGTCCATCTCCATCCTCCTGGGCAGCAACGCTATCAATCTACTGTCGGGCTGCCAAAGTAAACAATAACACCTCTGCCTTCCTTTGGACTTTTGAGACTTTATAGGACGGTCGCATCCGTTCCGGGTCACGGGTTCTTTTTGTTGGGTCTTTTTCTTTCTTCCTTCAACTCGTGCAGCACTTTCAGGCCTTTCTTGCGTTGCTTGGAAATGACTTTGAGTCTGGAGGCAATTTCGTGTTGAGCTGCCTCATCGGTCTCACTTGCCAGCTCCTTTTCGAGTTTCTTTTTTTCATCACGCAGTGCATTCAGAACTTTCTTCAGGGATGCGTATTTTTCCAGCTGCGCCTGCCGTTCCGCGCTGAGAATATCTTTTAGCTTGGCCAGCATTTTTTCGGCTTTCATCTCGCTGCCTCCCCGTTCGGGTTCTCCATCATCTCGGCTATCTCGTCTTCACTCAGAGTAATGGTTCGCATCGCTACTGTTTCATCCAGGTCGGCTGCCGAGAATAACACTGAGCCGGCTTCCACGAGGTCCCAACAGGTTTCCCGACAATAGGAAATGTCGTTCATTAGCGATGTAGCAGTCTGCACGTCGATACACTCCTTCCTGATCAGGTCATCCAGTCCCTTGCCAAACTCCCTGGTCTTTTCTTCGATTTCGAGCTTGAGGTGATCCAGCGACAAGGCGGACTTCGATTCACTCGCAGACATACGAGTAGCCTCGATTTTTCTCAGCACCGTGATGATAAGGCGCCGTAAGCGGTTGTACTCTTTCATGGTGAATCGATTATCTGATCGCATGAACCGATTCAGGTTTTTTCTGAGATGTTTGACGCCCTTTACTGCCTCGATCACATGCTGTCCCGCTTGCCGTAGCCTATTCAGTTCTTCTTTTAGCCTGCCGTCGGAATAACCGCCGCGACTATTGATGACGTACTCGACAATGGAACCGTAAAGAGCCTTCAGCTTCCTCTCATACAAATCGTCGATATCTTCATCGATGACGTCGGTGGATTTCTTAACAACACGCTTAACCTTTTCTTCCGACTCCAGCACGTCCCGATTGATGCTAAGGCCATCCACGATGACGCCTGCTGCCAGGTCGTACAAGCGGATACTCTCCTTTCTTACAGCCTCAACCGCCGCATCACGAATATCGCCCGGGCCACCGCTCAAATAGATTGGGCGCTCGATCTCGATCTCTTCCGCAACGATTGCCTTCTTGAGGAATTTTACCAGGACACTCATAAGCGGCAGCATCACGACAATGCCCAGCAAGTTGAAGAGGCTGTGGAATACGGCGAGCTGCAAGGTGTAGTTGTCGCCCGCGATTCCGATGTGTCGGCTGAGCCATTCAACGGCGGCCATCAACTGGTAGATGCCGCCGATGGCGAGCAGCCCGGTTACAGTGTTAAAGATAAGGTGGGCCACGGCCAGGCGCTTGCCGTCGGTGCTTGAGCCCAGCGAGGCGATGATGGCAGTAATGGTTGTGCCGACATTGGATCCGATCGCCAACGCCAATGCGTTTTCATAGCTGATTTGTTGTGAGGCAAGGGCCGCCAGGATGAGTATCAGTGTGGCGTGGCTGGACTGCATGATGACCGTCGCGGCTATGCCGATGCCGGCGAACGCCAATACGCCGGGATAGCCCGTCATAGCGTATTCCGCAAGGTCGATGGTCTGGCCGACAGAGTCGAAGCCTTCCTTCATGTACTGAATACCAAGCAACAGGAAACCCAGCCCGGCCAGCACATAGCCGGCGCCCTTGAGGCTTTTTGTTTGCTGGAATACCAGGACGATGCCGAATACCAGCATGGGCATGGCATACGCAGACAGGTTCACCTTCAGGCCGAAACCCGCCACGAGCCAGGCGCCCGTTGTCGTGCCCAGGTTGGCGCCGAAAATAATGCCGATGCCAGACGTCAGCTCCAGCAAGCCCGCACTGAGAAATGAGATGGTAATGACGGAGACGAGCGAGCTGGACTGCATAACGGTGGTTGTCAGCACACCAAACGTCATGCTCTTCCACAACTTGTTGGTGGCCGCCCTGAGCATCTTCTCCAGACCGCCAGCCGTAAATGTCTTGAAGCCTTCCTCGAGAGCCAGCATCCCGAAAAGGAAAATAGCGACACCCGCAGTGATGGTCTTGAAATCTGCGCTTACGGTGAACCCGTACGCGAGCAGTAAGAAAATTGCAGGCAGAAAAGTCTTACGTAACATGCGGTGATATTCGTCCCATCCTGCAACCGATAATGGCTTGGCAGCTAACTACCTACAAGTCAGGGATATCCGAGGTACCTACTCTGAACCCTACTGTCCGATGTCGACCTGCCGCCCCCTTGAAGGCATGGCAACAATGTCGTGATTCGTAAACCATGCCGCTGCAGCGTCGGACACCTTGCCTGCGTTGCGAATAGCGTCTGATTCGGCGAACACAACGTACAAGTCGCCGCCTTCGGCGAGAAAACCCGGCGCAGCTACCAAAAGACGATCATCGTTGGCAACCGCAACGCCGTTACGTTGCAGCGAGATCAGTCGCTTGCCTTCGGGCAGCGTCAGGTCGTACGTCACGCTGAGCCCCGACACCTGTAACAAGCCACGTTCGAGCGTGAATGACTGTTCAAGCGCACGACGAATCTGCTCGCCGCTCATTTCTTTGACGATGATATCGTCGACAAACGGATAGGTGTCCAGGAGGTCCACCATGCGTATGTCTCCAGCCGGCAGGTCTTTTCTCAGGCTGCCACTGTGGACGAAGGCGACGTCGGTATCGGCCATTGCGAGGAGGGCATCGGCCAGGAGATTGCCAATGTCCGACTCTTCTATATAGCGACGATTCATACGTGCTGCGCTTTGCCCGATAACCGTCTGAATTTCCGGGTAAGCACTGCGAAAGTCAGTAAGTTTGGTGATGATCGCCTGGTCGGGCGCGTAGAGCGCAGGGTCCACCGGAATCAGGCGACCGTCATGAGCCGTGATCTCGCGAGTATTTGTATCCAGTGTGAGTTGCAGATAACCCAGGTGCGTTGCCTGCCCGTAGGTTTGCATGATGATGGTGCCGGTCTTTTCGTGCACGATGGGCTCGGGTGTGCCGGCATCGGCATGACCGGCGAACAGCACATCGACACCCGTTACGGCACCGGCAAGATTGATGTCGGCATCGATGTCGCGTTGCAGGCGCGGGTCGCTCTCGGCGTCGGTCTGCATGGGCGCGGTCTTGCCCTGGTGCGTGAGCAGTACGATGAGGTCGACTTCGTCGCGCAGCTCATCAACCGAGCGTTGTACCGCTTCGGCCGGCACCGTGACATCCAGTGGCGCGATAAACGACGGAATGATGGCGCTGACGGCATCCTGGCCCATGATGCCAATGACACCAATGCGAATCCCATTGCGCTCGATAATGGCATGCGCCTGTGCGTAGGGATGATCGGTGTCTTTGTAGAAGAAGTTCGCACCCAGCACTGGAAACGGTGCACGGTTCTTCTGCCAGGCGAAAATCTCGTGACCGTATTCGAACTCATGATTGCCGATCGCCATGGCGTCGTAGCCCATCGTGATCATGAGCTCGAAAGCCAGCCGTCCCTCGGTGAGCTTGGCCAGCGCGCCGGTGAAGATGTCGCCGGAATCGAACAGGAAGACATTGGGCTCGGTCTGCCGGATGTCCTTAATAAGTGTGGTCATCTCGGCAATGCCACCGATCATCTCCTGGTCCTCGAGCCAGAACGCCGGAATCGGGTCGTAGGCACTTTCGACGTCATTGGTGAAGAGCAGGGTGACCGTCGTGGAGTCTGGCTCTGCTACCTCGGCGGCCGGTTGGCAGGCGGCGAGGGTGAGGGCGAGGAGGGAGAGGAGAAGGAGTTTGGTGAGCGTGGGTCGGCGCACGGGGTTGGAGCCTCTGAGTTCAGGCAATTACTGTACCGAGTCAGGTGCCGAAATCAACGACTTTTCGGCAACGCCCCTGACGAACTTGAGTATCTGCTTCGACGTGTAGTACCGCGCGGGCTCAAGCTGTCCGTCATTCGTCGTGCCAATGACCCGCCCCTCGGGGTCGTAAAAAATGGCAACCGGGATACCCCTGGTCAGATCGACACCAAGGTCGATCGCAACATCCTGGTTACTGTTGAATTTGCCTACGTCGACATTTACGAAATAAAACAGGCCGTCGGTGTACTCTCTTACGTCATCACTCTGTAGATGGTGGTGCAGCGTTCGGCAATCCAGGCACCAGTTGGCGCCGAACGTGATCATCAGGAAATTGCCATCCTCCAGCGCTTCTTGCCGACGAGCTGAGACCATGGTGTGTGCATCGGCGGACGCCTCATAGGGCAGGTCAGCACTGTCGAACACGGCGTCTGGCCCCTGAAAACTGAACAGGTCGTCAGTTAACTCGTAGTTTTCTGTCTGTAATTCGGAGATCAGCTGAAGCTGTTCATCAAGGTCCTGTTGGCTGATGACGGAGAGCCCGCTCAACCGGAGCGCAGCCAGGCAGAGCATTCCACCGGCAAATATCCCACCAACAAAACTGATCCCGGCGCGGTATTTAGAGAGAGAGTTCAAAAAACTGCTCCTGGTGCCCGTTACGATTGATGATGCGCCAATACTACAGATTTCTGCCTGAAGCCTGCCTTTTACGCAATATCAATGACTTACAGGTGACTCAATTGCGCTTACGTAAGCCGTATGCTACCAAGGGGTCGAAACGACATGTTCGAATTCGCGGAGACCACGTTATGAAATTTCGCACCGTACTTCTTACTGCATTAGCCACTGCCCTGGTTGCTGGTAATGCCTACGCGTGTGGCGACAGTTTGTATCGAGTCGGTAAGGGCGTTTCATACCGGGTTTATACCGCGCCGTTGCCGGGCAGCGTGCTCGTCTACGGTGAAGGTGAAGGCGCAGAGCAGCTGGCGAAGGAGCTTGCCCGCTCTGGTCACGGGGTACGCCTCGTCAGCAATGACGAAGAGTTGCAGGCGGAACTTGGGTCGGGTGCCTATGACGTTGTCATCGCTGCCTACAGCGACCAATTGACCGTTGAGCCGAGCGCGAAAGCTGCCGCCGGCGCCCCGGTATTTCTGCCTGTCGCACTCACTGCGGACGAACAAGCGCAGGCACGCCAGGAATACGAACGCGTGATGTTGGCGGAGAAGGACGAGATCAAGCATTACCTGAAAGCCATCCATCAAACGTTGAAACAAAGAGGCTGACGACGTTTTAGCTCGTTGGGACTTCTGAAGGAGGCACTTTGAAAAGACCTCCAGTCCATTGGCGCATATCGCTCTTGACTGGCCTGTGCGTCATTGCGCTTACGGGTGCGGCACATAGCCAGGAACAGACGCGCGGCGACGCCAGCATACGAGCCGAGTACCAGTTCATACGGACCGGCACTTTCTACAGCAGTGCCCCGGGATTCGGCGACCTGGAGTTCGGATACTGGACGACCGATACGCAGGTCGCAATGCTGTCCGGTGATTATGCGATCAACGATCGCTGGACGGTGTTTGCCGCACTGCCTTTTGTCCGCAAACGCTTTACTCCTACTCCTGATCCGAATAACCCTTTCGATCCGCCCGATGGCGATCCACACAATCCAAACGACCCATACTGGGTCGATTTCGTGCCCCCAGACAAACAATTCTGGGACGACGGCGACTACCATGGCGACTTCCAGGATTTTTCTATAGGCGTCAGCTATCGTGTCTGGAAAGGTCCGTGGACTTTGAACCCCTACATCAGCTACGGAGTGCCGACGAGTGATTACCCATTCTTCGCCAAGGCGGCCATCGGGCTGAACCTCTGGACCGTTCCGGTCGGTACAACCTTCAGTTATGTGCCGTATTTTTCGGACTGGCATTTCGACGGCAACATTGCCTACGTGTTTTCAGAGAAGCCCTTGGGCTACAACGTCGACTACTGGCTGGCCCACTTGTCAGCGGGCTACTGGTTCAATGCCAACCTTTCGGTCGATGCTTTCCTGAGTCTGAAATATGTCCGGGACGGACTCCAATTGACTGATCCGATATTTTCCAATGGCGATCCATTTAACCCGAACGCCTTCGACACCGAAGAGTGGTGGCATCATGATCGTCTGATCACCAATCGCAATCTCAACTTCGGCATTGGTGTCGACTACTTCTTCAGTCCGGAGTGGAAACTATCAGGTAGCGGTTACCAAAGTGTCTGGACCGAAGAGTCCAACGAAGTCGACTACGCGTTTACGCTCGGGTTTACACGCTTTTTCGGGGGCGAGTAGCTACAAGCTCACGCCGTACTGCGCCAGTGTCTCAGGCAGGCGCGCACGCAGCATCGCGCGAAGTTCGTCGAAGTGTTGGACTACGGCCAGGTATTTCGGGTCGTTCGCAAAACGTTCAAAGCACGCATCGTCCTTCAGCATCGGCTCCCATGCGAGATTCCTGCCTTCCAGCGCACGTTCAAATCGGCGATAGACTTCGTTGTCATCGCCAAGGATCGCGTGGATGCACCCTAATCCGAGTGACACCCACCAGTCGGATGTATCGCCGGCATAATGAGCGTCCTGCGACAAGCGGATGAACTCCCTGGCTTGCTCGATCTCACCACTACCGTAAGCGGCGTTCAGCATTGCTATGTGGGCGTCAAATTCTATTGTGCTGCGCCGTGCCGTCTGAAAAGTGTCGAGTACCCCGGAGCCTCTGATCATGCGCAGTGCATCGTTGTAACGGCCCTTGGCGTTGTAGGCCTGCGCCAGGTAGATTTGAAGTTGAACGTCTTCAGGGTGATCCCAGTAAAGATCTACGCCCTTTTCAATCATCTCGTCGTAGCGTCGCATCTTGAATAGCAGGCCAATACCGAGATCCGGTTCAAGCGCCTGCGCAGTCTCGTAGGCCCCGATGTCCGTGTAAAACTCGGCCAGTCTTTGCACATGCAGCGGGTTGTCGGGCTCTGCATTGCGCGCCTTGATCGTCCAGGCGATCGAGTGGTCGACGTCACCCAGGAGGCTGAGCACTTCAGCAATGGCACGGTAGGCTGCTGCGCCGTCGAAAAGTGTCTTCATCTGTTCGACAACTTCACGAGCCTCGCCGGGCCGCTCATTGAGCGTCAGGATTCGCCCCAGTGCCGCATAGCGAGCGACGTTAAGCCGGTCCAGCTTCAGCGCTCGCTCGTACAGTTCAGCGACGCCCTCAGGGCCCACGTTAAACCAGTACCAGAATGCGTAGTCAGCAATCGCATCCGGCAAGTTTGGATTCAATTTTGCAGCTCGCTCAAGGGAGTCGCCCATGCGTTCATTGCCGGTGGCAAACAGAAACTTACCGTACGCGTTGTGCGCTTCGGCGAGGCTTGGATCAAGATCCAGGGCCTTGCCGGCAGACACGCCCGCTGCATCAATGTCGCCGAGGAACATCTGGGCAACGGCCAGTCGACTGAAGGCGAGGGCAGACTCGGGGTCTGCCTCGGTGGCCTCGCGGTAGAGCTCTACGGCACGTTGCAACAGTTCCGGGTCGATATCCTCGCGTTCACGAACCTGTTGCTCGTAGTGTCGGGCCAGGATCATGAGTTCGTTGGCTGTCGCGTTTTGCGTCGCGGGTTTTACAACGACCTGGTCCGAGTTGGGCAGGACTTCGCGGACCACCGCCTCGGCGATTTCCTGCTGCACGTTGAGCAACTCTCTCGGGCCGCGATCGAATGTGCCGTTCCATAATGCTAAACCGCTCGCGCCGTCGATGAGTTGAACTGATACGCGCAGAATATTGCCCTGCCGTCGCATGCTGCCCTCGAGGAGGGTCTCGACGCCAAGTAGTTGCGCCATTGTCTTTGCGTCTGTGCTCTTTTGCACCGCGGCGATCGAGGACGATCGTGCTGCAATAAGCAATCCTTCAACCCGGCCGAGCTGATCTCGTAGCTCATCACTGAGCCCCGCTCCAAGGTAGCTGTCGTCGGGATTGGGTCCTGAGTAGTCAAACGGGAGCACAGCGACACTTTGCGGTGCGATATCAACGATGCCGGCCGTCTTTTCCCGGTCTTCTAATTCCGGCTTGATAAGCAAAAACAGTCCCGCGGTTCCCGCAACGAGCAGCACCATCGACAGGGCGATGCTCGCAGTCCCTCGCCGGCTCGAGATGCTGGTGCGATGAATTCCCTCCAGCGTGAGATCAAAGGTCCACGACAGGAACATCGCGACCGGAAAGCCGACAACGAAGAAGATGACGGCGAGCGTGGATACCCATTGCGGAAGGAACAGCTGCTCAACGATCGTAACCACGACCTCGGTCACGCCCCAGGCGACGGCGCCATAGATTGCTGCCGCCTGCACAACCTTGCGCTTTCGGAGTTCCGTGAAAAAGGACTGTTCGGGCATGGCTGGAGTCCCTGGGCACCGTGAAGTGCTCGATTCTACATTGTACGGTGGCCGTATTTTCCTGATTTCAGCCCAAAACTCAGCCGTTTACGGCTGCGACGAAGCAAGCAAAGATAGCCGCGCTTCGGCCGGGTTGTCTTTGCGCTGCCTATTCGATCAAGTCCGGCCGCTTCGGCAGGTGGCGAAGTCCCGCCCAGGCTAGCGCCGCAATATGGCTCGCAACGGTTTCTACGGGTGGCGGTTTGCGGCTGTCGGTCCACCAGTGTCCAACAAAGGCGACCATGCCGACGAGAGCGTGCGCGTAGATCGGTGCGGATTTTGAATCGTAGCCAGCTTTATTGAACTCATCTTCGAAGACACTGCTGACACGGTCTGCCAGGTCGTACATCAGCGCTGGCATCTGGCCACTTCGCTTTGGCGAGTCGCGCAACAAAATGGCGAAACCCTCCGGGCGATCCTGCACGTAGGTCAGGTAGGCGAGGGCGGCTTGTTCCACCCGCGCCCGAGGCGATCCCGAGTTGACGGCCATTGCGACGCTATTGAGGATGTACTCGACTTCACGGTCGACAACAACAGCGTACAGGCCTTCCTTGCCGCCAAAGTGGTCATACAGAATGGGTTTCGAGACTTTCGCCCGTGCGGCGATTTCCTCGACTGAAGTGGCTTCATAACCTCGTTCCGCAAACACGGCTCGCCCGACTTCGATGAGCTGTGCGCGCCTGGCTGCGGCGGTGAGGCGCCCCGAATTTTTCTTCTTCCGCATCTTGACAACTTTACTACGATACCGTAACTTACGATACCGTAGGTTACGGTATCGTAGCAACCATTTGGTGGGCGTCGCCCACTGCTTAATGAGCTCAGCCAGGGCTCTCACAGTCAAAATTGTCGAGAAAAAGTGATGACCACATACACCGCCCCCGTTGAAGACATCAAATTTCTAACCGAGAACGTTCTGGATTTTCACAGTCACTACGCGAAATACCCCAGCTATGCAGAGGCAACACCTGACATGGTTGAGATGATCGTCACTGAATGTGCAAAGTTCTGTGAGTCCGAGTTGGCGCCGCTAAACCAAAGTGGTGACAAAGAGGGCTGTCAGTTTAAGGACGGCAAGGTCACGACGCCTAAAGGATTCAAGGAGTCATACCAGGCG
>Ga0316194_10002199_pt1 | contig 13606 bp, 11 predicted proteins | sample CroRivsedime1_MG_FD_204936 | JGI IMG/M metagenome (GOLD analysis project Ga0316194, IMG submission 204936) | Coastal sediment microbial communities from Maine, United States - Cross River sediment 1 | ecosystem: Environmental > Aquatic > Marine > Coastal > Sediment | place: USA: Maine...
CTACGCCAACTACCGGGTCATCCGGGACATCTACCGGGAAATCATGGACGCGCCGCTGCCCGCCACGCCCAATCCATGGGCACAGATCAGCGCGGTCAAAATCAACCGAGCCGCCCGGGTTTTACTGAAGGCCGATTCGGGCAGACTGCAAGCGCTCAGCCCGTGACCGTAATCACTCAGAAATCAAACCGGCCCCTGATGCCGCCAAAATAGCCTCTGCCGCGGGTTGAATAGCCCAGCACGTCCTCGTATTCCTCGTCGGTCAGATTGGTGATTCGCGCTATCAATTCCAGCGAGTCGGTCAACTTCCATCCGCCCGCCAGGTCCAGCAGGGTATAGCTGTCCAGTTCGACGCGCTCGCTGATGAATGTCGCGGGATCGAAAAACACGTCGTACTGCTTGCCCGTATAGGACAGGTTGAGGTTGGCATAGCCCCGGTCGCTGGCAAACCGGTACTGCAGGTTCAGGCTTCCCATGTGCCGGGGCCGCCTGAGTTCGCGGATATCCTCATCGGCTATCGGTTCCGTCGAGTCGGTGTAGGTGTAATTGGCTGCAAAATCCAGGTTTTGCAGAGGCTTCCAGTCAAAAATCACTTCCGCGCCCTTGCGATGGCTGTCCGTGTCCCTGTTGACGGCTGTATACAGAAACGTTTCGGGATCAAACACGAACCCGTCAATTTCATCACGGAGCTTCTGATTGAAGTAGACCGCACCGAACGTAACAGCCTGATCCGCCCATTGACTGTCAAAGCCCAGTTCCCAACCCCTGGATTCTTCAGGTTTGAGATCAGGATTGCCTATGAACTGGTCCGGATAGAAACCGTAGCGCTCGGTGAAGGTGGGCGCCTTGAAACCGGTGCCGGCAGAACCACGCAGACGGAGCACGTCGGTAACCTGGTAGCTCAGCGCAGTCTGCCAGGTCGTGATGTCGTCAAAGTCGCTGAAATCATTGTAGCGGCCGTTCAGGGTCCAGGTCATACCCTCGGCCAGCCTGCCGACATATTCAGCAGCAAGACTGGTCTGGTCGTAGCTCTGATCCTGGTTGGGGTCGCCCCAGGGCAAGGCTTCACCCCTTTGCGAGAAATCCGTATCGATGTAATCGAGGGCCGCCGTCAGGCGATGATGCCGTTCCTCACCCAGTAAGACGCTTCCGCGGGCACGCGCATCGACCACCTGAGCCGCTGTCGAACTGTTGAAAACACCGTCATAGAAGTTCTTGTTATCGCTGTCGGTATAGTTGACCGATGCGTTTCCGGACCAGCGGCTTTGTGAGGGTTTGTAGCGCGCTTCTCCGCGGAGATAGGTCCGGTTGGCGCGGGTGACACGGTCCGTGTCCGCAGGCAATCCGGTTACAAAAAAATCGACGTCATCGAATTCAGATTCTGCATCCACGTACTGGCCCGAAGCCAGCAGCGTCCAGTCCTCCCCAAGGTCCCACTCCAGCCCGAGGTTCGCGGTGGTATTGTCTGAACCGTCTTTCTCGTCACCCTCACGCGCGATGTTGATGCCATCGGTCGTGCTGTATGAAAGTCCACCCTGCAGCCTGAAGGTCTCGCGGCTCAGGCCTCCATCAACGGCGCCATTGAAACTGCTGAAAGATCCCCCTTCAGCTGAACCGCTGAGCCAGCTTTCGCGGGTGTCTTTGCGCCGGATGATATTGATCACGCCCGCCATGGCATCTGAACCCCAGATTGAACTCTGCGGGCCTCGAATAATCTCGATACGTTCGATGTTTGCGGTGCTGGCGTATTGAAACTGGTATTCGTCGGCCGAAGCCGGATCATTGGCCCGAATCCCGTCCATCAGCACCAGCATGTGGTTTGCCTCGGCACCTCGGACCCGAACCTGGGTCTGAGTGCCCACCCCGCCCGCCTGGCTGACACTGAAGCCGGGTACATCGCGCAACAGATCCGCAAGGTACTTGACCTGTCTTTGCTCGATTTGCTCCCTCGTAATGATCGTGATGGAACTGGCGACATCATTGATGGAGACAGGCTCCAGCGAGGCGGTTACGACCAGGTCATCCAACTTGGCTGGTTCATCGTCTGCGTATCCTGATGTGTTGGTTTCCTGGCCAAAGGCCATGGGTGCCAGGCAACCCGACAGCATGGCTGCCAGCAGTGGAAACAGGTTTCTTTTCATTTTTATGCCCCGCGCTCTCACCCGAACGCATTGCAGCGCCATAACGAAAGGTAATAAGGGATGCGGCTGTTGTAGTTCAGTCACGCCCGCCCTCGCCCTCCGCGATGGCACGTTACGATCAACTGCTGGCCGGTCTCCGGACTCACGAAGGGCGAAACGCCTGCGCCGGGTCGCCTTCCCATACCTTTCGATACAGTGGCTGCGATGACCCAGCCTTCGTCTACCGTTGCGGGGGCAGTGACGGGGTTGCTCCTCTCATTGATCAGAACGCACCGTCTTCCCGTTTAATCCCCTTGCCGGGCGGCAATAGGGGTCACCTGCAGACTCGGCGTCAGGATGCCGCAGCACTTCGTCCAAGTCAACGCGAACACATCAACTTTCTATTACAATCTAATGACGATGGCGCTAACCACAAGAACAAAGGAAGCGATCAAAACCGCACTGGCAATGACCATCGCTGTCGGAATCTCCTTATTCATGGGCTGGGACAAACCCATGTGGACGGCGTTCGCCGTGGCATTTGTCAGCCTGGCAACGGTCGGACAGTCCCTTAACAAGGCCACTTTGCGAATGATGGGCACGCTGGCAGGAGCGGTTGCCGCGCTGGCCATTATCGGTCTGTCTCCCCAGGATCGCTGGCTCTTCCTGATCCTGTATTCATTCTGGATAAGCCTGTGCACTTACATGATGGGCGGTGTAAAGAATCAGTATTTCTGGCATGTAGCGGGCTTTGTCTGCGGCATCATTTGCATGGACGGCGGGGTCAACTCCGAAAACGCATTCCAGATCACCATGCTGCGGACCCAGCAAACAGGGCTGGGTATACTGGTTTACGGTCTGATCAGCGCTTTGCTCTGGCCCAATGATTCAGGCCGGAAGTTTACGGATTCAGTGAATGAACTGACTTCCACACAACATCACTTCTACCGGGCCTGCATGGCTATTTTGCGCGGAAACGGAGACCCGGAGAAGGCAGAATCACTGCAGTTACAATTACTGCAGCAAAAGAGCAGTCTTGGACAACTGCTGGATGCAGCGGAAGCCGACACCTATGACTGTACGTCGTCAAAGCATATGGCACCGCTTGAACTATTTTCTAAGAGATACTTTTCTGCCCGTACTTTCTCCAGTCTAGCCTGCTAACCGCAGGTTTTGCACTTTCCTTTCCATCAACGTTCTGGATTTGATCATCGATCGTCGATCCAGAATATCGTTTCTTCTGCCGTTATACACATCAGCCGGCGTCACGTTATCCAATGATTCGTGATACCGCTCATGATTGTAATGTGCCACCCACTCAGCTATCGCATTTTCCAGTTCCCACGGGAAGTAATAATGCTCCAGCTTGACCACGTTCTTCATCGAGCGGTGGTAGCGTTCGATCTTGCCCTGGGTCATCGGATGATACGGTGCTCCTCGGGTATGCTTCATATTTTGGTCCTGCAGCCATTCCTTGAGTTCTTTGGATATATAGCAGGGCCCGTTGTCAGACAGCAGCCTGGGTTTGTGATGCACTCGGGCTTGGGTGAGTCCGGTGGCATTCAGTGCTTCTTCCAACGTATCGGTGACGTCGCTGGCCGCCATCGTAGTCGTCAGACGCCAACTGATGATGTAGCGGGAGTAATCATCCAACACCGTGGACAGGAAGTACCAGCCCCAACCCACCACCCGGAAGTAGGTGAAGTCGGTTTGCCACAGCTCATGCACACGCCGAGTCGGGTGTTGGAACGCGTCAGCCGCGCTCATCACCATGAATTGCGGACTGGTGACTAGGTCGTGCGCCTTGAGAATGCGATATACGCTGGATTCCGAGATAAAATATTCGTGGCTATCGGTGAGATTCCAGGCCAACTCACGAGGCGTCAACTCCGGCTGATCCAGGGCGATTTCCACCACTAGGTCCCGCACCGAGTCAGGTATTTTGTTCCAGTGTTGGCGTGACGATCTGCTGCGATTCTTCAACCCATCAGGGCCATCACGCTCATAAGCCCGGTACCAGCGGTAAAAACTGCTGCGACTGACATCGATCTCGGCCAGAGTCCGGCGGATGGACAACTCGGAGTCTTCCACCAGGCGGATAATGGCCAGCTTCTCAGATGCGCTGTACATCAGTCGTCGTCCAATGTCACACCCTGCCCAGTCAGACTTTTTTTAAGCCAGTCATTGCGCAGGTACAACTCGGCGACCGCCTGTTTGAGGTCCTTATTCTCCTTCTTCAAGCCGACCACCTCATCGGTGTTGGCTTCGCGCACGGTATCGCCTGCCAGCCGCTTTTTACCGGCTTCGAGGAAATCCTTGCTCCAGCGGTAATACAGATTGCTGTTGATTCCTTCGCGGCGACACAGCTCAGCGATTGAGCATTCGCCGCGTAGCCCTTCCAGCACGATGCGAATCTTTTCCTCTGACGAGAATTTGCGACGGGTTTTACGGCGGATCTCTTTGACCCGCTTGGTGGTATTGGACACACTCATTTTGAAACTCCTCTGCTTCAGTTTAAAAATAGCAGAAGCGTCTCTTAGTAAATGGGGCTATTTGGTATCACGTTAGCTGACGCCGCACAGTTCCGGTTGAGATTGAGGATATTGTCGATTAAACACAAGGAGTTGTCTGGAGACTGTCCGCATCAGTTTGTCTCGGTGCGGACAGTTTTGTTGCTCGTATCAGTCGCAGCCATAATTTCCAGTTGCTCTGTTTCCACATGGATCAGCCAAACAGAGGCAGCCCTTTCCTTGCGGCGAGATCAGTGGGTCGAATTTGTCCTCGGCGATGTTGAAAAAGCCCAGGTGCGTTTTTCTGACGTAGCTGACACAGAATCGGTGTGGATCGGCGCCAGTACACTTGGCACTGACTCTTCGACCATCAAGTGCGTTGGGGTCCGGTCACTTGAACCGCGGCAACTGAAAAAACCAGCAACGATCAGTTGGACACTCGACTGGAATGAGCAGGCAAATGGAAGTTACTTGTCGGCTGGTCTAATTTTAAGCCCCACCGCAAATGACCAACCGTTCGTCGATGCAAATGACTGGTTTCAGGTGTCCTATATCGGGGTGCCACCAGGCGGAAATGCACGACTGGATATTACTGCAAGTTCGGGTGGAATCCGTAAAAAACTATTCAATGAAGGCTGGCCGGCACTCGGCAAGGAGGGAAGGAAAATTGGGGTACAGCAATTGGAGCTTTCAATTTCGGATTCAGGAGTGAAGTTTGTTGAAAATGGGCAGCCTGTTTACAACTCCAATTACCAAATTGACTTCGATCTTGTCTATGTCACTCTCTATCTGACAAGTCATTCGAATTACAAATACCGAGAGGTCAACTTCCGGGATTTTTACTTCAGCAGCAAAAGCCACGTCCGCCCGATTCTAGATTGCCTTCATAACAAGACGCCTAAATGCACAGCGGAACCTATTCGGCATCTCAATTCATGGGCGATTTGTTCTCAGTTCGGCCAGGAGCGGCCCAACACTCGATATCACCACTAGCGATTCAACCTAATCATCCGACGTTTCTGACTACAGTTTTTCGATTTGAATATTGATGTAGTCTCAGTAGGCTGGAATAAAGTTTTGCTGGCTCCGTTCCCACAATTCTCTCATTCGCTGATTTTTCAGCCGCGACTAGTTGTTGCATTGACCGACTGAAACCACACGCACACAGGAGAAACCCTACAAACGTGACAATTCCTACGCCGCCAATCCCCCACCGGACAAAATCTGTCACTTTACATGACCATACCCGACACATTTGGCTAAATGCAATTTTGCTAATTCAAGAAGCATGCTTCTATCTGACTGATATATAGTGTTTTTTATTCATTCGCCCTGAGTTGGCACAACTATTGCATCTATTTGGGTGTAGTTAGAGATTTACAGGCCCAGCAAACATTCGCCACCTGCAAATCAATCGAACTGTAAGTAACGGGCCGGAAGGTGCCGATACATGGATAAAAGACAGTTAGGGGTAAAGGATATGAAACCCATGATCACCAACGTACTGAAAGCAAGTTTCGCCATGGTCGCAGGTTGGACATTCGCAATCTGGCTGCTCTTTCTCCTTATCAGTTCGATTGCATTAATAACTCAGGCCTGACCCCAGATCGTGTAAGGGGGAAAAACCGCCCCGGGCCTGAGCCCGGGGCCGGTTCTTAATTGCACCCATCACAACTCTCATAGTCATTGATATCACATCATCTGCCGGGCAAAGCTCTACTATTTGTCGCCTCGCTCTCAATCTGGAGCCTGATGTCACTCGAGGCAGGGTTCGGACAGATCATGTTTTTTCTCGGCAGCGCAACGCTCAATTAGAGGAGAAATTCTCAAACAGCGCAGCGCTTTTCCAGATTCAGGCGATACCGGGGGGGTGACTGCTATCGAGCGTATTTCAGAACTCCCCTGGTGGTGATTCGGAGGGGTGCTTATTTATCAGGCCGGCCAGAAGCCGAAGTTATCGTCAGCGAATTGCGTGAATAAGCGTGTTGGAATGACTTATTTTGTATTAGTGTACCCATATCATTCCGCGCAACGAAAATAAAGAACCTGACTAATGCTTCGAAAAATACTGCTACCAACAATTTTTCTGTTGCTAGGCTATGGCTTCTGGCACAGCACAGAGTTCAAAACGGTTACGGCCGGAGTCGCCATTTTTCTTTTTGGGATGCTGTCACTGGAAGAAGGATTTAAAACCTTTACCGGCGGCACACTCGAGAAAATTCTGAAGAAATCCACCAATAGCGTGCCAAAGAGCATGGCGTTTGGTGTGCTCACAACCACTGTGATGCAGTCGAGTTCTCTGGTATCCGTGATCACCATCTCGTTTCTGAGCGCAGGTCTGCTGGAACTGGCCTCAGCCATCGGCATTATTTTCGGCGCTAACCTGGGAACAACCACGGGTGCCTGGCTGGTTGCCGGTTATGGTCTCAAGGTAAACCTGTCCGCTTACGCCATGCCGATGCTGGTATTCGGGGTCATCCTTGTTTTCCAACAGGCAAAAAACCTCAAAGGTGTCGGGTATGTGCTGGCCGGCCTTGGATTCCTGTTCCTTGGAATCCACTACATGAAGGAGGGTTTTGATTCCTTCGGCCAAACGATCAACCTCGCTGACTACGCGATGACAGGGTATGCGGGGGTCTTTGCTTTCGCTGGAATCGGCATCGTCGCCACCGTGGTGATGCAATCCAGCCATGCTACGCTGGTGCTGATACTGGCCGCGCTTGCCGCCCAGCAGATCAGTTATGAGAACGCCCTGGCGCTGGCCGTCGGATCCAATGTCGGCACGACAATTACGGCAATTATCGGGTCGCTGGGTTCAGGCACAAACGGTAAACGACTTGCCGTCGCCCACCTGATTTTCAACGTTGTGACGGGTTTGATCGCTATTAGCGGCATATACCAGCTTATGCAAGCTGTCGGCTGGATCAGTTCCCACCTGGGTATTGCCGATGACAACTATACGTTACAGCTTGCCGTATTCCACAGCCTGTTCAATATCATCGGTATCCTGGTCATGCTGCCCTTACTCAACCGGCTGGTATTGTTCCTCGAAAAACTGATTAAGGAAGAAGAAATTGAAGTTGAGCGCCCCATCTATCTGAACAAGGCTTCGATGGGAATGGCCGACGCAGCTGTCGAGGCCGTGCGCAAGGAAACCATACGCCTTTACGACCTGGCGGTGGATGTTATCAATGACGGGCTCAGCATCCAACGTGATGCCTTTCAGTCTGGTGAGAAAATCAAACGCGTCGTGAAACAATCGTCAGACATCATCGATGAGGATATTGATGACCTGTACGAGAGAAAGCTGAAGGCGCTTTATGGGGCTATCGTCGAATTTGTGAGCCACACCCGTGGTGGATATGCCGAGGGTAAATTACGCCAGGAGCTGAATGATATCCGGGAATCCGGCCAGTTTGTGATCGAAGCGGTTAAAGGTGTCAAACACCTCAGAAAAAACCTGACGCGATTCATGCAGTCCGATAACCCTTCGATCAAACGCGAATATGACAAATTACGCCGCCTGGTTATCAAAGTTCTCAGGGAGATCGAAACGGTCCGGGCGGCGGATGACACCGCCGGTTCCATCTTGTCTCTGGACCGAATGAAGCTGGAAATTGCTGAAAAAACAGAAAAAATCAGCAGTGGCCTGGATCACTTGATCCGGGAAGGTGACATCGACGTACAAATGGCGACATCTTTGATGAATGATATATCGTACTGCAGGCAGACCTGCTGGGATTTATTGGAAGCCGGGCTACTGCTGTTTTCTTCCACAGACCTGGATGAGAAGGCTGCGACACAAAGTATCGCCCTGGATGAACACGAGATCATTGAAATGATGGAAACCCCGGATACGGAGACATCGCGGTGAAGATCAAAAAACTGTTGGATAAACTAAAGAATATTCTCGATTCCGAGCACGAGGCGCAATTGGAAAAATACAAATCGCTGAAAAAAGTGCTCAAGGCGCTCCGGTTTGAAAAGACACAGCTGGCAGCTGAAATGGCCGAAACAGAGGATATACAGAGACAGGAAGAAATCGCTTCCCGGCTTAAAGTCATCCGTGTTCAACGAAAAAAGGGGCTAAGGTTGCTCGAAGATTTAAAGAAGGCACGGAAAGCACAAAAACGCTGACTGAGCGCGGTTGGCAAAGAATGGCCGGGGAAGGCAATTCTGTTATCGAGCGTATAGCCGAACTTCTCTGAACTTCTAATTGATAACAGGTAAAAAACTGTAGTTTTTTTCGAACTCAATCATTTGCGCGGGGAAGTCGTTCGAATATTCGACTTTTACGTCGATGATCTCACCGCCGTCCTCTATTGGAACCAACCGCGGCTGAATGAAGCCAGAATAAGCAGCAATATTGAGCGGAGCTACACGCGCCAAAACTTCCTGGTGCATTTCCTGGTCTACCTTCACGCCATAGGTCTCAACCAGTTCACTTGCTGATGCGTAATCTCCCTCAGATTTGATGCGTTGAATTTCCCGCAATAACTCACCGAAAAGACCACGCAAAGCATCAAAGTCCTGGACGGTAAAATAAGTCTTGCCATCTACCACCTTCTTCTCAATGACATTTTGATCCAGACCTTTTTCGTATACCCAGGCGGCAACGAGCTGCCGGTTACGCATATGGGCTTGTTCAAGATCATCACCAGGCTTGATGCGGCGCAACTGAAGCTGAAGGCCATTGCGGATATAACCTTCATACGAAGCCTTGCCAACTTCCAGTGAAGGCATGAGTCCAAGCTCCACAAGTTTGGGGTCCATAATGAAATAGAGTGCGACCAGATCAGATCGCGCTTCTTCCAGGGTCGAGGAGTAAGTTTTCAGAGTTTCTTTCGGAGTGCCAATCCCGGGATTGATTTGTCCGGATGCGTGACCTATCACTTCATGCATGTCGGTATGCAGAAGAGATTCGAGGGCGCCATACAACCTGTTGCGCTCCTTCTCTTCGTCACTGAAACTGAACTCATCACTGAGCCCGCTGGCTGCGGACGCGATTTCGTATGACTCCATGATGTTACCCAGGGTTACTGACTTGGACCCGTGCTCCTTGCGAATCCAGTTTGCGTTCGGCAGGTTTATACCGATTGCAGTTGATGGAGCGGCATCGCCTCCTTCCATTACCACGGTAATGACCTTGGCCGAAATACCTACAACGCTCTCTTTCTTATGTTCATCCATAATGGGGGAATGGTCTTCGAACCACTGTGCCTGCTCACCGATCGTGGAGATTCGGTGTGTCGCTTCCAGGTCCCTGATCGAAACAACAGACTCCCAGGCGCCGCGATAACCGAGCGGATCGCCGTAAACTTCGGTGAAACCATTGATCGCATCAACTCTGGATCCCGTGTCAGCAACCCAGGCGATGTTGTAGTCGTCGAAATCCTTGAGGTCACCACTCCTGTAGTACCTGATCAATTTTTCGATCCAGCTTTTCTGTAAATCGTTTTCTGCGACTGCAGCAGCCTTCTCCAGCCAGTAAACAATCTGCTCAATGGCGGGGCCGTACATGCCCCCCACCTTCCAGGTTCTTTCAATCAGTTCACCATCGACTTTGGCCAGCTGTGAATTCAGACCCCAGGAAACAGGCCGCTCCGGATCTTCATCGATCCTGGTGGCATAAAAGTCAGCTGCTTCGTCAGCTGTTACATCACGATAGTAGTTTGTAGCCGAACTTTTCAATTGGTCGACATCAGGATCAAGATTGACTTTCTTGGCAGCCTGGTTCGGGTCAAAAACAGAAGCGTGCAAAAGCGCCAATAATTCTTCTGTGGTCTGGCCTTCGTCCAATGGCAACAAGGATTCATCAGTCTGGCTGACCAGGTTGGCAAGCGCTTCGGGCGTGAAGTCCGGCAACATTTTGTCAGAGGAGTAGTGGTGGTGAATGCCATTTGCGAACCAGACCCGCTTGGCGTATTCCAGTAGCTTCGCATAATCAGTGCTGTTCCGATCACCGCTGTAAGATTCGACAACGGCTGATAGCAATTTGCGTATACGCAAATTATGCTCATAGTTCTGATCGTAGATGATGTCCCGCCCCGACAGGGCGGCCTGTGAGAGGAAATAGACCAGTTTCTTTTCCTGCAGTGAGAGTTCATCAAAACCGGGGACTTCGTAGCGCAGGACCTGGACATCAGCAAACCGATCAACCTGCACCGGGCTCCCATGATCCGAAGGCCGGGCATCCTGGGGTTCGATGGTATGGCTCTTGGCCACTTCGTTGTCGACGCTGGTTTCAGCAGAAGAAGGCGGTGTATCTTTACCACAGGCTGTGAACAAAAATAGGGCGCAAATTGCTATCAGTTTTTTCACAGTTCTTTCCTTTTGATGAATTCGTATTTGGCTGCCAGCCGGCTATTTGAACACAGTAACCTTTTCGATGACCCAATGTCTTCCTTGAGTTCGCTGAAAACCGCCTTTTCCAGCTTTTTTCCATCAGTGCAATGAACCCTGGGTGCTACGGCCCATAACGTGGCAGCCCATTCGGAGGCTTTCTCTCAACGAAAATTTCAGATGCGGTTTTTCTTGTCTGAGAGAACAGACTTGATCATCTTGCCAAAACTTTTGTCCCTGGCGCGCTTTTCCGCCAGACTTGCGCTATTGAATGCCTGCTCTCGCATCAGCTTCTGATAACTCGACAGGCGACGTGCTTCGAGTTCTCCCTGGTCAATCGCATTCTGCACAGCACATGCGGGCTCACTATCGTGCTGGCAATTCCCGAAACGACATCGTTCTGCAAGTGACGTGATATCGGCGAACGTAGTATTGACGCCTGCGTCGCAGTCAGCCAACTGTAATTCGCGCATGCCTGGTGTGTCCAGAAGCAGGCCACCCTGGGGCACCCGGTGAAGTGAACGACCCGTAGTGACATGTCGCCCCTTGCTGTCTTCCTCGCGAATTACCCCGGTGGATTGAACAGTCTTGCCGAGCAGCGTATTCACCAGGGTTGACTTACCAACGCCTGATGAGCCCATCAAGGCGACCGTATTACCGGTAGTACACCATGGTGAAAGCTTGTGAATCTCATCTGCATCCAGGCAATTAATGGTCACGACCATCAGCAATGAATCCAGGCCCTGGACCTGGCTACAAAAAATATCCGGGTCGTCACAGAGGTCAGCCTTGGAAAGGATGATGACGGGGACTGCTCCCACTTCATTTGCCAGGCTCAGATAACGCTCAATGCGGTTCAGATTGAAGTCTTCATTCAGTGATGTAACGATAAAAAGCGTGTCTACATTGGCGGCGATAAGCTGCTCGCCCACTTTGCTGCCGGCAGCTTTGCGGCGAAACAGGCTTTGCCGTTCCAGGAGTCCATCGAAATTACCCATGGGAGATAGCACCAGCCAGTCTCCCACGGTGATTTCAGGCATATCCGGATGCAGATCAAGTCCCTGTTCACCTGCTTCACCCAAAAGGTCAAGACGATTGCGATGCTGTGCAATCACCCGCGCCACCGGATATTCCCATTGCTCCAGGCGCAGTTGCTGCTGGAAAAAAGGTCGCCAGCCCAATTGAGCCAGAGTCAAATCAACTTGTTCGATTTTTGTCATGTTAAAACGTTACCAGCATCGTTCTGCGTGGATTTAACCACCGCCAGGCTAGAAAGGATTCTGCAGGTTCGGCGTGGTCCAGACCGTAAGCATTCCGTAAAAGGTCATCACTAGCAGGACCAGATGCAATAAAGCCCGGATACGGGAATGCCGTGATGCATAGGCCAGGTAGAGAACAACAGCCATGGAACCATTCACTGCCACGAGGTGCCAGAACGCGGGTGTCCAGAACATCATGGCCACACCGATCCACCCCAGCAGGTAAAGGGCGAGAAACAGAAGACTGACTCTACCCCTGGTTTCGAAGTCTTCAATCACGCTCCGCTCGCCCATCAATGATGGTGGCGGCAGTATGGTGGCGCCGCTAAGGAAGATCAGCATCGCGAGGACCAGCATGAGACTGTATGCCGGCCAGGTCCATTGTTTCATTATTGAGTCGACAACGACCAGGCCGAACCAGAACTGCACCTGGAAGAAAAGGACCATTGCGGCAACTGAAAAGGGTATCCAGTGAAGCGGGTGATCCTGTTTCTCACGGACGACGAAGGCTACTGACCGCAGCACCTGGGCGACACCCAACCCGAGGATGAAGGAAAAAGTGATCGTGATGATTTCAAAGCCTGACAAAGGTGACGGTCTCCTCGAGCGCAATTATTCAACAACGTTTTTCGAGTGTTCCCTTACATGGGCTTTCAAGTCAACGAATATTTTTGCCGCGATCACCACGATCAGCACCAGTTCCGTTTGCCCCAGCACCAGCGACAACCCACCTCCGAAAATCAGCACCAGGTGCATGAAGACAATCCGGGCATAGGGTTCGGACATCTGTCCGCTGACCGTGCGCCCCTTGTATTCGCCACGTCCCAGGAAATTATTGAAAAACGAATAGCTGTGACTGATCGCCAGAGCCAGCAGGGCAGGCCACAAAATCAGGAACAGCCTGGCCACTTCAGCCAGGTCGCCATCGGCGCTGTCCATGGCGTCCGGACCTTTCACGAAAAACATGTAGATGAACAGGAAATGGACCGCCATGAAGCCGCCGAAATGCCCCAGGAAGAACGGCCCTGCCGCGAGAGCGAACCAGCGCCCGATGACGGCGATCTTGCACACGTTGAAGAAACCGATGATAGCGCTTTCGGCCCAGTACAGGACCATGACGTCGCTCAGTTTCCAGCCCAGGAATACGGCCCCGGCCACCGGCACCAGGTTGGCGACAATCAGGGCCAGGCTCGAAGGGGATGACAGCGTTAACGGTTGTTTTGGCTCAATGGTGGTATCAATTACCGGCACTGTCTCATCAATGACCTCTTCAGATTCCCAGGTTTCTTCTATTTCACCCGGCAGTGCTTCGCCCTGGCGGACAAACTGGCCGCTGGCCATGTGAATGCCGTTTTTAACCCCGGTCATTTCATCG
>Ga0316194_10002200_pt1 | contig 13605 bp, 12 predicted proteins | sample CroRivsedime1_MG_FD_204936 | JGI IMG/M metagenome (GOLD analysis project Ga0316194, IMG submission 204936) | Coastal sediment microbial communities from Maine, United States - Cross River sediment 1 | ecosystem: Environmental > Aquatic > Marine > Coastal > Sediment | place: USA: Maine...
CCCAAGCAAAGGTAGGCGATCAGGAGAAGCGCGTCGGTTGGACGCGCGTGGACCTGGGGGTTGAGCCGCAGCGTCAGGCAGGCTATTACGATACCGGCCACCGCCGTGCTCAGCACCGCAGTCGCCAATACCCTCAGCGGAACCGCGATTCTTCGCTCTCCGCTCTGATGCAATGTAGAATCGTCGGGAATCGGAGTCTCCATGCGCTCGGTTCGAAGATAACAGACGAAGGCTGCCCGCGGATCTGGCACTCATGAATGCGAAGAGGGCGGGGTCCATTCAGCAGGGGCTGTACAATTGGATTAATTGAGACAGAGGCTCTGTTCTTAAGACACAATACTGCTCAGCTTTGCTGCTGAAAACGGAATTGGCCAAGGCGTCAGCCGTGAAAGCGGGGGAATGATCGGACAGACCTTATCCAGATACAAGATCACCGGCATGCTCGGCGAGGGCGGCATGGGCGTGGTCTACCAAGCGGAAGATCCGGAGCTCAGTAGCGAGGTCGCGCTCAAGCTGCTGCCAGCCGAGAAGGCCAACAATCCGAAGCGGCTCGAGCGCTTCCGCCGCGAGGCCAGGGCGGTGGCTGCCATCAACCACCCGAACATCGTCACGTTACTGTGCCAGGTATCACAACCTCACAACTCGTTCGATTTGCGTGATGACCCTTCACTCCGAACGGCTTCATCGAGTTTCCTCAGCCGCCGCGCGAAGCCTGAGTCACTCAATCTCCGCTCTGCAGATGTTGTGACCCACCGGCTGATACTCCCGGGGTTCTTCTGCAGACTTTCCGCTATGTCACAAACCCGTTGCCCGTATTTTTCGACACCCAGGACTGCCACCAACTCGTGGAGCTCTCGGAGCCTCGGCTCCCGCCTGCGTCCAGCCAGCTCATCCACGAGACCGGCACTGACCGGGTTCAGATGGATATAGGCCAGCAGTTGGCGGAGGTGCACATCATCCTCCACGAAGCGCGCCTTGTACCGGCCCTGCCAGAGCGGACCATACACGCGATGCCTCCGGTTGAACCCCTTCGTGGCCAGCCCCTGAATCGATGCCATGCTCCGCCACAGCGGAACCTCGGCTGTCCGCAACGCGATGTGATAGTGATTGGACATCAGTGCCTAGGCGAAGACAATAAGCCCGTCCCGTTCTTTTATCCTTTGAACGACCCCTATGAACTCTCCGGCCTCTGCCTCGTCCGCGAACACCGCCTCGCCGCGAGACGCGCGGCAGTACACGTGGTGGATTCCGCCCTCGACGAACACCCTCGGCTTTCTCGGCATTGACGCTCACTTTCGAGGACGTGAGTCTAACGAGAATTGTGAGGTTGTGATACCTGGCACGTTTGCGATGATTTCCGCCGCGAGCGCGTTGCCGGCGTCGTTGAAATGCCTCCGGCCGTTGTCATAGAAAAACCGCTCCCCACCGGTCGTCTGAGTCCGCTCCGCCTCCAGTCGCATGCGATCGAGCAGCGCCACACAAGTGATGCCATCCTCTTCGCACAGCGCTCGCAGACGTTTCTCGGCGTACGACGGGTCGAAATAGCGGGCATCATCGCCAGCCGCGGCGAGAATCTCGGACCACAGATCGTCGTAGATCTGTGGCCCGGACGGCAGAATTGCGACGACAAACCGTGAACCCTGTGCTTCAACATCCCGGGCGAAGGTCGATATCAGACGACGGGTCAGCTCCCAGGCATGGGCCAGGTCACCGGGCTCATCCGTGCGAAAAACCAAGTGCCGGCCTTCCAGACGTTCATGCGATTGACGGACTCGAGCCCGACTCAGCGTCATGACGGTTCTGTACCAGACATAGAGTCGGCTGTGCTGGTTCGCCCACGCGGAAAGACGATCGGTGCCCGTGGAGTATGGAAGTCGCCGGATGCCGCCGTCATCGGCAAGGTCGAAGTAGATCCGAGGGGCACGTGTCAGCCGTCGACTGTTGTCGGTCACGTCGTTGCCGACGAACAGAGCGAGAATGACGATATCCGGTTCGTACTGTGCGACTACCTCGTGGTAAAGGACCAGCTCCTGACCAGTACTCGCGCTCGACACGCCGAAGTTCATGACCTCCCACCGTTCACCAGTCGCCGAACGATTCAGGTGTCCCTGCAGCCTGGCAACCCACGTCTTCTTCTCCTCGGTTGCCACCAGGACCGTCATCGAATCTCCGACCACCGCGACCCGAGACACCCCGTCGGGCTTTTCGTAGGCAAGATTCGGCCCCCGAAACCCTTCACGGTTGAATCGCAACCGCACCGTCTCCCCGGCCTCGGGGACGAAGATTCGTTCGTCGTGGTTGCGAACGTAGCGTTTGCCGATCTTAGGGTCTCGGACGATCAGCAGCGGACCGATCTCGGTCAGTGACCGAACGGCCACCTCGCCGATCGCCAGCAGGGCGGCGAAGGTGCCTACCAATACCAGGAGCTTTGGCACGAATCGCCGCAGGCGGGACCGAGAATCCGCTCCAGCGGAGGACGATGGATCGACTTTCATCGAAGCGCCAGTATAAGCGGGGATCCAGATCCAACATGCGGTGCCAATCAGAATAGGCAAAGCGAGACCGAGGTGGTCACGCTGATGTCATCCCTCGTCCCAGCTGTCGATCCCGCTGATAAAGAGGCCCTTGATCTTGACTGAGTTGTCGAGACCGTAATTGGATCCCTTTTTACCGTTGCCCGACTCCTTGGTGTTCTTCACGGTGGTCGTCACAGTGGTCGCGGCGTAGCTGCAAAGCAGCGAAGACGGACAGCCCTTTCCTCAACTTCATCACGCACAGTTCAAATTGTTTAAGACGATTTGCTCGCAGCCTTTGGCCGCGGTGCCTCGTCGGATCCTGCGGGTGGCGGTAAGACGACCCTCATGCGCCTTCGTCTCTGCAGTTCGTTCAATGTCCTGGATTAATTGAGACAGAGTTTCTGTTCTTAAGATACAATACTGCTCAGCTTTGCTGCTGAAAACGGAATTGGCCAGGGCGTCAGCCGGGGGAGCGGGGGAATGATCGGACAGACCTTATCCAGATACAAGATCACCGGCATGCTCGGCGAGGGTGGCATGGGCGTGGTCTACCGGGCGGAAGATCCGGAGCTCGGTCGCGAGGTCGCGCTCAAGCTGCTGCCAGCCGAGATGGCCGACAATCCGAAGAGGCTCGAGCGCTTCCGCCGCGAGGCCAAGGCGGTGGCTGCCATCAACCACCCCAATATCGTCACTATCCACTCGATTGAATCGATCGAGACCACTCATTTCCTGACCATGGAGCTGGTCGACGGCGAGAGCCTCGACCGCGTCATCCCGCCCGGTGGGATGCCGTTGTCAAAGGTCTTCGAAATCGCAGTGCCGCTTGCCGACGCGCTGTCGTCCGCGCACGAAAGTGGCATCGTCCACCGTGACCTCAAGCCCGCCAACGTGATGATTACCAGCGAGAACCGGATCAAGGTCCTCGACTTCGGACTCGCCAAGCTGGTCGAGGACCCGGATTCGGAGACCGGTGACCCCGCTCTCACCGCAATCCCGACCGAGCTCACCGCCGAGGGGATGGTCATGGGCACCGCGCCCTACATGTCTCCGGAGCAGGTCGAGGGTCGGGCGATGGACCACCGCACCGACATTTTTTCGCTCGGGATCGTGCTCTATGAGATGGCGACCGGCAAGCGGCCGTTTGCCGGCGATACAGCGGCGGCGTTGGTGTCGAGCATCCTGCGCGATGAGCCGCCGACGGTGACCGAGATCAACGAATCGCTGCCGCGACACCTTGCGCGCATTATTCAGCACTGTCTGGAGAAGGACCCCGAGGCACGCTATCAATCGGCCAAAGACGTCCGCAACGAGCTCAAGAGCCTGCGCCGAGAGGTCGACTCGGGTTTAGTGACCACGGGCAGCGGAGCCACCCCGATATCGCCCGCGCCGAGGCCGAAGGGTGCCCGTAAATACGGACTGTGGGCCGCCGCCGGGTTGACCGCGATCGTGATCCTCGCCGCCGGCTGGTGGTTGGGACGCGGCGGCGAAAGGGCGCCCGCGGTCGCGGATGTGAGAACCGGTGGTCTCAGCGCAGACCTCGCATCCGCAACAGGGAGCGACACGCCGTCGGTGGCGGTACTGCCGTTTGCAAATCTGAGCGCCGATCCCGACAACGAGTACTTCACCGACGGTCTGACCGAGGAGCTGATCAGCGCCCTCGCCAACGTCGAGGGTCTTCGCATCCCGGCGCGGACCTCGGTCTACGCGCTCAAGGAAACAAACCTCGATATACAGGAGATCGGACGCCGCCTCGGGGTCGACAATATTCTCGAGGGCAGCGTGCGCAAGGCGGGCGATCAGCTTCGCATCAGCACCCAGCTGATCAAGGTATCGGACGGCTTCAATCTGTGGTCGGAGACCTATGACCGACAGTTCGAAGATGTCTTCGTCATCCAGGGTGAGATTGCCGGCAACATTGTCGAGGCACTGCAGCTGACCCTGAGCCCGGTCGAGAAACAGGCCCTTCGCTCCGAGCGCACGACCGATTTCAAGGCCTATGAGTACTACCTGCGGGGTCGCGGCCACTACCGTCGCCGAACCCGCACGGATTTCGAATCGGCGCGGGAGATGTTTTCCAAGGCGATCGAGATCGATTCCGGCTACGCGCTGGCGTGGGCGGGCCTGGCTGACACCTATACCGAGTTCTGGCGCAATTACGAGAGCACGGAAGAAAACCTTGCGCAGGCCGAAGAGACGAGCCGGGAGGCCGTCGAGCTCGATCCCAACCTCGCCGAGGCACACGCCGCGCGCGGTTTTGCCCTCGGCCAGCGTCAGCTCTACGACGAGGCGGCTGCGGAATTCCGGCGTGCGATGGAGCTCAATCCTCGCCTTTTCGAAGCCTACTATTACTACGGCACCGTCGCGTTCGCGGCGGGCAGGCTTGAGACCGCCGCGGAAATGTTCGAGAAGGCGACCGAGGCGGCACCGGACGAGATCAGGGCCCTGCAACTTCTGCCTCAGATCTACACGCGGCTCGGCCGCGAAGCCGCTGCTACAGCCGCCAACAGGCAGCGCGTAGAAGTTGTCGAACGGCGGCTCGAGTTCAACCCCGACGATGTGCCGATGCTGCTCGATGGCGCCAGCGCCCTGGCCGCCCTCGGCGAACGCCAGCGCAGTCTCGAGTGGGCGTCGCGGATTCTCGACAAGGCCGGTGACGATGCCCTTGTCCTCTACAACCTTGCCTGCCTTTACTCGCTGGCCGGTGAGGTGACCTCGGCCCTCGAGGCGCTCGAGAAATCGTACGCCGCAGGGCTGGCCGATCCGGAGTGGATGCAGCAGGACTCGGACCTCGACAACATCCGCAAGCATGCGCGCTACAAGGAGCTTGTAAAACGCATGGAAGCCGGCACCTGATCTGCTAGCCTCGCGGGGGATTCAGATGATCGGCCGCACGTTGCTCCACTACGAAATCCTCGAAAAGCTCGGCGAGGGTGGGATGGGTGAAGTTTGGCTGGCCCGGGACACTCGACTGGATCGTGAAGTTGCGATCAAGGTACTGGCGCCAGAAGTTGCCGCTGACCCTGAACGGCTCGAACGATTTCGTCGTGAGGCCAAGGCGGTGGCGGCCCTCAACCACCCCAACATCGTCACCATCCACTCCGTTGAAGAGGAGAACGACGTTCCCTTTTTTACTATGGAGTACGTCGAGGGTGAAACGTTATCTCGAATCATCCCCAAGGAGGGACTCAGCCCCGGACGTTTCCTCGACCTCGCAATCCCGATTGCTGATGCGGTGTGTGCCGCCCACGAAAGCGGTATCACCCACCGCGACCTCAAGCCCGGCAACATCATGGTTTCGGGTCGGGGCCAGCTCAAGGTCCTGGATTTCGGTCTCGCCAAGGTCAGCCGCGAGGAAACGAAGCAGGTGCATTCGGATTCTCACCTCGAGACCGAGTTTCTGACCTCGGAGGGCCAAGTCCTCGGCACCACGCCCTACATGTCTCCGGAACAGCTCAAGGGCAAGCCGGTCGATCAACGATCCGACATCTTCTCGTTAGGCACGATCCTCTACGCGATGGCCACCGGCAAACATCCGTTTCTCGCCGACAGCTCGGCCGAGGTGATTTCGTCCATCCTCAGCCACCACCCCCCGGAGGTCAGCGAGATCAAGGACGGTTTGCCCGACTATCTCAGCGGGGTGATCAAACGGTGTCTGGAGAAAGAACCCGAGGATCGCTACCCATCCGCGCGTGGGCTCGAAGACGACCTCGTCAGACTCCGTGAGGGCATCCACAGCGGCAGTTGGCCTCAGACTGTCGTCATTTCCGACTCGGTGAAGACCGGGCGGCGGGCCATTCGGGTTCCGAGGTGGGCTCTCGCCGCAGTTGCGGTGGTAGCCACCCTGATCGCTGGGGCGATTGTGATCGGCAAAGTCGGCTCGAAACCACCGGCGCCCCTGCAGACCATGGCGGTCATGCCCTTTGCCAACCTCACCGGCGATGCTGAGCTCGACCAGCTTGCGGAGGGGGTGTCTGCGGGTCTCGCGAACCAGCTGCGGGAGAAACAGGGCCTGCAGGTGTTGCGCAGGTCGGAGGCGTGGAGCGTTCGTGACCGCAGCCCTGGGGAGCTGGCGGGGGAGCTCGGCGTTGGGTCGGTGGTCGATGGTGAAATCCTCAAGGAGGGGAGCCGACTGGAGACCACCGTGAGCTTGACCGATACGGCGACCGGGATGGTGCTGTGGTCCCACACCTACTCGGCGCCGGGTGGCGAGATCTATGGCTTACAACGGATCATGGCCGGAGACCTGGCGACGTTCCTGTCGATTCCGCTCTCCGAGGATGATCGTTGGCGGCTCGCCCGCGACCCTCAGAGCGCTGATCAGGCCCTCGACTACTATGTCACCGGACGCGGATTTCTCGACCGCGTCGATGACCTCCGTGGACCGGATGCGGCTGCCGATAACTTTCGCCAGGCACTACGCCTCGATCCGAGCTTCGTGCTCGCCCACGTGGGTCTGAGCGAGGCGCTGTGGGAGGTCTATCTGAGAGACCTCGATCGCGCGGCGCTCGAGGACGCCGAGGATCACGCCGAAAAGGCGCGCGAGATCGCCCCCGAAATGCCGGAGGCAAGACTCGCGCTGGCTCGTATCTACCGCACCACGGGACGGCACGATGCGGCTGTGAAAGAGGTCGAGGCAGCACTCGCCGACCACCCGAGGGCGGACGAGGTGCAGCGGGAGCTCGGCAAGAGTTACGAGAGGGCTGGAGATCTCGAAGCGGCGGAACGATCGCTGCGTGCCGCTACCTCGCTCCGGCCGGATGATTGGATCAACTGGAATGTGCTTGGCAATTTCCTCGCCGACAACGGCAAGTACGAAGAGGCGGGCGACGCGTACAGGCAGTCGGCAAAGGTGGCCCCCCCGGATGATCCAATGCCCCGGGAAAAGCTCGCCACCTATGGTCTTCAGGTGGGCGAGATCGATGCCGCAATCGATATCTACGAGAGCCTTCCGAAACCAATCCGCAGCCCGCGCCTGGCGTCGAATCTGGCCACCGCCTACTTTTTCTCCGAACGGCCGGAGAGGTGGGAGAGGGCCGAAGAGAACTATCTGCTCGCGGTACGGCTGAACCCGCAGGACCCCATGTACCAGGCCAACCTCGGCGATCTCTACCAGCGCCTCGAACGGCCCGAAGAGGCCCAGGAGAGATACAGGCTGGCGTGTGACCTGCTCGAAATGCAGGTGGCGGATGACCCCGACGACCCAAAGCTCTTGTCGGACCTTGCCTTTTACTCGGCAAAGGCAAACGACTGTGGTCGGACGATGACAATGGTTTCACGGCTCGAGGAAACGCTTCCGGACACCGGTCCCAGCGCCCACACGCTGGCCTACATTTACGCGCTCTGCGGCGAGAGCGATGCTGCTGTCGAAGCGCTCACCAAGGCCATTGCACACGGCGAGTCGATAGAACTGATCCGCCAGGAGGACGAGTTCCGGGCCCTCCGCGGCCGCCCGGATTTTCAGGCCCTCGTGGGGGGGGCCGGTTAGTCCGAATCAGTCTTTCCAGATGATCCGCGGATCGACGGTCGCCACCTTTTGAGCCTTGGCGTCACCGACACAGGCGAAAGCAGTAACAGAGTATGGCCACTCGGCATTAGGAAAGTCGGGCTTTTTGTTGGGCTGAACCTTGATCTCGGTTTCTCCGCACTCAATGTCCACATTTCCGAAGTAATTCGCCGAACCTCCGCCCTTGGAAGGGTCGTAGCGGAGCTCCCAGAAGAGTTCTTCATATGGGCTGTAGTTGACCGTTTCCCATTTGATCTTTTTCGGTTTTTTCGGCATGTCCCGCCATATTTTCGCATATGACGGGTCGACCATAATTACTTGTCTTCCGGAGGGTTCGGTAATGACTTTGAGCCTGACGACCTTGTGGTCGCCGGCGTGTGCGAAGCCTGCCATAGGGCCGCCCGAGGCGATGAGCACGATAGCGATGACGAGAGCCAGGGTAAATGGTGCGAAACAGCGATCACGGTTCATTGCAACCTCCAAGGCGTAGGCGCGAATTGCGGTCAATTCAGACCAAGTTTCAGAACAATGTGTCGAGCCTAGTGGCCCCCAAAAATCTGTTCAAGGCCCCCTCCCACCCGCCCAGAAATCAGTGACCAGTAGTGAGTACGACGATCGCGATCACTTGTTGCTGGGGTGATAGGGGCCGGGTGACGTTTCCTGATTAGTTGCTTCAGCAACAGCCAGACGTAAAAGAAGAACTCCACCACGTCGCGGTCGCAGATCTCGTGATCGCGGCCAACGGTTCGGACGTGGCCGCGGGAGACCCAGGTCTCAGCTGTCGGCGGGTTGCTCGCGGAAGGTCCTGCCGTAGCGGCCGTCTCCTGGCTCGAGCTTCAAGATCTCGCGGAGCTTGGCGGGCTTCATGATCGACCGTTCGTGAATTTGTGCGAGGGAGTGGACGCGGCGCAGGAGATCAGTGTTGGCAGCGAGTCGGCTCCGTCCGGAGTCGAACCAGATGTTGTCCTCGAGGCCGATCCGCACCCCGCCGCCGAGGGCAATGGCAACGGCATTCATCGGTAGCTGTGCTGCGCTGAGCCCGGCGACGCTCCAGATTGTGTTTGCGGGCAGGTCGCGGATCATCGTGCCAAGGTGGAGTGGATCCGGCTGGGCCGAGGCGATGTTTCCAAGCAGTAGATTGCAGTAGTGAGGCGCCTCGATCAGGCCCTTGCGCTCGAGGTAGCTGGCGTAGTTAACCATCCCCAGGTCGAATGCCTCGAGCTCTGCGACGATCCCCCTGCGCCTCATCTCCCGGGCGAGCGCCGTTACCATCTCCGGGTCGTTCAAGCTCGCGTGTTGGACGAAGTTGAGAGAAGACAGCGTCAAGCTTCCCATGTCGGGTTTGAGATCCCCGGTGAGCTGCAGTGGTTCCGCCCGTTTTTCGAATTCCTTGAAGTTCCGCCCGCTGAGCGAGACGCAAAGGACGAGGTCCTTGGAAAACGAGCGGATGCCCTCGATGATCGATGCGTAGACCTCGGCTCGATAGGTTGGGACTCCAGTTTGCCCATCGCGGGCATGGAGATGGACCATGGTGATGCCGATCTCGAACGCCCTGTGCACTTCCTCCACGATTTCGCTGACGCCGACCGGGACGTGGGGAGTCATTTCCTTTGTTGGGATCATTCCTGTGGGTGTGAAGTTGACGATGAGGTCCATATTCATCCTCTCGGCTTTATCGCGGCGGACAGTGTACTCTCCCCCCCACGGAGGTGGTAATCTCTGGCGATCGAACGAAACGAACTCAACTCGTGCATCGTGCGGTACCAGATCCTTGGGCAGAGCAACCACGCCGTCGCCATCCTGCTCGATCTCCTCAAGCAGGTACACCGCTGCTCAATTGCCGTGGACATCGTCAGCAACATCCGGCCCGAAGAGAACGACTCTCTGGTCTATGGTTACGAAACGGAAGGCGTCAGGACCCGAGAAATTCGGCATGAAGATTGGCAGCAGGATCCGGAGGCCCGGCTCCTGATCGGATCGATCGGCCGCTCCAGGGAACTCATATTCCGGTTTTTTCGAGAGCGATCCGGAGTCGAGGCGGAGAGCTACGACAATGCCATCCACCCCCGGGCGTGCATGCCGCTCGAGATGGATCTCGGGCACGGTGTCCACATAGGACCCGGTGCAACCATCGCCCCTCACGCCCGGATAGGTGACTTTGTGGTGGTCAATCGCAACGCGAGCGTTGGGCATCACACGGTACTCGAGGATTTCGTGACCCTGAACCCGGGCTCGCACGTGGCGGGTATCTGCCGGCTCGAACACGGAGTGACGATCGGCGCCGGAGCCACGGTTGTCGACAGCGTCACCATCGGCCGCAACAGCGTGATCGGGGCCGGCTCGGTGGTGACCAGGGACATTCCATCGGATGTGGTGGCCTACGGGGTGCCCGCCAGGGTGGTCAGGGAGAGGTGACCGCCGTGAATTTCGCGAGACCCCAAGTGATCGAGTTCACACCCATCGGAGACGCCTCCACCGGGATCCTCACGTTGGCGGTGCTGCAGAGAGACATACCGTTCGTGGTCAAGAGAGTTTTCTGGACCTGCGGTACGCCACCCGACGTGACCAGGGGCCGCCACGCCCACTATCGGACCGAAACGGTCCTGGTGGCTGTCAGCGGGAGGATCATCGTCTCGACCGAGCTCCCGGGTGGCGAGCTCGAGGAGTTCACGCTTGGCAGCCCGGATCGAGGCCTCTTTCTGCCACCACTGTGCTGGCGCTCTATGAGGTACATGGACACTGCAGTGCAGGTCGCGTTCGAGTCGAACGATTACTCCGAAGAAGACTACATTCGCAGCCTCGACGAATTCCGCGCGATGGGGGACCGGTCGGCCAGGGACGGGGATTGAATAGCCAGGCCGATTCCTCGATCCGGGCACGGCTGAAGCGGCTGCCACACTTCTCGGCGGTCGGTGCGATCGTGACATTTGTTGCCACCGGAACCAATATCGTCCTGCTGAAGTACGTCCACACCCCCCTCATTCTGACCTGGGTCTGCGTCTACGCCATCGCAATCAACCTGTCGTATTTTTTGAACAGCATCTTCACATTTCAGAGTGCATTGTCGTTCGGGAGAATGGTCCTTTACTACGGTATTTATCTCTCTTCGATGAGCATCGGGGTCGTGCTGCTCAAGTTCTACCGTTCGGTGTTGACTTGTGAGAACTGGATTCTGCCGCTGCTGGTCCTTCCGGTTACCGCGGCTTGGAACTTCTGCCTGTCTTCAGTCTTTTTGAAACGGAGAGAGAACTGATGCCCGACCTCGCACCTCAACCAACCCAGAAGGTCTCCGGACTCCTGTCGATCGTCCTCCTCTCTTATCAGAGTGAGGACCGGCTGCACCCTGCCGTCAGTGAAGTTGTTCGTTCGATGGAGGCCGAGCGGATACCGTTCGAGCTCATCATCGTGGACGACGGGTCCACCGATAGGTCCTTTGAGCTGGCGAGGCAGCTCGCGGGTAATGACGACCGAATCCGCGCCTTCCAGCTGAGCAGAAATTTCAGCAGCCCGTACTCACTCTTTGCCGGGCTGTCGGTAGTTCGGGGGGCCTGCGTCGCGTCGGTGCCGGACGACCAGCAGTGCCCGATGAGCGTCATCGTCGAGATGTACCGTTTGTGGGAGCGAGGGAACAAGCTCGTTGTCGCCCATCGCCGGACCAGAGATGACGGTCGATTCAGCGACTTTTTCTCGAATCTCTACTGGGGCATCATGAACCAGTTTGCTGATGTGGATTTTCCGCCCGGTGGGTCCGATCGTTTCCTCGCCGATCGCGAGGTCGTCGATATCCTCAACTCGAAAATTCACCCGATCAACACGACCCCGGTGCTCGAAGTCCTGCGGCTGGGATTCTCGGCGGTCTTCGTTCCCTACGACCGGCCCGGCAGGCCCGGCCCCTCGCGGTGGACCCTGCGCAAAAAGGTCCGGATGGCAGCCGCCACATTCTTCGGGTCATCCTCCTATCCGCTGCGGTTGATCACCGTGCTCGGGCTGGGGGTCTTTGTCGCCTGCCTCTTCCTGATTCTCCTCATCATCTGGGCAAGGATTTACGCAGACTCCCGGCTCTTCGGTCTGTCAGTTCACGGCTGGGCCACCAGCATGGTGGTGATGACGATGTTCAACGGGCTGATCCTCCTGAGCATAGGGATCGTCGCGGAGTACATCTGGCGCATCCACGAGGAGGTCAAGGGACGGCCGGGGTTCGTCATACGTGAAGCCGAGAATGACGACCCTCCGAATGGCGATCCGGCGACTGGCACCTCATGACAAGGGTGCCATTCCTTTCGTTGGATGAAGTTCACGAGCGGTTGAGGGATGAGATCCTCAGCCACTTCGAGGTTTTCTACGACTCGAGGAGTTTCATCCTCGGGAAGGAAGTCGGGAGATTCGAGGAGGCCTACGCTCGCTTCAGTGGCACCCGTCACTGCATTGGTGTGGCGAACGGTTTCGACGCCGTCTACTTGGCCCTGGAGGCCCTGGACATCGGCGAGGGCGACGAGGTCATCGTACCTTCGAATACTTACGTCGCAACCTGGCTCGCGGTCTCCCGCACCGAGGCCACAGTAGTTCCGGTCGATCCAGACCCACAGACCTTCAATATCGATCCCGCAGCCATCGAAGAGGCCGTCACCCCTCGCACCAGGGCAGTCCTGCCTGTGCACATGTTTGGACAGGCCTGCGATATGGAGGCGATCGCGGAGGTCGCCGATCGCCACGGCCTCTTCATTGTCGAGGACAACGCACAGGCGCAAGGGGCCGAGTGCCGGGGCAGGCCGACGGGCAGCTTCGGCAGCATCAACGCTACCAGCTTCTACCCCTCGAAGATCCTCGGGGCCCTGGGCGATGCCGGCGCCGTGACTACCGACGATGGCGCGCTTGCAGATCACGTGCGAACGATGCGCAATTATGGTTCCGGTCGCAAGAATTTCCACGAGGTGATTGGCGTCAACTCGCGCATGGACGAGATCCAGGCAGGTGTTCTCGCCATCAAGCTGGAGCACCTCAGCGGGTGGATCGAAGAAAGGCGCCGGACGGCGGAGTGGTATCGGGAAGAGCTGGAAGGCGTGGAAGGATTGATCCTGCCCTACACCGCTCCGGAAGTCAGCCACGTCTATCACCTCTACGTAGTGCGCAGTCGGTACCGCGATGAGCTGCGACAGTACCTCGCGGACCACGGCGTCGAGACGATGGTCCACTACCCGGTGCCCCCGCATCTTCAGCGGGCGTACCGGGGACTCGGTTTCGGCACGGGTTCGCTTCCGATCGCGGAGGAGCTGGCGGAGACATCGCTCTCCCTGCCGTTCTTCGTCGGCATGACGCGGGAGCAGGTGCGGATCGTGGCGAGGTGGATCTGCGAGTTTTTCGAGCGGGGAAAAGCGGGAAGCGGGGAGGGATGAGGATCTCGCGATGACCGTGCCGCTGCCAGCTGCCGTCGAGGGTCGCACGCTCCGCTGGGTGCGCGTCTGCGTGGTCGCGCTGGTCGCGCTCGGCTTCTTCTTTCGCTTCGCCGGCCTGGGTTCGAAAGTGTTCTGGTGGGACGAGACCCACACCGGTCGCGCCATTGCCGGCAGCTTCTGGCCGGAGATTCTC
>Ga0316194_10002201_pt1 | contig 13597 bp, 4 predicted proteins | sample CroRivsedime1_MG_FD_204936 | JGI IMG/M metagenome (GOLD analysis project Ga0316194, IMG submission 204936) | Coastal sediment microbial communities from Maine, United States - Cross River sediment 1 | ecosystem: Environmental > Aquatic > Marine > Coastal > Sediment | place: USA: Maine...
TCCCTGCCTCGTTCATCCACCGGCATACCTAATGTTTATGGGCGCCCTGCGGGACATCCGCCCTTGAGACGGCACGGGAGACGCATAATCACCAGGTCGGCGGTTCGAGCCCGTCCCGGGGAGCCATTTATTTTCAGCTTACGATTCACTGCCCGGCATAGAGGGTGATCATGAGATCGAAGTCACCGGGTCGGCGGCACTCCATATTTAAGATAATCCGGTCAAGGCGCAATCACAGCCTGCTGAATCAGCAACAGGTCAGACAAATTAATCACGCCATCAGGCGTTGCGGGGTACATGTCTCCGTGCGCCAGGTGGGTCGGTGTGGCCATTAGCAGGTCAAGCACAATGCGGTTGGCAATCAGATAGTCACCGGCATTGACATTGCCATCTCCGTTCAGGTCACCATCGGCATAATTCGGCCATGACTGATCATCGAGCGGATCCGAACTGTTGTTTACTTCTTCATCATCGGTCAGGCCATCCTGGTCGGTATCTGCCGAGTTGGCATCCAGATCAGTGCCCGTCGCATTAGTCGTCGGGTGAAACGGATCATAGGCTCCGACATTGCCGTCATAACCCACTTCAACATCATCGTTCAAGCCGTCAAAGTCACTGTCAATCTCGTTCGGATTGGTGCCGATCGAGGTCTCAAAGGAATCACTCAAACCATCACCATCTGTGTCCGGCGCATCCTGCTGCAGGGAAAAGTTCTCCTCTGTCGAGACCGACGGGTTATAGCTCAATACGACACCAACCGTCTTGTTCAGGTATGACGCCTTACTGGCAGTCGCCTCGTTGGGACCCGCGATTCCATCCGTAACGATGAAATAACCGCCTTCCTGGCTGTAGGCCGCAGAGGGGTTCACTTGCACCAGCGCGCTATCAACGCCCAGCGCCGTGCTGCTATCAAGGATATTACCGACCAGCGGTCCACCCACCAGGTTGGTGTCATCCGTGGTAAATGACCATATGTCGCTGGGGGTCTGGTGCCCGAAACTGTCTATCGCGATGACCTGCCAGTAATAGGTTGTCGCATCTTCCAGCACGCGGTCACCCAGGTAATACAGGGACGAGGGACTTTCGTCCTGGCTAAACAGCGGTGCATCAAGCACACCATCCGTAGCCGCATTGCTTGACGCAATCAGCAACTTGTAGGTAACGGCATCAGGACCATTGCCGCCTGACGAAAGGTCAAGTGACTGCTCCCAGTCGAACAACTGCCGGGTTTTTGCATGGGCCGCTGAATTCACAGGTTTGAGCAAATTGAATGCGCCCGGCCCGTTGACGAAATCACCATCACTGACATAGACAACGGCATGTCGCACTGCTACGTACTTGCCATTTATTATCGGGCGGTACCAGATCTCCCACTTGCCCGGCTTCTGGAACTCAAACGGCAGTGTAAAGGTATTGGTGTTGCCAAACCGGGTCATTGATTCATGTATGTAGTCTGCTTCGGACTGCTCAGTGTCAAGATCATCAAGCAGCGTCGTGCCGGGCGGACGAATAACCACGTCCACCGCGTCGATATTTTCCCTGAGATCGAACAACCCCAGATTAATTGCATCCGGCGCAGGCAGGTACTGGGTCTCGGCAACGATGTACTTCGTTTCCGGTTGCCAGACTCCCACACCCAGGTAAACGTCCCTGGCAATACTCCCGTCAGCACCGGGAGTATCCGACAGGTTATTGGTCCCTGCCGTATCGCCGTTGTCATCCAGCAGCGGATTCTGCATGGCATTATCGATGTACTGGCCTGCCAGACTGTCAACGGCATCGTCTTGCTGGGTGTACGCCTCGGTACTGGCCGCCGCATTCTTGAAGGCCTGCTTGTAGCTGAGGTCCTGTTTCAGTTCCTGAAGAAATTCATCAGCAAAAAATGAGCCGCCCCGAATACGATCCAGTGAGTCGAGTGGCCCTTTGTAACCCTGCTGATCATCCATGGTACTGGTAACAACAACACGCCCGCGCCCCATCAGGCTGGAGACGTCGGGGATATGTGCACCGGAATAGCAACTGGCCAGGGTGATCGCCACCGGCCAGTTCGCCATACCTGGCAAGGCCTGCAGCGTATTGAGGATTCCATTAATATCCTGAGAGCCGATTTCCTCCGGCGTCACACCATCTCCCGGATTGAGGATAAAGCGTCCACTGCCATTGGTCGGGTGCCTGTCTCCATGGCTGACCATAAAGAAATGCAATGGCCCCGGGTTATCCTTAAGATAATTCTGCAGGCTGTGTGTATCGTTCAATAACCAGCTGTCGAGTTCAGCAATGTCTGCACGGGCATCGACCCCGGGACGGTCCGGGTCACCTACCTGCTGGTTAAAATAGAAAATCCTGTCATCAGTAAAGCCACGTTGCAGCAGTGTCTCGTAGATACGGTTTGCTGTCTTGTTGTGACTGGGTTCACCGTTGTTCGCCGGATCAACATTGGCACCCTCGATGATCACGGCAGCACCGGCATTCGCCTGCACCACGATAATGTCACCGACGCCAACCGGCATCTCCCAGTAATCCGGCAGGGTGGCAGGAGAATAAACCCGGGCAACGAGTCGATAGTACCCGGCCGTGCGCGGTATCCAGAATGCGAAAAAATCAGCGGTCCCGGTATCATCTGTATTAGCAGTAGTCGTCTTCAAAGGATCGTCGCAGGCAACATCCGATTCATTGCACACGAGCAAGCGGATGGATATGCCAGACAAGGCAGTATCAGGCGGGGACACACCACCCACCACCAGTTGCACGGATGCATCGACGGTTTCTGATGTCAGTACCGCATGCCTGTCCAGATCCAGTGTCAGGTAGCTATCGGCCTGCGTACCGACCACATAGGCAGCACCGTTGTTGATAAATTTATCATCTTCATAATGTGCACCAATGACCGCGGTCTTGGCATCCAGGGCCACACTTTTGCCATAATAATCACTGCCAGCAGCATCATGGGCCGTCAGTTTTTTTATCTGACCCCAACTGCCACCACTGCCATTGTCCGCATACAGGTATGCTGACCCTGATTGGTCGTCATTGTCATCATTGTATGGCGCACTGACCAGCGCATAACCGGTGCCCTCACCGCCACTGTCAAGGTCAATGGCAACATTGAAACCAAACAGATCATTAAGCTCTGCATCTTTATTAACGTTGTCTGCCTGAAGAGGTTCAAGTGTTGTGAGTTTTAACCACTCATAGGCGGAAAATTGCTTGTTCCAGTGGCGGTAGTATATATAGGCCTCACCGGCGAGACTCAAAGCATTGGGATCCGCGTAAGGCGCACCGGCAATCATCCGCTTGCCGTCAATATCAACCGAGTAACCAAGTTGGTCGCCTGCGGCTACCCCCAACACCTTGTACTCGGCCGCCCAGCTTGAGCCAGCCCCGGTGTAGATATAGACGGCCCCTGCACTCACTCCCGCTGCATCGTCCAATCGTGCACCAAAAGCGATACTGCTGCCTGAAATCGCAACCGAGTAACCGACATTGTCTCCAGCTGCACTACCAACAGGAACCAGCTGTGTCCCGCTATTCCAGCTGCCCGCACTACGATTAAAGACATAAACCACACCGGTGTTGTTAATAGCACTTTTGCCTGTTGCTTCATCCTGATGCGCACCCACGACCAGCGTATCGCCTTCGATGTCCACCGATATCCCGAAATGATCGGAGGCATCATCATAAGTTGTTCCCGCTCCCAACTCCGCGCGTTGATCCCAGCAAGAATATGTCACCGGAAAACCACAGTACCGGCCATAATCAAATACGTAGACAGCTCCGGCATCGGTCAGCGCCCCCTTGTCCTTGTACTCTGCACCAACAGCCAGGGTATTACCGCTCAGCGCAACAGCCATACCAAACAGGGCAGAGGCTTCCAGGCTGTCGGCAGTCTTACGAGTAAACAGGGACCAGCTCAGGCCACTCCGCCTGAACAGGTAGACGGCGCCTGAATCCCTAAGGCCACCAGAATCTTCATAGGGAGCGCCAACAGCCATCCAGTTCCCGTCAACAGCTACTGACCAGCCGAAATAGGCATACGATTCTTTAGTACTACCCGCATCCAGCTTGATCTCAGTCTGGAACAGGGGATCAACGGTAACGGGATAACGGGCACCTGAAACATCCACGCGCAAGTGAATCTGACTATCAGCCTGTTGCATAGTCACCGGCAAGTGCTGCCCTGTGCCGTCATAAGCCACCAGGCCACGATAACCGAGCAAGGTCTCCCCCTGTGAATTGAGGAACGACACGCCCAGTGCGTCAGCATCGACCTGCGGAATCAAATCCCCGGATACACCCAGTGCCAGCACAACCACTGACTGTGAATCGCTGCCCGCAGGTGGTTGGTTAAGGGTGAAACCATGTTCCAGCCCAACGGGGGAATTGACGAACCATTCCTCGAGTTCACCGGCATAGTGCTGGCGCAGCTGGTTATCATTGGGAAATTCTGTTTTCTCGATGGCACCGACCGGTTGCAGGTCCCCTGCCCGGCCAAAACCACTCAGCCGGAAGCGCAATAAATGCTTGTGCTGGTACTGGTCGCCGAGGGACAGTTCAAGCGCCCCGTCAACAAGCCGGTAGCCCTGCTGCTGATCGGCATTGGCTGCCTGGTAGGCCTGCCCTGGCTGGTCGTCTGCACCGGCAAGCGGCTGCCAGTCATAGGCAGCCGGCAGCCCCGGGCTGATGGAGTTGAGTACCGTGGGCAGCGCGCCTTTCGGAATCCGGCTTGTGATAGCCGATGACGCCTGTACTTCAGCGTGCTGATGGCTGACTGGAGAAAATTCCGGGGTATTTGCCTGTACACCGGCTATTGATCCGACCATGCTGGCCAGCAACACTACGGCAATTCTACTTAATGTATCCCTGATTATTGTTATCATAATCTTATTGCTCTCGTTGCTAATTATGGATTACAGAAAACCTGCAAGACATATTTATTAGCCCTTCGTAATGTAATAAATCACTCACTTATGCTCTAATACTAGCATCAAAGAGGAGGCAGCGAACTGACCGGCCTGCGACAAGCGGCTACACCCGCTTGCACCCCGCCCTGCCCTTGATCACACAATAGCCATCCACAAGGATCATATCTGTAAACAAGTTGTGCCCTGCAATGTGAATAGTTACCAATTTGCCGCTTATCTCAGTCCAGCAAAGCGCGCGCACATAGCAACCCTGAACGCTAGTACAGGCCGGGGTTCATCGCCTTGCGCTGGATCAGCAGTAAATCGGCTACAACGATGTAGCTACCGTTAGTATCAGGTGAGGGTATGCCGTTCTCAAGCGGCGCGACGTTACCACGAAAGACCTGGTCCAGGTCCGGGGTATACAGACTCAGTGAAGCACGCGTCTCGAACATGACGTCAATTACATCGACGGTCCTGTCTCCATTAACATCACTCCAGGTGGGGTCAAAAGCCGTGGCATTGCTATTTGCATCATGCACTTCAAAGTAGTTGTCATAGCTGTCCCCGTCTGTACAGGGTGTACTTTCTCACCGGGTACACAGACAGAATGCAATTACCCTTGCGCCTGCCTGCTGATGCTGGCGACCGCTCACAATCCGAGCGCCATCTGCTGGATTATCAGCGCATCACCAAGATCAAATATGCCATTGCCGACCGGCGGTCCTGGCGGTGCGACATCCCCGCGGGCCAGGTAATTCGGGTTGGAGTTGATATCGATAAAACCAAGCAGGATACGCTGGGCCAGCAACACATCGCGCACATCGACCACACCATCCACATTGAGGTCACCATCGGCCGTTACCTGTTCGCAAGCATCGCCAACTCCGTTCATGTCTGAATCCGACTGATCTGGATTGTAGTCTGCCGGGCAGTTATCACTTTCATCACCAGTACCGTCGCCGTCTGTATCCGTGGCCTCCCCGGGATCGAGCGGGAAGACATCGGTGCCGTCCAGCACACCGTCGTTGTCGGAATCGGGATCCAGCGGATAGGTACCGGCGGCGGCCTCTTCTATATCCGTCAGGCCGTCGCCATCATCGTCATCATCACAGACATTGCCCTGCCCGTCTCCGTCAAAATCCCACTGGTTTTTATTCCAGACAAACGGACAGTTATCCGCGCCATCAAGGAAACCGTCACCGTCACCATCGCTGCCCGCAGAACTGACCAGTGAGAAATTCTGGTTCGTAGGCAGACCGTAATAGCTGAGCTGCACGTCTGCAGACAAATCGATGTAATTCGTCTTGCTCGCTGTCGCCGTATAGGCATCCGGTGGAGCTTGCAGGTAATAACTGCCGTCAACATCCGATTGAGCAGCAAAACCTGTCGGTGACAGCGTAACCAGCGCACCATTCACTGCGCCGGTAACACCGGCCTTGTTCACAGCTCCCTGCAAAGGAGCTGGCGGGAAGTTCGTGTCATCCGTAAAAAAATCACGTACCGGGCTGGCACGCTTGTTACCGGAGGCATCCACGGCCAGCACCTGCCAGTAGTACTGGGTGAGATCTTCCAGCCCATAAGAGCGGTCGACATATTGCATCGAGTATGTAATGCCCAATATGCGTGTATAGGGATTAAATAGCTCACCATTACTGGTCGTGGAATTCGTGGAAATCAGCAGGTCATAGGTTACCGCATCACCCTCCGGATCAACCGCTACACTCCAGTCGAACATCTGCTGGGTCTTTGCGCGCTGTTCATTATTGGCCGGCACCAGCAAGCTGAAAGACCCCGGTATCTGGCCTCCGTCACTAACGTAGACGACTGTATGCCTGACCCCGGTATACTTACCTGGATTGTTCGGATTTGACGGATCATCTTCCAGGAAGTACCAGACATCCCATCTGCCGGATTGATTGAAATTGTAATTCTGCAATTCAAATGAGCTGGAACCGGATACGGACATGCTTTGCCGTGAATAGGTATCTGCAAGCTGTTCCGTGCCACTCCCACCTGTGAGCAGACCGGCGAGACTCGTGCCGGGTGACCGGATCACCACGGTCGCAGTAGCCGGCAGAGGGGGTTTCAGAATATTAAGCCTCAGCGTATAGGGACCAGGCGACGCCAGGTAGACCACCTCTTCTGCAGGTTTGTGGGTTCCCGTAGAATCAGTCACGCCGAATCCAAGATAAACATCTTTCGCGAAGGCACCGTCCGGTAGAACACCGCCTGAAGTACCATCGACAAGCACTGTCGTGCCCTGGTCATCGCCATTATCATCGAGTAGCGGATGCTGCAAGGCATGATCCTCGTATTGATACTGTGCTTCCAGGTTCGTGTCATCGGCACGCGTGTAGAGCAGCGTTCGCTCCGCCGCATCGCCAAAGCTGTCCCGAAAGCTGCGGCCACGTTTCAATTCGGCCAGCAATTCTTCAAGAAGAAAGGAACCACTGCGCGGCGGGTCCTGCTCATCTGGTCCCTTGAAGGCCTCTTCATTCTCGCGGGCGCTGGTGATCACGACGCGACGAGTGGATGCGGCATCCGACAACTGCTCCAAAAAGCCACCCGAATAACAGGCTGCCAGGTTTACAGTAACGGGCCAGGGCGCCATGGCTGGCACGTTTTCAACGGCATCCACCCAGATATCAAGCAGAGTGGGCGTCAGTTCCTCCGGCATGCCAGCGGCACCCTGATTCAGGAAGAACCGTCCTCCCGGGGCGCCGTGATCGATGAGGAAGAAGTGAACAGGCCCCGGCTTGTTTACCAGCGTTCTAGGCAGGCTGTCCGAGTCATCGTAGAGACGTGCCTGCAGGTTGGCGAGTGTGGCAGTCCAGTCCACACCGGGGCGAGCTGGATCACCCGCTACCTGGTTGAAATAGAGAATCTGCCCGTCTATGAAGCCGCGATCAAGAAGTGTCTGGTAGATGCGATTAGCCGTTTTCTGGTGACTGTCCTCGCCTAGACTGCCCGGCGCTGCGATACCACCCTCAATGATCACCGCCCAGCCAGCTTCGGAATTTACAATAATTTTTTCGATGCCGGAATCAGCATCTGTCCATTTAGGAGCCGTCAGCAATGTATTACTAAACGCGGCTTGAACGGTATACGTACCATCCTGCGTAAAAACATCCGCACCACTGAGAACAACCCCGCCGCTGCTATCCGTGTAAATAGCATCGTAGTACGCAACACCACCCGCCGGGTCCTCGATGTAAAGCACAATCGGAATATTGGCAAGCTCACTGGCTGGCGGATCAATCCCACCTACCTTGAGTTGCGCGATGATGTCGACCGTGTCGTTGGTCTGGATGCTGTTGCTGGACAGCGACAGATACACCGCCGTCTGCGCCTGGCTGCCAAAACTGTAGGCAAGGCCAGTGCTATTGGTGCCGACCTTGTCCGCCTTGTCCGCCTTGCGCGCACCCACAATGACCGTCTCATTGTCCAGTGAAACTGCATAGCCGAATTCATCCGCTTGCTGCCCGTTACTCGAAGTCAGTTTCTGAAGCTCGGTCCAGGTCGTCAAGCCTGTAAAAAGATAAGCTGCGCCCGTATCAACGACAATTCCATCTGCACGCAGCGAGCTCACCAGAGCATAATTCTCGCCATTGCCTCCACTATCCAGGTCAATGGCTACCCGATACCCAAACTGCGCAGCAACTTGTGGATCAGATGGCGTCAATATGGTCGGTGAGGACCAGTAGTAATTTTTGAAGAGAGAGTTATACAGACGACGGTAAAGGCGAGCCTGTCCGGATTCACTGCCATTGATATCGTTAAAGGGTGCACCCGCAATGATATGTGCCGTGGCAGGACCACCTGTGTGATCAACATCCACAGAATAGCCCAGTTCGTCATCGTCTGTCGCGCCGGTAAGTTTGCCCTCCTGAACCCAGGCGGAGCCATTATAGTAGTAGGGATAAACCGCCCCGGCGTCTACACCAGCGTCATCATCCCTGGGCGCACCGATTGCCAGGTAATCACCCTTAATTGCAACTGCATAGCCAATACGGTCGTCCAGATCGCTGTCCGGGGGATCAATGCGCACTCCGGAGGTATTCCAGACACCGCCGGTCCTGGTATAGACAAACACCCGCCCACTGTCCGTTGCGAACCCACCTTCATCGAAGAGAGCGCCAACCACCATGCGGTCACCGTCAATATCTACATCCCAACCGAACAGGTCATCGTCCCCTGACGGGCTGAGGGAGAAACGGTTAGACCAACACAGGCTTACACCATGATCGCAATAGAGACCATATTCGAAAACATAGACATATCCTGCATTAACGACGCTGCCGTTATCATCGTAAGGAGCCCCTACGATCAGTGTACTGCCACTAAGCGCAAGCGAACGTCCGAAATAGGCACTATCTTCCCTGACAGAGTCTGAACCTGCATTAACACGCTGGCGGAATACCCATTCAAGGCCAACGCGTTCGAAAATATAGACGCCGCCAGAACTGGTGTAGGGTGCCTCGTCCTCATAGGGCGCACCAATGGCCATCCAGTCACCATCTATGGCCACTGCCCAACCGAAATAGGAGTTGGTCTGGTCATGGCCCGGCTCAAGCTCGATCTCCGTGGAAAACAGCGGATCTACCGTCACGGGATACACGGCACCTGTAGTATCGACCTGCAGTTGCAACTGGCTGTCCACTGCCGCCATGGTCACGGGCAGGAACCGGCCGGTACTGTCAAAGGCAACCAGTCCACGGTAAGCAAATACGGGTTCTTCCTGTTGCGTGCGGTATGACACCCCCAGGCCATCAGCATCGACCCGTGGCAACAGATCGCCGGATACATCAAGCGCCAGCACCACCGGCTGCTGCCGATCACCGCGTGGCGGCTGATTCAGTGTAAAACCGTGTTCCAGTCCAAAGGGAGAATTAACAAACCATTCCTCGATTTCATGGACGTAGTGCTGCCGCAGCTGGTTGCTGCTTGGGAATTCGGTCTGCAATACCGCGCCGGCCGGGTGCATCTCGCCAGCATAGCCATAAGCGGCCAGCCTGAATGTCACTCCATAGTTGGCTTGCTCTTTGTCCCGCAGGGAAAGTTGCAGTGCGCCGTCTTCAACCCGGTAATGCTGCCGGTGCCGGATATTATTTGTCTGGAATGCCTGTTGTGAGGTGTCTTGCTGCCCGGCTACCGGCTGCCAGTTGAACTTTGCCGGCAGTCCCTCGCTGATGGCATCGAGTACGACCGGCAGTGCGCCCCTGGGAAGCGGGTCTGGAGAATTCGCCGCATTTGCCTGCATACCCGCAAGCACCGCTATCAGTGTCACCAACAACAGGCAGGCACTGATACGGGATGGTTTATTTGTGAATATTATCCCCATGTGATGCTGTTTATTATCAATTCACATGGCTATAGAATAGCCTATTTCAGCTGATAGTTCACTTTGAAAAGGGCGTCATCCGGCGCGGCTGTACGTAGATATACGTACAAGATTCAGCCGCCACATCACCCTGAACACCCCATTAGCAACGCAGGTACGCCATCCAAGAACCCGCGCAGGGCAACTGCCCGGGATGTAGCATATGCAGCAGTTGTCGCCCCTGCATCAGCAGCGGATACCAGCGCCCAGGTAGACATCGGTTCATCCGGCGATGGTGGCACCCCGCCCTTCCCCTGCACAACCAGACTACTCGCCCCGGTGGTCGCGCGGGCGGCACAGCGGTTACGTAGCAGCGCTGTCACATCAAGGTAGTCCGCAGGCAATTGCACAATTGATTCGGTGATATCGGCAGTGGGCGAGTCGATGACGATCTCGCCATCGATACCCAGTTGCGACGAGGCATCGATGACGCTGTCAGGCGAAACAAAAAGGTTACCGGCCGTGATGGAGATGTTGCCGCCGTTGCCGGCAAAGGCCTGCGCCAGGATCTGGCTGTCGAGCAATACCACGAACTGCGGATCGATGGTGATATCGCCGCCGTTGCCGCTGCCGTCCTGCACCGACGAGGTTATGCTCGAACGGTTCAGGTACAGGAGGTCACGGGTATTGATCGTAATGCGTCCGCCGCCGGAAAGTACGGACTGGGTAGTAATAGTGGCACCGTACTGTAGCTTGACGTTTTTCGTGGTATTGATATTGATGGAGCCGGCATCGCCGACACCGGTACTTTTCGCAGAGACTGTCGCCTCATCGTGCAACCGCAGGCTTGATGCTGCCAGCTCGATATTACCGCCGGTTCCGGTCACCGTTCCGGGATCAACGCCTTCACTGGCCTGCACGTCACTGTAAAACCCGGAACCAAAACCGTCGCTGCCAATCCCTCTTGCGGTTACCTCGCCGCTGGCATTTATCTCGATCAGCCCGCCATCTCCGCCAGCGCCAGTACTGGAACTGATGCGCGCGCCACCCTGCAGGGAAGCTGTTTGCAGTTGCAGCCGAATATCACCGGCAGCGCCACTGCCGAGCGTAGAGGTATTGATACTGCCAAGGTCATCCATGTCGAGCGTGTCCGCTGTCAGCACGACATTGCCGCTGGGACCGGCGCTGGCCGTCACGCTGAAGATACCACTGGTCTGGGTACCATCAACTGTCTGTCCCGAGATAGACACCTCACCGGCACTCAGGTTGATATCACCACCAATACCGCCAGCCACGTTCGCGCTGACGATCTGACCACCTTCAAGCAGAACGAGGCTGCCAACATTCAATTGCAACCGGCCTGCACGTGTTGTTGCCTCGGGGGGTGGCTGCAGCAAGGTAGGTTTGTCTTCCAGGTTGGCCTGGATAACACCGCGGTCTGTTACCAGCACCTCCGCCGCATCGATAGTGACACTGCCGCCATCCCCGGAACTGAAAGCATTGGTCCGGATGCTGCTTCTCACGTAGGGGTTTTCCGGGTCTCCCGTCGCCAGGGCACCTGCAACCCGTACCGTACCGCTGGCATTGATCACGATGGAACCGCCAGCACCGGAACCGCCACTGCCGCTGGCAATCGCTGACGCATCCAGTACATCGACCGCATCGCTATTGATGACAATGGATCCCGCGTCGCCCTCGCGCGCGGCAGACACACTCACCAGCGATTCATTGTCGAGCATCAGCTGCGCGCTATTCAGTGTTACCGTCCCACCCTGCCCGCTGCTGAAGGTCTCGGCAACAATCGCGCTCTCGCGCGGAAATCCGATCCCGCCAAACAGACGCGGGTCATCGCCGCTCTTGCCGTCCAGGGAAATGCTGTCGCTGGCATTGATCTCGATATTGCCACCACTGCCGGGGCCATAGGTCGCGGCGGACAACTGTCCGCCCTGACGCAGCGTCACGTTGGTTGCGTTAATCACAATATCGCCGCCGTTACCCGTCGAGGTTCCGGTATCAGCAGTAATGCGCGCCTCGTGCTTGAGAATTACGTCATCGCGTACAGCAACATCCACCAGGCCACTACTGCCACTGCCCTGTGTGTCTGCAAACACGTAGCCGTTATCCATGACCAGTTGCTCACCACGGATATAAATCGCACCGCCGCCGTCACCGCTGGCATCAATATTCGCCACCGGGAAAAAATTATCGGTCGGCCGCTCGGAGATGAAGGTGGTCTGGGTAACCTGTATGTCGCCAAGCTGTGAAAAACTGCTGGTATCGGGGGCGGTACCAGTCATATCGACCTCACCCGCAGAACCGGTGCTGACCACATTGACCTGGCCGCTGGAGGCATACAGCGAGGCATCCGTCACCTCGATATCACCACCGATCACACTCAGGGTCTCGCCGTCAGGGACCTCCAGAAAACTGCCATTGAGCGTTACGGGTGCGGCAGTCGCATCAATGTAGCCAAAAGCAGAGGGTGGCGCGGTGGTCAGCACGGTAGCGCCCGGATTGCTGGCATCGAAACGGCCGTCGGACCCCAGTACCAGGTAGTTCGCCGTGGACACGTGAAAGGAACCGTCCACGTTCAGAGTAGCATTGGGGCCGAACAGTACCCCGGCCGGATTCAGCAGGTAGAGATTGGCCCCGGCAATGCTCGAACCCAGCACTCCGTCGATGGTGGAAAGGCTGCCGCCGGTAACGCGGCTAATGATATTGTTGATGGCACCCGGTCCGTTGAAGGTCGCGGACTCACCCGTATGGATATCGAATACGCTGAAACTGTGAAACAGGTTGCTACCGAGTTGGGTCCCGCCGGTGATCGAATAGTCCTGACCGTTCAGGTTGGCCACCGAACCCATGGTGCCATCAGGCGTAATGTCTGACCTGCCTTCACCTGCGAATAACAGCAGCAGACACGCCAGCACCCTCCCCAGGACATGACCTGACCAGGCAGCTGATAGTCGCCAGGTATCATTCATCTGGACGTGACCGTAACCATGTTTCATTCTTTAGGACTCCACAAGGTCTCTACTCTGTTAAATACTGCCATTGCCTGCCGGTAATAATTCATACACCAACTGTAGCGCCTCCATCACGGGGAACGTCAAAACACGTACCTGGCAGCTAAAAGACCTTGTATTCAACACCCAGGTAAACGCCATCGTCCTGCAAATTGTGCTCGGTATCACCACGGTCGATATTCCTGAAAGCCTTGGCTGCATACAACTCGCAGTACAGTTGCCTATGCGGATTCCAGAGCAGACCGATGCCGGCAGCAGAGATGGACCGGGGTGATGGTGTAGAGCCGCCCTTCTCCCAGGCATTGCCGTAATCCAGGAATGGGGCCAGCTGCAAAGTCGGGTTACTG
>Ga0316194_10002204_pt1 | contig 13587 bp, 11 predicted proteins | sample CroRivsedime1_MG_FD_204936 | JGI IMG/M metagenome (GOLD analysis project Ga0316194, IMG submission 204936) | Coastal sediment microbial communities from Maine, United States - Cross River sediment 1 | ecosystem: Environmental > Aquatic > Marine > Coastal > Sediment | place: USA: Maine...
GTGATCAAAACCGTCTTGTACCAGGCCCTCATATACCTCCGAGCCGGTGACCACCGCCCCGACGCGCAACCGTCGAAATGGTTTGACCTGAATAACCGGCCAATGCGCTTTGGCTATGGCCTCGACCGCTTCGATGGCGGCACGGTCGATGGTCAGGGGCAGAATGCGGGTACCGGCAACCACCTGTCCTTGGCTGCAGCGAAAGTTGGTCCGCAGGGTGGAGAGGACCATACCGTCGAGACGGTTGATTGCCAGCAGCCCCTCGGTGTTGATTTTTACAAGGCCGTCGCTGGGGCTTATAATGCTGATCTTGCCCTCTTTGGGCCCTTTGTGCTGCAGCGGGAGGTCGGCGACGACGGCGGCGATGCGTTTGGCTGCATCGTTTTCATGCAACCGGTCAGCAGGCAGGTCGAGAATATATAAATGTTTTTTGCCGACTTTGAGCAGTTCAGGCACATCTTCAGCACGAACGATGTGCCCTTTTTTAAACCCCACACCTTTGGAAACGCCGGGAACAATACGCGTGATATCGTGTGCCAGCACGGTTCCAATCGCTTCTTCGACCCTGATGGTACGGATATAATCAGACATTTTATACGATCCCGAAAATCTGTAAGAAAAGCTAATTCAACTAAATCTGAGAACAGGTTGCCTGTTTTCGCCTCGGCAGTGCAAGGGCGAGGTGGCCGGCTCAACCCTAAATCAACCTTGCCGGAGGAAGACGGTTGCCAATTGGAAAGCAGTTGAATCGATGGCATCCTATCAAAAACATTGGGGCTTTACAATTCTTTAGCTATTATTCTTCAACCAGATGGAACACGAATGGTCCCAATATTTCATCATTCCATTGTTCCATTATTCCATTATTCCAATCGCACGACCTTGTCGTTAGACTCTGAGGTTCTCGAAGGGAGACTCTCGACAGGTTGTGAGCGAAGCGAACTAAGATATTCTAGATGTTTTTTAGAAAAACGTGTTGCCTTGTGCGAAACAATTTTATACTATTCCCGATACCGAAAACAACTAAGCAGCGAGAGGAGCATGGGTAATGCCTTACAATCAGAATGAAGAGATAAGAAACATCATCTGGCAAGAAGAAAAAAAGTATCTTATGAAAAAAGTTTCTTTTGACCTTATTTTAAATGATGCGCTCAAAATTGACGATTATATCCTTTTTTCCGGGAAAAAAAGTCCCTATTACGTGGACCTTCGACAAGCCATCTCAGATCCCATGTCAATGGATTTGATAGCCAATTCTTTGGCTCGCATCATAGACAATGAGATCGGCAGGGACAAATTCGATAAAATTCTGGGAGTCCCTACAGCCGGGGTTCCTTTCACAACCATCGTATGCCAAAAACTGGCCATTCCCATGCTCTACTATCGCAAGGAAAGAAAGGAACACGGTGTTCGCAAAAAGATCGAAGGCAAGATGGAAATAAATGATCGTATCCTCATGATAGATGATCTCATCACCACCGGAAAGAGTGTGATTCAGGCTGCGGAAGCCGCTCGCGAACAAGGGGGACTGGTCACCGAGCTGGTAGTGCTTTTGGACAGAGAGCAAGGGGGGCGGGAATTCATCCTATCCAACAACATCCGGCCCCATGTTCTTTTCACTGTTTCCGATGCCTTTGAATGGCTTAATGAGGTCAAAATGCTAAATGACGATGATTACAAAGTGATCATGGATTATATTAATGAAGAAAAAAAATTAATATAAATCACTTTTTTAGAATCCTTGTTTGTAAGAATTTACCATTTCCACTGGTGCCTTTTAGTTTCATATCCTCTACGATTATATCTCCCCGCTGCATGACCAAAGAGGGGGCTCCGAGGCACTCCAAGCCCTCGTAAAGCGAATAACCTGCATTTGAATGCTGTGTATTTTGCGATATCGTATGCCTGCTGGCAGGATCGAATATCACGAGATCGGCATCGGATTCGGTCTGCAGAATGCCTTTTTGAGGGAAAAGACCGAATATTTTTGCGGGTGTCTCACTCAACGCTCTGATAAGGGTGCAAAGATCCACCCGACCTTCATTAACGCCTTTTTGATAAGTGACCGCCAGCATCGTTTCAGCCGACGGGGAGCCGAAAGGAGCTTCGAAGAAATCGTCGTCGATCTTTTTGGCCTTGGGCGCATGATCACTGGCAATCACATCCACGAGTCCTGTTTTGAGGCCCTCCCACAGGGCCTGGTTGTCCTGTGGGGTCCGCAGCGGGGGGCCTATTTTTGCCAGCGGGCCATTCTCCTGTAAATCTTTATCCGTGAGGGAAAGATATTGAGGACATGTCTCCGTATATACGGTCTGGCCTTTATCCCTGGCCGATCGAAGGGGCTCAAGCGCGCGTCCCGCACTTATATGGGCGATGTAAAGTGCACAGTTCATGACTTCGGCGATGGCAATCGCCCGAAAGACGGCATCGGTTTCGAGCGCTGCAGGCCGCATTTTTAAGAAAACATCTCTCTGGGGTTGATTACGGTATTTATCCTCAAGATAATCAATGGAAAGGCCGTCTTCTCCATGCACCATGGCCAATCCACCCAACTCGGAAATGATATCCATTGCCTTGGACAAATAGTAGTCGTCGGTCATCCAGCCCAGTTTGGCATATGTCATGAACATTTTAAAAGACGTCACTCCCATTTCAAAGCATTTCGGGATATCCTGAATTTGATTTTGGGCATCGAACATGGCCCCGTGGATAGCGAAATCCGTGTGGGAGGTGGCTTTGCCCTCATCGATGAATTTTCTGACGGTTTCCGCCAGTTCCATACCGGGCCTGGCATAGGCATAGTGTATCATGGTGGTGATACCGCCGAAGGCCCCCAGCACGGAGCAATCTTGGATGGTATCGACATAGACGGGATGCACATGGACGTCGAGCAGGCCCGGCATAATGTATTTACCACTACCGTCGATGACTGCCTGGGCTCCATTCTCCGGCAGATCAGGGGCCATTTTGGCAATTTTGCCGTCTCTAATCGCAATGTCAGTTTTTTGGATATTTTGCGGACCGACAACCAGCCCACCTTTTATGAGTTGATTAAACCTGTCTTCCATTTTTATGACTCCATTTCAATTTTAGAAATTTTACCCTCAACGGCCTAGGGTACAATTGTCGTTCCGGCATTACCCGCCAGGGTTTCATGAAACGACGCAACAGTCGTAATGCAGGCCCGCCGGCCCCCACCACGGACAAAATTAACAGCCGCTTGAATTTTAGGTCTCATACTTCCGGCGGGGAAGTGTCCCGTGTCGCATAATTGCTGGGCTTCATTTGCTGTTAAACGTCTCAAATCCTTTTGGTTCGGCTCGCCGAAATTGAGTTTAGCGCCGTCAACATTTGTAAATATGGTAAACTCAGCTTCAAGATCTTCTTTGCGTTCAGCAGCTCGACGAATCAGCATTGTTCCCAAAAGGCTTGACGCCAAATCTTTATCAATAACGGCATCTACGCCGGAATAGACGACTGCTGCTTTTTCGTTTCGATACGCTCGTCTGAAAGAAACGTCATGTCGACACTCATAAATCTCCTCTCCATCGACAATTCTGGGTTGCACTGGACGAACCGGAATACCACCGCCGCCGACGGTTATGGGAATAAACCCGGCTTTGAGATTGGCTTCAATGACTTCGATTTCAACAATGTCAATCGGTTTGGGTGATCCGACCACTCTGCGCCAGATCTCCTTACCTTGATCATTTTTTTTATACAACTTGAATAATTGTCCCTCTCTTTCCTTTTCGTGCGCTTGTTCATTCGTGTAAGCGGGACCGATAAATTTAGATGGGTCTTTAAAGTCCGGATCATCAGGATCAACCACAACCTGAGTAACAGTGGTTACGAGCTGTTTTTTAATACCTCGAACTCTGAGAGCATTTGCGATATGGGCCAACATGAAGCCCATGGCTCCCTGGGTATCGGCTACCATCACATCAAGCGGTATGGGGGGAAGAATAGGAAGAGAATACTCCGATCGAAGCAGAAGGTTCCCTACCTGGGGACCATTGCCATGGGTTACAACAAAATAATCATCCGGATAAGTCTGAATGATCTCTGAAAGCAAATCACATGTCTTGGCGGCCCGGCGCCACTGCGCCGGAATATCCGGATTGATTGTTTTGCCGGTCTTGGGATCGACGATGTCCGTGGGGGCGACCTCATTTCCCCCCAGCGCAAAGATTCTTAAACATTTTCTCATCTTTTACCTTCCTTAATTGATGGTCAAGGTCAATTTAGGGGTATTTTCCAGGGTACTCCAGTATCTTAATTCCGAAGGATTGAGTCGCTGCGCTCTATCTATTTTATTCCAAGAGCCAGTGCCAGCAAGGCCATTCTGACAAAAACACCGTTGCGCACCTGTCGGAAATAAGCTGCTCCTTGGTAAGAATCAACTTCCGTTGCAATCTCATCGACTCGGGGAAGCGGATGCATGATGACGATACCCTCTTTTGCCTTTTGCAGCATTGCGTTGTCAACCACATAGGCTCCTTTTAGCTTTTCATACTCGGCGACGTCGGAAAACCGCTCTTTTTGTATGCGAGTCACATACAACAGGTCGGAGTCTGCCGCCGCTTCCATCAAATTTTCAGTCTCGATGACGTCCACGCCCTTTTCTTTGAGATTCGAAACCATATCGGCCGGCATCTTAAGGCTCGCCGGTGAGACCAGACGCAACCCTATATCGTAGAGAGAGAGAAGTTCAGCCAGAGCATGCACGGTCCGACCGTATTTCAAATCCCCAACCAAGGAAACCTGAATTCCGTCGAGCTTATCGATTTCTTTTTTGATGGTATAGACATCCAGCAAAGCCTGGGTAGGATGTTGACCTGCCCCGTCACCGGCATTGATCACAGGGATCGTGGCCACTTCGGCCGCCTCACCTGCTGACCCGATCTGAGGATGGCGCATCACGATGACATCGGCATACTGGGATACCGTCAGGGCGGTATCTCCGATGCTCTCCCCTTTAGCTGCCGAAGAGGTCGCTGCGGAGGCTACGCTGATGACCCCTCCGCCCAATCTCAGCATGGCCGACTCAAATGAGAGGCGCGTGCGCGTGCTTGGCTCGAAAAACAGGGCGGCCAATACTTTCCCCCTCATGAGGTCATAGGTTTTCCCACTTTCAAGACCCTTCTCAAACTCATCCGCCACTGCCATAACCTTATCAAGATCTTCTTTTGAGAATTGATTTCCATGCAGAATATGCTTTCCCTTAAAATTTTCGATCATTTGAAACCTCCCTCCGTTTTTTGGTATTTATTTCGCTATAGTGATTTTCAAATTGCGTTCAGCGCTTTGAGAATTTTTTCCGGCGTAATGGGCAAATCGTAAATGCGCTTCCCAATGGCATCACAGACGGCATTGGCCAGGGCAGGCGGTGGCGGCACATTGGCAGGTTCACCAATTCCTTTGGCGCCAAAGGGGCCGATTCCACCTCCCGATTGAATCATAATCGCCTCTACCTCCGGTACGTCCTTGGAGGTCGGAATCAGATATTCCGCCAGCGACGGCGTGAGGGTGATCCCTTTGTCCAAGATAACCTCTTCGCACAGCCCATAACCCAGGCCGTACACCGCACCACCTTCCATCTGTCCTTCCACACTCAAGGGATTGATAGCCTGGCCCACATCAAAGCAGGTAACGATTTTAAGAACATCCACATCACCGGTTTCGATATCTACGGCGACTTCCATGGCGATGGTACCGAATGTAAAATCCGGAAATACCTGTCCTTGTCCGGTTTTAAAGTCCAACAATTCCCTTGCCGGTGCGTTGAACTGAGCCACGCATAACAGCTCGATCCCATCTGCAGCAGCAGCTTTGATTACGTCCGTCAGGGGGATAACCGTGTCAGGGTCATTGTTGCCGCAAACCTCTGAGATGATGATATCTCCCCGATCGCCGCCATAACTGATGGTGCATTCGCGACTCTCGTTTTCGACCACCATCCATGGTTTACGCTCCGGTTGAATGAACACCTGACGGTCCTTGATATCCAGATAAGCCGGGTCCATGCCCAACATCCGGCCCGCTTTTTCAAGAAGGTTTCGCCGCACGGTCGCGGCCGCCTTCAGGGTGGCATTGCCGGACATGTAAAGCTGACGGGTAGCGGTGGTAGTACCGGCCAGCGGCGTCAGGGCGGAGTCACCATGAAAAACGGTAACATCCTCCATGGGTACGCCCAGTGCTTCGGCTGCGATCTGAGCCAAAGAAGAAGCCTGACCACCCCCTAAATCCTGAACTCCGCACCGCACCGTCACAGTGCCGTCAAGTTCCACACTGACAAAGGAACGGGATGTATCGTGCAGAAACGTCATACGGCCATAACTGGACATGCAGGAGGCCATACCCCGGCCGATTTTCTCTGAAGGTTTGCGAGGTTTTGTCGGTTCACCCAAAGCTTCAAGCGCCTTTATGGCGGTTTGTTCGGTTTCGACGGCGTGTTCCAATACCCGACCGCTGGCCAGGGCGTCACCCGTATGTAAATAATTTTTTTGGCGAATTTCAAGCGGGGATATGTTTAATTTTTTAGCCAGTTCGTCCAGTTGCGATTCGTACGCAAAACAAGGCTGGTTGGCACCAAATCCCCTGTTGGCACTGGTATACGTGTTGTTGGTGAGCACGGTGTGAGTGTCCACCTTGACATGGGTAATATCATAGGGGCCGGGTGCGTTTACGGTGGAGTAAAGCAGTACCCATGGACTCAGGTATACATAACCGCCGGCATCCGATATCAGTTCCGCTTCCATGGCAACCAGCTTGCCGTCCTTGGTCGCCCCGGTTCTATAATGCATCACGTAGGGGTGTCGCTTGGAATGGGCCAGGATCGACTCCTCCCGGGTAAAGGTCAGCGATACCGGTTTACCCGTTTTTTGTACTAAAAGGGCCAGATAGGTCTCAACGGTAATATCTTCCTTGCCTCCGAATCCGCCGCCCAACATGGGAGTAATTACGCGTATTTTATTATGAGGGACTCCAAGGACAGCCGCAACCCCGCGAAAGTGTTCGATCACCTGGGTGGAGGCACGGATGGTAATTACGCCTTCATCATCTTTCCAGGCGACCCCGGCTTCCGGTTCCATGTAGGCATGGTCCACCATTTGAACCCGGTAGGTATTCTCGACAATGACATCGGCCTGGGTAAAACCCTTTTCGACGTTTCCTTTGCGGATTTTGTAACTGCAAATTACATTGGATTCATCTTCACCCACCAGATAGGCATTGGCTTTCATCGCTTCTACGGGATCAAAAACGCCTTCCAATGGTTCGTATTCCACCTTTATTTTTTGGATCGCTGCTTTGGCGATCGCCAAAGTCTTGGCCGCCACCAGCGCCACGGCCTCGCCCTTGAAACGTATCTTTTTATCGGCCAGAACCCGGTAAAGCCCTTCAAAACCACCCACCGAATGCGTCTGACCAAAACGGGTGACCGTTTCATTGTTGGGTACGTCTTTGGCGGTCATCACGGTGGCAACGCCTTTTATTTTTTCTGCTTCGCCGGTATCGATGGACAACAATTTGGCTGCGGCATATTCGCTGCGCAGTACTTTGGCATAAAGCATTCCCGGAACTTTATGGTCTCCGGCATATACGGTTTGTCCTGACACCTTGGCCCAGGCATCATGACGGGGGCGTGGCTTACCGATCACATGGTATTTTTCTGCTTGTCCCGATTTGGATACTTTCCGGACTTTTTCAAAATTTTTATGTTTTTCTAGCATGACTCTGATCCCCTAGATTAAATTTATTTCTTACTGGCGGCATCCTCGATGGCTTCCACAATTTTGGTGTAACCGGTGCAGCGACATAAATTGCCGCAAATGCCTTCCCGAATCTCCTCCCGGGTTGGGTCTGGATTCTCATCCAAAAGCGCCTTGGCAGATACGATCAAGCCCGGTGTGCAGTACCCGCATTGTATGGCACCATGTTCCACAAAAGCAGTTTGCAGATGATGCGGGGAGTCTTGGGTGCCGATCCCTTTAACAGTGGTTACCTCTTTACCGTTTGCTTGGACAGCTAGGACCAAACATGAATTCACCGGTTTTCCCTCAAGAATGACGGTACAGGCGCCGCAGTCACCTTGTTCACAACCGTTTTTCACCTCAACCGCGTCCAATTTGCTGCGCAATACTTCCAGTAGGGTATCCGTAGCGGTGACTGCTGCCTCTCGCCACTCATCATTAACTTTTATTTCGATATTGTATGTGTTCATCTTACTAGACTCCTATGCCCAGGCTTGCAGAAGGTTGCGATTAAATATGGAGGCGGTGGCAAAGCGCCGATAGCTCTCTGATCCGCGAATATCACCAATGGGCGAGATTTCTTCTTGAAGCAGCGGCTCACAGTCAGATAATAGCTTTTCATCAACCGGTTTACCTTCAATATATTGTTCAAGTCGATACGCTCGAATCGGTTTGGGAGCAACGGAGCCAAAAGCAATGCGGGCTCGCTTGACTGCATCGCCCTCCTTTTCCAGCATCAGAGCGACACTGGCAACACAAATGGCCGCGGCCTTGCGCAGCCCCAGCTTAGTATGGCTGCCTTTAGCAGCAACATTGGGCTTGGGAATGGCAATCCGGGTCATCACATCCCCTTTGTCCAGGTGCGTCCATTTATAGTCCATGAAAAATTTGTCTGCGGCAACTGTTCTGACCTGTCCCTCAGCATTGGTGATATGTATCTCTGCCTCCAAGGCCATCAGCGGTGGGGCCGTATCGGCGCATGGTGATGCATTGGCAAGGTTTCCGCCGATGGTGGCCCGGTTGCGGGTCAGCGGATTGCCAAGCTCTCCGGCGGCCTTTGACAGGATGGGAAAGTGTTCGTGAATAACTGAGCTTTTGGCGATCTCGGCGATGGTGGTGGCAGCGCCGATGGTAATGCTATCTCTATCAAGCTGGATACCCACCAATTCCTGCAGATCACCGACGTCCACCAGTACTTGCGGGGTTTTCACGCCGTCTCGTATTTCGGGCACAAGGTTCGTTCCACCGGCGATAACCGTGGCTCGATCTTTATTTTCCGTCATAATAAGAAGAAGCTCTTTGATATCATTTGGCTTCAGATATTCGGTGTTTTCCATTGGGTTCTCCCTGAACGCTCCCCATTTTTTTTAAAGATTGATGACCCGCGATAAGGGGGCGGAACATCCGACTCTTTTACCTGCTATTGCTCCTGCTGCGGCGTCTTTTAGCCGGCCGCTTTTTTAATCGCCCTTACAATACCGTTATAACCGGTACAGCGACAGATATTGCCTTTGATATGGTGGCGGATTTGGTCCTCGCTGGGGTTGGGCATCTTCTGCAACAGATCCCTGCCCACCAGCACCATGCCCGGTGTGCAGTAACCACACTGGATTGCGTTGGTATCCAGAAACGCTTCCTGCAGGGGATCAAGAATGCCGTCCGCATTCGCCAGCCCCTCGATGGTGGTAATTTCGCTGCCATCCACTGTAACGGCCAGGGTCAAACAGCCCAGGATCGGCTCGCCGTCGACCACAACCGTGCAGGCGCCGCACTGACCGGTCCCGCACGCGTATTTCGTACCCGTCAACCCGACGGTCTCCCGAATGACATTGACCAGCAGTTCGTTGGGGGTTACCCGCAGTTCGTATTTTTCCCCGTTGATGGTTAGATCTATGGTATGCTTTTCCATTATTTTTCTCCTCCAGCCTCCTCCCATGCCCGCCAAAATCCATCTCTGAACATCACCGCAACCATATGCCGCCGATATCCCTGGCTCGTCCGGCCCCAGGCAGGGGGTTTAATCTCTTTGCCGACTTGAAGGGCTACGGTATCAATCAACTCTTCATCCACCGTTTTATCGCTCATCATCTCCTCGGCCAGAGGCGTCCGCATGGGCACCGGTGCGGCCGCTCCGCAGGCAATGCGGCAGGACTTGCAAACGCTGCCCTCCCGGACGACGGTAACGGCACAGGTAATCTTGGAAATGTCCGCCCCTACCCGCGCGGTTTTTTCGAACGCACTGGAAGTATGTGAGGGAAGCGCATCGAATTCAATTTCGGTCAAGACTTCATTGTCCGCCATTACGGTTTTATTGGGTCCGGTATGAAATTCTTTCAGATCCAGGGTTCTTTCGCCGTTCAGACTCACCAGTTTGATACGGGCATCATAGGTAAGCAGGGGAGGGGCGGTATCCGCCTTGGGAGACCCGTTGGCAAGGTTGCCGCCCACGGTTGCCATGTTCAGCACCTGGGTTTTGCCGATGGAGTAGATCGATTCATAAAGCCCGGCATAAACGATACTCCCGGCAAAACAATCCTGAACGGTTTTAAAGTTGTTGCCGGCCCCGATTTTTATGACGGTCCCTTTTGAGATAGATTTCAATTCAGCCAGTTTTTTAATGTCGATCACATGGGCCGGGGTTCGCTTGCCGAATTTTAAGTGACCGACCAGATCCGTTCCACCCGCAAGTATTTTGGCCTCCGGTCCATACCGCGATAACAGCTCCAGAGCCTTTTGCAGGGTTTGCGGCGCATGATACTCAAACTCGTGTGATATCAGTCTTGTATTCATTGCTTAATTCTCTCCACCTTTTTGATTTTGTAACCCTAACGCTTCCATAACCACTTCGGGGGTTATCGGGGCATGCTGAAAGCGGATACCGACGGCATTATAGATGGCATTGGCAACGGCCGCGGCGGTGGCGTTATTGGCGGCTTCACCCACCCCTTTGGCCCCGAACGGCCCGGACGGTTCATAGGTGTCGGCAAAAAAGGTTTTGACGAGATCAACCGGCGGCATGTCCACCGGGGTATAAGTTTTGTAGTCGATAAACGTCCCACCACAGGTAAGTCGACCGGATTCACGGTCATAGTCCGTATCTTCAAGCAACGCCAATCCGATACCGCGGCACAGGCCGCCTTCCAATTGGCCGGCGGCCAGATCCGGGTTGACGGGGGTGCCGCAGTCCACCGCAGCGACGGCGCGGGTCGTTTTGATCTCACCGGTATAGGTGTCGACCTCAACTTCAATAAAATTGGTGACAAAACAGGGCGGACAGTTCACCTGACGGTGGCTGGCCACACCGATCGCAGTTCCCCAGCCCTTTAATTGTGCCATTTTCGCGACTTCACCGACAGATATATTTTTGGCCAGCGTGCCGGGGAGATAGATGATTCCCTGGCCGGAGCCTTCTTCGGGGTAGATTTTTAAGGCCTCGGGATTCACATCTGTCAAGCGGGAAGCGAATTCCAGTAATTTTGCTTTTGCTATTTTTGCTGCTCGCTGAATACTGGCGCCACCGCAGTAGACGCCTCTGGTTGCATGGGTACAGACATCATATCCGGTAGATTGGGTATCCGACGGCGAGATCCCGACCCTATCGACCGGCACGCCCAATTCTTCAGCGACAATTTTGGCGCCGGCTTCCAGGGTACCACCCCCATGACACATGAGGGCCGTAGAAAAATCAACGGATCCGTCTTCATTCACCTTTACCATGGCGGTGGAGTAATCGATGACTTCACCCGGGGTGGGCGCACCCGTTCCGGAGGTGTGAAAACCTCTGGCCACTCCGATGCCGCGCCGGTAGCGGCCGGATTTCATGTTGGGCTTGATGCGCTGATCCCAATCGATCATATCTTTGCCCTTGAGCAGCATTTCTTCCACGCCGCAGCTGCGGATAACCGAACGGACCGTCGGCCCCTGGCCCCAGAAAGTTTCGCCCAACCCGACATAATTTTTCAACCTGAGTTCAATGGGGTCCATCCCCAGTTTCTCGGCAATAATATCCATTATGGACTCGACGGCAAAGGAGACCTGGGGATTGCCGTATCCCTGCATGGCGCAGGCCGGCGCTTTGTTGGTGTACACCGCCGTGCCGTCAAAGTTGAGATGGGGCATCCGGTAAAGCGAAACAAACCAGCCGGCCATACACCCCAGCAGCGGATAGGCCTGGATATTGTGGCCGCCGATATCCACCACTGTTTTCAACTCACCGGCTGTAATGGTGCCGTCCTGTTTGAGACCGTATTTTAGATTGATAATGGAAGGATATTTGCAATGGTCGTACATATCCTCTTCACGGGACAAAACCAGCTTGACCGGCTTTTGTGCTTTAAGTGCCAGGGCGACACAGATGGGAACACAGGTGTTCATTTGGATACTGGAGCCGAAGGCGCCGCCGATCGGCACGCGATGCACGTTTACCCGACTTAACGGAATATTAAAAATCCGCCCCAGCAATTGGCGTGTATTATGGATCGACTGGGCGGTGGGCCAAACAGTGATACCGCCGTCCGCTTCCGGCCGGCAAACTACCGACTTGGTTTCCATCTGGGCATGGTAGACCCGCCCGGTCTTAAATTCTCTTTCCACAATCAGGTCTGCTTCTTTAAATCCTTGTTCGACATCGCCTTCTCCTACCTGTCTGTGGCAGGCGATGTTATTTTCGATGGGCAGTTTTTTTTCGCCTAACAAAATTTCATCATAAATCGGCACGGCTCCGGGTGCCATAGCTTCATAGGGATCAAAAAGACCCGGTAGCTGTTCATATTCCACCTTGATGGCCTGCATCGCCTTTTCGGCCAAGGCCGGTGTCCGGGCCGCCACGGCTGCCACCCCTTCTCCCACATGGCGGACGGTATCGGAAAGCACCCGTCGGTCGCGGTAGGTCTTTTCCGGGATGCTGACCTGACGTTCGTTATAAGCAATGTCGGGGACATCTTCATGGGTCAGGCAGATCGCCCCCAGCGCTTCCGCCCCGGACAGATCCACTGAAACAATGCGTGCATGGGGATAGGGGCTGCGCAGTACCCGGGCATGATACATGCGGGGCAGGGTCACATCCGAAACATAGGTTTCTCTTCCGGTGACTTTAGCATAACCATCTTTACGCCGGGAAATTCGCCCGACTGCATGAAATTTGTTGTCGTTCATAGCAAGCTCTCTCTATTGTGTTTTGTTACCAAACCGGGGGTGTCCAAACGAACAGGACCTCAGCGGTTTCTTTACCGACGTTCATCCAGCGATGGGGGAGGTCACCATCAAAATAGAGCGTATCTCCCTGCTGCAGAAAAATTATTTTTGATCCGATTTCAAATTCTATGTCACCCTTCAGAACCAGCACAAATTCTTCAGCTCCCTTGGGATGCGACATTTTCTCAGAGTCGTTTAGCATACCGCCGGGTTCGATCACACTGAGCAGCGGCTGCATTTTTTTTTGAAATACCCCTTTTGTTAAGAGTTGGCTGGTAACCTTTCCATCAGGGTAATTAATGGTCCTTCGATCGGCTTTTCGCAGATGCCAGTTTCCCCGGTCCTCTCCATCTTCATCCCGAATGAGATCCGCCACGGGTATTTCCAGTGCCTCGGCCAGACGACCGAGCATCGATACCGAGGGCGAGCCGGTACCTTTTTCAAGCTGTGAAATATAGGATTTTGTGCAACCGGCTTTTTGGGCAAGTTGCTGGAGGGTAAGCTTTTTCCGGTTTCTGAGTTGCTTAAGTCTACCTGGGATTTTGTTTTCCATTTTCATCATTGAGCAGGTGTACCTGAATTAAACAAGTTTAGTAAAAATACACTTAACTCAATGGTTTTTGTTTTGTCAAGAAAAAAA
>Ga0316194_10002205_pt1 | contig 13586 bp, 14 predicted proteins | sample CroRivsedime1_MG_FD_204936 | JGI IMG/M metagenome (GOLD analysis project Ga0316194, IMG submission 204936) | Coastal sediment microbial communities from Maine, United States - Cross River sediment 1 | ecosystem: Environmental > Aquatic > Marine > Coastal > Sediment | place: USA: Maine...
TGACGATGAAGATATTACCGATTTGCCCATGTACCAAAGGGCCCGCAAAGGCGTCGGCTACCTTCCACAGGAGACTTCGATATTCCGCAAACTGACGGTCAAACAGAATTTAATGGCGATTCTTGAAATACTCCCCATTGATTCAGCCAAGCGCAGGCGTCGTGCCGAAACGCTTCTCGAAGAACTGGGGATAAAGCACCTACAAAATCAAAAGGCCAATGTCCTGTCAGGTGGTGAAAAACGTCGCCTCGAAATATCCCGGGCTCTGGCCACCAATCCATCCTTCATACTGCTGGATGAGCCCTTCGCAGGTATCGACCCGCTGGCGGTCAATGACATAAAAAATATTATCGGTCATCTCAAGCGACGAGGTATCGGCGTGCTCATATCTGATCACAATGTCAGAGAAACCCTCGGAGCCTGCGATAATGCGTACATCCTGGTTGATGGCCAGGTTCTTGAATGCGGCCCCCCTGATCAGATAGCAGCCAGCCAGGCGGTGGCTCAGGCCTACCTGGGTGAGGAATTCAAATTATAAAAAGCAAAAAAAAACGCGCCCAATCCGGCATCAGGCGCGCCTTTCTTAAATCGCACTGGTTCACTAAACGACGGTGACGTTTACCGCTGCAGGTCCTTTCGCTCCCTGCTCGATGTCAAAGGTAACCCGGTCACCTTCCTGCAGAGTTTTGAATCCCGCCCCGTTGATGCCGGAATGATGCACGAAGACATCCGGACCATCCTCTTGTTCGATAAAACCATAACCCTTGCGTTCATTAAACCATTTTACAACACCATCGGCCATAGTGGCACCCTCCTTCAATAAAATTTTTCATAGTCCCATACTTCAGGATGCCGCACGGACAAATGGATCTTTCCTTCAGAATGAAACCGGCCGGTCAATATAAGACCGACCTTTAATGATTGAACTGATCATACTCTTTTTTCAGGCAAAATCAAGTAATTTATTTAAAAATTTCTCCAATCGTTTACGAGATCAGAGGTTTCTCACAATACCAGCGATTGAATGAACTCCAGCAGCTGATTGAGATTCTGGCAGGGACGTACTTCGTTACAGCAGGCTTGATAGGCGCGCATTTCACTGTCGCCCGTGTACCAAAAGTACCGGGTTTCCGGGTTCAGCCAGATGACTCGACGACATCTTTCCCGCATTTCATCCAGGATGTGCTCTTCAGGATTGCTGTAATTGGATCGGCCGTCGCCGATAATGATCAGGGTGGTCTTCTTATTGAGAATGTCCATGTAATCTTTTTTAAACTGACGAAAGGTCAGCCCGTAATCGGTGGCCGCGTTGTATTCGATATTTGCTTCTTTCAGGACCTTGTCAATGGCCTGGTTGATCTCACAGTCTTTAAAAATTCCGGTCACTTCATATAATCCGGCCACGAAAACAAAACTGCGCACCTGGGTAAAACAGCCCTGCAGCGAGTAGAGCATGTTCAGCATAAATCTGGCAGCCGACCAGACCGAACCGGAAACATCGCACAGGGTGACAATTTTGGCCTTGCGCGGCGGACGGTTGCGAAAAAAAAGCGCCACCGGGATACCCTGATAGCCGGCTGACCGGCGCAGCGTTTTCTTAACATCCAGTACGCCCCTGTTTTTCACGGTATACCGCCGGCTAATAGTGTCTTTGAGCTTACGCACGAGTTCATCAATGGCCTCGCGCATCCCTGCCACTTCTTTTTGGGTCAGAGAAGCAAAATGGATTTCACCCAGCCGTTCCAGGTGTTGTTGATAGGAGGGTGTCTTTTTGCTGTCGTCCTCAAAGGGTCGGCTTTGCCGCATAAGCAGCCTGCGGGCGCTGGCCAGCCGAGCGTCGAAAAGTTCTTTCAAATCACGGCGAATTTCCCAGTGCACCCGATCCCGTTGTGCGGTAATAAATTGCATCAGCGTATCTTCGACGGCATTGATCTGCAGCATCAACTCGAGACGCTGAATCATCGGCCCTAGATTGGAACCTATGCCCCCGCCTTGCCCGTTTCCCGCCATAAAGCCTTGCTGCATCTGCTCCAAAAACGCCAATGGGTCCCCGTTTAGAAAGTCGAGCACCGCCTGTTGGAATTTATTGCCGTTTTGTTCGGCGCCAAGTGTCACCAGGGTATCCTGAATCTGTTCGGAAAGGGGGTCGCCATGTGAGATGCCCGATTCCTGGCGTAGTTCGTGGAAAAATAGATCATACAGCCGGTCGAAATGAAATTGCTCTCGCCGGCTTTTAGCAAAATTGGCCCGTAATACCGCCGCAAACTGCTTCTCATCCAGTATATCCACCAGTTTTAGCTGATTGAGGCAGTCGAGTACTTCGGAGGTTGAGATCCTGAGCCCCGCCGCGCGGGAACAGGAGACGAATTTTAGTACCAGACTAACCATAATATCAATTCATTGATCTGCCAGCTTACGGCTCGGAGAGCGGGAGATCACAGAGTTTTTTAATTTTTCTCTGCGTGCTCTGTGGACTCAGCGAGAGATTAAATGACTCAAGTCGAGGTCATGCCCCCATTATCTTCTCCATCTTCTCTGCCACCTGCCCCAAATCAGCCCTGTACTTGCAAATCACATTTAGCGTGTCGGCGACGATCTCGGGGGATAGATCTTCAACCTGCAAAGCCAGCAAAGATTGCGCCCAGTCCAGGGTTTCGGAAATGCAAGGCTTCTTTTTCAGATCCAGATCACGAATTTTGCGAATCGTGTCAACCAGCCGCCGGGCCAGTTGGTCATTGACTTGGGGGATTTTCAATTTAACGATTTTCAATTCAAGCTCGCGCTCCGGGTAATCAATGTAAAGGTGGATGCATCTTCGTTTTAAGGCATCACTCATGTCCCGTGAATCATTGGAGGTCAAAAAAACGAACGGGATATTCGATGCTTTGAGGGTCCCCAGTTCCGGGATGGATATTTGAAAATCACTTAATACTTCCAGTAAAAACGCCTCAAACTCGGGGTCGGATTTATCCACTTCATCGATGAGGAGCACCACCGGGCGGATCGCGCTGATGGCCTGCAGGAGAGGACGGGGCTGAATGAAGCGCTCCGAGAAAAAGGCATCCTCCTGGGATGCAATCCGGTCCACGGCATCCGACAGGGAATTCGCCCCTTTGATGACATCGTCGATCTTTTCCTTCACCATCTGGGTGTAAAGCAGTTGTTTGGCATACTCCCATTCATAAAGGGCTTTGGTCTCATCCAGTCCTTCGTAGCATTGCAGACGGATTAATTCCCGTTTCAGGCTGCGAGCGACAGCCTTGGAAAGCTCCGTTTTGCCCACCCCGGCAGGTCCCTCCACCAGAACCGGTTTTTGGGTGGCCTGGGCTAAAAAGACAACCGTGGCAATCGTCTTTGAACAAATATAGTCGGCTTTTTCCAAAGCCGTTTTAACATGATCGACATTTTTGAATTTCATCGATGAGGTCTCCTGGGAACGTAGGCCCTTAACGGGTTTTATCTGACAACTGTTGTAAGTTACGGCTTGAGGTTTCAGGTGTCGGGTTTCAGTAATAAAAATATCAAATAACAAATACCAAATGGTTCGACAAGCTCACCACCACCCTGAGCCAGGTCGAAGGGCAAATCACAATGACCGAAATTCTAAACCTCTAACAATTGACTTCTAACCTTATTTGAGATTTTGATATTGAAATTTGGAATTTATTTGCCCAATTTTAAGATCAGGTGGTGCTTGTAATTCGTTATTTCCGGCTTTGGTTTAAATATATGCAAATCGGCCGTAATACAATGATAAAAAAATTGTTGTCGGAGATGTCTCCGACCATGGGATTGCTTCGGCCCTGCTGATGACCACCGCCCGGGCCTTTCTGCGGCAGCGCGCCTCAAAGGCCGGTAATCTCAATCAGATTATTGTGGATGTCAACCGGCAGCTATCCCGGGATGTGGAGGATTCCGGCCGTTTTATGACCCTGTTTTTCTGTGAAATCGACAGTCCGAATAGAATCATTCGCTGGGTAAATGCGGGACACGATCCGGCCTTAACGTTTGATCCGGATTCCGCAAATTTTGAAGAACTTAAAGGACATTCCCTGCCTCTGGGCGTTTCTGAAAATGAATTGAATCGATTCAGCCATCCCCTGGGAAAGGAAGACGATGTGACGCTGGTGGTGATTAAAGTCGCATCTTAAGTTTTTTATTGCAACCCAGGACCGCTTTGGCTATATGGTAAGTAGATATTTGGTACGAGGTATCAGGTACTGACATAGAGGAATTTTTTCCGATTTTTATATTTCACTATATGGAGATATATATAAGTTAGGCCGATTTCGGATAAACACCAATACCCAATACCGAATACCCAGTACCACCTAATTAAGTATCACTCTTAAAGTGCCTATAATAATCCGCATAATCTGAGGAATCTGTGAATTAAACAACCCTGGAGGAAAAAATGGACCAACCCATTGAGAACTACAACAAACTGAGGCTGGCTGATCTGAAAGCAGCGCTGGAATCCAACAACTTCGATGTCTACCTTGCCGAAAATAAACAAGAGGCTTGCAAAACCGTCCTGGAAGATATCATGCCCAAATTAAACGCCAGGTCCCTATCCTGGGGCGGATCGATGACGTTTATCGCCAGCGGACTTTATGATCAGCTAAAGGCGAATCCGGATCTGGAGGTCCTGGACACCTTTGACAAGAAAATCCCAGCAGAAGAAATGGTGGAACGTAGGAGACAGGCGCTACTGGTCGATCTCTTTATCACCGGAACCAATGCGATTACAGAGACCGGCCAGCTGGTGAACCTGGATATGATCGGCAATCGGATTTGCGCACTGACCTTCGGCCCCAAATGGGTGATCATACTGGTCGGTCGCAATAAAATCGTGGCTGATCTGGACGAAGCCATGTTCCGGATTAAAAATTATGTGGCGCCGGCCAATTCCATGCGCCTGGACAAAAAGACACCCTGCGTTAAAACATCCTTCTGTCAAGAGTGCAAAAGCCCGGATCGGATCTGCAACACCTGGACCATCACCGAAAAATCCTTTCCGAAAGAAAGAGTTAAGGTAGTGCTGATAAACGAAGATCTGGGATTATAAATCGATAAAATACATCAAATTTTCAATAAACAATCACAAAAGAGGGAGTTCAAAATGAAAATTTTAGTGGGTTATGACGGATCGAACGTGTCCAAAGAAGCCATAGCGATCGCCGAAAAGCATGTAGACGCTTTTAAGGCCGAGATTATCCTGGTGCACTCCATGGTCGGGGGACCCGAAGTGCCGCGCAAAGATTTCGAGGACGCGGAAAAAAATCTGGATTACGAAAAAAACATTTTGCTGGATAAAAAAATCCCCTGCAAATCGATTGTATCGGTTCGAGGGCTGGAAGCCGGAGAGGACCTGGTGCAGCTTGCAGATGAGCATAAAGCCGATGAAATCATCATCGGTGTTCGCAGAAGATCAACGGTCGGCAAACTCATATTCGGCTCCACGGCCCAATATGTGGTCTTAAATGCGTCTTGTCCGGTCGTTACGGTTAAATAAGGTAGCAGATTTTAGGTGTCAGGAGTAAAAAAAGCGTGCTATCCGTTTCGCTGCCCTTACACAATTAGTAGGTTGGGTTAAGCGGGATACCGGCACAATTTTTGTTGGGTTCGCCTATCTTAATGTGCCTCAACAGTCTGAAATAGAATCAAAATTAGCGAACCCAACAAGATTGGCAGCAGACCGTCGGCTTAACCCAACCTACGATTTATCGTTTAGGCTCAAGAAGTGGATACCCCCTTTAAGGAATTCTGTCATTTAAAATCATAAAAAAAGACAACGCCAGGCGATTCTATCATTCGTCAATTGTTATTTTTATAACGGGAGGTAGGATTTGAATATTCAGTTTGTTTGGTTCGATATCGGTTACACCCTGCTTTACATGCAGCGGGAAACCACATATCAGAAAGCATTACGGGAATTCGGCATCGATGTCCCGCTTGGCGATATCGAAAAAGAATTCCACCTGACGGACAAACGGTTTATGCGGGAGTATCCCGGTTTTTTCCTACAACCCCGGGAAGTATTCATGCCCGCTTACCTTGGTATAATGAATTATCGCATGGGATTGAGTGTGGATCTGTGCGAACTTGACACCTGCTGGGAAGCGATAAAAAAGGATGTCGATAGCTATTGGATGCCCTTCAACGGCATAGAGGAAGTACTGTTGGAGCTGAAGCGAAGATCCATCGGGCTGGGCGTTATATCGAACTGGGACTGTACGGCGCGGGAAATTTTAAGCGGTACCGGATTGATTGATTTTTTCGACCATCTGGTAATCTCCTGTGAAGTAGACTGCAGCAAGCCGGACGCTCGGATCTTTAATTTGGCCTTGCAAAAAGCGTCTGTGGAGACCCGTCGGTGCATTTATGTCGGTGACAATTATTATGATGATTGCCTCGGCAGCCGCAAGGTGGGAATGAACGCATTGATTATCAATCGATTCGGCTCTCTGGGCGTGGAAGAGATTCATGATTGCCCCGTAATTCACCAGCTCTCGGATATTTTGAACTATATTGACTAGTATTTTACCAGGCTCTAACGTGCGACCCATAAGGATAAAAACCATATGACCAAGAACTTAAACGCACCCATCATCGGGATTGATCGGGGGGCTTCATTTACCGACTTTGCCGTCGTTGACTCCGATGGCTTAAAAGAAATTTTTTGCATAGAAAACCGCGACTGGGAGAGCATCAGAACCGCCTACGAGCGCTTGATCACAAAATACCAAACCCGCCACATCGTTTTCTCGGGCTCGGCCACCGGTATGCCGACGTCCATGAAAAATACCATCACCATCATTGCTGAAATTGATGCCATCGGGTTTGGCGGTGCGGCCCTGGCCAATTGCAACGAATGTGTTGTGGTAAGTATGGGTACCGGCAGCGCCATCGTTCATTTCGCAAATAACAGCGCCGAACACCTGGGCGGATCCGGTGTCGGTGGCGGAACCATCAAAGGACTTTCCTCCCTCATCTGCGGTCTGAATGATCCTTCACAGATTGAAGCCCTGGCGCTGAAAGGAAATGCATCAAAACTCAATTTAACCATTTCGGATCTGGGTTATGAACAAATCAGTTTTTTGGGCGCGGATATGACGGCAAGTAATTTTGCCGACATAAAATCTAAAAAGATTGAAGACCAGGCCGCTGCAATTTTGGACCTGGTAGGAGAGACGGTGGGCATCATCGCTTCCATTTGTGCCCGGTCGGTGGATTGCCGGGATCATATCATCATGGTCGGCAAGGTTGCGAAAAACCAGTTTATCCAACAGGTGTTGAATCTGGTGGGAAAACTGTACCAGACAACCTTTATCTTTCCGGAAAATCCGGGATATGCCACCGTTTACGGCGCGGCAGTCAAATACCGCTTCGATAGGTGCAAAAATCCATGAAGCAAAAACAAAGCTGAGAATTCGGTTTCATCAATAAAATCAGCCGGGGCTGTTTGATTCGACCGGATAACATTGTCAAGGCCATTGGAGATGTAAACACATCCTCTATCCAATGGTGTTCTTAACGATCCCGATCAGTTTTTCCGGATCAAACGGCTTTTTTACAAACGCCACCGCATCTTTAACAGCATGATCGCCGTCGATTCCACTGACCACAACAACCGGCGTGTCTTTTAACTCTTTGTCTTTTCTCAGTTTGCGGTAAAATCTGGGGCCCCATTCGCCGGGCAATTGCAGATCCAGGGTAATCAGATCGGGTTTCTCTTTACGGACAACCGCCAATCCTTCGGTGGTGCTGCCGGCTGTGCACGTTGCATATCCATTGTCGCTGAAAACCGCCTGCAGGTATTTGACGATCACTGGGTCGTCCTCGATGATTAAGATTTTTTTTGGCATGACGGACCTCACTAAGATTAACTACCATTTTCTTATCCAACTCTATTGGAATATAAATTATTGTGGCCCACTGAGCGAGAAATCACTCCTCAACAACCAGTCTCCTGACATGACACCGACCGCACATGACCGGCCCGTTCTTTTTCTCCTGGTGGCACCCTTTACAATTGGTGTGAAACGCTTTCATCAGGGCAAGCTGCCGGCCGGATGATATTAATTCATGACAATCCGAACATCTTTGGTCTTCGGATGATTCATCATCCACCAGCTTGCCGGTGTCATCGTAAACATGATGACATTCATTGCACTCTTCAATTTCAGCCGCCTCATTGTGTTCATCATGGCGAAATACCGCCGGCGGCCGCTGGGGACTCTCAAAACCGTCAGAGTTGATAATCACCATTTCTTCCTGAGAGTAAGCCGATACAAAAATCAACAGGGTAACCATCACGGATGTGCAAATGAAAAAGGCACTCTTTTTCATCTTGTTATCTCCTCGTTCAAGCCGGTTTTTCCATAACTTCATACAGTATGTCACTAATAAATTTAATTTCCAAACCAAGACTGTAATGATGATTGATGTCTTCCAGCCCACTGTGGCAGTTGTGACACGGGGCGATGAGAATTTTCGCACCACGCGCCTTGGCGGCAAATAACTGCTCGGCCTTAACCCGGTTGCCTTCCATGCGTTTCATTTTATAGGGCGGTCCACAGTTGATAACACCGCCGCCGGCACAGCAGCAGTAGTTGTGCTCGCGGTTGGGATGCATCTCCACCAACTCTTCACAGATGGTATTGACCACATAGCGTGACATATCCATCAAGCCCCCGCCCCGAATCACATTGCACGGATCGTGCAAGGTCACCGGGGTTGGATATTTCTTGGTAATTTTTATTTTACCTTCCTTTAACAATTCATAATAAAACTGAATCGCATGCACAATCGGTATGGGCGGCATTCGCCAGCCCAGCCAGCGGTTGCCCATGTCATACACCGAACGAAACGCATGACCGCATTCGCCCATAATGATCCGCTTCACCTTCAGCCTTGCAGCGGTTTCAAAATGCTCCCGTTTGATGCGTCCCATAATCTCATTGTCGCCGGTGTACATGGCCATGTCGCTGTTGTCCCAGCCCGGGGTGGCCGGCATGGTCCAGTTGACCCCGGCCACATCCATAATCACGGCCGCCTGATAGAGTAACTGGGCCTGAAACTTGGGCTCCGGTCCGATAACCGAATACATGATATCGGCCCCTTCTTTTTCAAGGGGAATCCTCAGGGTTGGAATTTCGGCCTGGGCCTCTTCTTCCTGCCATTGCAGGGTGTCGATCCACTCATCATCTTTGACCCACATCTGATTCATGGTGACGGCATGGCTGTGGGCGGTGTCCTGAATGTAAAGGGGGGTTACACCCAGCAGATGGCAGATCCGGCGCACCACCAGCATCAGGTAGGCAATGTCGATCCCAAAGGGGCAGTACATGGCACACCGCTTGCAGCAGTTGCACTCCGTGGAAGCAATTACAGAGGCCCTTTTGATAAATTCCGGACTGACCCTGCCCTTTTTTTTCAGCATTTCCCACAAGGTCTGCTTGACCTTGCCCACCGGTGAAAAGCGCGGATCATTGTCGTGGGACAGATAATAATGACATGCCTCCGAGCACAGACCGCAGTGAATGCAGGTCTCTACATAGGCTTTCAAGCGCGCACCGGTCTCCCCTTTTATGACCCGGTTGATCACTTTTTCAATACGATCTTCGGTAAGCTTTTCTGCTCCCCGTTCCAGACCTTCGTCAATTACTTTTTTTTCTTCATTTTTTGCCGCTTCAGCCATAATCGGATTCTCCTAAAGCAGTCGAGTCGGAATTGACTATCGAATACCGGCTGTTGGTATTTAAAGATGTCGTTCGCAGAGCGCAGGCACCTGCGCCGTGCGTCGCTCCGTCCTTATTATGGTCATTATCTTAAAACCGATCCGCCGCAGGCGAACCTTAAATATTCAATCTTCATTCTTCAATATTCAATTCATTTTACGTTACCAGTCTCTTGCATGTCTGACCCCGCCGAATTCCGAGCCCATATACGCCCGGGTCAGCGGCGAAAACAGCATGTGACTCAAGCGTGTAAAAGGAATGGCGATCAGCATGATTTCACCGGCAAGAATGTGCAGGATCGTAAAAATCTGATAGCCGAACCACTGGTAATAGGCCAGAAAACCGGTGATAAAGGGCGCTGCCACAATTGCCAGGATGACATAATCGGAAACCGAAGTTACATACTGCACCTCAGGGGATTTCAGCCGCCGAACCAGAAAAAAAACACAGCCGCCGATGACGATCAATGTCATAAAAATTGCCGCACCATCGGGCAGATACCACCAGCTCACGTTGAATGCTTCATCCCACAAAATCACATGGGCGAGAAGAAAGACGGGGGTTACAAAAAGGCAGATATGAAAGGCAAAGGTGACAATGGTCAACACCGGATGTCTGCGCCAGTTCGTCGTGCCAAACGGTGTGAGCCAGTGCAAAATCGAACGCAAACTGTACTTCCAGCTCATATAGGTGTAAATGAATTTCTCTTTTTTATGCACCAGCACTAGCAAATGAATCAACCGGTAAAGACTTCCAAAAATAAAAATGATAAACGCCACCCATGCCAGAGGACCGCTCACAAAGTTATACAGACTGTGCATTGTTTCCCCCTAATATTAACCTTTATTCAGGACAAACAGGAGCCAAACATTGTCACTATCAATAGATCTCGGCACCTTCATGTTTAAATCCCAAATTACAAGCACCACCTGATCTTAAAATTGGGCCAAATAAATTCCAATTTCAAATATCCAATGACCAAAACAGCTTTGGTAAATTGAAATGTTCTTTTTTCATTAGTACCTGGCAATTAAATAGACCATCTGATATTCATCATTCCGTCATTCCCGCGAAGGCGGGAATCCAGTAATAGCAGGGCTTTTTCTGGATAGCGCTAAAGCTTCACTACGTGCCCGGCTCTCCGCTCCGCTGCGGCCGGAATGACGAGTTTAGTTGCAGGGCTAATATCATATCCCTGTTTGGTATTTTGAATTTCGGTCATTGTGATTTGTTTGATTTTTGTAATTTGAAATTTGTAATTTCTCCTATTAACTTAAGCAGCAAGTTAAACCCCACCTATCCGATCAACTCCGCCACCGGCAAAACCCTTCGATAATACATGCCGTCTTCAACGGTGCGCAGTAATATTTTATCCCCTTCGGGGCTGAATACCGGATCCCAGGCCGCTTCGCATTGCCGCGTCCACAACCGGTCATTCAAAGCGATGGTATACTTGCCGTTCCTTTCCACCCTGGCCGCCAGATGTTTGCCGTCCGGGCTGAATACCGGGCTGAAAGCCATGTCGAAGGCGTTCTTCCAGACGGTGCCGTCCACCGCAATCAACCATTTTTCCCCTTCTTTGGCCAGGGCCGCGACCCGCTTGCTGTCCGGGCTGAATACCGCATCAGTTACCAGATCTTTGAACGTCACAGGCCAGGGTTGTCCATCGACGGCAACTGTCCACTTACCGTATTTAGGCGACACGATCGCCGCCAGCTTACTGCCGTCCGGACTGAACATTTGATGCCACAGCTGCACAAACCGCCGATCCCAGATAAGATTGCCGTCTTCGGCCAGCGTCCAGGTACCTTCTGTTCTCACAGGCGCAAGAACACCACCGCTGCGAGGGTTGAAAATCGGCTCCCAGACACAATCGAAGGTTTTCTCCCAGGCACGACCATTTACCGCGATGGTGTAATCATAGAGGTTCAGCCGCACTTCAGCCGCCAGTTTTTCGCCGTCCGGGCGGATGGCCATTTTCCAGACATTGACAAACTTAGTCTCCCAGGCATTGCCGTTTAAGGCCGCCGTAAAGGCACCTTCCTGAAATTTATGGATCTCCCCTTCCGCGAAGCTCTCCACCTGAACTGTGGCGGCCGTTTTTGTTCCATCGGCACTGAGCGTCGGATTGGTCATGTTCCCATAGGTTTCATCCCAGGGTACACCATCGACGGCCATACCGTACGCCATATCCTGTTGGACCGCCACGGCGATATGCTGACCGTCATGGCTGAAAAGCGTATTCCACACATAGCCGAACTTATTTTCCCAGACGGTCCCGTCCACGGCCACGGTCCATTCGCCCATCTCGGATACGATAGCGGTCAAACGACCGTCGGGTGCAAAACGCAGATACCATATTTTATCGAAGGTATTTTCCCAGCTCTGGCCGTTGACACAGACATTGAATTCACCTTCAGCCACATTGACAATCGCGGCAATTTTTTCGCCGTCGGGGCTGACATAAGGTTCCTCCACCCACTCAAAATTGCCCTGCCAGTCGCCGAAAGCTAAATTCTTCTCAGACGTTTCCCAATCCCAGCTTTTCATATTGACCATACCGCCTCCCTGTCATCCGGCATATAAAATACTACAATCCTATACCCAATAATCAAACAAATTGCAACCTAACTATTTAATTTTTAAAGCATATTAAAACGATATGATTAAAAACGGACGTCGAACCCTTAAAGGGTTGAATTTTAACAATCCGTCAAAATTCAATTTCTACCTATCCGCTGCTCGAAAATGGTGATGTTATCGGGGCCATTGAAATATCCAGAGACATCACCAAGGATATCAATGTTCAAAAGACCATGATGCAGCAAGAAAAGCTGGCTTCTGTCGGACGTCTGTCGGCCGGTATTGCCCATGAAATCAACAACGCCCTGAGGACTATTTTGACCACCGCCATGCTGATCCAGGAGGAACTCGATCCCCAGGATCCAAATTATCAGGAGCTGGAAACAATAACCAAAGAAACCCTTCGTTGCCGAAAAATTGATTCCAGACCTGGCGAAAGTGTTGAAACCGCTCGTTGCGAGCGGTTTCTTCTAAATTTGGTAGTGTTGGGGGCAGATTGCTTAAAAAAAATGATCAAACAGGGTTAAATAAACACCCTATAGAGCCTATTCATATCTTGGGAGTGACAACTTGCGCTCTGGGTCTGGGTGAATGGTTTCATCAATGGATTTCGGACCAAGGGCCAGAGTGCATAAAAAGATGCCGTCAATGGCTAAATCTTCCGGTCTGAGTTTGACATGAGCCTGGTTGTACAAACCATCTTCGTTCAAACGGAATGTGCTTTAAAGCATACGCTGGCACTGTTATCCCGGTTCTTTCACCCGTAAATCCACCCACAGTTAAACGGGCGCAGGGCTGAATTAAAAGGTTCTGATTAATGTGGTCTTAAACCTGCTATTTTCCTGGCTGACGTACTCGATTTATTGTTGACATTAACCATTGACTTATAATTGCAATTTTTTTAGTATTGCCAGCTTATAACCGGGCTCCTACTCAATTATTTAGTATCATTGAAAGTATTGATAGGAGAAGCATGATATAGAATCATGATGTTAAGGATTAGCAGGATATGAAGATGGGAAAAAATTGGCTTCGTCTGGCCGTTTTGTTGGCGGTCTGCATTGGCTGCATTTACGGAACAGGTATCACCGGCACCCTTCCAGCCGGAGAGTCAGCCCGTAGACGGGCAGATATGATAAAAATTAATTCAATGGCCGCGTTTGGCAGACTTGAAAAATCACCTGTTGAATTTCTGCATGACGCTCACACCAAAGCTTTAGCCCTCAAGAACCTGGATTGCACCGCCTGCCACCTGACCAA
>Ga0316194_10002206_pt1 | contig 13584 bp, 10 predicted proteins | sample CroRivsedime1_MG_FD_204936 | JGI IMG/M metagenome (GOLD analysis project Ga0316194, IMG submission 204936) | Coastal sediment microbial communities from Maine, United States - Cross River sediment 1 | ecosystem: Environmental > Aquatic > Marine > Coastal > Sediment | place: USA: Maine...
CTTTCATATCAATAAGATTTACGGCATCTCCTTCAACCATAAAGTCCCTGACCACCTTCTCCAGTGGTCCATCGCAACCTTGTCCGTAGCTTGCGATTTTCCCTGCCTGTAACAGCGTCGTGCTTCCTTTTTGGAGATAGTATTCGGGAGAGATCTCTTTAGAGAAATTGATCCTGTTTTCCGTAACGGGATTCGAATCGTTGATTCGCGTAAGAGGCGATGGATCGTCTACCGGGCAGGTAACGGCATTGATGCCACCGAAAAATTCTATGAGCGGTTTTGGCTCCCCCTCTACGCCCAGGCCGAACAACAACCGCACCAGTCCCTCGGGGTTGGAGGCATCACCATCCAGGACCATGACCTCATAGGCTTTTCGCTGCAAAACAGTTGCCATCACGGCAACCAGGGTGCTCTTGCCGCTGCCACCCTTTCCGCAGACCAAAATTCGTTTCCCGCGAAGCGGTTTGCTAGATTGCCGGGTTAGAGTCATTTATGCCATTTAAACCTTTCTGATTAACCGGATAGTAGAGTGGCTAGAAGCTGCCGAGGTGTATCTCCGAGAGTATAAAGGCACTAGAATGCTCCGTCGTCTCCTCGCCTGGATAGCAGCCTTTCGCCTTTTCGGCTGAGCGCCCAGATCCGTGCCTGCCTGCTGAACAAGCATGCCGCATGCATTGGACAGCGCTCGCAAGGAACCGAACATTCCCCAACGACGGCTTTCAGGTAACCTTGTCGCGTCAACTCATCGAGCATATTTTCTGTGAGCGCATGACTGACGCCCAGCCTGCGCGCAAGCTCAGCGCTGCATTCTGTTCCCTTCGACGCTACTATGCGCAACAGTATTTCGAGCACGTCATACTCCAATTTCCAGCCACCTGGCACCCTGATACACGATCACGCCGGCGCTCAGCGCGATCAGCAACAACAATATCACGCCAAAGAGGGTCCAGCGCCAGCTTCGTGTTTCCTGATGCATGACCGCCACTGTCGCAACACAAGGAACGAAAAGCATGGTCACGGCCAGAAATGACAGGGCCGTAGCCGGAGACACAACTGCAGCCATCGTCTCGGCGAATCCTCTGCCCTCTTCACCCGTAGCGTAAAGAATCCCCAGGGTAGCGATGGCATTTTCTTTGGCAACGAAGCTGCTTATCAACGCTACGATCATGCGCCAGCCCATCCAAATGAGTTGTCCAATGGGTGTCAGGCTTTGTCCAAACCGGGCCAGATAACTCTGAGCACAATTTGTCCAAATAGCGTAATTATCGCACCACACTTATTGTCTTGCGAAATCGAAACAGTGCACCGATAAAAAATACGGCGCCGCTCAGGAAAATAATCGCAAATTCCCGCCAAACTACATCGAAGCCAGCACCCCGGTACAGGATCGCCTGAGCAAAACTGACAAAGTGAGTCGACGGCGCGAATTGCATCGCATGTTGCAATACCTCCGGCATACTATCCAGCGGCGTAATCCCGCCGGAAAGCAGGTTCATAACCATAAACACGGGGAATGCCAGCAGTCCGAACTGGGGCATGGAACGGACCAGGGTGGCAAGGAAGATGCCCAGCGCAGTTACAGAGAACAGGTAAATGACCATCCCCGATACAAAAAGGGGTATAGAACCCGCAATGGGCACATCGAGCAACCCCTGAACAACCAGCTTGAGTGACAAGGTAGCAGCAATTGCGATTACCAGGCCATTGGCCCACACCTTGGCTATCATGATCTCTGCGGGTGTTAATGGCATGACGAGTAAATGCTCAATTGTGCCGTGCTCGCGTTCCCGAATCAGTGCGGCGCCGCTTAGCATGATAGCGAGCAGCGTGATCATGTTGACCAGTTGCATCACACCCAGAAACCACCTGGACTGGATGTTGGGGTTAAACTCCACCCGAACAACCTGGGAAACCGGCATTTGCAGCTTCGTTTCCCCGCTGCGCATGAATTCTTCAATCTCCTGCGCGATGATGCGTTGAATATACGTGGCACCGTGGCCCGCCTGAGTCATGGCGGTAGCATCTATATTTACCTGAACGGTGGGTTGACGCCCCGCCAGCATGTCTGCTTCAAAAGCAGGCGGGATATCGATAACAAATGTATAGCGGCCGGAGTCCATTGCGGCATCGAGCTTGTTAATGGAGAGTGTGGCCGGTGGTTGGAAGTAAGGTTCGATCAATGCATCATGAATTCGCTTTGATAGCTGAGAACGGTCCTCGTCGACGATGGCGACCGAAGCATTTTTGAGTTCCGTCTGGGCGTGCAGTGCAGGTATATAGATGGCGTAGGTAAATGTGAAAATAATCAGCACGACCATTACCACGTCACGGCGCAGGCTGAACAATTCCTTTACACCCAGCCGGAAGATATTCTGTATGCGTCGCATCATCTTCAGCGTTCCTGGGCCTTGAGCAGTGCCAGACTGAGCAGGAGAAATCCGGCAAAAAACGCGGCCAGTACCAGATAATTGATCAGCAGATCGCCAAAACCCAGCGCCTTGGTAAAGGTACCGACACTGATCTTCTGAAAGTAACTGCTGGGATAACCGTAACCTATAATTCTGCCGCCGCCCGTAAGGGAGGAAACCGGCGAAAGAAAACCGGAGAAATTGATAGTGGGGACAATCGACAGGATAGCAGCAGCAAAGATAGCGGCAATCTGGGTCTTGACGAAGGTAGACACCAGCAGGCCAAAACCAGTGCTGACTATCACAAACAGCAAGGCACCTGCTGCAAGCGCGGGGATGCTGCCTTTGACGGGAACCTTGAACAGGAACAGGGCCAGCAGCACCAGGCTGACAAAGCTGATCATCGCTATCACCACGTAGGGAAGTTGCTTGCCCAGCAGAAATTCCAGCCGGGTCACCGGTGTGGCATACAGGTTGGTGATCGACCCGAGCTCTTTTTCCCGTACTACTCCAACGGCAGTCATCATGGCCGGGATAAGCATCAGCAACAGCATGATGACACCCGGCACCATCGCAAAGGCACTCCTGAAATCCTGGTTGTAGCGAAAACGGGTCTCGATATCGACAGGCAGGGCCTGAACCTCTGCGCCCTGTTTGCGGCGCGCCAGATCGGTCAGATAGTCGAGGTGGAGACCTTGTACGTAACCGCGACTGGTCTCGGCACGAAATGGCACGGCACCATCCAGCCACACACCCACTTCAGGCAGCCGGCCGCGCCTGAGATCCTTGCCGAAATCCGGTGGAATTTCGATAGCAACCGCCAGATCACCGCCTCGCAGGCGTTTTTCCATCTCCGCATGATCACGAATATCAGGCCGTTGCTCAAAATAGTGTGAGCCCGAAAAGTTTTCCAGGTAGGCACGGCTTTCCGGGGATTGATCATAATCCAGCACTGCATACGCCAGATCCTCCACGTCGAACGAAATGCCATAGCCGAATACGACCATTAGTATCAGCGGACCCAACAGCGCAAAGGCGAGGCGAACGGGATCACGTAGCAGTTCCATGCCCTCACGGCGCGAATAGCCCAGCAGGCGCATCAAACTGAAACTTCCAGTGCGATGAGGTTTGTTAACGCCGGATGGTTTAGACAACATCTCTTCAGGGATTGCAGCAGGTCGTGCTTCCTTCCCCGTGGCTGCCTGCAGGTAACTGATAAATGCTTCTTCCAGTGTCCCGGAATCCCTGCTGTTGATCAACGCCTGGGGTGTATCACTTGCCAGCACCTTGCCGGCGTGCATGAAAGAGATACGGTCACAGCGCTCCGCTTCACTCATGAAGTGGGTGGAGATGAAGATAGTTACGCCCTGGTTGCGGGAGAGATCGACCAGGAGTTCCCAGAACTGATCGCGCGCCACCGGGTCAACCCCCGAGGTAGGCTCATCGAGAATCAGCATCTCGGGTTCGTGTACCACTGCAACTGCCAGGGACAACCGCTGGCGGATACCCAAAGGCAACCCCACGGACAAATCATCAATATACTCTTCGAGCCCGAATTGCCGGACCAACCCGGCAACGCGCGTCGGCACGTGTTCCCGGGACAGGTGAAAAAGCCGTGCGTGCAGATCCAGATTCTGCTTTACGGTCAGCTCGCCATAAAGCGAGAATGACTGAGACATATAGCCAACCCGTTTGCGGGTCTCCAGGTCATTGGGATCCACAGGCCGGCCGAACAGCTTTGCCTCACCCGCGGATGCGGGCAACAACCCGGTAAGCATCTTCATGGTGGTGGTCTTGCCACAACCGTTAGAACCGAGAAAGCCGAATACCTCACCGCGTGAGATCTCGAAACTGACACGATCCACTGCGGTGAAATCACCAAAGCGCTTGCTTAGACCTGTGGCCTGGATGGCAGGTGGACCGCCGGACTGCATGGTGCGGGGTGGCACAACCAGCATCTGGTGACCCCTGCGCTTGTGTTCCGGCAACAGCTCAATAAATGCCGCATCCAGGCTGTCCGTCCCGGTGCGTGACTTGATATCCTGCGGTTCTCCTGCCGCCATGATGTGCCCGTCATTCATTGCCACCAGCCAGTCGAAACGCTCCGCCTCTTCCATATAGGCGGTGGCGATGAGCACACTCATGCCTTTACGCCTTGCACGCAAGCGATCGATAAGTTCCCAGAACTGCTGCCGTGAAAGCGGATCAATGCCGGTGGTTGGTTCGTCAAGAATCAGCAAATCCGGGGCGTGAATCAACGCACAGCACAGACCCAGTTTTTGTCTCATACCGCCCGAGAGCTTGCCTGCAGGGCGATTTGCAAAGGGTGTCAGCCCCGTGCCTTCGAGTAACTCCCTGATGCGCCATTCACGCTCCTCGCGCGACTGGCCAAACAACCGGCCAAAGAAATCGACGTTCTCGAAGACCGATAACGTCATGTAGAGGTTTCGTCCCAGTCCCTGGGGCATGTATGCAACGCGCGGGCAATTTATTCTTCGATGGTGGGCCTTGCGCATGTCACCACCGAGTACGTCTACAGTGCCAGTCTGGATCTTTCGTATGCCGGCAATCAGTGCGAGCAGGCTGGATTTTCCGACCCCGTCCGGCCCGATAAAACCCACCATGCAGCCATCGGGGATATTGAGATCGATATTGTCGATGGCGTCTGTATCACCGTAGCGATGAGTCAGTCCTGATACCCGCGCGACAACAGCGGATGGCTCAATCATCCGGAAGTCTTACGTGCAAGTACTCAGGCCATTCAGCCGTTTGATCAAGGCGCACATAGGCCACACCTGGCACACCGGTTTTCACCTTTTCGATATATTGCTTCAGCAACTCGGGAGCGATTCTTACCTTGATGCGAAACATCAGTTTCTCGCGCTCGGTTCGGGTTTCGACCTCCTTGGGTGTGAACTGTGCCCGGGGGGCAACAAAGGAGACGGTGGCCGGGATGACAAGATCGGGGGCGGCATCAAATAAGATGCGGGCTTCCGCGCCGATGGCTACCTTTCCGGCTTGCCGGGTAGGCAGAAATATAGTCATGTAAACATCACTCAAGTCCAGAATGGTCAGGACCTTGCCCCCGGCAGGCAATACTTCCCCGGGTTCTGCCAATTTATACAGCACACGCCCACTGGCCGGTGCTTCAAGAACGCTATCATCGAGCTCGACTCTGATCCGCTCGACCGCCGCAATGGCTACGTTGATCATTGCATCCGTTTTAGCCAGTTGGGCCTCGGCTGCTGTACACATAGCCTCAGCCACCTCGGCTGCTGCCGCATCCCGATCCAGTTTATCCTGAGAGATAATGCCCCTGTCCGTCCCATACAGGGTACGTGAACGCTTGAGTTCCTTTTGTGCCAGTGCACACTCGCTATCACGTTGCCGGACAACCGCAACCGCCTGGTCACGCTCTCTTCTTGCCTGCTCGACGCGGGCCTCGGCTTCTTTCAGCTGTGCCTGCAGTGATTTTGTATCCATTCGGCCGACAACCTGGCCCACAACAACCATGTCGCCTTCCTCGGCCAATACTTCCATCAGGCGCCCGGGAAGTTTGCTTGCAATATCGATCTTTGTCGCCTCAATCCGCCCGTTTCCCGAGGCAAAGCCTTCGGGAAGCACTGGCTCCTGCAAGTATTGCCACGCAAACCAGCCACCAATTCCCGCGATGGCGAGTAGTAATATAATGCTGACCCACTTAGCTGTATGACGATTGGCCATTCTTATCCCTGCAAGCAGGCACGCTTGATCTCATCTTGGGTTGCACCATGCAATCCCCCGATGATCTTGTAATAATCCTTGAACTCCATCGGTTACTCCTTGCCATTCCAGCCATTTCCCGAGTGTATCCTGCATCATGATTATTATCAGTCAGTTGCTGGTTCCCAGGTGAGGATAATACTGCAATTCCTGCCAACCGGGAGGCAGCCTGAACCGCCTGATGCCGCATCGATACCTGCCAGTTGTGGATATGTTTTCGAACTACCGGGATATTGACCTGTATCAATGTCCAATTCACGATTTTATAATAGTTTCTGCTCACAGGTAGCAGGGTAAGCAGTAGTTATCCTCAGCCAAAAGGCTACAATCAGCTTCATAGTTGTTTCCGGTTATGGGCCTGAAAGTACTAATAAAGTCGCAACCGAAACGTGCATCCGTAGATCTTCATCCTCAGGGAGTACAGCAATATGTCCAAAATCACCACGAACGAAGCCTTCAGAGAATCACTAAGCTCGCTTACGCTCGCGCAGCAGCGTGCGGTTAGCGCCAGATTCATAGCAAACGTGCTGGATCTGGCACATGATAGCTGCATTAAAGAGGCACAAGCCATACTCAGCAAGATCGATAATATATCCGCGGAGGATCTTGAAAACGCCTACCTCTCTGCACATTCAGTCTATGTGCACACGTCTCCCCGGTCCCATTTTTCACTGCTGGATTACAAGAAACAATCAGAACATTTTGTTGCCGAGGCCTGCATGCACTGCCTGGCAGCGCCAACAATTGGTTAGCGGGCTATCGTATCACCTATCAGGAGTATTGATGAACTGTAACGTTTTGAAATCAATAATAGCCGCCGCGCTACTGAGCGCAATCGTTGTCCCGCACGCGACATGGGCCAAACAGAATCAGGATAATACCGACGATACACTCAGTTCCAAAGCATCTGCCACACAGCGCGAGGCGATCACTTACGCAGCACTACGGACCCTTCGTCACATCACCCAGGCGCGCAACGCCATCCACAAGAACGATATTGATCAGGCACGGGAGGACGTACAACAGGCACAGGAACTGTTGGCATTGATCGAGGCCGCCAGACCCACTGTACGACTGAAGGAACACATCTGGGTTGCCCGGCAACATATGGACTACGAATCTGCGGAAGATGTCATCAATGACCTCACTCTGATCGACGCCGAGTTGCTGAGTCTTGGCGACATCATGCCAACTGCAAAGGCACACCGGCATCTGCAGAGCGCTCAGGCGTTGATGATGAAGAATGATACCAGGGCCGCGCGACAGGAACTGGACCGACTGGAAGCCTCCCTGATCTTCACGGAATTTGACCTGCCATTGGCGGCCAGCGAACAACAAATCCTTGCGGCGCAAGCAGCGTTGGCACGGAATCAGCCAGCAGCAGCTGATAAAAATCTGGTGGCAGCCGAAGAAAGCATCCAGTTCATTACCCTCGGCGGCAGCGCTCCGCTGGTAAACGCACGCACGCATTTGGGCCGTGCCACAACGAACTACACTGATGAATACTATGCGGCCGCTAAGACAGACCTGGCGCAGGCCAGCGAGTGGCTGCGGCGCGCCGGTAATGACGCTGATAAAAAGAGCCGGATGGAAGCGCAGAAGCTGGCCGCAGAAATCGATGCACTGAAAGATAAGTTAGACAATGATACGGATGATTACACGCATACGCTTGGTAACTTCCTGCATCGTACCGCAGCACTGATAGAACGGGAGGCCGAAGACCTGTGGTTTCGTTACAAGCGGCAGCGGGCTGCGAACCAGACCTTGCGGAAACTGCTGGATGCTAAAACCCATTTACATTACGCCGAGCACGACCTGGCCAAGGGTCGCGACTCCGATAGCATCAGAAAGGATCTCGAATCAGCCGACCGTTATCTGGAAGAATCCCTGAGCGAAGCCGAGCCGCCCATGCGTGAACAGATTTCACAGCTACGCAAAGAGTTACATGCGCTTGAGGAGGACCTTGACGGCGATCGCGAGCAGGCCAAGGCGCGCTACGAACAGATGATGGCGGACCTGCTCCACCTGATTCATGAACCCTGAGCGCAGGTGCAATAATGAGTCCTTCCAATCGCCGAAGTGCACTATAAGATTTCTTTGGAACCACCGGAACGCCAGAATACACTCCGCACATACAGAGCCCGCCGTAACCCATGCCGATACAAGATTCCTGATAATATTACCCGAATTGGAGCAGTTGCCAAACTGTTACACGACTTCCCGACCGGCTCAAACAACCTGACCCGACTGACTATGTGTGTAGCCCGTGACGCATGGAAAAACACCTGGTCATGAAGCATTGACACTATGCCTGTCTTCCAATCCCGTCCTCTTCCAAAAAGTCTGGAAGCGCTCACAGAGCTGGCGCTCGACCTGCGCTGGACCTGGAGTCATGGTGCTGACACCCTGTGGCAGATGATGGATGAGGAATGCTGGGAACGCACGGAAAATCCCTGGGCACTTTTACAAAATCTGTCCCATGAACGCCTGCAACAACTCGCTGATGATGAGCAGTTTTGCCAGGAACTCGAGCGCCTGTCTGCAGAGCGAGCCTCCCACCAGGCAGACTCTGGCTGGTATGGACAGATGCAGAGGCAACTTGAGGTTGGCAAGGTCGCTTATTTCAGCATGGAGTTTGGCCTTGGCGAGGCCCTGCCGATCTACGCCGGCGGTCTCGGCATTCTGGCCGGGGATTACCTCAAGGCCGCCAGCGATCTGGGGTTGCCTGTCACGGGTGTCGGCCTGCTCTACCAGCAAGGCTACTTCCGCCAGATGCTGGATAGCGATGGCCGGCAGCTGGCCATATACCCTTATAACGAACCGTCAACCCTGCCTATCCAGCCACTACGCACGGCATCCGGTGAATGGCTGCATGTCCACCTGAACCTGCCCGGTCGGCGCTTGATGCTACGGGTCTGGCAGGTCAATGTCGGCCGTGTCCGGTTGTATTTACTGGACAGCAATGACCCGCTCAACAGCCCGCGTGATCGTGGCATTACCAACAAACTCTATGACAGCAGCAAGGAACTGCGTTTCCTGCAGGAACTGGTACTGGGCATCGGTGGCTGGCGCCTGCTGGAAGCGATCGACGCGGATATTTCAGTGTGTCATCTGAACGAAGGACATGCGGCCTTTGTCATCCTGGAACGCGCGCGCCGCTTTATGGAACAACCCGGTCTTTCATTTCAGGAAGCCCTGTGGGCCACCCGTGCCGGCAATATATTTACAACGCATACGCCAGTTGCCGCCGGTTTTGATATCTTTCCGCCGCAATTCATCGACAAATACTTTCCGGTGTTCCACGATTTTCTGAACCGCACCGGACTCTCCCTGCAGCAATTGCTGGCGCTCGGTCGCAGGGATCCCGACGACCCGACGGAGGCATTTAATATGGCCTATCTGGCCATGCGCGGTTGCGCACGCAGTAATGGCGTCAGTCGTCTGCATGGTGAAGTCAGCCGTCAATTGTTCAGTGGCCTGTACCCGCACTGGCCGCTGGCCGAAGTACCGGTCAGCCACGTCACCAACGGTGTACATGTACCCTCCTGGGACTCACCCTGGGCCGACCGTCTCTGGACCGAGGCCTGTGGAAAGCAACGTTGGCTCGGGAATACTGAGGACTTACACAAATCCATTCAATCACTTGAAGATGATACCTTATGGAAATTACGCGCCAGTGAGAGGCAAGATCTGGTGCATTACGCACGCGAACGCCTGGCGCTGCAACTGGGCCAGGCGGGCGCAGATCCCGGGCAGGTGGAAAGTGTCCATCAGGTGCTGGACCCGAATGTGCTGACACTGGGTTTTGCGCGACGCTTTGCCGCTTACAAGCGCCCCAACCTGTTACTGCACGACCGTCAGCGGCTTACCCGGCTGTTAACCGACAGCGCACGCCCGGTGCAATTGATCATTGCCGGCAAGGCCCATCCCGACGATGCCGAGGGCCAGCGCATGATCAGGGAATGGGTTGATTTTGTGCATCAGACTGCAAGCCGGGGACATGCAGTTTTCCTGGAAGACTATGATATCGCTCTTGCGCAACAACTGGTGCAGGGTATCGATGTGTGGATCAATACACCCCGCCGCCCCTGGGAGGCCTGCGGTACCAGTGGCATGAAAGTTCTCGCCAACGGTGGTCTCAATCTGTCGGAACTGGACGGCTGGTGGGCCGAGGCCTGCAGTTGCGATGTCGGCTGGTCACTGGGCGATGGCAGGGAACACGATACGGACCCGGCCTGGGATGCCCTGGAAGCGGAACAACTCTATCAACGTCTGGAAAATGAAATTATCCCCCTCTTCTATAAACGTGATGTGCAGGGGCTACCGCGCGAGTGGCTGACACGCATTCGCAGCAGCATGATGAAGCTGGCGCCGCAATTCAGCAGCAACCGCATGCTGCAGGAATATGTCGAGAAGTTCTATCACCCGGCCGCGATAGCCTGGGAAGAACATCGCGCCCAACAGGGACAGCTGGCTAAGCAATTGTACGACTGGTACAGCACACTAACACTGCACTGGGAGCAGATTCACTTCGGCAATGTCGAAGTACACAAGACCGGCAAAGGCTGGTCATTCCAGGTACAGGTTTACCTGGGCGAAATTATGCCCGATCAGATCCGTGTCGAGTTGTACGCCGATGGGCTTGATGGCGGCAAACCCGCGGCGATCGAATGCCGTCGACAGGAAGAAATCAGCGGCGCGATCCATGGTTATGCTTACCAAGCCAGTATTGCAACAACCCGTTCCGCCACCGACTTTACCGCCCGAGTTATCCCGCATCATGCAGCAGCACAGATTCCGACCGAAGCCACCCTGATCACCTGGCAGCACTGAGAAACAATGAAATATTCAGATTCTCAGGCATTTCAAACTGAGCCCGCGTTTCTATAGGTACCGGCAGTGCAAGCGGTATAATGGATATTCCCGACAAAACCGTAGCGTCACATACCATGACCGACCGCGATAGCACAAAAGCCAGTATCGACGTATTCGAGTTCATCGACGGACACCCGGTCGCGAGCGACTGGGAAGACTTTCTGGCACAGCGCCATGATACAGAGCGGTTGTTCAGGGTTGATATATCTGTCAAGGACCCGGCATCATTGAAGTCGCTGATTGGTGCCATTCACCAGAACCCCCTGGTTCTGGAACGCTGCTTGGATGCGGATGCCGTCTCCGGCGTTCACGTCTATGACGATATGCTGGCCCTGCAGCTTCCTGTTGCAGAGGACTGGGAAGCATCCTTGCATCACAAGTTAATCATTCTCTGTCTTTCGAACGCGTTAATTACAATACACACAGCCGCGCAGGCGAAATATTCAGCCACAACACCTGATGAACTGGCAGCAATTACCAGCCGGCCACTGGACCTTGAAGGGCTGTTATTTTCATTACTGGATAGCATCGTAGACCGGGCTAGTGATTTGACACTGAGGGCCCGCCTTACCGTCGATCAGCTGGAAACAGACATACCACAGATGATTACAGATGAGCAGGTCGGGCGCCGCATACTCTTTCTCAAGCGGGCTGCTGCACAATTCGAAATGGCCATGGAAGCCAAACACCGGACTCTGATGGCATTACTGTCGCTGGATACCGGGCTCATCGACCTGCACTCTATCCGCGAACCGATGCACGACGTAGTGGCGCACGTGGAACACAGTCTGCGCTATATCGAACGCATTGAAGACCTGTGCTTCCCGAAAACTCATATCACACTCAATCAAGCCGCCAACCGTTCGTAATGATGATGTAGGCCACCGACTTCTGGAAATTGTACTACCTTTCCAGGCGCTGGCGGCTGCACCGATCGCGATTCAGGACTATCCATCCCCAGCGACAGATGCGTGCGCCAGCTATGATAATAGGTGAAATAGCTCGTCAGGATTCGTTTCAAATGACGATCGTTCAATACGACAACATGATCCAGACAATCTCGCCGGATGCTGCCAATCACACGTTCCACAAAAGCATTCTGCCATGGGCTTCGCGGTGCAGTGAGCATCTCTTCGATGCCCATGCTTTTGACACGCTTCTGGAATTGGTTCCCGTAGATAGCATAGCGATCCCGCAGTAGATACTTGGGTGCCGTATCCCACGGGAAAGCTTCAATGATCTGCTGACCGGTCCACTGAGCGGTCGGATGCTCCGTGACATTGAAGTGCACAACCCTGCGACGGCAATGTGCGAGGACCACCAATACGAACAGCACCTTGTTTCTCACGGTTGGCACCACGAAAAAATCAATAGATGCCAAATCCCTGACATGATTGTTCAGAAAAGCCTTCCACGTCGGAGATGGTGGTTTCCTGGACCGCACCCGGTATTTCTCCACGGTTGATTTAGCGACTTCGATGCCGAGCTTGCGTAGCTCCCCGACAATCCGTGGCGAACCCCAGCTGATATTGGCTTCCGACATCTTTCGGATCAATGCCTTGATTTCTTCTGATACTGTCGGTCTGCCGGGCCTGCCATGCTTGCTCAATTTAGCCCAATGATCGCGAAAACGTTTACGCTGCCAGGCAATCACGGTCCCCGTCTGGACAAAAACCAGAGCATCCCGCCACCCCGACCAGCGGCGCGAGAGCCACGACCAGAGAATACGGTCTCCGGAGCTAATCTGCGGGCGTTTGGTCACCCTCTGATACACAGCGAGTAGATGTCGCAGCGCCACAATCTCGAGCTGCAGGGAAACCCGCGAACGGATCACGGTAGACACAAGGAGTAACAGCGCGCAGGCAATGGGCTTCATGGTTCTGGATCCTAACAATGACCGAGGACACCAGATTGATGGCGTCTCTGAAAAAGATCAAGAATATCAGGCAGTACGTATTTTCGGGAAGGACAGGTCTCACGGACGTGTCTTCACACAATATGAGAAAAACGTTTGCTACTCGCCTGTTGAGTCGTGGTGCCGCCATTACGGACGTTCAACATCTGTTGGGCCATGCCTCTGTAAAGACAACCGAGAGAGCCTATGCGGCATTCGTTAAGAATGAACGGTTCAAACAGACTATAGATTTATTGGATACGCCTGCAGTGCCGAAGTTGAAAATTGTTAAGTGATGTTCTGTATCCCCTCCGGGTGCAACAAAGACCGAGGATTCCGCATTGACTTCTCCTCCGAAGAAGGTCAAGAATATCTGGCAGTAGAATTATCGGGAAGGACAGGACACGTAAGTGTCCGGAAAAGAAAGAATAAAGGAGCTTTCTATGGCGGGGGGATCCGGTTCCAAAGAACAATGGTCTTCAACCTGGGGATTCCTGCTGGCCGCGGTCGGATTCGCCGTCGGCATGGGCAACATATGGCGGTTTCCGTACCAGCTCGGTGAGAATGGCGGCAGCGCCTTCCTGATCATCTACCTGCTGTGCGCGCTCGGTATCGGTCTGCCGCTCCTGATCACCGAGATCTCGA
>Ga0316194_10002207_pt1 | contig 13584 bp, 12 predicted proteins | sample CroRivsedime1_MG_FD_204936 | JGI IMG/M metagenome (GOLD analysis project Ga0316194, IMG submission 204936) | Coastal sediment microbial communities from Maine, United States - Cross River sediment 1 | ecosystem: Environmental > Aquatic > Marine > Coastal > Sediment | place: USA: Maine...
CATCTACCCACGAACGCCTTGACGCGGTAGGCCTCCCCGCGTAGGCTCGCATGCCGGAGAACGCTTGATGTACCGAAAAACACTGAACCTTCCCAAGACGAGTTTCTCGATGCGCGCACAGCTGCCGCAACGAGAGCCGGAGATGCTGAAACACTGGGACGAGATCGACCTCTACGGAAAGATCCGTGAGGCCCGCCAGGACGCCCCCAGGTTCATCCTTCACGACGGCCCCCCCTACGCCAATGGAGCGATCCACGTCGGGACGGCACTCAACAAGATCCTCAAAGACATCGTCGTCAAATCGCGAACGATGCTGGGCTACGACAGTCCATACGTCCCGGGTTGGGATTGCCACGGGCTTCCTATCGAACACCAGGTCGACAAAAAGCTCGGCGCAAAAAAGCTAGAGATGAGCATTCCGTCCATCCGCCGTGCCTGTCGAGAGTACGCCGACCGCTGGTTCAAGGTACAGCGCAAAGAGTTCGTGCGACTGGGAGTGCTGGGCCAATGGAGCGATCCCTATCTGACCATGGACCACGGGTATGAGGCCGAAATCGCCTCGGCCCTCCACGGCTTCATGCTCGCGGGTTATGTCACTCGTGGCCTGAAACCGGTCCATTGGTGTTCGGAATGCCGGACAGCCCTCGCCGAGGCTGAAGTCGAGTACCACGACCACACCAGCCCCTCGGTGACGGTCGCTTTTGCCCTCGATGAGGATGCGCGTGAAAAGCTCGATATACCCGCCGGGGAGGAAGCCGCAGCGTTGATCTGGACGACGACGCCGTGGACCCTCCCGGCCAATCTCGCCACCGCCCTCCACCCGGATTTCGACTATCTTCTCGTGCGGGCCGATGGCCGCATATGGATCGTCGCCGCCGAACTTCTGGAGGCCACGAGCCAGGCTGCCGGTTGGACCGCACCCGAGACGATCAAGGTCTTCAAGGGCGGCGTTCTCGAGGGAACCCACTACGTCCATCCCCTGACCCAGCGGCAGGGCCTCTTCATCATCGCCTCCTACGTGACACTCGAGCAGGGCACCGGTCTGGTCCACACGGCGCCGGGCCACGGTGCCGAGGACTACATCATCGGAGTCGAGTACGGTCTCGAGCCCTATGCGCCCGTTGACGACGACGGCAGGTTCACCGACGACGTCGAGGACTGGGCCGGTCTCCACGTACACGAGGCGAACGCCCCCATCGTCGATAAACTGCGCGATCTCGGGGTTCTCCTCGCCCACACCGAGGTCACCCACTCCTACCCCCACTGTTGGCGGTCGAAAAACCCGGTCATCTTCCGCGCCACCAACCAGTGGTTCATCCGCATGGATCGGCAGGAGCTGCGCGAGCGGTCGCGGACGGCCCTTCACGACGCCAACTGGATTCCTCATTGGGGCGAGGCCAGGATCGACGGCATGGTCGAAAACCGACCGGATTGGTGCATCTCGCGGCAGCGGATGTGGGGCGTTCCGATCGCGGTTTTGACCTGTGAGGCCTGTGGAGCCGCTGCCATCGACGAGACTGTCTTCGATCACATTCGTCGCACCTTTGTCGAGGAAGGGTCCGATGCCTGGTACCAGAAGGAGGCGACCGAGCTCTTGCCGCCGGGTTACTCCTGCAATGCCTGCAGCGCGACCACATTTCGAAAGGAAACTGACATCCTCGACGTCTGGTTCGACTCTGGAGTCAGCCATCTCGCGGTCTGCGACACTGACCGCTACGGCCTCGACTGGCCGGCAGACCTCTACCTCGAGGGCCAGGACCAGTACCGGGGGTGGTTCCAATCCTCGCTCGTCGCATCGGTTGGCCTCAAGGGCTCTCCCCCATTTCGGGAGGTCGTGACCCACGGCTTCGTGGTCGACGCCGAAGGACGCAAGATGTCCAAATCGGTGGGCAACGTCATCACACCGGGCGAACTCCTCACCAAGTACGGCGCCGACATCCTGCGGCTGTGGACAGCGATGGTCGATTTCCGCGAAGACATCCGCATTTCCGAAGAGATCATGACCCGCAACGCCGAAGCCTACCGGAAGATCCGCAACACCCTTCGGTTCCTTCTCAGCAACCTCGCAGATTTCGACCCGGAAAAGGATGCAGTCTCTGAAAGCGATCTCACGGGCCTCGATGCCTATATGCTGAGATCGGCACGTCGACTTACTGACGAGGTTGCCAAGGCCTATCAATCATACGAGCTATCCTCGCTGTCTCATCGCATCCTCAATTTCAGCACGGTGGACCTTTCGAGCCTCTACCTCGATGTCAACAAAGACAGGCTCTACTGCGACTATCCCGAGGATCCAGCGCGTCGAGCCACCCAGACGGTGATCTACCGGATCGCTGAGACCCTCGCGACCCTCCTTGCGCCGGTGCTGTCCTTCACCGCGGAGGAGGTGTGGAAACACCTTCCCGGTGAACGCGAGGAATCGGTCCACCTGGCGACTTTCGCAATTCCGTCCTCTGAACAAACAGCTGACTCCGCTCTCGACGAGCCGATCAAGCGCCTCCTCGGTCTTCGCGACACCATCCTCGCCAAGCTCGAGGAGCTTCGCCAGGCCGGGACCATCGGCAAAAGCGAAGAGGCGCAGATGGTCTTTGCCGGCGACACATCGGCCGTTCTCGAGGATCTGGCCATCACCGGCATCGACCTCGCGCGGTTCCTCATCGTCTCCGACGCCCGCGAAGGGGCCGTCGAGAGTGATGAAACCGAGGTCGGTGCCTACCCCGGACTTCGGGTCGGCGTCGCGCCCTACGAGGCCCATACATGCAGTCGTTGTTGGCGCCGGGTCGAGCAACCGGTCGACGACGCCGAGCTCCCGGACCTCTGCGAACGCTGCCACGGCGTCGTGAGCCGTCTCCTCCACGAAGGGCGGGCCGAGCTCCGCGAGGTTGACGGATGATGCGTGGCGTATTGCCATGGATAGCCGCACTCCTGGTGGTGGCCGCTGACCGCATCACCAAGAGTATGATCCTCGCCCGCATCGAACCTGGCTCCTGGGTCGAAGTCATGCCCGGTTTTGCTCTCACCCATATCCACAACCGGGGCATCGCCTTCAGCCTCTTCGCCGGCGGCGGTCCCCTGACCCGAATGCTGCTCCACCTGGTGATCTTTACGTCGGTGGTCATCATCGCCGCGATGGTCGTTCGTCACGGTCATCACAGCCGCCTCGGCGGTCTGGCGTTTGGTCTGATCCTCGGCGGGGCGGTCGGGAACCTCATCGATCGGGTGCTCTATGGAGCGGTCGTCGATTTCGTTCACGTGTGGGCAAAGATCGGTGGACGGACCTGGTCCTGGCCGGACTTCAACGTTGCCGATGCGTCGATAACCATCGGAGCCGTGCTCCTGATCGCCAACGAGTTTCGGTCCCCACGAACAGAGCCCGACGATGCACCCGATTCTGATTGATTTCGGGTTCTTTCAGCTCCCGTCGTACGGGGTGCTGTTGGCGACAGCCGTCATCGTTGCTCTGTGGACAACGCGTCTCCGAGCCGACCACGCGGGAATGGATGGAACCCAACTGGTGGACTTCGGTCTGTGGCTAGTCATCTGGGCTCTGATCGGCGCCAAACTGCTGCTGATTCTGGTCGAACTGCCGCGTTACCTCAGAGACCCGGCATCCATCCTGGGTACGATCCGCGCGGGAGGTGTCTTCCTCGGTGGTTTCGTCGCCGCGGTGATCGCAGCCATCGTCCTCCTTCGACGCTACAAACTGCAGGCCCTGCCGTCGTTTGACGTGCTTTCCCCTTCCCTCGCCCTCGGCCATGCCATCGGCCGTATCGGTTGTCTGCTGGCTGGATGTTGCTGGGGAGCGGCCTGTGATCTCCCGTGGGCCATCACCTATTCGAGTCCAATCGCCGCCGAGAACCTCGGGACCCCGCTCCACCAGCACCTCCACCCTTTTCCGGTCTACTCATCCCTCTTCAACTTCGCCTTGTACGCGTTTCTCGCCGCGTACTACAGGCGGCGCCCAGCCCCGGGACGCGTCTTTGCAACCTACCTGTTGCTGTACGGCATCGCTCGATTCTTCCTCGAGATGACCCGCGGTGACGCCATTCGGGGCTTCGTGTTCGGCGGCGCTCTTTCCACGAGCCAGCTGATCTCGATCGCTCTGGTCACCATCGGCACCGGCCTCCACGTATGGATCGGCCGAAGAAAAACGGCGTGACCACCCGTCACTCCTTCACTGTCCCGGAAGAGCTCGAGAGTATTCGACTGGATCGCTGTTTGGCGGAGCTCAACCCTGACTGGACCCGCTCGCGCGCCCGCAAACTGATCGACGAGGGCCACGTCTTGATCAACGACGCGTCTGGCAAGGCCTCAACCGCAGTTCACGCGGGCGACACGGTGGTGGTCGACGAACCCCCACCTCGCCCCCTCGAGGTCGAGGCGGAGGACATCCCGCTTGACGTGATCCACGAGGACGGCGACCTCCTGGTCATCAACAAACCGGCCGGTCTCGTCATTCACCCCGCGGCGGGAAACCCCTCCGGGACCCTCGTCAACGCGCTGCTCCACCACTGTCAGGATCTTTCGGGGATCGGTGGCGTCGAACGCCCGGGCATCGTCCATCGGCTCGACAAGGACACGACCGGGATCATGGTGGTCGCCAAATCCGACCGTGCCCACCTCGCGCTGTCGATCGCCTTTCGTCGGCACACGATCCGCAAGACCTATTTCGCCGTCTGTTATGGAACCCCAAAGGTCGCTGAAGGCGTCGTCGACGCAGCCATCGATCGCCACCCGCGCCAGCGCCAGGAGATGGCGGTCGTTAGCGAGGGACGACCCGCCCGCACCCTCTACAGGGTCGAGCGGGAGCTTGCAGGGACCTCGATGGTGAGTTGCCATCCGGTCACTGGCCGCACGCACCAGATCCGCGTCCACATGGCCCACATCGGCCATGCCATCGTCGGCGACCCGCTCTATGCAGGGCGTCAATGGCGGAACCTAGCGGATCCGCGCGTTCAAGCAGCGTGTCGCAGCTTCCCCCGCCAGGCTCTGCACGCTCGGCGCATCGCCTTCGAACATCCCGTAAGCAAGGAAGGGGTCGAATTCGAAGCCCCCCTCCCCGCCGACCTCGAGGAACTCCTTCACGTGTTGCGCGATCCCGCTGTTTGAGACGATCTGCTTCCTTCGACCACTTTGGAACCGCGAAGACGCGAAGAGCACAAAGAAGATCATTTGTGTGAATCGTGAGTCAAAAATAGATCTTTGCGGGGGTGGATGGGTGGGTGGCTTTGCGTCTTTGCGACTTTGCGTTTTCAAAGCCTTTGAAGGCGGATCATCCTTCAAGAACACTAAGCAGCCGACGTCGGAGGGTTTCGGGTGTGCGGGGGTCGGCCAGGACGAGTTCGAGGTCGTCGGGCGTGTCGATGTCGACGAGCTCTTCGAGCTCGGACCAGGTGCCACCGAGAGCTGATATCCGCTTTCGGGTTTCCTCGAGCGTTTTCGAATTCGACCAGGTTATTCCGGCAAACATCGCGAGCCCGGGCGGCCGTTGCGCCACCAGCCAGTAACCACCGTCGCTGGCAGGACCGAGGACTGCATCCACCCCACCGAGCTTCGCAGATGCCTTCGCGACATGGATGGCGGTGAACCATGGGCAGTCGGAACCGACCATCACCACCCGCCCCTCCCCTTCGTCAAAACGACGCGCAAAGGCATCATCCATCCGGTCACCGAGGTCGCTGCCCCGTTGGATCTCCACCATTACGTCCAGGTTTCGCGCCCACGGACCAGACGGCACGTCGGCCATTGACAGCACGACCCGCGCACCGCTGTTCTTCGCGACGTCCAGAGTGTGCTCGAGGGTCGCCGAATAGACCCGAGCCGCGGCTTCAGCTCCGATCCCAGCGGCAAGGCGACTCTTCACCTGTCCAGGGAGCGGCTCGCGCCCGAAAACCACGACGCAGGTCTTCACCGGCTATTCCCATACCAGCGCGCCAGGGTTCCAGGGGCAACGCCGAGGCGAAATAAGGTGGGGAATGCGGCCAGCATGAGGGTGGTCTTCAACGGCCTTTTTTCAACCCGGCGGGCGCTGGTTTGGATCTCGAGAGGCAGACGATGCAATCGCCCCAACCGGCGACAGGCGCGTGCAAAGGCGACATCCTCCATCAGTGGAATCTCGGGGAACCCCCGGCAGCTGTCAAAAACCTCTCGACGGACGGCGAACCCCTGGTCGCCGTAGGGCGTGCCGAAGCCGCGAGAACGGAGATCGAAGACCCGGAGCCACCACCGTCGCAGCGTCGACGGCGCCGATGAACCGGAAGTCAACGTCCGGAGCCGAAAGCAGGCGAGCGAAACCACGGGATCGTCGAGTGCCCGGTTGAGGGCCGGCAGCCAGCCCTCCGGCAGGCGGCAGTCGGCGTGGAGAAAAAGCAGTCTCTCGGAGTCAGTCGACGCCGCACCGAGGTTGAGCTGTGGTCCGCGCCCCAGGGCACCGGTCACCACGCGTGCTCCCCGGTTCCGAGCAACCTTCTGCGTACGGTCACCACTACCACCGTCGGAGACGATCACCTCGACACCTTCGTGCGTCCCCACGGAGTCGAGACAGCCGCCGATTGACTGCTCCTCTTCGAGGGTCGGGATCACGACCGCCAGTTCCAATTTCCTCTTTCCTCCCAATAGTGGCCGTGACGGATTTTAACCTGCATATCTCACCGGGTTGATATCATTCCCTGAATGGAGCGTCTCGCCGCTGTCGACGATATCCCCCCCGAAGGCCTCCGATTCAGCTATCGCGATGGACCGTTCAATGAGGAGGGCATCCTCGTGAGGCTGCACGATGGCGGGGTTCGCGCCTTCAAAAATGAATGTCGGCATCTGCCAATGCGCCTCGATGACCGGGAACCGAGCGAGCTGTGGGACCCCAGCGGTCGTTTTCTGGTTTGCTCGTCACACGGTGCGAGATACCAGCCCGGCGACGGCCTCTGCGTCAGCGGTCCGTGCGAAGGCTCACATTTGAAAGCCCTCCCGATCGAACTCCAGGACGGCGAGGTCTTTCTCGACACCTCGAAGATCGGTGGTTTCTTCGAGGTATAGAGTTGGTATCGCTGAATTTCTCACCAAGACTGAAGTTAAGAGTTAAGGGTTAAGGGTTAAGAGCGGATAGGAGAATTGGGGCGGACGTGCTTCACTCTTTACTCTTAACTCTTCACCCCCTTACAGGGACCTGACGAATTCGTTCATTTTTTCAAAGGCTTCGCCGATCGAGTTCACTGACCACAGGAGTGGCTGGTAGGTCGTGATCGGGTAGGCCGTGTCTTTGGCCTGCCACGGATCGAAGGGCCGGATCTCGACCTCGCCCGAGAGCGAGTGCTCGAGCTCGCCGAAGCTCGACAGCAGACCGGCGCCATACGCCCGCAGCTCACCGTCTTCCACCAACACCCCGTACTCGATCGTGAACCAGTAGAGGGTCGCCAGCTGTTCGACCTGTGCATCGTTGGCGCGCAACGAGCCTTCACCGATTTTCTGCGACAGATCGGCAAACTCGGGGATCGCCAGCATCGGTGCGTGACCCATCAGCTCGTGAATGATGTCGGGCTCCGGCGTGTAGAGCGGCTGCGAATGGTGCCGGATGTACTGGGTCGCAGAGAAGACCCGGCGCGAAAGGGCACCCAGGAACTGGCGAGCGGAAACCAACCCGGAAACCGGTTGCAGGCTGAATCCGGTGCGATCGGTGAGGAAAGCACTGACATCGGCCAGCTGGGGAACTTCTTGCGCCGAGTAGCCGATGTCCCCCACGACGTCGACGAACGGCCGACACGCGTGGGTCGGATAGAGGGCCGTGAGCTTGTCGAATACGGTCGCCCAGGTCGCGCATTCGGTGTCCGTATATTCGACCCGCTGCAGGGGCTCCCCAGAATCCAGGGGCGGCGCAAGCAGGGCGATCTCGTCCCGGCGGCGACGGTAGTCCGCGTCGTTGAACCCAGGATGGTCCGCTTCCAGCTCGACGATGTGCTCCGGCATAGTCCTCCCGCCTTGACTCTCGGTGCCGCACTATGCCACGCCCTCGAAATGCGATGCAAGGTCAACTGCGGCACGGTGCATAATGATCCTGATGGGAAGGGCCCACGGCCCAGCCTACGGAGGAATCGATTGACGTACTGGGCAGAAAGCCACAAACCGACTGCGTCCGTCCCCACGCACTTGATGTCGGCATGGATGATGTGGTTTGCAGTGGGTTCGGCCCTCGTCGGGTTCGGGGCACGGTGGTTGTGGTCGGCTGCGCCGGTTGTCGCGCCATGGGTCGCGGCCGGTGCAGTTGTGGCCGGCTCGGTCAAGTCGCGGGTGTTGCTCGACCGGGCGGCGCGGAAGGTTGTCGACCGAATTCGCTCCCGCGGCGACGGCCGCTGCCTCGGCGGCTTCCTCTCGCTGCGCACTTGGGGCCTGGTCATCCTGATGATGGCGGCCGGGCGCTTGCTCCGTGGTTCTCTCGCGCATGGGATCGTCGGTCCAATCTACATCGCGATTGGCACGGCCCTTTGCCTCTCCTCACGCATTACCTGGCGCGCGTGGCGCGAATCGCGCCGCGGTCACTGAGGCCTACACTTTCGAGGAACCGTCGAGGTGAGCTACTCGCCTTCATTTTCTTGGACACGTCGTCGGTGATAGTGGATGCTCCAGTCTTCCAGTTCCTCCGCCGGCGGACAGGTGAGACCAAGCGCGGCCGCCGTTACGAGGAACAGGAGGGCAGTTGCAGCTACCAACCATGACGGGATGAAGTCACCTACGTGAAGGCGTGCATAAAATTCGGCTAGATTGGTGGCACGAGTCGGGTGGATGAAGAGCTTGGCGACCCAAACCGCCGACATGAAGCTGATGACCAGCAGGTAATTCCGGCGAAGGCGCAACCGCATGCCGGTCAACCAACTGATGGAGAAGTGAGTGTGGCGCAGGTCGGCCGCGAGCAGCCGACTCCAGTCGGGACTTGGATCCGACTTTCTGGGCGGACACAACATATTCGCAAAGAAACCCGATTCGAGGAGGTAAAGCCTCCACTTGCTGTGGTGAAGGTGGCGGTAGCGCCGACCTTCGAGCAGGATCGAGATAAACACCAGAGCCAGTCCCAACAGGAGAGTGTAGTGAGGGACCTCGGCCGAGCCGAGAGTGAATGTTGTCAAGGCCGTGGCAAGGATGACAGCCCAATTCGAAGTGACGTCAAGGCGTTGGCGCCACACAGACATGCGATTCATCTCCGCCCGATACAGGTGCGATACCGCCATGACCGCATCGCGGTCGTTGACGGATCCGGTCGGCGGATCTGAATCGATGTCCATAGGCGCACTCTACCACGAGGGCGTTAGGGCTTGTTGCGGCTCCGCTGACGGTCTCAGATTGCCGAGTGGACCGACGGTGTTGCGTCTCTTTCTGATGCTCCGGAAAGTCGACTGACACCCACTTCATTCAACAATGTTCAGAAAGTTGCGCCCGTCCACGTTGACAGCGACCAGTAGGCGTACACTAACACCGTGAGCACGGATGGTCGAAACCCAATCGTCAAGGGCGTGCTTGGGTTGGTGGAACGCCTGCACCTCTTCCTCAAGTACACCGAGCACTCCTACATGGTGCTGGTGGCGATCGCGATCGGTCTTCTCGGCGGCCTCGGCGCGGTGGGATTTCGGGAATGCATCCGCATCTTTCAACGCGTGGCATGGCATACGGACAATGTAACTCTCAACTACCTCAGAGATTTGCCGATCTGGTGGAAAGTGGCTTCACCTGCGGTGGGCGGTCTGATCGTCGGGCTGATCATTGTACGGTTCGCCTCGGAAGCGAAGGGGCATGGAGTCCCGGAAGTCATGGAGGCGGTGGCCCTGCGGGGCGGCCGAATCCGCCCCCGTGTGGTTTTGGCCAAGCTCGTCGCCTCCGGCGTTTGCATCGCATCCGGCGGATCCGTTGGCCGCGAGGGACCGATCGTCCAGATCGGTTCCGCGATCGGATCGACGGTCGGCCAGTGGTTGCGGGTTGGCGAACGACGGATGCGGACTCTGGTTGGTTGCGGCGCCGCGGCCGGGATCGCCGCTACCTTCAATGCCCCTGTGGCCGGGGCGCTTTTTGCGGTTGAGATCATTCTCGGTGATTTCGGAGTTACGCAGTTTTCTCCGATCGTGATTTCGTCGGTTACGGCGACCGTGGTCAGTCGACACTTCCTCGGCGATTTCCCGGCGTTTGAGGTGCCGGCCTATCACCTCGTGAGTGCCAATGAGCTCTTTGCCTATGGCGCACTGGGAATCGTTGCAGGACTCGTCGCCCTGATGTTCGTTCGGACGTTGTATTGCGCAGAAGATCTCTTCGACAAGCTCAGATCTCCCGCCTTCCTGAAACCGGCGATCGGCGGCGTGCTCATCGGAGTGATCGCGATCCGTTTTCCGGAAATTTTCGGTGTCGGCTACGAGGCGATCAATGAGGCACTGACAGGCGACCTCGGCTGGAAGCTGCTGGTGATCCTCGTGGTGGTGAAAATCGTGGCGGTGTCGCTGACGATCGGATCAGGTGGATCCGGTGGAATTTTCGCGCCATCCCTGTTCATCGGCGCAATGGCGGGCGGCGCCGTTGGAACGGTTGTTCACACCCTTTGGCCAGAGTTGTCGGGAAGCCCTGGGGCGTACGCTCTGGTAGGTATGGGCGCCGTCGTCGCAGCGGGAACCCACGCGCCGATCACAGCGATCGTGATGATCTTCGAGCTCACCGGCGATTACAAGATCATCCTTCCGTTGATGATCAGCTGCATCATCGCGACGCTGTTGGCGACGCGGCTGCAGAAAGCTTCCATATACACCCTCAAGCTTCTTCGGCGCGGCGTTGATATCCGCGGCGGTTTTTCTGCGAATGTGCTCAGCCACCTGACGGCCCGGGACGCGATGCGAACCGAGTATGCCGAAGTTGGGCGAGCCGACCAACTCATGCCCGTGATTTCCCGCTTTGTCGAACGGCCGGGAGATTCAGTGTTGGTGACCGACAACGATCAGCGACTCCTTGGCGTGATCACTGTCGACGATATTCGGCCTTTGATGACCGATCCGGAATCAGTTCGAGGGCTTGTCATCGCTGAGGACATGATGCGGACAGTTGGTTTTCCCGTATTTGCGCCGGGCGATCCGCTCGACGAGGTGATGCGGCGGTTTGGACAGTACCGATTCATGGCGCCAGTGGTGGATAACGGCCGCCTCGTTGGCGCATTGTGGCCACAGGACGTGATCGAGTCCTACAATGCAGAAATCCTCAAGCGGGACATGGCCTCGACCATGGCAGCCACAGTTGGCAACGGCCCCCGCGCACGGGCCCTGCCGGGCGTTCGCGGCATGAGCATGGCCGAGGTTCCGGCACCGGCGAGCTTCTTCGGTCGAAGCCTCGGTTCCCTCGATATCCGCAAAAATTTCGGTGTCAGCCTCCTCCTCATCAGGCGGCAGAGCGACGACGGCGAACAGATCGTCGACGAATTGCCGGATGCGGATTCAGTGTTTCAAGAGGGTGACGTGATGCTGGTGTTAGGGAATGAGGATCGCATCAGTCGATTTGAAAAGAGCGGCTAAATGCGCTTCCGACCCGCGACGTAGCATCAGCGGCCTCATCCTGGCCGGGTTTGTGGTACTCCGAGGATGAAAAATCGTCGAATGGCGCTCAATTTCGTTAATCTGGGCGCAGGAGGACCGTTTCATGGTTGACGAAAGAGATGAGGAGGGACGCGTGGAAGCTGCTCTCGCCAACCCTGAAACCCAAACCGCCGGCTGGCTCGAAACGATCTATCGTGAAGACGCCACCGTGGTGCTTCAGACCGCATACCGCGTTACCGGCAACGCCGATGACGCGGAGGACGTACTCCAGACGGTCTTTGCACGCCTCGCGAATCGCGATCGGCCGCCGGACTTTTCGACCGGCTCGCGCGCATATTTGCGACGAGCAGCGACCAACGCCGCCCTCGATATCGTCCAATCGAGGTATGTCCGTAGTGGTGTTTCACTGGAGGTCACCGGTGAAGACGTGGGACGGGACCCCGGCCCCGCACCCGACCGCCAGCATCACGGTCGCCAGCTTCAACAACAGCTTCGTCACGCGCTGTCGAAGATCAGCCGCCGCGGCGCCGAAATTTTCACGCTGCGCTACTTCGAAGGCCTGGACAATACCGAGATCGCCGAACACCTCGGAACCTCGACCAACACTGTCGCGGTGACCCTTCATCGCGCTCGCGCCCGCCTCAAAGAAGAGATGGGTGAGTTCATGGGAGGCATGCAATGACCGATCGTCATAACCACAACGACAGCATCGATCGCGCTGCGGAGGAGATCCGCGCCCAGAAAATCGATGACGCGACTGCCCAGCGGATCACCGACGAGGTTGGGAAACGACTCGGAATCGGCCGTGAGAGCTCCCGCCCGCTGAGTTCCTGTGCGGACTTCCAAGCGGAGATTCCGGCCTTTGTTGCCGGCAGTCTTCCGGAGGCGAGGGCCCTTTTGGTGGGTGACCATACACGTGCGTGTGTTCCTTGTCGACGAGTTCTCATGGAGGCGCGCGGCGCCGCTGCCCCGGTGGCGCCCCATCTCTCCGAGCGGAAAACACCTCGTTGGATGAATCCAGCTCTGCGCGTTGCGGCTGCCGCGATCCTTCTGCTCGGAGGCGTTGCGACGTTTCGCGCCATCGGCAACGTGATGATCGACCGCAATCTCCGGGCCAGCGTCGAGACCGTCGACGGCTCGCTGCAATTGGTGGAAGAGAACTCGAGCCGAGGGCTCACGGCCGATGCCGGAGTTCGCTCCCGCCAGGTGCTGCGGACTGCCAGTAACTCGGGCGCGATGCTTCACCTCGCCGACGGCTCGCTGATCGAAATGGATGAGCGGTCCGAGCTCCAGCTTCGTGCCTCGCGCCGCGGTACGACCATCGATCTCGCCCGCGGCAACATCATCGTCCACGCGGCCGACCAGGGCGCTGGGCAGCTGTTCGTCGACACAAAGGACTGCGAGGTTGCGGTCAAGGGGACCATCTTCGCCGTCAACCGCGGTCTCAAGGGATCGAGGGTGTCGGTCATCGAAGGCGAGGTCGAGGTGCACGAGGGCTCCTCCAGCGCGCTCCTCCACCCCGGTGACCAGATCACCACCGGCCACCGCCTGCGGCGGGTCCCGCTCGAGGAGGAGATCTCCTGGAGCCGCGATGCCGCCAAACACAAGGCTCTCCTTCGCGAGCTGACTGATCTGCGCCGCGTCATCGCCGAGGCAGTTGACCATGCACCGCCGAGAACATCGACCTTCCTCCTCGATCTCGCTCCCGGCGACACCCTTGTCTACGCCGCGATGCCCAATATTTCTGGAGATCTCGACGAAGCCCGTGCCGCCTTCTACGAGCGGCTGGTGTCGAGTGAAATATTGGCCGAGTGGTGGCAGGAAAATGTAGTCGCACACGGCGCCGACGAAGAGATCGATCAGCTCCTCGACCGTTTGCAGCCGATCGGCGAGGCGATCGGCGCCGAGGCGATCGTCACGGTGCCGATTTCGGCAATCCGCGAGCAGGGCATGCCCCTCTTCATGGCCGAGCTCGATGATCCTTCCAGTTTCATCGATCTACTGGCGAATGTTGTCGACGAGGCCAACGCTGAGGCCG
>Ga0316194_10002211_pt1 | contig 13553 bp, 11 predicted proteins | sample CroRivsedime1_MG_FD_204936 | JGI IMG/M metagenome (GOLD analysis project Ga0316194, IMG submission 204936) | Coastal sediment microbial communities from Maine, United States - Cross River sediment 1 | ecosystem: Environmental > Aquatic > Marine > Coastal > Sediment | place: USA: Maine...
GCCCCAGATACGCCACTGCGGCGTTGCAGCTGCTTGACAGAGCTGGCTATGCCTTCGCACCTGCGCCTTGCATTGGCGTATCTGGGGCGCTCTGAAACGCTACGAACTTATGGGACGGGACACTAGGTTCTGCTGCGCTTTATCGTAAACCCGGGGCTCCCGTAGTGCACATAGTCGGCCCAATCGACCGACGGCAGGGCTTGCACGGCAGCGCGCGCGTCATTCAGTGACTTCCCGATGGTTTCGCCCCGGGTTATCGCCGTGTAGAAGGTCCTGCCGAATTCCTTGGCCGCGGCGTCCCCGACGGGCCAGTAAGTGCCGACATAGTTCCCGACTCCCGCTCTGAGAAGCGACTCTGCAAGCCCGATATTGGTTTCCAGACGCAACGCGGTTCCTTCGCCATTTTTGCGTTTGCGTTCGGAGTGAACCCGGTCGGGTTGGCTGCGCAGCCGGCCCGATTCGCAGGCGTTGAAAAACACCAGCGCGGGCAGCCGCTCCAACTGCGCCATGTCGATCCCATTGAGCACTTGCTTGCCGTGACAGAGCAGGCCGCTGCGTGCCCGGTTGACCGGGTCGAAAAACGCGTGCCCCGCGTAGTGAATCACGTCATAACGGCCGGAGCGGAATGCGGCCTTGACCGCGCTGTAGGTCGCCGCGCTGCCGCGCAGTTCATCGAAGCGGATGGCGGGGTCCGATTGGAGGATGCTCTTTATCCGATCCCCTTCGGCTTCCGCCCCGTTCAGGTCCAGCGTCGGGTTTACGATCAACAGCACCGAGAGCTCATCCGCCAGGCGCCGTTCATCGAGCCATTTCGCAACGCTCAGGTTTTCAGCTTCGTATTTGCGACTCAGGCCGTTCGTTGCCGCGGGGTAAAACGCATCCGCGGAATCCTGACTCCCGAGATTGATGGTCTCCCAGGGAATGCGACTGCAACGGGCATCGTGTATTACGACCAGGGGGCGTTCAGTTGTGGCAAGCAACGCCTTTTGTATTGTTCCGGGTAGCACCTGCCGGGCAAGCTCGGCACCGAACCGGGGCAGTATGTCGATCCCGAATTCCCGTGTTTCGATTTGTTCCAAATGCAGATTGAGTTGCTTACCGTCGACTTCGATCGAGTCGGTGATCACGGTTGCCTTGCTTCCCGCGGAGAGTACCGATGCGCGAATGGTGAAGGACGCTTCGAGTGACGCATCGGTTGTTGTGGGCGACAGGTCGTCCATTTCGCGCACCAACAGATAAATCGGGTCCGGCATGTCGTCCTGGGCGCGTGAGGACCTGACCGGTGACAGGATCATTGGCGGCAATTCCTGGGTCTCGATGCTGACCTGGACGTCATCGAACAGGGAGGTCGTGCTGAGTCTCAGCATTTCCCGATGCATCGAGGCGTAGCGCTCACTGTCTCGCTCACACAGGGTGATTGCACGCAGCCTTTGTCGTTCGGCGCCGTCGGTAAGGCCCCGGAGAAAGCCCTCGACCAGATTTGCCAGCACGGTTGCACTGCTGAGACCGGAGCCTGCGCCAAGCAGCACCGTGGCGAACTCCTCCACCTTGGTCCGCGTCAGTGCTCTGGCGACGTTTTCCGCCACCAGCCGCAGCACTTCTTCGCCAAAGTCGTCGTAGGTGCCCAGCCCGGCGAACACCACCAGGTCCGCCCCGGTCCGGTACCGGTTGGCCGGCATCATGAACACGTTGCCTACATCCACGGACAGCATTCGCCGTTCCGAGAACTCGGTGATCGCACCACCCAGGACCGCATCGATGGCGCTGGCGGCGCCGGTCGGCGCGACGTCTTTGTACAAGCCCAGAACCAGCGCCCTGGTATCGACCTGGCGGATGTCGCCATGGGCCAGCCTGAGGTCGATGCGTTGTTGCCGCCGGCGGCCAACGATAATGGGTTCGAGGCTGATTCCGAGTTTTTCGCCGGCGGTGGTCGGCGGTGTTCCGACACCTGTCGCCCGCAACGGCGCGGCGAATTCGTCCAGCAGGTGTCTTCGTTCCCGCGGACTGATGTCGTTACCCGTACGTCCGCCAAAGGGTTGTCGCGTGAGTTCGGTGCGATCTACCTCCCATGCCATGCCACGTTGGGCCGGCGCCCAGCTGTCGGGTAGCAGCTCGGTCTTACCCGTTTCGATCAGGTCGATGACAGCATGTGCCACGGCCTCGTTGTTCGGCAGGCTTCCATGCTCCTCTTCCACGTAGTAGGTCTGGGCTCCCGACAGTTCGGCAAACGCCAACGGAACCGTGCCGTCCCCCTCCTTCGATTGGCTGAATTGAAACGCGTCGCCTTCGCGACGGACACCCACGATGGTGGCCTGGTTCACCCCGGCGATGAGCGTGAACTGATCGCGCCCGTCGGCAAGGTGTGCGTGGATGTCGGGTGCGCTCTGCAAAAGTTCGCTGCGCGGCGCGATACCGGTTTGCGGCCAGGTGGTCAGGGTGTACAGGTCGAGGTCGGCGTATTTCTCGCGCGCCGGCAGCATCTGGTACAGGCCCAGAAAAGTATTGAAAACGTCATTGACCAGTTCTTGCTCGGTATGGGCGACGTCGAGAGCCGCAACCTTCTTGACCAGAGAGTGATTGCCGGATAGGGCTTGGACGGGTGAAAAGGAGCCGAAATTCGGGGTCCCCAGCATGATCAGCCGTTGCACCCTGCTTGCATCTTCCGGTTCGGCATCGAGCAGCTTGATCGCCGCACGCGACACCAATCCCCCCATGCTGTGCGCGACCAGGTAGACGGTTTTGCGTGAACTGTCTTCCGAGGTCTCCTCCCGAATGCGCTCGGCCAACTGTGCGCCGGACCCGGCAATGTCGTTCCGCCAGTCAAACGGATAGAAATCCGCGTCAAACCCGGCCAGTTGAAGGCGAAGCTTCAGTTTCAGATAGGCGAGCAGAATGACCCCAATGGGCTCGATATCCGGCGCGCCTGCCGGAACCGCCAGGGTTTCCAGCGCGCCCGCGATGATGTCCACCGGATCAATCCAGATGGTGTCGTTGAAGATCAGTCGACGACGACCCAATTTCGAGCCCATGATTCCGGGTAGGATCAGAACGCGCGGGCCTCCCCGAACCCGTGCGGTCCGGGCGCGTGTAGCCATGCGGGTGAGTTCCTCATAGGCCTCTTCGCCGAAGTACGCTTCGAGCAGTTGCCGATGCTCACCCGTAACCAGCGCTTCTTCGACTTGCGCATCATTCAGCGATTGTCCGCTGACGGTGCCCTCCGCCGGTTCCGGTGGGGTCTTGACCCCACGGTTGCCGGCAGGCTTGGCTCGCTGTTTCGGTGTCTTGTCGTTGGCGCGGCGCTTCGAGACTGCTTCCTTGGCCATGGTGGTGCTCCCTATTTCGAGGCCCCGTTAAAAGGAGGGGCCTTCAGTGGTCATACGTTGCGCGTCAAACCTCAAGCAGGCAGATCGTCGATGATGCAACTCCCTGTAAAGAGTGTGGTTCATGAGTGGCGAAATTTCATTGGCTTATATCTACGCACCAGGAACCGCAGGGAAGACGCAGGTGCATACGGCGGCATCGGATCGTGGGCGCGGAGCGGATGCGTGGCGTGCAGCCATCATGTTGGGCCCGGAGCAGGCAAGATACTGTTGTAAACTCTTCAGCCGGATTTTCACCGGCTCCCAAAGAAAAAAGCGACCATGCGTGTAAAATAATCGCTCTGTCTTCCCAAATGCTGACTGCAAGGCCGGGGCGCACGTTGGGCCCTGTGGCGGCGCAATCAACACTGGCGAGATCGATTGGATTGATCGGAACGCCCTTCGGTGTGCTGGGTCTCCCTAAATCCCGACTGTTCCTATTGAAACCAAGTGCGATGAGTTATGGGTTCTAAAGAAGTTGGATCCAGCGGCGTCTTGTTCAGTGTTCGGGCTGGGCTGGTACGTACGACGCAGCTTGTTGCATTGGTTTTGTGTATCAACCAACTGCGCTCGCCCAGGACCGCAATCTGCTGGTCATAGTCGATATGGAGCCGGATGATCGCGTGGCGTTTATGCTTCTTGCTGCGGAGTTCCCGGCGGAGATAGCCTTCGTCGGCACCACTGGGATGCATGCGGGCCGTAAGGCGGCGCTTGCCCGCCAGTTTATGGACCAAAAATAATGGCTTTCCGGCGATCATCAGCGAGTTGGTGAGTCGAAAATGCCAGGTCCCAGCGTTCGAGACTTTTTTGTTTGCCGCGGGCAGCTGGGACCACCACCTGATGGAGATGATTCCGCCGCTGCGCACCGTTATCGCCGATCACGCTGGGCAACAGTTCACACCTGCCAACCCCATCGTGGTAGTCGGTATGGCCACGCCCGATTTTGTGACCGAAGCGCGACCGGTTGATGTTGCCATCGACTTGAACGACCTTGATCCAGCCAATGGCTATAAGGTGTCGGTGAAAGACAACCCGAAGTCACTCATCAGCTTGGTCGAAGAGGTTGACCCGGCAATTTTCCAGAAAGAGGTGCTGGAGGATCTTCAGCGTATCGCCGCGGCACCTGCAGCGGATTCTTCCGAATGTGTGCTGCCGGTTGACTGAATCGGCATGTTGGTCAGATCCCAGTTCGCCGTGCGCGGGTTTGGCACCAGGGCACGGCTGTATTTCAGCTGCCGGAGCCAGACCCCCGCTCATTTTCAACGGCCTTTGTTGTAATCTCGTGGTAGAGATGGACCGCTTTGGCATAGAGGTCCTGGAGTTCGGGTCGTTCATCGATCATCGCTTTAATCTTGTTCGAGTCCAGCAAGAGTTCCTCCAGATGCGTCAGTTCGTGCTCGGTCAGCGTCTCGCCCGCGTCCACATTTTTCTTGATCTCCAGGGCGTGGGGCAGTCTGAATTTTTCGAACCGCGTCAGTAGCGTGGCCATTACGGCATCGTCTTTTGAAACATCGTTCATGGTGTATCCTCTTGCCGACAAGGCCATTACTTTAACACTTGAAAAGCCTGGTGGCGTATCCATGCAATTGCGTCGTCCTGGGTTCTGTAACGAGAGTACCCGTTACATGTAACCTTCAAATGACCGGCGCTTCAGGCTGGGTTGCATCGGTTCAATCAGCGTAGTGCATTCCCGGCTGGTCAGCCAAACCGTTTCTTGAACGGCGGGCGGTGCGGCTTGCGTAAGCCCTATAACCGATGAAACTGTGCATTTCAGTCCCAAGATGCACGTACACGAATAGATCAGACCTTCCTTCATGGAGTCGAAGTGGGACCCCGCGAGCGCCCACTATCACAGGGTGACCTTCTGGGAGGGAAGACGACGCATTATGAATCCACGCCGCAAGGGTCTTCCGGGCCTCGGCCAAGTGCTGACCGGTGCGAAAAGCGTCTTAGGCAGGCGTTGTGTTGAGGCAGAAGGGAGGCGGCGAATCGATTTTCTCTTCGAGACTGGAAGCGGCGCGCCCGAGCCAGTCTGAGTCGCGTCTCTGGCTCGGGAGCCCGTTAGTTGCCCGTTTGCTCGATGGCACTACCTGCGCAGCTATTGCATCGCTATCCGCGGATTCTCGGTTCCCCTCGTCTGGCCGCCGGTTAACGTGGATTCTGGGATGTGGAAGCTCTCGGAGGTAGATGACGGAGCATCGATGACTTTTCGGTGGTTCATGTCTCTTCATGCCGTTTGGCGAATGTTCTTTGCGATCTGGTCCAGATGTGTCGCCCAGGTGCCACAGCATCCTCCCCAAATATCCATATGAGGATAACGCCGTGCCAGGTCTCCGCATTGCACGCCGAGTTCCACAGGGTCACCCTCTTCGAGATGCCCGATCTTGCAAAGTGCTATCTTTTCCATTTTTGAAGCATTGGGTCTGACGCCCCTAATCCTATCTATCCAATCGCCTGATTCGATAGCAGGCTCGTACTCCAGGGGATGAGAGCAATTTATCAAATAGAACTCCGGTGCGAAATCCGTCTCGCCGTCAATCGTGGTAATTGCATCGGCAAGACTGGGGCCCGAATTGAGTCTTGATGAGCTGTCCAGGGAAAGAGATATAGCTAGCGGAACCCCAATGTTCTTAGCCGCCCGGGCTACACCGATGGCCTCTGGAATATTGTTAAAGGTTATCGCTAAAGCCAAATCAACATTAGCGTCTTTCAATGTCGTAAGCTGGATGGAATGATAATCCTCAGCCTCATTTTCTGTGATTTTTAGATTCCGTTCGTAGGCATCGCCGCGTGGGCCTACAAGTCCCTGTATCAAAATCTCCGGAATATCTGACGCGTATTCGTTCGCAACCTCTCGTAGAAAATTGATCGACTTGTGATTTGCTTCTGACAAGCCCTCCGGAGAGTAACCCAGTAGCTTACCCCAGTCCGGGCTGGCGCGGTAATCCAGACCACCTATGAGTGCACACATTCCGTGCATTGCGACTACATCCAGGTAGTCGCGGTACATCCCCTGCATCTTCGATACCGCCTCTGGATTATCGAGCAAAGGGAACATCGCAAACTGAGGTAACTCAAAGCCGTATTTGTACAAAATCTCGGTTTCAGTGCCACCCTCGGAGAGATAGAAGCGTCCTTCCTTTTGGAGTGGAAAAGATTTTTGATTGGTCATATTAGTGTCTCCATATGTAGACCATGTTTTCGCACAAGCCTATCGATAGGATGCAGGGTCTACAAATAGACGGTGTCGATCAATTCGCGATTTTGCCAATTTCCACTCTTTCACGATGCCGCTGTGAGAGCACTATGGATGCATAACGCTTCAAGCAGCGCACGAGGAAACCGCCTCACTGCCTGGCCTGGTTGGGTGTATTTCATGAATATGCTCAGCTATTTCCAGCCATGAACCCAAATTCTATCATCTTTTAGTTCATGCCAATTTATTGGGATAGAGCGTTTGGACATAACGGCTTCTATGTGGCATGAAATGACAATAGCATCTTCATCAAATTCAACTTCAGATACTATGAAATGCTTTTCTTTCCTTGTCGGTGCCACAGCAGTCCATTTGCTGTTCAGTAGCTTTTTTGGATTGATTCTATTCATCAGTACTCGATGGAACGCTTGGCGTAAGGTAGGCCCCAAAAGGGTGGGGCGATGAAACGGGACATGTCTGGGGTGCCGGCTAATCTCGCGGGGTCCAATGGACTGTTGTGTTGGTCAATGGCAGTTGGCGTCGCGTCGGCCTGTTGTCGCGTAAAAAACGCCTGACAACGCCATCCAGTCTGGATCGCCACCGCGCGCCGTTTGCAGCCAATGCTCAAAGGCTTCCGGGTTCGCAACATGCGGTGACAGACTGGCCAGTGCATCCAACCAGGTTGTTTCCAGGCCGGGGTTGCCATAGTGCGCGTAGTCGGCCGTTGGTTGAACATGTGTGCTCAGTGGAACGTGGCGACTGCCTTCCTGAAATTCAGCGAGCGACTGGGGCCAGCGACTGCCGGGCCACCACAGCACCAGCTCACCCTTCGAAGGATCGTATTCAGCGGTGAACAAAGTGCCTAGCCCACCGGCATAGTTCGATTGGAACAAGGGTGCCCTGAGAAATTCAGGTGCCAACGCATCAGGCTCGATAGCAGTCGTCAACAGAGCAGCCAGATGGTCCAGGCGTTCCACCGTCTGGGTGAACTCGGGTCGGCTCGCCCGTTCGGCACCGTGTTGATGGTTGGTCGCGATGGCGTCTTCCATGATCCGCACGCCGCCACCGGGTTGCAGTTCCACACTGAGTGTCATGCCGGAACGATCGGCCAGCGAGATGTTGTAGGCCATGTGAGAGGGCACTCGTTGTAGCACGGCAAGGGCGTCAGCTACCGTGGTGCAGGTTTCCATCAGGTAGCGCAGTATCGTCGTGATGCCGAATCCCCGGCCAGTGGTCTCGCGCCCACCGTACGCCAGAGCCACTGCGAGGCCGTGTTGGTTGATGCCATCTGACAGACCCCATAGAAATTCGATCATGCCCATGACCGGCGTGCCGGTCCACGCTGAACGCAGCAGCAGACCTTCGTTGAGTTCGGGCGACAGATCGTAGTTACGCACCAGCCGGATACTGCCGCCTCGCGACACCGCAGCCAGCGAGCAGCCACCCAGGTAGGCTGGCGGGCACCAGGTGGACAGAAAGCGAGCCGCGAGATCGTCGTTGCCCGCCAGTTGACAAAGACGCCGCCAGACTGGGAGCAGTTCGGGCATGTAGTGGTCGAGAGCCTGCTCACACGCAGCTCGCGATGGGCCGTTCTGACCCTGACGGCCCAGGAACCAGGCCCGGTAGTCCGGCCAGGATCGTTGCCAGCGAGCCTGCCACTTCGGCCCGGGCAGGTCTTCGGCGACGGCATCGAATTGCATGGAATAGGCGGTCATATCGTTGTCTGCTTCTGGAACTCGCAAGGCTATACGTGGAGATTAACGAATGCGCCCGGCCAAAGCGGTCTTGAGGTCGGCATCAGCCTGCAGAGCGCCGAGCACTTCAATGGATTCGATGGCGTTCAATGCCAGGGCGCTATCGATATCCGAGGCAAGCCTGACGAGGCCCACGACGCGGATCGCCAGCGGCTGACCGGCCGCTACGGCCGCTTCCAGATCAGCCCGGGTGAACTCCCGGACCCCCAGATCCATTGTCTTGCGGCCAACAGACTGCTCGACGGTGCTGGCGTGGCTTGCCAACTGGTTGCGAACCGCCGTGCGAATGAAATCGCTTCGGTTAGCGTAGAAGCCTTCGGCGACCATCAGATCGATGCGCCCCAGATCCACATAGCCAAGATTGAGCGTGAGCTTCTCGGAGTCGTGGCGTTTCTCGGTCATTGGTGCTCACTGTCCGCTACAAAACATCTACTGGGATGGTATATAGATGGTCTAGGGATGTCTAGAGCTCATTGTGCGTGTGAAGACGCCGGATATCATCGACCGCTGGAGATGGCCGCCCGCAGCTTGCGGAGCCAGAGCCGTAACGCCGCTGGTGTAACGGCAATGCATGTCGAATCGACGATTGGCCTCGGCGGTATCGTCATCGAAAGCCAGAATGCGGAACACGGCGGTGGCCAAAGCTTGGGTCATCGGCGACACGAGGTTACGGGCACAACTGCTATTGTTGATTTGGTTTTGCAACTTCGCGCAGACGCATTCTCCGCCTGATCTATCAGTTAGTTGGGTCTATTTCTATTTCTGACCCATTATTGTTACGCCGTCATCGTTCTTCGATATTGCCGTCGGTTTTCGGAATGACCTCCGTAGCGGCCGACGCTCTGCTGAACACAACTTTTCGGTTGGACCCGACAATGAGAAGCGCAGCGGCGACGAAAAAGACTGTGTCGTAGGGTTGTGCATCAGGCCAGATGGGATTGATGAGTTGGAAATGCAGCAGTGCGGGGAGCAGTATGCTCCCACGGGAGGCGTTGAACAGTTGAGTCACGATGACGCTTACGGCTACAGAGCCAACAAAAAACGGGGTGAAGGACCAAGCACTTTGCGGCGTCCCACTCAACAGGAATGCTGGCAAATGCCATAAGCCCCAAATGACTCCAAGAATCAGCCCGGCCCAAAACGGAGCGAACTTACGTTGTAGTAGCGGCAAAGCCAGGCCGCGCCAGCCAAACTCTTCGACTGGGCCTTTGATAGCCATGAATAGCAATGCAACGAGAAGTGTCTGAAGGGAGGAGAACGGGAATGGCTCAGTGAAAAGGTTCCCTTTCAACGCAGACCCGCCGTAGAAAAGCAGGGGAATGCCGATAATCAAAAAGGCATACCAAGCCGGAGAGCAGCGCCAAAGAAACAACCTGGTCAGGTAACGACGAAAGCCTGCAACGCCACCATAGTAGATAACAACGATAAAGGCAGCGATCGCAGGCGCATACACTGCTAAAAAGAACAGTGGATGTTGTCCGGTCAGTTCGCCAACCAGTGAAGTCATTCGATCCGGAAGGAAAATAAACAGCGCAACGATTCCCCAAGCCAAGCCGAATGCGATCAGTACGAATGGCACCAGAGAGAGAAGCGGAAACTGAGGGCTTTCCCCGTTTGATGAGTCTGCAATCACGACAGGTGCCCTTCGACATTCGAATTGGTTGGATGCTGGCCCAAGCCACGCACTTTCGCCGCCAGCGCCGGAGCGATAAGCATAAACAGCAGGCCGGTCACCATGAATCCGCCCTCCGCCATATTGTAGTCTGAGAGCATGCGTTCCCAGGAATATCCAAGTGCTGCTCCCAGGCTAAACTCAAAGACGAGCATCAGCACCACCCAGAGAAGCCCAACCCGGAACTGCTCCCCAAACGATCTGCAGCCAATCCAGCGTATACAGATGATTGCGATTGCGAAAATGATGGCCGATCCGAGCAGCACGCCGATCTGGTGGGCCAGCAAATCACCGAACGCCGGAGCAACGAATAGCTCGCGCAAAGTCCCGTGGATTGATTCGCCAACCGCGATCAGGAGCCATGTCATCAATGCTCTATGCCATTTCATGGGTGTTGCCCCAGGTCCAACGGGGTCAGGTGCGATTATTTGTTTTTCTCGGCCTCCCACGCCCTTCGACACCGTCCGCCGCTGTACCAATGCCTCGATCTGCTCTCGGAATCGATTCGACATAGGCGCATAAAGTCTGGCATCGGTGGTGAGGTGCACGCGACGCGTTCACCTTTCTCGACCGCGCACGCTCGCTATGAGTGCGTTTGTCTAAACTTGGCGTTGGAAATTCAACCGTAAAGTGTAGAAACCACAATTCCAAGAAGTGAACCAAAGTGCGCGCGGAATAATCTCAATTATACTATTCATGTTCGGCACTATTTCGCCGGTTATCAAAGCCAATAAAGCTATGTAAAAAATGACAAACGAAACAATGCCGCAAATGATCCCAGCAAGTGCCAGCCAAACAATTGAGTGTCTGGCCGACTTTTTCAAGTCTTTCACTGCAACACAAGCTGCTACAAAGCGAGAATGCTATGCCGAGCGCTGCTTCGTAGGGGGACATCGCGTGAAGGTGAGCAGGTGGCCAATTGCGGACATAGGATTAGATCATTTGAATGGCAGAAATCGCGCCATAGTGGACGCGCAGAAATTTTGATGAGCGGCAAAACCGACCCGAAGCCGACCGATGGAGCCAGGACCGTGACGGTCTGCGTTGCAGCGTAAGCAGTCATTCTGCCGCGTCGGTGCCACCCCACTAACGCTCTGAGACTGAGTATCAAACGCGCTGGTTGTCGGGTATTTGGCGCAGCGTCTGAAGCGGGTGTTCGGTATCGACGTTGAGACCTGCCGGGCCTGCTGTGGGGCGGTGCGGATCATCGCCTGCATCGACAAGATCCTCAGCCACCTGGATGCGAAAGCGGTTGAGCCCCAAGCCACGAGGCGGCCACCGTATCGGGCGCCGCCCGAGCGGGGCTGTTCGACTAGAGGGGGGCGCCCCGACGATGTCCCTCCTTGGGCTGTGCCGTCGGCGGCGCGGCCACGGAGGCGGCTGACCGGTTGGGAGGGGGAGCGTGAAGAGCGCGCCGGCGAGCCCGTCGTCGAGACGGATTCGGACGCCGTGACGCCACTCAGAGGCGATTGGTGAGTCGGAACGACCGCCGACCGCAGGTGCTGACAGCGTTGAGGAGAGACTACCGGCCGCTGAAAAGGTGGTTTATCCGGACTATGCTCTCAATTCCAGCAGCTGGACCGGAAAAGAACATAATGTTGGTCTATATATATATGTCTGACACTATTAAGCGTTGAAAGCCATTGCACCTGGTCTTCCTAAAAGGTGACTAATTATGACAGCTCACAATCACCCAAATGCTGAACTGATGCGGCGCGCTTTTGAGGCTGTAACAGATGGCAAGGTGAAGGAGTTTTGGAAACACCAGGATACCTGCGTCGAAGTCCGTGTCGCTGGCGACGGGATCCTCTCCGGCATCTATCGAGGCAAGGGCGACGAGGACTGGATCCCGTGCACTACGATTGCGAACCTAGCAGTCTTCCAACGGCCAAAAGGGTCGAAGGCAGAAAACGCCATAACCCTACTTTCCGTGCTTGGCGATGACGACCACGCGGTCGCGATTTACACGGTTAAAACCTGCGACGGCGACGAGCTTGGCGCTGTGATCGGGCAAGTGCGCGATGGCAGTTTTACGAGGGTATGGCATTTCGACCCGATTATCGAAAAGGGCATGGGCGCACTCGCGGGTGATAAAAATCCTGACCCACCGCCACCACCTAAGCCCAAGGAATCGTTCACGATGTGATCACGCGACCCGGGCTAATGTTCCCGGGGTTTTAAGTGAGATCAGCTTTCGGGCTCTGGGATCGGTGTTGGATCGATTGTGAAGCCGATGCAGAATGAGGCGCCGTTGTCACATTCCCACTCGACCCCGATGCACCATTCGTCGTCTTCATCCTCCGGGTCCAACAACGCAGCCGGCGACGCAAGAAGTCTCACGATTCCATTTGCATCGGCTGGCACATCCAAACTTCGGATCTCGTAGCGGGCCGGAAAGGTATACTTGCAGCCGTCTTTGCGTTCTGCAACGACGGCCCCCAGAGCTCGGCCAAGCGTAATCTCTGGGACCTTGGTCCATAGTGTGTAAAGTCCACGACTGATCTCTGGTTTGAGCCTAGGAATATCGAAATAGGCCGTCCCGACACGCACACCTTTCGAATAAGCCTTAGGTGGCGTGGTTGCGAGCATTGGGTCTACTCCCACCAGCACCAGAGCGTTGCCCCGCAAAATCCCAAGTGTATTGCCGGGCACAATAGGTGTGCCCGCGGCACGCGAATCGGCTTCAAATTTCGCAAATTCCATGATCTGTCCTTACTAATCTTACAGAAAGCCATGTAATGTCACGATATATTGGCATTCGGGCTGTTGGGAAAATGACTGGACCAGTTCTGGGAGTTTCTGATTTGCCTCAGCGCACCGAGCGCTAAACGCTTCAATTGATCCTTGTCATCGACCCCACGTTTCGCCACCTCTCGTTTGACGTGCGCCCACACTTGCTCATGAGGGTTCAGATGCGGTGCATACGGCAGGAGAAAGAAAAGCTTCAGCCGCCCGTCGGCGATGCCGCCTCAGTTGCGTATTCCACACCAAGCGTGCCACTGATTCCAGAGCAAGCCTGCCACCCATTCCAGAGAAAAGCTGCCACTGATTCCAGGGCAAAGCTGCCAAGGTGCACCTGGCCTCAGAGGGCACGTTCTTACCGGAGTATGTCGAGCAGGAGTTCGAGGCGAACCTCAAGTGCGGCCGCCTCCGTGCACGGTATTCTGCGGGTACGCTGCGAAACCTGTCATGCCGAGCAGCTGGTAGCGTTCAGCTGCTGTCCGACCTGCGGTTCCCGGCGCATGGTCGAGACTGCGACGCTGCTGGTTATTCTGGCACATCCGGTGCGTTATCGCTCCCCGAATGCATCGCAGCACCGCTGGTCCTCGCCCCACACTCCCGCGCCAGAAGCTGGAGCGGCTGTGCCGCTACATCAGCCGCCCGGCGGTGTCGGAAAAGCGCCTGTCGCTCACCGCGAATGGGAACGTTTGTTACCAGCTGAAGACCCCGTACCGCGACGGTACGACGCACGTCATCTTTGAACCCCTCGATTTCATTGCCCGGCTGGCGGCCCTGGTGCCCAGACCGAGAGTCAATCTGACCCGTTTCCACGGGGTGTTTGCGCCGAACAG
>Ga0316194_10002213_pt1 | contig 13547 bp, 11 predicted proteins | sample CroRivsedime1_MG_FD_204936 | JGI IMG/M metagenome (GOLD analysis project Ga0316194, IMG submission 204936) | Coastal sediment microbial communities from Maine, United States - Cross River sediment 1 | ecosystem: Environmental > Aquatic > Marine > Coastal > Sediment | place: USA: Maine...
GCCTTGCTGCCCTCGGCGCCCGGCTTGCCGCTGGGCAGGCGCAATTCCACCAGTTTGCGCTCCGCAAACAGCGACATGCTGGAGGCGCTGTGCAGGATATCCTGCCAGTTGAACCCGGAGACCCCGGTGTCGATGACTTCCCGCTCGGTGCAACCCTGCGCCCGCGCCCGCTGGCGGATCAGGTCACAGCACTCCTGCAGCAGCAGGGGCTCGTCGCCGCTGACCAGGTAGACTGGAAGCAGCTGCTGTTGCAGGTGGCCCGGAAGTTTCTCGGGATAGAGCCGCATCTAGCCTTTGCCGGTAGCAAAGAAGCCTATGCGACGCATGATCTGGCGGGCGAGATCGGCGCGCATCTCGGACTTGATAATGCGCACCTCCTCAGACTTGCCCACCACGTTGCGCGGGTCATTTTCCATCTGTCGTATTACCGCGACCTCGGTACTCTCGATGGTCACCTGGTTGTCGGCATCGATGACCGAAAACCGGGCTGTCATGTTGAGTTCAAATTCAGCTACCCGGGCCTCGGAATTCAGCGACAGATTGCGTTGGCTGAAGCGCTCGGGCCCCAGTTCCAGACGATAGTTGGCGCTCTCCCGGTCTGTCCAGATAATGCCCTGCGCCGCGAAGCGCATTTCTATCTCGCGGCTGAACTCACTGTTGGGGTTGTCGGTAGACAGGTGCATGCTTTTCCAGCTCTCGGGCAGGGCGTTGGCATTGTCGCCCACACCGCGCAACTGGAAGCCGCAGGCACTGAGCAAAAAGCCCAGGCTCAAAAGCAGGATGAAACTGGCAAGGCGCCTGTGCATAGAGATTCCCGGTGATGTCCTAGTTGGCAACAATATTAACCAATTTCCCGGGTACCACAATGACCTTGCGCACGGTGACGCCCTCCAGGAAGCGTTGCACGTTGTCCTGCGCCAGAGCGGCGGCTTCCACCGCGGCCTTGTCGGCATCGGCGGCAACGTCCATTTTGGCGCGCACCTTGCCGTTGACCTGCACCACCATGGCAATGCTGTCCCGGGTCAGTGCGGCCTCATCGACCAGGGGCCAGGGGGCATTCAATACATCACCTGCCCCGCCCAGTGCCTGCCACAGTGCCAGGCATATGTGGGGAACAATGGGGTTGAGCATCAGTACCACGGCCCGCAGTGCTTCACCGATGACCGCCTGATCCTGCCCGTCGCCGGTATCCAGCTTGCCCAGCTCGTTACACAGCTCCATGATTGCGGCGATGGCGGTATTAAAGGTCTGGCGGCGGCCGTAGTCGTCGCTGACCTTGGCAATGGTCTCGTGAGTCTTGCGGCGCACCGCTCGCTGCTGCTCGTTGAGGCTACGGGCATCCAGGCTTGTGCCGGCGTCAGCCTGCGTATGGTTGGCCACCAGTTTCCACAGCCGCTTGAGGAAGCGATTGGCGCCTTCGACACCCGAATCGGACCATTCCAGGGACTGCTCCGGCGGTGCGGCAAACATACTGAACAGGCGCACGGTATCCGCGCCGTAGCTGTCAATCAGCGATTGCGGGTCTACCGTATTACCCTTTGACTTGGACATCTTGGCGCCGTCTTTGAGTACCATGCCCTGGGTCAGCAGGCGGATGAAAGGCTCATCGGATGTGACCAGGCCCTCGTCCCGCAGTAGCTTGTGGTAGAAGCGGGCGTATAACAGGTGCAGGATGGCGTGTTCAATGCCGCCCACATACTGGTCTACCGGCGCCCAGTAGTCCGCCTCACGATCCAGCATGGCCTCGCCGTTGCGGGCACAGGCATAGCGCGCGTAGTACCAGGAGGACTCCATAAACGTGTCGAAAGTATCCGTTTCCCGGGTGGCCGCGGCGCCGCAGGACGGGCAGGGCACCCGGTAAAATTCCGGCATCTGCTTGAGCGGCGAGCCCACGCCCTCAAACTCGACCTCGGTGGGCAGCACCACCGGCAGGTCCTGCTCGGGCACCGCAACGGCGCCACATTTATCGCAGTTGATGATGGGTATGGGCGCTCCCCAGTAGCGCTGACGCGATACACCCCAGTCCCGCAGACGGAAATTGACCGTGCGCTGGCCGCGACCCTGCGCCTCCAGCCGGTCGGCAATGGTATTGAATGCCTGCTGAAAATCCAGGCCGTCGAACTCGCCCGAGTTGACCAGCACACCCTTGTCAGTAAATGCCGCCTCGCCCAGGTCGCAGTTCTCGTCGCCGACTGGCGCAATGACTTGCACGATGGGCAGGCCATAGCGGGTGGCGAACTCCCAGTCGCGCTGGTCGTGACCGGGCACCGACATCACGGCCCCCGAGCCATAACTCATCAGTACAAAATTGGCGACCCACACCGGAACTGCCTTTCCGGTTAGCGGGTGCGTGACAGTCACGCCGGTGTCCATGCCCAGTTTTTCCATGGTGGCCATTTCCGCCTCGGCCACCTTGATATTGCTCTGGGAGGTGATAAAAGCTGCCAGTTCCGGGGCATCCTCCGCGGCAGCCAGTGCCAGGGGGTGCTGGGGCGCCACCGCCACGTAAGTGACCCCCATCAGGGTGTCCGGGCGGGTAGTGTAGACGCTGAGCGCAGTGCCATCTGCCAGGGTGAAGTCCAGATCCACCCCTTCAGAGCGGCCTATCCAGTTGCGCTGCATGGTGCGCACCTGCTCCGGCCACTGGTCCAGGGTATCCAGGTCGGTCAGCAACTGCTCCGCGTAGTCGGTAATCCGGATAAACCACTGGTCTATTTCGCGGCGCTCCACCGGGTTGTCACAGCGCCAGCAGCAGCCGTCCACTACCTGCTCGTTGGCCAGCACCGTCTGGTCGGTCTCGCACCAGTTCACTTCGGCTTTCTTCTTGTAGGCCAGGCCTTTCTCAAACAGGCGCGTAAAGAACCACTGCTCCCAGCGGTAATACTCGGGATTACAGGTGGCGATCTCGCGATCCCAGTCATAGGCAAAACCCAGCTGACGCAGCTGGTCGCGCATATAATCGATGTTCTGCGCGGTCCACCGGGCCGGCGGTACCCTGTTCTGGATGGCGGCGTTCTCTGCGGGCAGGCCAAAGGCGTCCCAGCCCATGGGTTGCAGCACGTTCTTGCCCTGCATACGCTGGTAGCGGGCGATCACGTCGGCGATGGTGTAGTTGCGCACATGCCCCATGTGCAGCTTGCCGCTGGGATAGGGGAACATGGCCAGGCAGTAAAATTTCTCCCGGGCATCGTCCTGTTTTACGGCAAAGCTGTTGTGCTTCAGCCAATGTGCCTGCGCGGCCTGTTCCAGGGCCTGTGGGTTGTAGCGTTCGTCCATCACGGTTTTGCTGTTGCGTCCTTCAATAAGCGGTTACCACCTGCCCCCGTGTCTATCTTTCGGGTGGTGGTGGGGCCGGTAAAAAGAAGCGCGGATTCTAGCAGTATTTGTTTGGTGCTGCGATGTTTGTGGCAGGTAATCAGCCGGTTTGCAGTGGTGAAATTTACCCTTCCAGGGGACGCTGCAAGCCCATCCATGGGGGCTCGGGGGCGCGGATCGCCGCCCGGACCTTCCATGGCCGTCCACGCCACTGAAAGGGTAAATTTCACCGCTGCAAACCTCTACCGTGCGTGATACTTCGCGCCTGTATGGCGGGGTCGGTAGCACCCGATAGTGCAAGCGCTCAGGTAAAAGGGTGGAAATATTGCGATTTAGGGTCCAAGCTTAAAGTATGCGTAAGACCAGCGACATTATCTGGCAGGACGCCCAGCACCAGGTGCTGTTCGAGATTCTGGATTTGATCAGGGACGCCGGTTCAGACTCCCAGGTGTTGTTCAAGTTAAAGGATTACACCGAGAACCACTTTGCCCTGGAAGAGCTGTATATGGCGCAACTGGAGTTCCCCGGCAGGGAAGCGCATATCGAATCCCACAACCGCTTTCGCGAGGAAATTGATCAATTGCTGGGGCAGGGAGAACAGTTGGACGACCAGTTCCGGGAAATCATCGGCACCTATCTCACCGAGTGGCTGACCCGGCATGTATTTGGCATCGATAAAGAACTGGAAGATTTTATCCTGCAATCCGATACCCGTTAGGCCGGCTAGGGCGTTTCGCGCCAGAACCCCACATACATCAATACCATCAACAGCAGGGTTATAGCGCTGCCGGCGATCATCGGCGTGGTGCCAAAGCTGCCAAAGGGTGTGTTGCCAAGCATTACGTTGACCTCGCCCACCAGGGTGGTAGCCACGAACTGTTCGCTGCGTTTCACGATGCGACCCTGGTGATCAATGATGGCTGAGACGCCATTGTTGGTGCCGCGCAGAATATAGCGGCCGTTTTCCAGGGCGCGCATCTGGGTGATCTGCAGGTGCTGCAGCGGGCCGATAGAGTCGCCGAACCAGCTGTCATTGCTGATGGTAATCATCAGGTCCGCATCGCGCGCGGCGGTTGCCACCTGCTCGGCGTAAACAACCTCGTAACAGATGAACGGGGCCGCGCGATAGGCGCCCACGCGCAGTGGGCCCTGGCCCTCCGGTCCCGGGCTGAAGCTGGACATGGGCAGGTCGAAAAAGGCGATCAGGCCGCGCAGCAGTTGCTCCATGGGCACGTATTCACCGAAAGGTACCAGGCGCTGCTTGTGATACTCCCCCCGACCATGTCCCAGGGCGACGATGCTGTTGTAGTAGGCATCCCCCCCCGGCGGGCGCGAGGGAACCCCGGTGATCAGCGCGGTTTCACTGTTTGCCGCGCGCTCCACCAGGGGTTGCAGGAAGGGCTGGGCGCGCTGCAGGTAGCCTGGAATCGCCGCCTCTGGCCAGATCACGATATCCCGGCTCATCTGCGGCTCGGTAGCCTCGCGCAGCTGCTCGAGAATGGGCTGGTACCAGGACGGGTTCCACTTGTGCTCCTGGGGTACGTTGGGTTGTATCAAGGCGACGCTGAGGGGCTGCTCAGTGGCCCTGGCCACCCATACGGTGGGCTTTAGCGCGGCACCACCGCCCCACAGGGTGATTACGATTACCGAGTAGGTTGCCAGGGCGATAGGTTCGCGACTGCGCCAGCCCAGGAACAGGCAGGTGCCGCTGAGGGCACAGATAAATGACAGGGAGAAAACCCCCATGACGGGCGCCCAGCCGGCGATCCAGGTAGAGGTGTGGGCATAGCCCAGGTACATCCAGGGGAAGCCCGTGAACAGCCAGCCGCGCAACCACTCAAACAGCACCCACAGTACCGGGAAGCCCATCAGCATGCCCCCGGGCAGGGGGCGAACCAGGTAGCAGTAGCTCCAGGCAAACAGGGCCTGGAACAGTGCCAGGCCGGCACAAAACAGGGCGGTGAGAAATAGCGCCAGGGGAACGCTGGCATAGCCGTAGACATGGATGCTGACGTACACCCAGGACACGCCGCTGCCGAACAGTCCCAGCCCGTATAGCCAGCCGCGCCACAGTGCCTGCCCGGGGCTGCAACTACACAGTAAATAGGCGTATATCGCGCAGCTGAGAATACCCAGTGGCCACAGGTTGAAGGGCGCCAGTGACAGCGTCACCAGGGCACCCGCCAGAGGCGCAATGATCAATACCCGCAAGGGGGAAAGTCCGTTATCGGTTTTCATCAGTCAGCCCCGCCAGCAGTGTCAGGCTTCTATTGGGCGCATGCGCAGGCTTTGGATTGTGCGCTGATCAGCGTTGATCACCTTGAACTCGAAGTCGCCAATGACGGTGGTCTCATTGCGTGTGGGCATATGGCCGAAGGCCTGGATGACCAGGCCGCCAATGGTGTCGAACTCCTCCTCATTGAGGTCGGTTTTGAAATACTCGTTGAAATCGTCAATCGGCGTGAGGGCTCTGATAAAAAAGTCGCCGTCACTGATTTTGCGAATAAACTGGTCGGTGGCGGCATCCGTTTCATCCTCGATTTCACCGACGATTTCTTCCAGCACATCCTCGATGGTCACCAGCCCGGCCACGCCCCCGTACTCATCGATGACAATGGCCATATGGTTGCGATTTTCACGGAATTCACGCAGTAGCACGTTCAGGCGCTTGCTCTCGGGTACCACCATAGTGGGTCGCAACAGATCCTTGATATTGAAGTTGCCATTATCCTGTTCGAGAATCTGGGGCAGCAGATCCTTGGCCAGCAGAATACCGAGTACGTCATCCGTGCTGTCGCCGACCACCGGGTAACGGGAGTGGGCGGAGCGGATGATCTGGGGCAGTACGTCCTCCAGCGAGCAGTCCGACTTGATAACTGTCATTTGCGCGCGTGGAATCATGATGTCCCGGGCCTGCATGTCGCTGACCTGCATCGCCCCTTCCATGATGCTGCGGGCATCCTCATCAATAACCTCGTTCTCCGCGGCTATCGACAGCACATCCTCGAGATCCGTGCGGTTGCGTGGCTCGGAGGAAAACAGCAGGCTGATCTTGTCAACCCAGGACTTGTCGTTACTGTCAGTACTGGAACGATCGTCGCTCATCCGCAGTTGCGCTCCATGCCCTCAACCCCGTAAGGGCAGTCAAAGTTCAGTTGCTCAAGAATGCGTGATTCCAGTAACTCCATGGCGGCGGCCTGACTCTCCTCAATATGGTCATATCCCAGCAGGTGCAGGGTGCCATGCACCGCCATATGCGCCCAGTGGGCAGCCAGAGTTTTGTGTTGCTCTGCGGCCTCGCGGCGCACTACCGGTGCGCAGATTACAATATCGCCCAGCAGCGGCAGTTGCGCTTCCGGGGGCAGGTCGCAGGGGAACGACAGCACGTTGGTGGGACCGTCCTTACCGCGGTAATCCCGGTTGAGTTGGGTCATTTCCTCGGTGTCCACCAGGCGCACGCAGATTTCACTGTCCTGAGCCCGGGTGCCTGCCGCCGCCATGGCCGCCGTAATCCAGCGTTGTAAGTCTTCCTCGTCGGGGGTGGGTTCAGCGCTTGCAGACTGGATATCCACGTGCAGGCTCATCGCTGGGTTTTGTCCAGTTTGGTAGTGTTCTGTTCGTGCGTGTCATAAGCCTCGACGATACGTTGCACCAGCGGATGGCGCACCACATCTTTATTGGCAAAGTAAGTGAAGCCAATCCCCTCCACGCCATCCAGGATATTGCTGACATGGGTGAGCCCGGAGTGGCTGCCCCGGGGCAGGTCGATCTGGGTGGCGTCCCCGGTGATCACCGCCGTGGAGCCAAAACCGATACGTGTCAGGAACATTTTCATCTGCTCACGTGTGGTGTTCTGGGCCTCGTCGAGAATGATAAAGGCATTATTGAGGGTACGCCCGCGCATAAATGCCAGGGGTGCCACTTCAATGATGTTGCGTTCTATGTATTTATTCACGGTTTCGAAACCCAGCATCTCGTAGAGCGCGTCGTATAGCGGGCGTAGATAGGGATCGATTTTCTGGCTCAGGTCGCCGGGTAGAAAGCCCAGTTTTTCCCCCGCTTCCACTGCCGGGCGCACCAGCAGGATGCGCCGTACCTGCTCCTGCAGCAGTGCTTCCACGGCACAGGCCACCGCCAGGTAGGTCTTGCCGGTGCCCGCCGGTCCTATGCCAAAATTGATGTCGGTGTGCTTGATGGCGCGTACATAGGCCTGCTGGTTGACGCCGCGAGGCTTGATGGAGGTGCGCTTGGTGCGAATAACCTGTATTGCCTCAACTGCTGCGCCTTCCTGGGAGGTTTCGGCCAGGCGCTCCACGCCCGATTGCTGTAAATTCAGGTGCAGTGATTCCGGGCTCAGTCCCACTCCCTGGCAGACCTCTGCGTACAGGTGGATCAGTAGCTGGGCGCCCGCCCTGACATTGACCGCCGGACCCTGTATCTGGAACTGGTTGCCACGCGCGCTGATGGTAATGCCCAGGCGCTCTTCGATCTGGCGCAGATGGCAGTCCAGCTGGCCACACAACAGTGCCAGGTGGCGCGCATCATTAGGTTCCAGGGTGAGGCTTTGCTGGGTCGTCTGCTGGGGGGAAGTTTCGTTGTTCAAAATACTCGTTAGCCGCTGCGGGCAATAGGATTAAAGTTAAGCATATACCGGAATTCGCCCGCGTCAACTATCACGCAGCCGGCCTCGCAGGGAGTTGGGCAGGGCCTCGACAATGTCGACATGCACAAACTCGCCGATCAGGCCGTGGTCGCTGCTGGAGAAATTGACCGCCCGGTTGTTTTCGGTACGTCCCTGCAACTGCCCGGGATCTTTTTTTGATACCCCGGTCACCAGTATTTCCCGGGTACTGCCCACCATGCGGCGGCTGATTTCCTGGGCGTGCTGGTTGATGCGCGCCTGCAGTATCTGCAGCCGTTGTTTTTTCCTCTCCTCGTCAGTATTGTCCGGCAACTCCGCGGCGGGGGTGCCGGGTCGAGCGCTGTACACAAAGCTGAAGGATGTGTCGAAACCGATGTCTTCGATCAGTTTCATGGTGGCGGCGAAATCAGCTTCGGTCTCACCTGGAAAGCCGATAATAAAGTCTGATGAGATACTGATATCGGGCCTGATTTTGCGCAGGCGGCGTATCCTGGATTTGTATTCCAGTACCGTGTGACCGCGTTTCATGGCCATCAGGATACGGTCTGACCCGCTTTGCACCGGCAGGTGCAGGTGGTCCACCAGTTGCGGTATCTCCGCGTAGGCGTCGATCAGGGCATCGGAAAACTCCACCGGGTGGGACGTGGTATAGCGAATACGCTTGATGCCGGGAACCCGGGCGACCAGGTGCAGTAACTCGGCGAAATCAACGATGTCGCCCTCGTGATTCTCCCCGCGATAGGCGTTGACGTTCTGGCCGAGCAGGTTGACCTCGCGCACGCCGCCTGCGGCCAGGTGGGCTATCTCCGCGATGACATCGTCCACCGGCCGGGATACTTCCTCACCGCGGGTATAGGGCACTACGCAGAAGGTACAGTACTTGCTGCAGCCCTCCATAATGGAGACAAAGGCCGTGGGACCCTCCACTTTGGGGTCGGGCAGGTTGTCGAATTTTTCGATTTCGGGGAAGCTCACGTCCACCACAATGGTGCCGCCGGGCCCGCGCTGGTCCATCATTTCCGGCAGGCGGTGCAGGGTCTGCGGACCGAATACCAGGTCCACGTAGGGTGCCCGGCGGCCGATCTCCGCGCCTTCCTGGCTGGCCACGCAGCCGCCCACCCCAATGATCAGGTCCGGGTTGCGCTGTTTCAGGTGTTTCCAGCGCCCCAGTTGGTGGAATACCTTCTCCTGGGCTTTTTCCCTTATAGAACAGGTATTTAGCAGCAGTACGTCGGCGTCTTCCGGGTTGTCCGTGGGCACCAGGTCGTGGCTTTCATGCAGTAAATCGCGCATACGAGCGGAGTCGTATTCGTTCATCTGGCAGCCGTGTGTCTTGACGAAAAGCTTCTTGCTCACGAGTTTCCGGTGGCGTGGTTATCGCCGCGCCTGTTCCAATGCTAAAAAGGGCTGCGGAGTATACCGATTTCGTGCGCTGAAACCTAGGCGTCACGCGCTATACAAGCTGGTATTCTGCGCCCATGGTGGTAATATTGCCGCCCCCTGAAAACAGGTGCCCGCCGAGCGCACGCCGCGCGACAGCTGCCGCACGAGGAAACAATGGCCAACCAACCCGTCTACAAGGTGATCTTTCAAAACGGCAACCAGGTGTTTGAGGTCTTCGCCCGCCAGATCTACCAGAGTGATATGTGGGGATTTATCGAGGTGGAGGAGTTCGTTTTCGGCGAGCGTTCAAAAATCGTTGTGGATCCCAGCGAAGAGAAATTGAAGAACGAGTTCAGCGGGGTGAAGCGCAGCTATATCCCGCTGCAGGCTATCATCCGCATCGACGAGGTCGACAAGGAAGGCAGCAGCAAGATTTCCGATGCCTCGCCCGGAGATAGCAATGTGGCCAGTTTCCCCTTTGCCGGTATCAACCCCGGCCAGCAGGGCGGGGAAGAGTAACCCCACCCACATTGGATACAACGGATCCAGTCGCTGGTGTATCTAGGCCAGCTGTACCACTTCCTGAGCAGTCACCTTGGTATCGATTGTAGCGAGCCGGTAGTACCGGGGCGGGTAGTTTTACGCTTGAAAATACCGGTTGGGCCCACATATAGACAGGATGGTGCCAATACAAGAAGGGGTGGTGAAAGCATGAGCGAACAGGACGAAGCGTTGCACGCCGAGGTCGTGGATTCACCAGAGGGTGGTCAGGCGCCTGCGGTGGCAGATGATGTCCTGCCTGAGACCCTGTACCTGATGCCGGTGCCCCACCGGCCATTCTTCCCCGGGCAGGCGCAGCCCGTGGCGATCAACCCCGCTGATTGGGGTACTACCCTCGAAGCCGTTGCGAAGGCAGGTCACGGGCTGATCGGCCTGTCCTATGTGGAGCGGGTGGACCCGCAGTCCCTGGACCCGCGCCAGTTCCCGGAAATAGGCTGCGTGGTGCGCCTGCACCGCTCGCCGCTGGTGGACCAGCAGCGGGGCCAGTTCCTGGCCCAGGGGGTAAAGCGTTTTCGCATCGTGCGCTGGTTGAGCGACAAGGCGCCCTACCTGGTGCAGGTGGAGTATCCGCGCAGCCAGGGCGACAAAAATTCCGACGAAATCAAGGCCTATGCCATGGCCCTGATCAGGGAGATCAAGGAGCTGTTGCCGCTGAACCCGCTGTACAGTGAGGAGCTCAAGCAGTACCTGGCAAATTTCAGCCCCACCCAGCCCGGTTTGCTGGCGGACTTTTCCGCCGCCCTGACCACCGCCTCGGGTGAGCAACTGCAGGAGATTCTCGACACGCTGCCGCTGCTCTCGCGCATGGAGAAGGTCCTCACCCTGTTGCGCAAGGAGCGCGAGGTGGCGGAGCTGCAGGGCCGCATTACCAGTCAGGTCAATGAGAAAGTGTCGGATCAGCAGCGGGAGTTTTTCCTGCGCGAGCAGCTGAAGATTATCCAGAAAGAGCTGGGCCTGTCCAAGGACGATCGCACCTCCGATGTGGAGATGTTCGAGGCGCGTATCGAGGAGCTCACCCCGCCTGAGGCGGCTGCGAAGCGCATTCGCGAAGAGTTGCGCAAGCTTTCGGTGCTGGAAACCGGGTCCCCGGAGTACGGGGTGACGCGCAACTACCTGGACTGGGCGACCTCGGTGCCCTGGGGCGTGTTGTCCAAAGACAACCTCGAATTACCCCACGCCCGTACGGTACTCGATGAGCACCACGAGGGGCTGGAAGACGTAAAGAAGCGCATCCTGGAGTTCCTGGCTGTGGGCGCCTTCAAGGGGGAAATCTCCGGATCAATATTATTGCTGGTGGGACCCCCGGGGGTGGGCAAGACCAGTATCGGCCGCTCGGTGGCGGACGCCCTGGGTCGCAAGTTTTATCGCTTCAGCCTGGGAGGCATGCGCGACGAGGCGGAGATCAAGGGGCACCGCCGTACCTATATCGGCGCCATGCCCGGCAAGTTTGTGCAGGCTTTGAAAGAGGTGGAGGTCGCCAACCCGGTGATCATGCTGGATGAAATTGACAAGATAGGCGCGTCCTACCAGGGCGATCCGGCCTCTGCTTTGCTGGAAGTGCTGGACCCGGAACAGAACAGCGATTTCCTTGACCACTACCTTGATTTGCGGGTGGACCTGTCCAAGGTGCTGTTTATCTGTACCGCCAACCAATTGGATACCATTCCCGGTCCGCTGCTGGACCGCATGGAAACCCTGCGCCTGTCAGGCTATGTGGCGGAGGAAAAGCTCGGGATTGCGCGCAAACACCTGTGGCCCAAGCAACTGCAGCGCCATGGGCTCAATGACGAGCAGTTGAAGATCAACGACGCGGGCCTCAAGTACGTGATTGACTCGTATTGTCGCGAAGCCGGCGTGCGCACACTGGAAAAGCAACTGGCGCGCATCATGCGAAAGTCCATTGTGCGTCTGCTGGACGAGAAAGAGGACAAACTGCGTATTGGCAAAAAGGATATCGATGATCTGTTGGGCAGGCCGCCATTCCAGCCCGATAAGCCGATGCGCGGACTGGGGATAGCCACCGGCCTGGCCTGGACTGCCATGGGGGGCGCGACCCTGGTTATCGAGTCCTCCCAGATACACACCCTGAACCGCGGCTTCAAGCTGACCGGGCGCCTGGGGGAGGTGATGAAGGAGTCTGCGGACATCGCCTACAGCTATGTCATTGGCCATCTCAAGGACTATGGCTGTGACCTGGATTTTTTCGACATGAGTATGGTGCATTTGCATGTTCCCGAGGGCGCCACTCCCAAAGACGGTCCCAGTGCGGGTATCACCATGGCCACCGCGTTGATATCGCTGGCACGCAAGGAGCGCATCAAGCGACCTATCGCCATGACCGGGGAACTGACTTTGACCGGGCAGGTGCTGCCGGTGGGGGGTATTCGGGAAAAAGTCATCGCCGCCCGGCGCAGCAAAGTCATGGAACTGATTCTGCCGCACGCCAATCGTCGCGATTTTGAGGAGTTACCCGACTACCTGCGAGAGGGCATCAACATCCATTTCGCGCGCAATTACCGCGAGGTGTTTGAATTCGTTTTTCAGGAGCACCGCCAGGACAAGTCGCTGCACTGAGAGCGCCGGCGCCAGTGCACTACTCCCGGCAGGGCTGCCAGTCGCCCGGAGCGTTCGCGGTCACCACGGCGCGTCGGGGGGCGGGATAGCCTTCAATGGATTTGCTGCTGTCGCGCGGATCCAGGAAATCACTCAGGGAGTGAAAGCGCATCCAATCGGTGGAGCGCTGCTCAGCCACTGAGGTAACGGTGACGTCCAGCAGTTGCGGATCGGTAAACCCGATTTTGCGCAGCCAGCCCAGCAGGGTGGCGCAGCTGGGCAGGAACCACACGTTGCCCATGCGCGCATAGCGACCCTCCGGCAGCAGTGTATCCCCCGGTCCGCCTTCAATCACCAGTGTTTCCAGCACCAGCTGTCCGCCGGGACGCAGGCAGTCCTTCAGTTCCAGCAGGTGATCCATGGGTGAGCGGCGGTGATACAACACCCCCATGGAAAATACCGTGTCGAAGGCCGCCAGTTTTGGCGGTACCTGTTCGATACCCATTGGCAGCACCCAGGCCTTGTCCTGTTGCAGGTATTTTTGCAGCGCCCAGAACTGCACCACGAACAGCGGGGTAGGGTCGATACCGATAACCTCCCGGGCGCCGTCCCCCAGCATGCGCCAACAGTGATAGCCGCTGCCGCACCCTACATCCAGGACGCGGCGGCCGTTGAGGGAGTCAATATTGTTTTGCAGTCGGTCCCACTTCCAGTCGGAACGCCACTCGGTATCGATATGCACGCCGAACAAATCGAAGGGACCCTTGCGCCAGGGGTGCAGGCCCATCAGTGTCTCCCGCAACCTGGCTTTGGTCGCCTCGTCCAACGGTCGTTCTGTGCGCGCACCGACTCGAGAGCCGTTCAGTTGCAGGTGGTCCGCCTTGATCCGGGGCAGCTCATCCAGTGTCTGTAACCAGCGCGCCAGGTCCCCGTAACGTTCCCGGGACAGGCCCGCGGCGACCTGTTGCGAGAGCAGCTGGGCCCAGGCATCGAGATCACCGCCGCGCCAGCGGGTAATCAGCGGTTGGTAGTCGATCATTTCAGTGCGATCAGTGAGGCGAAGTTAAAGCACTGGAACCACACGTCGCAGCTG
>Ga0316194_10002214_pt1 | contig 13546 bp, 10 predicted proteins | sample CroRivsedime1_MG_FD_204936 | JGI IMG/M metagenome (GOLD analysis project Ga0316194, IMG submission 204936) | Coastal sediment microbial communities from Maine, United States - Cross River sediment 1 | ecosystem: Environmental > Aquatic > Marine > Coastal > Sediment | place: USA: Maine...
CGACCTGCGCGGTGGCCGCATTCGTCAATACCGCAATACGCAGTTTGCGGACGTCCTTTTTTGGTTTCGCCAGCGCAATTCGAATGCCTCGGGCAGCCGCCTCGTCGGGTTGACCAATAATGCCAAGCGCAAGCTCGAGATCCCCGGCGCTGCGCGCCAGTGGCCCGATTACCGCCATGTCCCTGGTGCCGCTATTGGGCGGAAGATTGTGACCGTGTATCGGGCACAGATCGAATGTCGGCTTGTGGCCATACACGCCACAGTAATGGGCAGGATTACGAATCGATGCGCCGATATCGCTGCCCAGTTCGAGCCCGGTCAGGCCTGCGGCAAGTGCCGCCGCCGCGCCGCCGGACGAACCACCGGGCACGCGTGACACATCCCACGGATTGTTGGTCGTGCCGTAAACCGGGTTGAAGGTCTGCCAGTCGGACAGGCCGACCGGGATATTGGTTTTTCCAAACACGGTTGCGCCGGCTCCCAGCAGGCGGTGCACGGACAGGGCATGTTGCTTCGCGATATTGTTTCTGTAATGCGGGTGTCCCCAGGTTGTTGGCAGGCCTTGCAGGTCGAACGATTCCTTTACCGTCATCGGGACGCCGTGGAGAGGTCCCCACCACTCGCCTTTGGACGCAGCAAGGTCAGCTTTTTTCGCGCGCGCCCGGGCTCGCCTCTGATCAAGAACGACAACCGCATTCAGCTGCGGGTTGAAGCGTTTGATGCGATCGAGATAGAGGTTCAACAGTTCGAGGCAGCCGATCTTCCGGCGGCGAATCAGGGAGGCCAGCGTCTTTGCCGAACTGAACGCGATTGCCGAATCGGCGAGCTTGTCGGACTTGTTGGATTTTGTGAGGCGCATTGGGTATCTAAAAGTTTTGGAATTTGGGGCTGCTGAAAGTTTTCGATACGATGCACCGGCGGCAGCGAACAGAGTTTACCGGCATCTACCCGGGAGAAGGCGAACGGGCGATCGCGCCGTGGTGCCGGGCTGTTCCGGGTCAGTCGCCGCCTTTGAGCAGCGGAACCAGCTGATCGGGAATGTCGAGTTCGAATGCGAGGATGCGCGAAGAAAGAGATTTGCCATAGTTGTCCAGACAAAGCGAGCGGGAAACGCCGCCGCCCAATGCGCCCTCCGCGACAAAATTCAAGGAGTGCAGGCCATCGACTTCGTATCGTGAGACGTTTCCCGTTACAACACCAGCGTAGAACTTTCGGAAACGTTCCGCGGTGAGTTGTTCCTTGAGGCAGGGGTAGAACTCGGGAGAATAGGCGATCACAGAGATGTTGGAAGTGTTGCCCTTGTCGCCCGAGCGGCAATGTGCGGCGCGTTCAAGCCTTGCTTTCATGTCTGTCTTGCTCCAGATTTTCATCGCGTGTGCCAAATTGGCTGTTTCAACCAACGGCTGTTTAACTCTCGATCATGGTGATGCTGGGCACTATCTTTTCACGCGCTACCAGCGATGACCAGACGCCGATAATTTCGCGCGTGCGATCCTGGTGCGGGACGCGTTTCCCGGTCATGCCAACGCCGGATACAGCCATGCCGTCCACTTCGCGACCGACCTTGTTCGCTTCCTCACGGGTTTTGGTTCTCGCGGCGACGCGTACGGCTATTTCATAAGGCTCCGCTGAATCTGGCGGCGTCATCGCCCCGTGAATTGCATTCAAACCAAGAAAATCGATGCGCACTTCCTCGGCGTCCAGCTCGACCAGCTTGAAGCGTTCTTCGAGGATCTGCTTCGCCAGTTTCGCCCGTCGCAGTGCACCAGGGCCGGCGTAAAAGAACATATCTTCGCCGATATAGCCTTCAGTGCAGCCGATAGAAACTTTAAGTGTCGGTGTGCGTGGTTTTCCCGAGATATTGCTCACGCGTACACGGTCCGGTCCGATCTGCTCGAGTTGCGTTGTGGTGAAATCAACGACCACATCCGGCGTCAGGTAGTTGGCCGGATCGTGTACCTCATAGAACATCTGTTCCTTGACGGTCATCAGGTTGACGGCACCACCGGTGCCAGCGACTTTGGTGAGCACTGCCGAGCCGTCGTCTTCGACCTCGAGAATGGGAAAGGCCAGGTCCCACGGCCTGGGCACATCCTTGAAGCCAGGATCGGCGAAGTACCCGCCAGTCACCTGCGCCCCGCATTCGATGAGATGTCCAAGGCCGTTGCCGCGCCCAAGGCGAAGATGATCGAGCGCATCCCAGCCGAACTCATGCATCATTGGAGCCATGAAGACCGATGGGTCGGCGACCCGCCCCGATACGACGATGTGTGCACCCTGCTTCAATGCCTCGACGATGGGTTCGGCGCCCAGATAAACTTCGGCCGATACCAGGCTGGGTTGAAGCGTTGCCGTGGGCAGGCCGTTTTCCAGAATGGTATCGGTGAGGTCCAGCACCTGGTCGGTGATCAGGCCGCCATTGATGGACGCGACCTTGATGCCGCGCGCGCCGAATTCGCGCAGCCAATGGGCGATGCGCTGCGCCGCGCCATCGGGATTAATCCAGCCCTGGTTGGTGATGATTTTGGTGCCTCGCTTGAGGCAGGCTGGCAACACAGCACGCATGCGGTCATCCAGCCACGTGTCATAGCCCGGGAAAGACGGGTCGCGGCGTTTGCGCACCTGGGCCGCTGAAACGGTGGCTTCCGCCATGGTCTCGAAACACAGATAGTCGAGATCGCCTTTTTCTGCGTTGAGTGCAGCTGGCGAGATGCGGTCACCCCACCAGGCGGAACCGGCCCCTATTCTCAGCGCCATGTTGCCCCCCTGCCGGGCTTTTTGCGGTGTTTCGCAGTGCAAAACATGTGATTGGTAAACATGTTCATCGTATTGTTTTATCGCGATAAGTCATTCTTGTGCATTCCAAGAGGCAAAATCATCTTCTTGACAAGTGTACAGCGAGAAACAATGATCAGGCTTGGACGTGGGCAATGCCAGCGTACAAGAAGGGGGAGGATCCCATGTTTGCGGTCAAGGGCGACAAAGATTGCCCAGGTCGCATCCGCAATCCGGACGAGTCAAACAGGCGACGGTTGCGGCAGACGGGCCCCGAGGAGATACAGGAAGTCATTGCATTGGGCAACGCAATCGTTGACCGGTGGAGGCGCTGTGTTCAGCGAGAACCGGCGTAGCCCGAACTTCCTGGAGTCATTCGCGCTGTGACGCTTCACGTGGGTTTGTAGTCGCCACGCGTGTGTGCTGAGAGCGGTTGCCGATGGCTCAACAATAAGAATTGCGCTGGGGGATGGTAGATGGCGACATCGTCGCGCTGGAAAAGGCGGCCACAAGGCTCGACCTGGGGAGATTTCGGGGATAACGATCAGCTCGGTCGCCTCAATTTGTTGACGCCAGAGAAAGTCAAACAAGGCGTTGCCGAGGTTCGCGACGGCATCACCTTCTGCCTGAGCCTGCCGCTCGACCACCCCGGCGGCAACGTGCTCAATCCGCGTCGTTTTCCTCCGGTACTGCGCCCGACACTGCGCAACGGCAAGCCCAACATGAATTACGTCGTCGCGCGCGATGATCCAAACGCCACGGACGTCGTAAACGATGACGCAGTGATACTCCACCTGCAGTACTCAACACAGTGGGATTCGCTGGCGCATGTGGGGCAGTTGTTTGACGCTGATGACGATGGCACACCTGAACCGGTGTTCTACAACGGCTTCCGCAGCGGCAAGGAGATCATCGGACCAAGTAACCCGGACGATGCAGGGGCCGTTGGCAGCGTACCGGCAAAAACCACTACCGCGGTGCATGCCCTCGGCGTCGAGAACATGGCGGTGAATTGCGTGCAGGGTCGGGCTGTGATGATCGATTTGCACGCCGAGTTCGGGCGAGCGCATCAGTTGGTGGGCTATGACAAACTGATGCGGATCATCGACAAGCAGGCAATTACTGTTGAAACGGGCGACATGGTTTGCCTGCATACGGGCTTTGCGCAAATGCTGTTGGAGATGAAACGCCAGCCCGATCTCAACGTTCTGAACAATTCGTGTTCCGCGCTTGACGGGCGCGACGGAAAGTTGCTCGACTGGATCACCGATTCCGGATTGGCCGCCCTGATCGCAGACAACTATGCTGTCGAATCATTGCCACCGGGGCCGTGTGTCGGCAGTTGCGCGTCTTTGCCTTTGCACGAGCATTGTCTGTTCAAACTCGGTGTGAATCTCGGCGAACTCTGGTATCTGACCGAACTGGCAAACTGGCTTGCCGAGCACCGGCGCCACCGTTTCCTCCTTACCGCACCGCCTTTGCGTCTGCCTGGTGCAGTGGGATCGCCTTCCACTCCTGTGGCTACAGTTTGAGATGGTGATTTCGAACATGCCTGTCTTGAAGCCGGAGTTGGCCGGGGCATGCTGCAAAGCATGTCGCGTGCTGCGCCTGGACCTCGGCAGGAGGAGAGTCTGAATGCCCGGCCGCGAATCGCCCCTGTCTTCGGTGCAAAAAGCCTGTCGTATCCTTGGCGTGCTGGCTGATGCCGGGCGCGCGCGCCTTACCGAAATATCGGTCAAGGCGGCGTTGAACAAGGTGACGACGCTGCGCATCCTTGAAGTGCTGACACGGGAAGGTTTCGTCGAGCGCGACGAGCGAAACAAGACTTATCGTCTGGGTGATCAGTCACTGGTGCTCGCAAGCGCTGCTCGCACGCGCGATGACCTGCGCGCCCGGGCACGGGCATCGATGATGCGCCTCGCGGCTTTTTCCGAGGACACGGTATTGCTTTCCGTTCGCCAGGGGTTTGAGTCGGTCTGCATTGACCGCGAAACCGGGGCTTTTCCCATTCGCGCTGCTTATCTGGATGTCGGCTCGCGTCGGCCTCTTGGTGTTGGGGCTGGAGCAATGGCAGTGTTTGCCTGGCTGCCGGACGACGAACTCCAGGTGTTGCTGGAGGAGGTTGCGCCCAAGCTGTCGGCATACCCGGATTTTTCTGTTCAATCGATTCGCATGGAAATCGACGCGGCTCGAAAACGTGGCTACGCGATTGTATTGAACCGTGTGGTTGAGCGTATGGGTGCAGTTGGTGTTCCCATTATTGGTTTGGATGGCCGCCCGTTTGCGGCCTTGTCTATTGCGGCATTGAGTGACCGTCTGGCAGCTCGGGAATCCGTACTTGTTGCCATGCTGCAGCGTGAAGCGAGGCAAATAGCAGATCCGCGTGTGTCGGCAACCAGCGGTAGCGAACCGCATTAACCCCCGCGTCGCGATCTCACAAGTGTTTAAAGCCGGGATGGATCGAAAACAATGAGCTGGATTAGCGGGGTTGGCCTGACGCCCTTCGGTAAACACGCAGGCCGGTCTGCGCTCGATCTGATGAGTGAGGCAGCCAGCGCCGCGCTCGAGGATGCCGGCCTGGAGCGTAACGACATCGACGGGTTAATCTGCGGCTACGCAACGACAATGCCGCACCTGATGTTGTCGACTGTGTTTGCCGAGCACTTTGGCCTGCGTCCGCGCTATGCACATGCGATTCAGTTGGGAGGGGCAACCGGCTTCGCAATGGCGATGGCTGCGCATCTGGTTGCCGAGTCGCGTGCTGCGCGCCACATTCTGGTCGTGGCCGGCGAGAATCGCCTGACGGGCCAGAGTCGCGACAATGCGATTCAGACCCTGGCGCAGGTCGGACATCCAGATTATGAAGTCCCGCTGGGGGCGACCATTCCCGCGTACTATGGCCTGGTCGCGTCGCGTTACATGCACGAACATGGGGTCAGTGAGCGCGACCTCGCCCAATTGGCAGTGCTGATGCGCGCTCATGCGCAGACGCACCCGGGTGCCCAGTTTCGATCCCCGATTGATGTTGATGCGGTGCTGGCCTCCAGGCCGATTGCATCGCCGCTGAAACTGCTCGACTGCTGCCCGGTGTCCGATGGTGGCGCTGCATTTGTCATTTCGCGCGAATCCGTGAGCGGACACGGGGTCCGCATCCGCGGCGCGGCGCAGGCGCACAAGCATCAGCACGTGTCGGCCGCACCGTCACTTACCGAATTCGGTGCTGGCATGTCCTGTGCCGACGCACTGCATTCGGCAAATGTACGACTCGAAGACATCGACTATGCTGCGATTTATGACAGCTTCACCATTACGCTGACAATTTTGCTCGAGGAGATCGGCCTGGCCCCGCGCGGCCAGGCAGGAGCGCTGGCGGCTGCCGGCCATTTCTCCAGCAGCGGCAAACTGCCATTGAACACCCATGGCGGATTGCTTTCGTATGGCCATTGCGGCGTTGGCGGGGCGATGGCGCATCTTGTAGAAGCGCATTTACAGCTAACGAGGCGTGGCGGTGACCGGCAGGCTGGTGCGCCGAGTATGGCGTTGTTGCACGGCGATGGCGGAGTGCTGTCATCCCATGTGTCCATGGTTCTCGAGGCGGTATAGATGCAACCGGAAATGACAGCTGATCAGCGAGCGGGGAGCTGGGTTGATGGCGACAGGGCGATCGTTTATCAGCGTTGCGGTGTCTGCGAGAACATCTGGTATTTTCATCGAGCGTTTTGCCCCAACTGCGGCGACGGTGACCCAGGCACATTCACCGCGTCCGGCAATGGCTGCGTCTACGCGACGAGCATGGTGCACCGGGCGCCTTCGGATGCGCTGCGCAGGCACGCGCCTTATCTGATCGTCATGGTTGACGCCGACGAGGGTTTTCGCTTGATGGCACATGGTGATCCGTCGCTTGCCATAGGCGACCGGGTTCGAGCGCGGTTCATCGAGTTTGGCGGCAAGATAATTCCCCGTTTCGGAAAACCCGATGGCTGATGCTGACAATGTTGTGCCTTTCACGTTCAGAATGCACCAGGAAGGGGCGCGGCAAGCGAGCAACACTCCAGGGGGCGCGCGCGCCGGGAGGAACCCGCCATTGGTTGCGATAGCGGATGCGTTGGCGAGTCCGGACAATACAGGTGGGTCGCGCGGACATCGTATGGATAGACCCGTGCGCCGGACCAGGGGCACGATGGTTTTCGTCGTGAGGAAGGGACATGGCAAGTGAACAGTAATCCGAGGGAAACATTGCGCGCTGCGCTGGACCCGAAATCGGTAGCGATAGTGGGCGCGTCGGAGAATCCGGACAAGATAGGCGGACGCCCCCTTCTCTACCTCGGCCGTCACGGCTATGGCGGCACCGTTTACCCGATCAATCCTAACCGCGCCCAGGTACAGGGGCGCAAGGCGTATCCCGATCTGTTGTCGTTACCCGTAGCGCCGGAGGTTGCCATCATCGCGCTTCCGGGAGATGCCGCCGTCGACGCCGTCGAGACCTGTGCCGGTATGGGGGTCAAGGTGGCTGTGGTTATGACTTCGGGTTTTGGAGAGGTCGACGCGGTTGATGGCAAGGCAAAGGAGGCGCGCATGCGCGCCGTCGCGCGCGAAGCGGGAATGCGGGTAGTTGGACCCAATTCTCAAGGGCTCGCCAACTTCGGGACCGGTGCCGTTCTTTCTTTCTCTACCATGTATATCGAGATGCCGCCGCAGGATGGGCCGGTGGCCGTGGTCAGTCAGTCGGGTGCGATGAGCGTCGTCCCGTATGCGCTGCTGCGCGCGCGCGGTATCGGCGTGCGGCATTCGCACGCGACCGGCAACGACTGCGAGGTAACAGTCGGAGAGTTTGCTTCGGTCGTGGCGGAGGATCCCGGGGTAAGGTTGTTGCTGCTTTATGTCGAGAGCATTTCCGACGCGAAGTCTTTGGCCACCCTGGCAGGCATTGCCCGCGACCGCGAATTGCCAGTAATCGCCTTGAAATCCGGGCGTACGGCTGCGGGACAGGAGGCAGCGCGATCGCACACCGGCGCGCTTGCCAATGAGGACAGGGTGGTCGATGCGTTTCTCGAACAGCACGGTATCTGGCGCGCGCGCACTACGGCCGAACTCGTCGGATCGGCGGAGTTGTATCTGAAAGGGTGGAAGCCGCGCGGTCGAAGACTGGTGGCGATCAGCAATTCCGGGGCTTCATGTGTGATGGCGGCGGATACGGCTACGCAAGCTGGATTGTCGATGGCGAAGCTTTCCCGGGAAACGCGCGCTGGAATTGGAAAAGTGCTGCCGAGCTTCGCGACAGCGACCAACCCGATCGACCTGACTGCCGCTTTGCTGAGCAATAGCAGGCTGTTCTCGGACATATTGCCAATTGTCGCGCGTGACCCTGGAGCGGATGCGGTTGTCATTGGCATACCGGTAGCGGGTCAGGGCTATGATGTTGAGGCGTTTGCGCGCGATACAGCTGGTTTTGCCAGTGAGACAGGATTGCCCGTTGCTGTGTCGGCGCCACAGGCCAGTGTTGCCAATACGTTTCGTGATGCGGGGCTGACCGTATTTGCCACTGACGCAGAGGCGGTTGAGACGCTGGCACAGTATCTGTCGCACGTGGAACTGGCGCGACAAGCAGTCCGGGCGGGTGCGCTGCCAGTGGTGCGTCAAACTTCCGGAGCAGTCATGCTCAACGAAGCAGAATCGTTGTCAGTGGTTCAGCGAGCGGGTATTCCTGTTGTTGAGCACTGCTTGTGTCATACGGAGGACGAAGTATGCCGGGCTGTTTTGTCACTGGGCGCCCCGGTCGTTTTGAAAGCGTGTTCTCCCGATGTGGTCCATAAAAGTGATCTGGGTCTGGTTCGTCTTGGTGTTAGTGACGTTGCAGACGCGCGCGCAGTCTTCATCTCGCTTGGCGAGACGCTTGAGCGGCAAGGTTTGACGAATGACGGAGTGATTGTGGCGCGAATGTCACAGGGGCGACGCGAGCTAATGCTTGGTGGTCGGCTTGACCCGGTTTTTGGGCCTGTTGTCCTTGTCGGTGACGGTGGAAAGTATGTTGAAGCGATGCCCGACGCGCGCGTGCTGGTCTGGCCTTTTGGAGAAGAAGATGTGTTGCGTTTGCTCGGCCGGCTTCGCATTGGACCTCTTTTCAAAGGGGTCCGGGGGGAGCCGGCGCTGGACTCGATCGCGGTCGCGAAAGCTGCAGTTTCGCTGGGTGAATTACTGGCCGACGCTGCTTCGAGTGTCACCAGCCTGGACATCAATCCGATACTGGTGGGCGCAAATGGCGAAGGGTGTGTCGCGCTCGACGCCGTCGTTTACACCGAGCATTCTTCAATCTCGCCCCTTTAGTCGGCGTTTGCGACGGTGACAGTTAGCGCGGACCAAACACTCGAGAATATTGCGCCTGATGGCATCAGGCAGAACGCGCCCGCACCGGTTGTCGAGTTCCGTGACAAGCGTGTCACTGAAGGTGGTCAGGGAATAATATGCAATCAACGATTGTCTATGGCTCGTGAATGATGCTCCGCGTTGACCAACTGTTGCTGATTCCCATGGGGGCAGATGGCCGTTTTCCCTCTACAAAACTGTTGACAACGCTTAAGTCGCTGTGCATTCTCTTGACCGCATGCCGGACACGGCAGAGTGAGTGAGAGTTTCGTTTTCGCGACTTACGTTATTACAGGCAACTTACAGGAGATTTGATATGGCAGCTGCGAAGAAGAAAACTGCGAAGAAAGCCCCGGCAAAGAAGAAGGCCCCCGCAAAGAAAAAGGCCCCGGCGAAGAAAGCACCGGCAAAGAAAAAAGCGGTGAAGAAATCTGCAGCCAAGAAGAAAGCACCCGCCAAGAAATCAGTGGCGAAAAAGAAGGCCCCGGCCAAGAAGAAAGTGGTGAAGAAAGCCGCGGCCAAGAAAAAGGCTCCGGCGAAGAAGAAAACAGGCGTCAAACGCAAGCCGAATGCGGCTTTCATGAAGGCCATGACCCTCAGCGATGAGCTTGCCGCAGTGATCGGAAACAAGCCGATGCCGCGTACCGAGGTAACCAAGAAGATCTGGGCCTACATCAAGCGCAATGACCTTCAGGACAGCAAAAACCGTCGCAACATCAACGCCGACGACAAACTGAAAGTCGTGTTCGGTGGCAAGAAACAGGTCTCGATGTTTGAGATGACCAAACTGATCAGCAATCATTTGTCGTAGAACAAGCAGGCTCCCCGGTTGGCTTGTTCAGGAGCCAACCGGGTATTGATAACCTGCGTAATTTGATGATGCGCGGCCCTCGCCCAAATTTGCACACCGTCCCTTCGTGGTGTGAAACATCAAATCCGACCGCAACTGAACACTCCGACCGCAGGACCATGACGCGCCTGCCCGATCCCGGGTTCCACCCCTCGGCTATTTGTTGCTCTTTCCGAAATGGATTGCTGTTCTTCTGGTCGAAAGGCGAACAGACACGGGTGTCGCTAATCGGCGACAGTGTCAGGGGTGGCGCACTACATTTCGCAAACCTGGTTCAGAGTCGTAGTCGACTTTGCCAAGGGTGGCGCCCGTGACCCTGCCGAACAAAGATCAAAATCGCCTCTTCGCCGTGCCGCCACCGGCACTGCAAGGCCGGCACCCTAGCCGAAGTGTGGCGTTTGGTATTGGGTTGGCGTTCATTGCCATCGCGCTCGTCATCGCAACGGCCATCGCCGGCTTCTCGGGGCACAAACTTTCCGTTGCAGCACACATTGTTCTGGAATTGCTGATCATCATCGGTGCCACACATATCGTGTCGGTATGTGCGGGTCTGTGGTTTGCAGACCGTGATCCAAAATGGCTTGTATTGGCGTTTTCCTTCTGTGTCGCCGGATTCTTTTCGGCTGGCCAGATGCTAGGCTTTGCTGGCAGCGGGTTGACGAACGTCGGGCCAAATCCTATTTGGGAGCAAGCGCGAAACAGCGCTGTTTGCGTCGCGCTGTTCGTGTCTGTTTTTGTCCTGTCGGCGCCACGGCTCAAGGTGCGAGGAGCCGTGCTTGTTTCGGTCGGGTTGTTAATTTTCGTGGCTGCTTTGTTTGTGGTGTTGCGTGCCGGAGACGGTGTTGCCGTGTACGACGGCCGGATTGCCGCATTGAACACGGCCGTGTACCTGGTGGCGCTCGGGCGCGCCTCGATCAGCTTGCGTACGGGACGGAAGGACGGAGTGCTGGTCGCATTCGCGTTCGCGATCTTGCTGGGTTTGTTTTCCGAACTTTGCTGGGCGCTCGCGGGGCGCGTCGGTGAAGACGTTGTCCTGGTTCTGCGGGCGACTGAGTTCGCAACGCTTTACTACGGATTGTTTGTTCTGGCGTTGTTGCGTCCCTATCGTTACGCGCGCAGTGCCGAGGTGTTTTTTCGTACGCTGGTTGAAAGCTCCCCGGCTGGTATTGTGCTGAGCCGTGACGGCCGAATACTGCACGCCAATCAGGCGTTTCTTGAACTGATTGGTTTTGATTCGCTGAACACGGCGCGCGACGCTCTGCTTTGGGATATCGAGGCACAGAATCCGGAGGAAGCTGAGCGTTACCACCGTGCACGTGAACGCGGCGATCGCGGTGTGCCCAACACGGTTGTGCGACGTCTGGCGGCGCGTGACGGTCGGGTCATTCATGCTCGTGTGGAGCACGCTGATGTGCAGATGCCTGACGGTGCGGCGACGCTGACCTATTTTATTGATTTTTCCAAGACCGTCGAGGCACAGGAACAACTCAAGCGCATCGCCAACTACGACGTTCTGACCGGCTTACCGAACCGGACCATGCTGCGGGAGCGGCTTGAGCAGGCATTGCGGGTTGCGGCCCGTGTCGAGGACACGGTTGCTGTGTTGTTTATCGACCTCGATCAATTCAAGCAGGTCAACGATACTTTGGGCCATGCCAGCGGTGATGAGCTGCTGAAGCTGGTGGCGCATCGACTCAGGGATGCATGTCGTAAGGAAGACACACTAGGCAGACTCGGTGGAGACGAATTTATTGTCATTGCGCAGCACATACAGTCGGGTAGCGGTGCCGATACGCTTGCCGCCAAGCTGATACAGGTGCTTGACTCGCCGTTTGATCTCGAGGGGCATGAGGTATTTGTCGGTGGCAGTATAGGTGTATCAATGTTTCCTCAGGATGCCGCCGATGCCAGCACCATGATCCGAAATGCTGATGTGGCGATGTATCACGCGAAAAGAGGGGGCGGACCTCGCGTTGCATTCTATGAGGAAGAAATGAATGTGCGCGCACTCGAGCGTCTCGAACTGGGTACGGAGTTGCGATGGGCGCTCGAACGGGACGAATTCGAGCTGTTCTATCAGCCACGCGTCGATCTTGGAACAGGACGGGTGGCAGGAGTTGAAGCGCTTCTGCGCTGGCGCAGCCCGTCCCGTGGGTTGGTGCTGCCCGAAAAATTCATTCCCAGGCTTGAAGAGTCGGGATTGATTACCCAGCTTGGCAGGCAGGTACTGGCCAGGGCCTGTCACGCTGCGATGGAATGGCGCTCTCACGGAAACGCACGCATTCCGATCGCAGTCAATATTTCCGCAGCACAGTTCCGTAGCTCACTTGTAGAGGATGTTGAACTGGCATTAAGTGCATCCGGTCTGCCGCATGAGGATCTGGAGCTGGAAATTACCGAAAGCCTTTTGTTCAGAGATTACGAGCAGGCGCGTGTGCCTCTGGAGAGACTCGCCGCAAAAGGCGTAAAGGCGGCACTGGACGACTTCGGAACCGGTTACTCGTCGTTGTCGTCACTGCATCATCTTCCTGTGCATTTCGTGAAGATTGACCGTTCCTTCGTACGGGCACTGCAGCCTGGTCGCAACACGATTGTTGCCGCCATCATCAATGTTGCGCATACGCTGGGTATGCGAGTGATCGCCGAGGGTGTTGAGACAGTTGAACAGAGGGATATCCTGATCGATCTCGACTGTGATGAAATGCAGGGGTATCTGATTGCGCCGGCAATGTCATCTGAAGAATTCCCGGGCTGGTTGAGTGCGCACAGCGCACCGCAACTGTTCGCCGTCAGGCAGGATTCGTGACGATGGTGGTCATTCCAGCCTGACCAGTGTTACCGGAAAACCTACCCGCCGGGTGAGCGCCCGAGGTTCCATTTCGGCATAGTCGTCTGGCGCACTGACGTTCTCGATGCCGAATGCGGCCATGTCGGGCACGGAGAGGTAAAAGAAACCGCGCACCCCGTACTTTTCGTTGCCTACCCGGGTAACGTATTCATCAATGCCAAGGCGATAAAAGAACTGATCCTGTTTGTAAATGGCGTTGGTCAGGTACCTGATGTTGGCTTTCTGCGCCTGTTTCAGTTCCCGCTTGCGGGCGCGAGGGGATAACTCGCTCGCGTCGATCTGTTGCTCTACGATTGCATGCAAATGTTCCAGCAGGCCGGGCTGTTTCGCACTGCCATGCCAGGCTACAACGGCACCAGGCAGAATCGCCTTGTTGCGCCCTGCTGTGAAAACGTAGTTTGCACAAGAAGACAGGCAACTGTGATCGACTACAACGTCGAGATTGCTGTTGATGACCCAGATGCCAAAGTCCATCCCGACAACGATTTCACCACCAGTCGACTCGATGACAAGGGTATTCACGTTTGGGTCGTTGCCGGTTCTTTGCAATGCGGCGAGACCGTTCTCGGTGAGGCTGCCCCGGTAGATCACGGCGGTTCCATCGCGCTCGACCCGGATGTTTGGCTCGACCAGGATTGCGCCCTCGGGAGCAAGGGGCTCACCGCTGTTCTCCCCTCGCTCTGACGGTCCTCGAGGGTCCGTTGCGCAGG
>Ga0316194_10002218_pt1 | contig 13537 bp, 12 predicted proteins | sample CroRivsedime1_MG_FD_204936 | JGI IMG/M metagenome (GOLD analysis project Ga0316194, IMG submission 204936) | Coastal sediment microbial communities from Maine, United States - Cross River sediment 1 | ecosystem: Environmental > Aquatic > Marine > Coastal > Sediment | place: USA: Maine...
CCGGGGCCCGGCACGACGAGTCGGCCAAGGTGCTGCGGCGCCACCGCCTCGAACACCTCGCCGCACGGGCGCCCTGGACCCTGTCGCGCGGAGAGCGCCAACGTCTGGTCCACGCTGCCCTCGACCTGCTTCGTCCAGCTGTGATGATCGTTGACGAGCCGGGCCAGGGGCTCGATCCCGAGGACCTCCGTGAATTTGTGAGGCTGGTTCACCGGCGGGCAGAGAAGGGGAGGGGCTATCTCGTGATTTCCCACCGGTTGGAACTCGCGGCGGCCGCCCACCGCCACCTTCGAATCAGCAACGGGAAGTTGATTGAGGTGGCGCTGTGAAGGACGCCCGTCCCTGGACCTATGCCGCTCTCTTCGGCACCCTCTGGGGCGCAATCGAGGCGACCCTTGGCACCGCCGTCCATCTGGGCAAGCTGCCCCTCCGCGGCACCATCATGGGTCTCGCCGGTCTGCTGTGTCTGATCTGCCTGCGACGGCTTCAGCCTCGGGCCGGAGTCTGCCTGCTTGCCGGTGTCGTAGCGGTCTTCCTCAAGATCTTCACGCTTGGCGGACTCTACCCCGGGCCGATCATCGGTATCTGCATTCAGGCTCTGGCGCTGGAGGTCGCTCTTACCGGAACTGGCGGTCGAGCGATCGGGGCCGCAATCGGAGGTTTCGTTGCTCTGGCGACCAATCCACTGCAGAAGCTCGTCACGATGTGGGTGGTGACCGGGACCGAAGCCGTCAGGTCATACCTTCGGCTGCTCCAGGAGAGTGCTGCTGCAGTCGGGCTCGAAGGCCTCAATCCGACCGTGATCATCACAACCGTTGCGACGGCGACGGGCGCGGTGGGGGCGGCCGGTGGATTGTGGGCGTGGTGGGTGGCGGGTCGGGTGATGCGGCGCCTGGGGAAACGCTCATGAACCGCCTCGCCGGTTTCCTTCTCGCGACGTCGGTAGTGGCCGTTCTCTTCGGCCCTCCGCTCTACGCTGTATGGGCAGCAGCGATTGCCATCGTCGCGGCCTGGATTCTCGACCCGCCGGCCTTGCGGGCCGGCCTCCGGGTCGGCGCAATTCTCGCCATCGTGTTCGCTGCATCAATCACCGCCGGAGTGGTGGCGTGGGCGGCGGGCCCGCAGCGTGGGATCGAGACCGGGGGCATGGTCATGCTGCGACTGCTGGTGTTGACGGTGGGCGCGGCCGTGCTGGTGCGCTCGGTCAATGCTGAGACCTTGTTGAGAATGACCCGGAAAATCGGGATGGAACGTCTCGGCCTCGTCCTCGGTCTCGCCCTCAATTCCCTGCCGCGTCTCGCGGAGGCCGCCGCCGATGTGTGGACCGCTTCACGGGTTCGAAGTGATGGCGCCGTCGCGCGTCTACGGCGGCTGCCCGGCGTCGGCGAAGTTCTGCTCTCTCATACGGCCCGCATCGCTGAGGAAGCGGCTGCGGCGGCGTCGCTTCGTGGACACTCCGCCCTGACCCGACCCGGCAACACGCTGCGATCACCGGTCCGCGTCGTCGTGGTCACTGGGCCGAGCAACAGCGGCAAGACCGAGGTAGTGACCACCGTTGCCGGCCAATTGCAGAGCGTGGGTGTTGATGTCGTGGGGTTTGTGCAACCAGGTGAACTTCTTGAGGGCAAGAAGGTGGGCTTTCGACTCCGGGACCTTGCATCAGGTCAAGAGGCCCCTTTGGCGTCTCTGAGTGAGCGCGACGACGGCGATTTCGGCACCCGCTTCCAGTTCTCGGACGGAGGATTTCGGCTTGGCCGCGAAGCGTTGTCACGCACCGCTCCGGATTCGGTCGTGATCATCGACGAGCTCGGTCCGATCGAGCTTCGCGGGCAGGGCCATATGCCGGCCGTTCGGAAGGCTTTGGCCGTAGCTGATCTCGGCGGAGCGATGATCGTTGTCCGCCGCTCGCTGGTGCCATCGCTGCTCGCCGAACTCGATGCCTCGGACGCAGTTGTCATCGATGTCGAATCTGAGGGTGGCCGATCGGTCGACGTAATCATTGATGCCCTCGGTGCGCGGATTCTGGTTGGCTGACCAATGTGCAGCCGAGACGGCTGCACCACAATTGTCTCGAGGCTTTGTGGTGCGGGCGTCTCGCCTGCACGGGAAGCCACCATGACCCTGTGGTGACAGACGTATTGACCCTAGTCAATGCGGACCGACCATTAATGAGACAATCTGTCGCTGTGAAAGTGCTCAAGCTCCGCCGCGCGATCCAATGGCTGATGACCGCCATCGTCATCCTGATCGGCATCCAGTTCTCGCTGTGGGTGATGCCCCACCTCGAAGGTCGCTGGCCCTCCGTTTCACGGCCGCCGGGGGTGGAAGCTTTCCTCCCGATCGACGCCATGCTCGGCCTGCGGCACCTGCTCTACGAGGGCACCATCGACGCCATCCACCCGGCCGGACTCGCCATCTTCATCGGCATTTGCCTGATGTCTCTTGTTGTCGCGAAATCTTTCTGTTCCCACATCTGTCCAGTCGGTCTCCTTTCCGAACTCCTGGGGCGTTTCGGCATCAAGCTCACTGGACGCACCGTGACGCCGCCGAAATGGCTCGACATTCCACTTCGCGGCCTCAAGTTCCTCCTCCTCGGCTTCTTTGTGTGGGCGATCTGGTTCGCCATGGACCCGCGCGGCGTCGAAGCCTTCCTCGAAAGCCCCTACGCCAAGATTGTCGACGCCAAGATGTGGCTCTTCTTCGCCCCACCGAGCCGCGTGACGATTGCGGTCCTCGGGATCCTGGTGGTGGGCTCGGTCTTCGTGCGCGACCTGTGGTGCCGCTACCTCTGCCCCTACGGCGCGCTGGTCGGGATGCTCGGCCGTCTCGCGCCGCTCAAGGTTACACGCAATCCCGATCTCTGTACCGACTGTGAGTCTTGCACTTCAGTCTGCCCGGCCCGGCTGCAGGTCCATACCATGCAGAGGGTGGCTTCCATCGAGTGCACCTCCTGCCAGGACTGCGTCGTGGCGTGCCCGGTCAGCTCCTGTCTTGCTGTGCGGCCTCCGAAGCCCGTAGGAGTCACCAGGTGGCTGCGCCCAGCGACCGCGACGCTTCTCGCGGTAGGCCTTTACCTGGCAGTTATCGTCGGCTTCAGGGCGACCGGCAACTGGTACACGGCAGTTACCGAAGAGGAGTATCACCGGCGCCTGCAGGAGATCAACTCACCGCTCTACACTCATGTCGGCGGCACCGCTATGGCCGAGGACGCGACGAAACGCTGAGACTCGTTCGCTTCCGATGTACAATCCGCCCATGCCTGCATCACTGTCCGAGATTCCTCTCCTCAGCCAGCTCACCGAAGAACAACGGGCAACGGTCGTTGAGGCCGGTCACGAAAAGACTCTCGAACGTGGCGAAATCCTCTTTCATGAGGGGGAGCCCGCTGAGGCCTTGTACGCGGTGATCGACGGCCAGCTCAAGCTGGTACGCTATTCACCCAAAGGCCGCGAGCTTTTGCTCCACCTGGTCAACCCGGGTCAGACCTTTGCGGAAGCAGCGCTCTTTGCCCCCGGCACCTACCCTGCGACCGCCGAAGTGATGCAGGCCTGCCGTCTGTGGTGCCTCCCAAGGGCGGCGTTGCTCGATCTGTTGAGCGCATCTCCAGAGCTCGGTGTCGCCATGTTGGGCTCGATCTCGTTGTGGACCCGCAAGCTGGCATCGAAGCTCGAACTCCACACCCAACGCCGGGTTGAGGAACGGGTTGCCATCTACCTCTTGAGCCGTGCCGGCCCTGTCGAGCTCGAGCCGGGCGATCGAATCGAGCTGGCGGAGCCCCGCAATCTCATTGCAGCCCAATGCGGCACCGCCCCCGAGGTCCTGTCGCGCACCTTCCGGCGCCTCGAGGATGACGGCATTCTCATGGCCGCCCCGCACCACGTCACCATCCACGACCCGGACAGTCTACGGTCGCTGGCGGAGTGGATCGAGTGATTCGATAGTTATCGACGGTTTCAAAGCAGGATCGAGATGATGGCGACCCTGTCGCGCGCCGATCTCTCGCGCAACGTCTCTCTCAAGCTTTCGGGCTAGGGCAGGGTCCCGATCATCGATGAAGAGCGCTGGGAGACGAACTCGTCGAGGTTCATCGTGCCCGACGTTGTGCTGTCGACACCATCCACGGCGCCCCAGCGTACGAAGTCGATCTGGCCGGATTCGTTGTCAAGGCTTGATAGCCCGGTGACCGGGGTACCATCTACCCACACGTCCAGGTGGCCGTTGCTCGAACCCGCGTCCGAAGCCATCCACTCGAACTCGACCGCGAAATATCCACTCGGGAGGCTGGAATCTGCGGTAACACTCGAAAGGGACCCTCCGTCGAGTGCGCTGGCGACCAGAGCGATATTCACACCGTTGTCTTCGAGCCGAAGCTGGAACTCGGCGGAACCGTTGCCTGCATATGCGGTGAAATGATCGAAGGTGTCCGCGGAGCCCGGAGTGAGGCTCGTAAGATCGACGTAGAATCGCGCGCGATACAGCTGCTCCGCTGTCGGCGAGTTGTCCTGAACATAGGCTCGCCCAGTCAATGCCGTGTCGATTGTTAATGTGAGCTGCGCCGAAGACGCGACGGAAAATCCGTTATCGATGGCGATGCTATCGCCCGCCCGGAGTGTGACGTCACCTGAAGACAAAACATCGACATTCGCGGCCGTCAAAGTGAGACATCCTTCGAAGGATGTTGTGCCGCCCACGGTCTGATCAGGCACAACTGCGTCGGCATCACCGGCACATGTCGAACCGACCGTGACCTCGAGCCCGAAGCTTCCAGCCTTTTCCGCCCCCGCTTTGACCACGAGATCGCTCGCCCACGATCCAGCGGTGACGACCGTCATCGCCATTATGAAGGCAAACGTTTTCTTGCTGATGAGTGCCCTTGTCTTTGCCATAGATCGGCCTCCCGGTCGCATCTATTACACAACTGTTCTTAATATAGAGCCTTTTTTATACAGCGGCAAGCATGGTCTGTCCACCACCATGGCTCTCTGTGACCCTGAGCACAGCACTGGACAAGGTTGCTTAGCGGACCAACCCGACGATTGGAAAGTTGGTTGGAACGCTACGGTGAGCCAACGATCTCAGCCGTGAACACACCGCCCGATGCGACAGAAAACCCGTTTTCGAGGGTGATTCTGCTCCCTGCGCGGAAATACGCGTTGCCGGTGCTCTCGACCACAAAGGTGTCCGCTGTGAGGGTGTCGCAGGCGACAAAGGTCTCTGTGCCTGTCACGGTCACCCCGGAAAGATCAATCGTCGATTGAGAGTCGGAGCAGTTGGTGAAAATGCAGGTCACCGTCTCGTCGGCAGCCACGTTGAAAGTCGCGGTCGCTGTGCCGATGTTGCCGGTACTGTCGCTATCATCACATTGGATCTCGAATAGCGACCAGCCCGCGGAAACCGTTTCGGTCGAATTGAACGTCCCCGACCCGGTCGCCGAGACGATCTGTTGCCCGTCGCCGATCGTGCCGGCCGCATCGCCAGTGAACGTGAAGCTCGCGCCATCGCCGTCAGGGATGGTCTGCTTTTCGACGATAATGCTGCCACCACCCGGCGTGGCGGTGGCAACCGCCGCCGAGGCGTCGACCGCGCCGTAGCCGTACTCCTGGTTCCACCCACCAACATAGGCAGCACTGCCGATCTTGCGGCCGCTGTTCCTCATGATCTGGCGAACCTCGGCGGCGGTCAACGTGGGATCTGCCGAGATCGCGAGCGCGGCAATGCCGCTGCACAATGGAGCGGCGGAAGAAGTCCCGCCAAAGGTGGAGGTGTAGTCCGTGGCGGTGTAGCCGTTCGTTCCCGTGACGTCGGTGGTCGTGATGCCGAGGCTGCCGCCGTCGCTGTGGCAGAGGAAATCGATCTCCGGTCCCCACTGGGAGTATGCGCTGCGCGTGTCGAAGTTGGTGGCGGCGCCGACCGCGATCGATTCCGTCAGGTTGGCCGGATAAGCGATCACCCCATCCTGGAGAGGATTTCCCTGGTTGCTGTAGGTGCCACACGCCGGCAGGAATGGCCCATAGGTGGTCGTACCATCGAAAACCGTGATGTCGATGAAGTCGTAACACTGGTTCGTTATCGGCCCCTCGCCACCGAAGTTCGTCGTTTCGCTCGACGGCCAAACTCTGTAGACGAGATCGCCGTCGGTGGTTAGGGTCTTTGTGACAGAAACGCTGGAGATCTCGTTATCAACAATCGTTCCGGCCCTGATAGAGCAGTGCCCACCCCGCGATGAACTCGCCCGTGTTCCGTCGTCGACGGCCACCCAATCGGCATCTCCCGACGACGTCCAGCCCGCGGGAAGGGCGGTGCACGTCTCGAAATCCTCTCTTGTGCCATCCGGGAAGATCATATCGTCCAGCCAGGCAGTGTCGAAGCCGGTACCCACGGATACATCCTTGTGGTAGGTCCAGGTAAACGTCCAGGTCCCGGCGGTGAAACCCGTCAGAGTGAAACCCTGGTATCCGCTCGCCGAGTTGGCGGTCGAGACCAGCGTCGGCGAACCGAGACCGCCGCGGCCGTTCGCCACTGCTCCCTGGATGGCGGTGGTGATTTCGGTCGAAGGCGATCCTCCTCCCCAGCTGTTGTTGAGTACATCGGCGAGTTCCCCCGCATAGACGATGGCGTTTCCAAAAGCGGCGTTGTCGGCGGCGCTGGTGGCGTTGAAAACGCGGACCGGCAGGATTTTGCAGTTCTGGCAGGCGCCGCTCACACCGACCGCGTTGTTGCCCATGGCCGCCGCGACGCCCGAAACCGCGGTACCGTGGCTGCCCGGTCCGGTGAGATCCGGGTTGGCGTCGTTGTCGTTGTAGAAGAAATCCCAGCCGTTGACGTCGTCGATATAGCCGTTGGCGTCGTCATCGACACCGTTCGAAGGAATCTCCCCAGGATTGGTGAAGATCGACAGATCGGGATGCGTCGTCTGCGCGCCGTCGTCGATGACCGCAACAACCACCGATGAATCTCCGGTCTCCAGATCCCACGCGCCCGGCAGGCGCGCGTCGGCGCCCGCCACGCCGCCTCCCTGGCCGGTGTTCTGGAGGTGCCATTGGTTGGGAAACAGCGGATCGTTGGGCGTGACGGCGCGGCGCCAGTCCTGGATGAAGTTGGGCTCCGCCCACTGAACCCACCAGTTGTCTTCTTGCAGCCGAGCCGCCGCCTCGAGTGGATCGCCCGACCTGGGATCGATGAGTTCGACGAGATAGTGATGAGATTGCGCTTGCGGGCGCACGAATCGAAGTTCTGGAGGTAACAGCTCCTCGATCGAGTTCTCATCAACCGTCGGAACCACGCCCACGATCACCCGCGGGGTCAGCCACAACAGTGTTCCCGTCTCCGAATTTCGATACGCGGGGTAGGCCCATTCCACCGATTCATCGTTGACCAGCGTTTCGATGACCAGCCGCTGCCGCTCAATTCTCTGAGTATTCTGGATTTCCTTGGCCGCCTCATCCTGGGTGGCCCGTGGTTGAGTCACGATTCCGGACTGGAGTCGAGCAGAAAACTTCGGAGGCGCCTGGGGTTCGAGCCGAAGTCTCCACATGTTGGCGCCGAGCGGGGATGCCTGCACCTCGACACTGACAGCGTCAATCTGAACTGTAGTCCGATTGAACAACTCCTCGCCGGCGGGTTTTCCGACACTGAGCTCGTCGGCGACGACTGCGATTTCGATCCGCTGGTTTCCGTAGTAGTAGAAGGCGCCAGAGTGTTCCCGCTCCGCGGCGCCCGAGATTGCGCCCGAAACCAAAACGGTTACTGTAACAAGTGTCCTGATCTTGAACATCATCACTCCTCTTGCCGCCGATTGGCGATGTGAGCTGTCGGGATTTCCGCGGTACCTACGGTTTCTCTCTCGCCCACCGCCCACCCGAGATCCGCGCCTTTCGAGTTGTGAGTTGGCATCCCCTGGATCATAGCAGGAAGGCAGTCCGCCGCGCACCCCCTTTTTTTTTGAGAACGGAGGGAAGGGCCTTCATGCGAGGGATTGCCATTCCTATTATCATGTGGTCAATTGAGAAATACCTGATGCCCGAAATTTGGTGTTGAAACACGACGACTCGAGCACTAGATTGACAGGTAGAACAGACGAAGAAGACGAACGAGACGGTTGGATGTGGATTCATTGTGCGTCCCGGTTTCTGGTTGTGGTTTTCTCGGACTTTTTTCTCAAGAAGGGGCGCAGACCACGATCACCAGGAACACCGCGGTTCCTCACAGTAACGGTCTACGGATTCAATTGTGTCCCTGGCATAGATTTTGCCGAAACTCATGGCTGCTCGCGCTGATCTTCCGCAAGAAATCTGAACGGCTCGTAGGGTTTGCCCGAAAGGATGTCGGCTATCCGTTCGGCGGCCTTGCCGTCGCCATACGGGTTGGCGCCGGAGACCATCGAGTGGTAGGCCGACTCATCGGTGAGGAGCCTGGTAGTCTCGGCGACGATCGCGGTACGATCCGTACCGACCAGGCGCGCAACCCCTGCTTCCACGCCTTCCGGCCGCTCGGTGGTGCGGCGAAGCACGAGGACCGGTTTGCCGAAGGTGGGCGCCTCCTCCTGGATGCCGCCACTGTCGGTGAGGATTAGCCGCGCGCTGCGAATGCGCCGAACCATCTCCAGGTAGTCAAACGGCTCGTGCAGCTCCAGGTTCCGGTGTCCCTTCAAGACCTCGTCGGCTGCCTGCCGAACGTTTGGGTTGCGGTGCACCGGGTAGACCCAGCGAAAGCCGGGGAAACGCTCCGCCAGCTCGCGGATGGCGTGGAAGATCTCACGGATCGGTTCGCCAAAGCTCTCCCTGCGGTGCACGGTGATCAGAATCTCGCCCTCCGCTTTCCGGTCGGGCTCGAGGCCGGCCACCTGTAGCAGAGCGTCGATTCCCGTGTTCCCCGTGATGTGTATCCGTTCCGTTGAAGCGTCCTCGGACCGCAGGGCGTACGCGGAGGCCGAGGTGGGCGAGAACAGCGCGTCCGCAAAGACGTCGATTATCCGGCGGTTGGCCTCCTCCGGGAAGGGGTGCTGGAGATCGCCGGTGCGCAGCCCCGCTTCGACGTGGCCGACCCGGATGCCGCGGTGAAAAGCCGCGATGGCGACCGCCATCGCGGTAGTGGTGTCGCCCTGAACGAGCACCCAGTCGGGTGCGACATCGGCGAGCACCTCGTCCACCCCACCGAAGCAGCGTGAGATGAGGCCGTTGAGGGTCTGGTCCGGACGCATGAGGTCGAGGTCGATGTCCGCCTTGAGTCCGAAGACCTGGTGGACCTGGTCCAGCATCTGGCGGTGCTGGGCAGTGGCGCACACCGTCACCTCGAAGATCTCCGGTCGTGCCCTCAGGGCTCGTATGACCGGCGCCATCTTGATGGCCTCAGGCCGCGTGCCGTAAGCGACCAGAATCTTCATCAAAGCAGAAACCTCCATCCAAGAACCAGACCCGCGATCCTAACCCGCGTCCCCCACCGATTGTCAACTCGGAGGGGCGGATCAAAAGGAGAATCCGTAACTCCTCGCCGTAACCCTTCCTGCGGGGGGTGGGGGTGAAGGTGACGCAGCCCGGTTTCATCGTCGGCACCGCCCTCGAGCCGCTGGCCGAGGGATCGGGGAAGATCCTGGTCTTTATCAACAGCACCTGGTACTCGCCGGCAGGAGTGGTGACTCGGGATGAAGGAGCGAGTTCTTCGAGGGGTGTCCAGGGCGAGAAGGGCGACGCTACTGCAGGTGGTACCACCGTGGTTGGCCAGGCCGGGGCACCGGTGGCGGTTGGCGCCGGCATTGACGTGCTTCGTACCATCGGCGAGAGCCTGGCAGGATTCCAGCCGGTCAACGGGCCGGTGGAGATGGGTGACGTACTGGTTGCCGACCGCACCTACGAGGGCTGGATGCGGCGCAGCGAGATGGGCGCCGACCCCGCGGTGGTGGCCATCGTGACCGGCACCGACGGCATGGTGCTCGGCGACAGCCTCGACCGGTTCGCCGAGCTGGACGAGCAGCTGTTCGCCGAGCTGGAGGCCGCCGCCCGAGCGTCTGCTGACGACGGGGCCCTTCAGCGATGGAGGCCCGGCTGCGGCAGCAGTTCGAAGAAACCTTCGCCCCGGTGGCCATGTCCCGCATCGTGCGCAGCAAGGTGGACGCCAGCTGTGCCGCCATCGGCGTCGGCGATCTGCTGAGCACCTCGCCCACACCGGGCCACGCCATGCTGGCCGAGGCGGCGACGCCCGGCACCATCCTTGGCAAGGCACTCGAGTCGATGGACATCGGAACCGGCACTATACGGGTGCTCGTGATGCCCCGGTGAGATGAGCAGGCTAAGCACCAACCGAAGCGTAGACTTTGTCATACCCGTTGACGATCGCTGCCCACGTTCGGTGAGCTGTCACCCATTCTCGACCGTGATCTGCGAGCCGGTAGCGATAATCGGGATCGTCCAGGAGTTGTTGACCGGCATGAGCGAGAGCCGTAGGATTTCCCGCGGGGTACACAAGACCGGTTTCCCCGTCAGTGACGATTTCGCGGAGGGCGGGAAGATCGGAAACGATCAGCGCTCGCCCGAGAGCCATGGCCTCGAGGGGTTTGAGCGGCGTCACCGTTCTCGTCACAGGCTCGTCGGGCCGTGAGATCACGAAGGCGTCGATCAGGGAGTAGAAACCGGCGATCTGCGCATGTTCTATCTCACCTGTAAATACCGTTCGGCCCTCGACGTTGAGATCTTCAGCGAGCTGCTTCAGCGGGGCGATATCGCCGCCGCCCACAACAAGAACGGAGATATCGCACCCCCTCCTGACCATCTGGGCGCCGGCGCGGACGAGCTCGGCGATGCCCTCCATACGGCGCACGCTTCCGATATAGCCCAAGACAAACGGTCGCAGGCGGGCACGGACCTCCGCGAGGCGCGGAGAGTCTTCTGGAGCCTTGTTCTTGGCTGCCGATGCGAAGCTCAGCACATCGCTGCCGACCGCGTTGGGAACCACGAATAGTTTTCTCTCGGGTATTCCCCTCGAAAGCATTTCCTGCTTCAGGGATTCGCAGATGCACACGACGGCGTCGGCTTCGCGCATCGCCCGGTCTTCCGCGGTGCGCCAGCTGCGGTATCGTCGATCACCGCGTCGGAAATCTCCGGACGAAACGGCACTCTCCTCCCAAAGGCCACGAACCTCATACACGACCGGCGCGCCGATTTTTCGGGCCGCTGCGATGGCGGGCAGGCCGACTCGGAATGGTGAGTGGGCATGGACGAGTGCGGGTTTCTCAGCTCGTGCAATCGCTGTGAGCTTCCTTTTGAATCTCGCCATGAGAAGCGTGCTTTCGAGGTCTTGAAGCCGTTCCCTTGGGGCTTGGCGTGCGTCCCACAGGGCGCCGAGGACCGCCGATGAAACACCTGTTCGCCGTCGCGATTCGATCTTCGTACTGTGTGCGATGTTGCTGTTGTCGCGGGTGCCGCCGTGGTCAGTGACATCCGTGTGGTCCGCCCGGCGTTCTATTCGGCGCCCGGTAGCGGCGGCGGCTCGCCCGAGTCCATGAAGTCCCGCAGCCAGCGCATCAGAGGGTCGACCGAGACCCTCGCTATTCGTGGGATGCGGCACCCTCAGGTACTGGATGTTGTTGAGTTCGCAGTCCCGGATGGCGGCTGGGTTGTCTGGATAATACGGTGAAGTCACGACGAACGGCAGCCATTTCCCAGATGCAGCTTGGGCTTCGATCAAACCGCGACTCCGTACCGTGTATCCGTTGAGATACGGCCAGCTGATGCTCAGGGCGTGCAGAACACGTCGGGGATGCGACGAGGTATGCTCTGCGGTCATCGTTAGCGTCTCTTGCTGGGATTGTGGCTGATGAGAGCGATCATGCGAAATCCTGGCGGCAGACCCTATTCTTTCGCATCTGTGGCGTTCACCTTCGCGAGATACGAATCCACTGTCGAGGTGACGTCGCCCTGCTGCCGAACGCGACCTCGCACAATCCATACGGCTCGGTCACACAGCTCTTTAATGGTCCCCACAGAGTGCGACACCAGCACGACGGTCCGATCGGACTTGATCCGTTCCTTCATCGCCGCCTTGGACTTTTTCTGAAATGCTGCGTCCCCGACACCGAGCACCTCGTCGATCAACAGGATTTCCGGATCGACGTGGATGGCTGTCGAAAAACCAAGACGGGTTCGCATCCCGGAGGAGTAGCTTGCGATCGGTTCGTCGATAAACTCTTCGATCTCAGCAAACTCAATGATGCTCTCGATGCGGTCCCCGATTTCCTTGCGAGACAAACCCTGCAAGAGCCCGCTCAATCGGACGTTCTCCCTCCCCGAAAGATGAGGGATAAACCCCAGTTGGAGCGAAAGCAGTGACGTGCCCCGGCTCAGGTTTCGGTAATCACCCCGATCCGGGGCGATGATTCCGGCCAGCAGGCGGAGGAGCGTGCTTTTCCCCGCTCCGTTTCGACCGATGATTCCGACCGTTTCACCAGCAAAAACCTGCATCGAGATATCTTGGAGTGCCCAGAAGGGTGTTCTTCGGCTCGGGAAAACCGACCGACCTCGGGGGTAGGCGACTCCGACACTCGTCAGCTCCATCACCAGACGTCCTGCAGTGTTCATCCCAACTACCTCAGTTTTGGGTACACGACATCGAGGCGTCGGGTCACAGCGAAACCGAGCATCCCGATCAAGAAGGAAAAGGAAATGATGACTCCAAGGGTCGTGAAACTTGGCATCGAGCCGTTGAGAAGCACCTCGCGGTACATCCGGATCAAGACGGCCATCGGGTTGAGCAGCATGAGATTCTGAAGCTTCTCCGGGAAGAGCGAGATGTCATAGAAGATCCCGGACAGGAAAAACATCATCTGAAGTCCATTCTGCAGCACCATTCGAATATCGGGGACGACCGGCACGATCGAGGCAGCAAGGATCGTGCAACCGGCCACGAGCAGAAACTGTGCCAATACCACCGGGAGGAGCGCGAGGTGGGTAATTCCGATGGGGAAACCGAAAAGTGGCAGCGCGATGATCAGAACAAGCAGTACGATGAGGAATTTCACCGTGTCGGTGAGCACAGCAACGATCGGGAAAATTACTTTTGGCAGGTACACCTGTTGCATCAAACCCCGCTCACCGAGGATCGAGTTTGCTCCGTGCATGATGGATGTATGAAACCACCGCCAGCAGAGTATGCCGATGAAAAGAAAGCCGAGGAAGTTTTCGGAGCGAGATTTGATCACGACGGTGAAAACGAGGTAGTAGACGAACATGGTCACAATCGGATCGACAAACCACCACATGAAACCAACGTAGGTTCGTTCAGATTCAGCTCGCAATTCGGCATAGACTTTGTAGGCGACGAGTGAGCGATACCGGTCGAACGCCTCGAGGAGTTTTTTCATGACAGAAATCATAAACGGCAACCCAGGTGGAACGCGACGTTGTCTACTCGCCGGGCCCAACTGTGGGCGATCGCGATATTGCGGAGCATCTCCCGGTCGACCCTGCGATCCAAATTGTTTTTGAGGATTTCGATACCGTCGCTCGGTTTGCCATAGGTGAAAACGGCGCCCGGTATCTCCCGAACG
>Ga0316194_10002223_pt1 | contig 13517 bp, 11 predicted proteins | sample CroRivsedime1_MG_FD_204936 | JGI IMG/M metagenome (GOLD analysis project Ga0316194, IMG submission 204936) | Coastal sediment microbial communities from Maine, United States - Cross River sediment 1 | ecosystem: Environmental > Aquatic > Marine > Coastal > Sediment | place: USA: Maine...
TCGCTTTCGTCAGCCTCGGCGACCAGGTAACGCCCGCTGCCGAGCCGGGCATTGCTGTCCGTGCTGGCCAGCCTGCCACCGATGACGAACGTCGGGTCCAGTCCGCCCTCGGCAAGTACGCTCGCGACCAGGCTGGTGGTCGTGGTCTTGCCGTGCGTCCCGGCCACGGCGATGCCGCTCCGGAAGCGCATCAGTTCGGCCAGCATCTCGGCGCGCTGGACCACCGGCCTGCGCAATTCGTGGGCGCGTTCGATCTCGACGTTGTCGCTGCTGACCGCGCTCGAGACCACGACGACGCTGGCGTCGTCCACGAGACCGGCATCGTGACCGATGTGTATCTCGGCACCGAGACGAGCAAGACGCCTGGTCGCGGCACTCTCCCGCAGGTCGGAGCCCTGCACCTCGTAGCCGAGATTGATCAGCACCTCGGCGATGCCGGCCATGCCGACGCCGCCGATGCCGACGAAGTGAATCCGGTGGATGCGGCGCATGCGATCGCTCACTGGCGCATCCTCCCCGCCTTGCCGAGGCACGCCTGAACGATGTCATCGAGTGCCTCGGGATGCGCCACCGAGCGGGCGGCGATCGCCATGGTCCGGCGTGTCTCCGCATCCGCCAGCAAAGGCTCAAGGATGGCCGCGAGTGATTCCGGCGTGAGATCCCGCTCCTGTATGAGACGGGCTGCTCCCGCCAGCTCCAGGTGCGCCGCGTTACGGGTCTGGTGGTCGTCCACCGCTGCCGGGAAGGGGATCAGGACGGAACCGAGTCCCGCTTCTGCCAGTTCTGCAACAGTGAGCGCGCCGGCACGGCATACCGCGAGGTCGGCCCAGGCATAGGCGCCCGCCATGTCGTCGATGAAAGTCCTGACATCGGCATGGACGCCGGCGGATTCGTAGGCCTGTTCAGCGACTTCGCGGGTCCTTTCCCCGGTCTGGTGCAGGACCTCCGGGCGGATCTGATCCGGTAACCTGGCGAGTGCCGCCGGCAGGACTTCGTTGATCTTCAGCGCGCCCTGGCTGCCGCCGAAGACCAGCAACCTGGCCCTGTCCCGCGGAATCGCCAGCCGCGTCGCCGGCGGCTCGATGGCCGAGATTTCAGGACGCACCGGGTTGCCGACCGTGACAGCCTCGACCTCCTCGGGGAAGGTGGACGGGAATGCCTGCAACACCTGCCCGGCCAGGCGCGACAGCAAGCGGTTGGTCAAGCCGGCGATAGCGTTCTGCTCATGGATGACAAGCCGTCTCCGGGTGATCCAGGCCGCGATGCCACCCGGGCCACTTACGAAGCCCCCCATGCCCAGCACGGTCCGCGGTCGCAGCCGAGCCATGACGACCAATGACTGGATCACTGCCCAGACGATCCTCACCGGGCCGAGCAGACGGGTCATCAGACTCTTGCCCCGCAGGCCGCCGACGGACACGAAATTGACAGGTATGCCGGTGGGAGGAACCAGTTTTGCCTCCAGCCCGCGGTGAGTGCCAAGCCACTCGACGGGCACCCCGGCGTCCGTCAGTGCCCGGGCCACGGCCAGACCGGGGAAGACGTGCCCCCCTGTTCCACCTGCCATGACAAGGACGGGCCGGTCGCTCATGAGCGCGCCCCTCCACGTCGAGAGGCGGGTCGATTGGTGGCTCGCCGGCACTCCAGGTCCGCGCGCAGGATGAGACCTATCGCCGCACAGCAGATGATCAGCGAACTGCCGCCGAAACTCATCAGAGGCAGCGTCAGTCCCTTGGTCGGCAGGAGCCCCATGTTGACCCCGATGTTGACCAGTGCCTGTGCACCCAGCCAGGCGCCGAGGCCGAATGTCAGGCAGGCGGCGAAAAGCTGCCCGGCCCGCGCGCAGCGGACCGCCACCCCGAGTGTCCGCACGAGCAGTAGCCCATAGAGGCTGACCAGGAGGATCACACCCAGCAGGCCGAACTCTTCGGCGAAGACAGCGAATACGAAATCGGTGTGGGCTTCCGGAAGATAGAAGAGTTTCTGGACGCTGCCGCCCAGCCCCACCCCGGTCCACTCACCGCGGCCGATGGCAATCAGTGACTGGGTGAGCTGAAAGCCGGAGTTGTACGGGTCGGCCCATGGGTCGAGGAACCCGGTAAGGCGGCGAAGCCGGTATGGCGAGGTGATCGCCAATACCGCGAATGCTGCGATGATCGGCGCCAGGACCGCGAAGAAGTAACGCAGCCGCACGCCGCCGGCGAACAGGACGGCCATCGCCGTTGCCATGAGGACCGTGGCGGCCCCGAAGTCGGGCTCCAGAAGCAACAACGCGCAGGCTGCCAGGACGAGACCCATCGGCTTGAAGAACCCTGCGGCGGAGGACGACAGCTCATCCGCGCGCCGCGACACGTAGCTGGCGACAAACATAAGGATCAGCAGCCTCGCGGGCTCGGAGACCTGCAGGTTTATCGGCCCGATGGGTAGCCAGCGAGTACTGCCGTTGACCTCTCTCCCGACTCCCGGGATCAACACGGAGATCAGCAGGAGGTAGGCAAAGATCAGCAGAAGGAAGCTCGACCGCTCCCAGACGTCCAGCGGGATCGACAGGCAGATCAGACCGGCCGTCACACCCATGCCGAGATAGAGTGACTGCCGTAGCAGATAGTAAAACGGCTCGCCCATGTCACGGTCCGCCGACGTCATGGATGCAGACGCAACCATGACCAGGCCGAGCGCCACCAGGCTTACGACGCACAACAATAACAAACGGTCCAGATCCTGCAGGGGACCCGCCACCGGCCAGCGTTGCGCGCGGACGCCGCTCATGCGTCGAACTCCTGAACTGCCCGCCGGAACGCGTCGCCCCGGGCGGCGAAGCTGTCGTACATGTCCAGGCTCGAGCAGGCTGGCGACAACAGCACCGTGTCCCCCGGCTTGGCGATCTCGCCGGCTGCCTCGACGGCATCCGCCATCGAAGCCACCATCCGCACCGGAGCGACGCCTTCAAAGGCGGCGGCCAGCTTCGGAGCATCCTGACCGAGCAGCACCACGCCCCGGACCCGACCGCGGAGCGCCGTCGCCAGTGGCGTGAAATCGGCGCCCTTGCCGTCTCCCCCGGCGATAAGGACGAGACGATCGCCGAGACCCCGGGCGGCCGCTATCGCCGCGCCGACGTTGGTGGCTTTCGAGTCGTTGATCCAGCTCACGCCGCTCGCCTTGGAGATCAACTGAGTGCGATGGGGCAAGCCGCGATAGGCCCGCAATGCGGCCCGCATCTGATCCTTTGCTAGCCCGAGGCCATCACCGATGGCCAGGGCGGCAAGCGCATTGAGCACGTTATGGGCGCCGGGCACACCGAGTTCGCCGACCGGCATGAACAGATCATCTCCCCTTGCCAGCCAGTCGCAGCCGTCATGCTCGACGACGCCGTAGTCGTTCCCGGTACCCGGGTCCAGACCGAAAGTCACCACGTTGTCGCAACCGGCCACCATGTCGATCACCTGCGGATCTTCGCGGTTGGCGACACGCAGCCCGGCGTTATTGAATACCTTGGCCTTGGCCGCCGCATAATCAGCCAGGGTTCCGTGGCGGTCGATATGGTCGACGGATAGGTTGAGTACCGTGGCCACCGCGGGAGCCAGGCTGTCGGTCAGCTCCAGCTGGAAACTGGATAATTCGAGCAGATAGGCCTCCGCCGGCATCTGCAACAGATCGAGCGCCGGGGTGCCGAGATTGCCACCGGCAGGCATCTGACGCCCCGCCCGCCTGGCCATGTCTGCCACCATCGTCGTCACGGTGCTCTTGCCGTTCGATCCGGTGATTGCCGCGACGGGACGGTCCGCCACGCGAGCGAACAATTCGATGTCGCCGATCACGTCAATGCCCTGGCGGCGCGCCTCGGCGATGACCGGAATATCGGTCGGCAATCCAGGTGAAACCACCAGCTGAACGGTCGCCGGCGGGAGCTGGACGTCCAGCGTTCCGGACCACACCTCCACACCGGGGCACCCCAGCCGCAACGCGTCGAGCCCGGGCGGTCGCTCACGACTATCCACGATCAGTACTTTGTGGCCCCGCGCTGTCAGATAGCGGGCGCATGACAGGCCGGTCACGCCCAAGCCAAGCACCACGGACAGACCGACCGCATCGAATCGATCGGTGTTTTCGCTTGTGCTTGGCGAATTCTTCACTGTCGGCTCTGCGATCATCGAATCTTCAAAGTGGCAAGGCCGAACAGGACAAGGATCACGGTGATGATCCAAAAGCGCACGATGACTTTCGGCTCTGCCCATCCTTTCAGCTCGAAGTGGTGATGCAGCGGCGCCATTCTGAAGATCCTTTTTCCGGTCAATCGGAATGAAGCCACCTGGAGAATCACCGAGACGGTCTCGATGACGAAGACGCCAGCCATCATGAAAAACACGATCTCCTGGCGGACGATGACGGCGACAGTCCCCAGGGCTGCGCCAAGAGCCAGCGCGCCGACGTCACCCATGAATACCTGGGCCGGATAAGTGTTGAACCAGAGGAATCCCAGGCCGGCGCCGACCATGGCAGCGCAGAACACGAGGATCTCCCCGGTACCGGCGATATAGGGGATGCTCAGGTAGTCCGCGAAATTCACGTTGCCGGTGGCGTAGGCGAAGATCCCGAGCGCGCCGCCCACCAGCACAGTTGGCATGATGGCCAGACCGTCGAGGCCGTCCGTCAGATTGACGGCGTTACTGGATCCGACGATCACGAAGTAGGCCAGGACGACATAGAAACCGCCCAGAGGGATCATGACGTCTTTGAAGAACGGCACCAGCAGGGAGGTCTCGACAGGATGATCCCCGGCGCCTGAATACAGGATGACGGCGGCAACCAGACCGACCGCCGACTGCCAGAAATACTTCCATCGGGCCGGGAGCCCACGGCTGTCCTGAAGGACCAGCTTGCGGTAATCGTCAACGAATCCGATCAGACCGAACGCCAGCGTCACCAGCATCACGATCCACACGAATCGATTTCCCGGCTGAGCCCACAGCAACGTACTGATCAGGATGGCGACAAGGATCAGGGTGCCGCCCATGGTCGGCGTCCCCGCCTTGGGCAGGTGGGACTCCGGGCCGAAGTCACGGACCGTCTGGCCGATCTGGTGGAAGCTCAGACGCCGGATCATCCACGGCCCGACCAGCAGAGAGATCAGCAGCGCCGTCAGCGCCCCGAGGATGGCGCGCATCGTCAGGTAGCTGAAGACATTGAATCCGGACTCGAAGCGCGTCAGGAACTCGGTCAGGTAGAGCAACATCGCCTATCGCCCCCCTTCCGCTGTCCTGGGGTCCTCGGCGGGCGTCGTCAGACCTGCCACGATCCGCTCCATGCCCATGGAGCGGGAACCCTTGACCAGCACGTTCACGTCGTCGGAAAGCCGGGGCTTTACAGCATCAATCAGGCTGGTGATGTCGCTGAAACTCTCCGCGCCCGTACCAAAGCGGTCAGCCAGCACCCGACCGAGACGCCCGACCACGAAGAGCTTTTCCACACCGACGGAACGGGCATAGTCGCCGACCTCCGCGTGCAGGTCCTGGGACTGATCGCCGAGCTCGCCCATGTCGCCGAGAATCGCCCATGGCAAGCCCTCGAGACCGGTGAGGAAATCCAGTGCGGCGCGCATCGATCCCGGGTTGGCATTGTAGGTGTCATCGATCACCCTGCAGTTGCCGGCGCCACGCAGCAGGGTCATGCGACCGTCCACCGCGGACATGCGCCGCAGGCCCTTGTGGACGTCATCCAGCGATGCACCGGCCGCGATCGCGGCGGCTGCCGCCGCCAGAGCATTGTTGACGTTGTGTCGCCCCGCCAGCCTGAGATTGATCGGTGCTTCACCGTGAGGGCTAACCAGCGTGAAGCGAATTTGCGGGTCATTGTCTACCCGCTCAGTGATGTTCCTGGCGGTGAAGTCTGCGCCGGGACCGAGACCGAAGGTCAGTACCTTGCGTCCACCCGCGAGGCGTCGCCACAACCCGGCGTAACAGTCGTCGACGTTGATGACGGCGACACCGTCCTCCGGCAGAGACTCGAAGAGTTCGCCCTTGGCGTGCGCCACGCCCTCGATCGATCCGAATCCCTCGAGGTGAGCGGCGCCGGCCAGGGTCACAACACCTACGGTTGGCTGGGCGATAGTCGCCAGACGACGGATCTCGTCGGCGTGGTTGGCCCCCATCTCGATAACTGCTGCACGATAGCGGCCGGAAAGACCGAAGATCGTCAGCGGGACGCCAATCTCGTTGTTAAGGTTTCCGCGCGTCACGAGCGCCGGACCGCGCGTGCCCAGGATCGCGGCGATCATCTCCTTCACGGTCGTCTTGCCCGCGCTTCCGGTTACTCCGACGACGTCCAGTTCGAAACGACTGCGCCAGTCCCTGGCAAGCTCCCCGAGGGCCCGCAAGGTGTCCGGCACGCGGATACAGGGCAGTCCATCGAACTCCTGCGCTGACACGACCGCCCCTGCCGCTCCCTGCTCGGCGGCGACCGAGACATACTCGTGGCCGTCGAATCTGGGCCCCTTGAGGGCGACGAACAGCTGACCCGCCTCGATCTGGCGTGTATCGGTGCTGACACCGAGATAGGGCCGGTCCTCGCCGGTCAGTTCGCCGCGCAGAATGACGCCGGCTTCCCGTAGTGAGCCGCTGATCATGGCTGCGCTCCGACGAGTTGCGTAGCGACCTCGCGGTCGCTGAACGGGCGGCGTTGCTGGCCCACGATCTGGTAGTCCTCGTGCCCCTTGCCGGCGATGAGCACGACGTCCCGGGGGCGGGCCTGCTGGTAGGCGGCGACGATGGCGGAGCGCCGGTCTCGCAGCACCTGCGGGCGTCGGGCCATGCCCGAGACGATGTCCCGGATAATCCGGTCGCCGTCTTCGGTCCGCGGATTGTCGTCGGTAAGAAAGACAAGATCAGAAGCCTGTTCGGCGATAGCTCCCATCTCCGGCCGCTTGCCCCGGTCGCGGTCACCGCCGCAACCGAACACGGTGATGACGCGGCCGTTGCGGTGGGAACGGAGCGCGGCGATCGCCTTGGCAAGCGCATCCGGAGTGTGAGCGAAATCGACTACGATCGTCGGTGACTGGTCTGAGCTGCGGAACATCTCCATCCGTCCAGGAGGCGCGTGTGCGGCAGACAGGGCGGTGCGTGCTTGATCCGGCTCGGCTGCCAGGGTGAGCAGCATCGCCAGCGTCAGGCCCAGATTTTCGGCGTTGAACTCACCCAGCAGCGGCGACGTCAGGGTCAACGGGCCCCAATCTCCGTCGACATGGAGAAGGATGCCCTGCGGCGTGAATTCGACATCGTCGATGACGAGACGACGATCGGCAGAGGGCGCGGCTGCCGCGCCTACCGCTACGGTCTTGGTGTCGCGATCGGCGGCCCGCAGCATCTCGACGCCGAACGGATCGTCGGTGTTGGCGATCGCCCACTCCAGGCCGGGGACCTCAAACAGGGAGCGCTTGGCATTGCCGTAGGCTTCCATACTGGGGTGGTAGTCGAGGTGTTCGCGGCTCAGGTTGGTGAATGCGGCGATCCGAAATCGCACCCCGTCTGTCCGGTGCTGGACGAGCGCGTGAGACGAGATCTCGACAGCGGCGGCAGTGGCGCCGCTGTCGGCCAGCATCGCCAGGCGGCGGTGAGTCTCGATCGCATCAGCCGTCGTCAGTCGGGCGGGTGTCAGCGACTCCGGAAACCCGCTGCCCAGCGTGCCCAGGTAACCGGCTGGACGACCGATGCGACCGAGCGAAGACGACAGCAGATACGCGCAGGTCGTCTTGCCGTTGGTGCCGGTGATGCCGACGACGTCCAGCTGCCGTGACGGCTGACCAAAGAATCGGTCAGCGATGTCTCCCAATCTCCGACCCAGGCCCGGGACGGGGAAGCAGACGGCGGGTGGCGCAATCAATGGTGCGGTAAACCCGTCCGCCGGCTCCCACGCGACCGCCACGGCTCCCGCTGCCACCGCCTCTTGCAGGAATTCGAGGCCGTGACGCTCAGCGCCTGCGACAGCCAGGAAAAGCGAGCCGCTGCTGACCTCACGGCTGTCGATAGTGATGTCTGCGATCTCCATGTGGCGGGCGCGCTCGGGCGCGTCGTGCCCGAACAGATCGCCGATGGTGGATCTCTGAGACTGGGTGGTCGCGGCCATCATGGCTGTCTCATCGCCTGGATCGCAGGGCGCTCCGGGCCGGGTCCGTCCGTCTGATCCGGAGGAATGCCGAGAACGCGCAGCGCTCCGGAGACGATCTCGGAGAAGACAGGAGCCGCAACCTCGCCGCCATAGTAGTGTCCGGCCGAAGGCTCATGCACCACGACAACGACCGCGAGCCTTGGACGGGAGGCGGGCGCCAGCCCGCCGAAAACAGACGTGTAAAGGGACTCGGAATAGCCGCCGGCCGTCGCTTTCCGGGCGGTACCGGTCTTGCCGGCAATGCGGTACCCGGGCACCGCCGCCTTCCTCGCGGTGCCCTGTGGCGAAACCACCGTCTCCATCATTTCGACGACGGCCCTGGCCGTGTCGGGGCTGATGACACGCTCGCTTTCTTCTGCGCCTTCCTCGACCGCGACAAGGGAGACCGGGCGGGCGACGCCATCGGCGCCCAGCACAGCGAACGCCTGAGCGAGCTGCAGTGTCGTTACGGACAAGCCGTATCCGTACGCGAGTGTCGCCTGGCCGATCTCGCGCCAGTGATCCGCGTGGGTCAGGAGTCCTGCCGACTCTCCGGGGAAGCCGCTGGAAGTCAGCTGACCGATGCCGAATCGATCCAGCACCGACCAGAGCTGCTCCGGTTCCAGCGACAGGGCGATCCGGGAGGCGCCCACGTTACTCGACTTGGTGAGTACCGTGGTGATCGGGATGCGGCCCAGGTTGTGCTTGTCCTCGATGGTTTTGGCACCGACGATCAGGTAGCCGGGCGATGTATCCAGGACACTGTCCGGCCGGTAGCGTCCGCTCTCCAGAGCCGCAGCGACAATGAATGGTTTGAATATCGAACCCGGCTCGAAGATGTCAGTAGCTGCCTGATTACGGAACTGCGAGACTTCGAAACGCCGCCGGTCATTGGGGTTGAATCCGGGCTGGTTGGCCATGGCCAGGACCTCACCGGAATCCACATCGATGATGACGACCGAACCGGCGCGGGCGCGGTGCTGACCGACGCCCCGCTTCAGGGCCCGGTAGGCAAGGTACTGGAGACGAAGATCGAGGCTGGTACGCAGATCCCGTCCCGGCCGCGGGGCGCTGATGTTCTCGACGTCTGCGATCGTCTGCCCAAGCCGATCTCGCATGACCCGTTTGGCGCCGGATTTGCCTGTCAGCCAGGGGTCAAAGGCGAGTTCCAGGCCCTCCAGCCCGCGGTCGTCCAGATCGGTGAAGCCAACGACATGACCTGCGACTTCACCGACCGGATAGTAGCGCCGGTATTCCCGGCGCGAGTAGACGCCCGGGACGTCCAGGGACAGAATCTCAGCGGCCTTGTGTGGCGGCATGTGGCGGATCAGATAGACGAACTCACGCCCGGAGTTGCGCGTCACCAGCTGCACCAGCCGGTCCCGGGTCCAGCCGAGTGCGTCTGCCAGCTCGGGCAACCGATCCGTTGCGGCAACCAGCTCCGCCGGGTTGGCCCACAGGCTGTCGACCGGGGTGCTGACGGCGAGAGGCTCGCCATGGCGGTCCGTGATCATCCCGCGGTGTGCGGCAATGCTCGCCACCCGAAGATGTCGCGCATCGCCCTGGCGCGCAAGAAACTCCTGATCCAGCAACTGCAGCTGAACCGCGCGAGCCAGAACCGCCATGCCACCGAGACCGAACAGCACGGCGACGGTAAGCAGGCGCCTGACGAATCGCCGGTCGAATTCCTTGATGGCCCGTTTTCCGGTCATGGCTCGACGATGACCACCGCAGCAGGATCGGGCTCGCGCATCTTCAGGCGGTCACGAGCGAGCTGCTCGATCCGGCCTGGCGATGCCCATGTACTGTGTTCGATCTGCAATCTTCCCCAGTCGATGTTGAGCCCGTCGCGCTCAGCGGCCAGCCCCTGCAGCCCGATGAAAAGCTTGCGCGATTCATGCCTGGCGTAGACCACGCCGATGGCGGAACACACCGCTGCGAGCGCCAGCAAGCCGGTGGCCAGGGCCGTCAGTCGGGTACTCCCGGCCACCTAATGAATCCTCTCTGCGACCCGCAGCACTGCGCTGCGTGACCTGGGATTGAGGCGGATCTCTTCGGCCCCGGGCTTGATCGCCTTGCTTGCTATGGAGAGCGTGGGACGCGCATGCTCGGGCACGCTGTCGAGCGGCAGGCCCCTCCAGGCTTCGGCCTCCCGTGCCCGATCACGAATGAAGCGCTTGACGACGCGATCTTCGAGTGAGTGAAAACTGATGACGCACAGACGACCGCCGACTCGAAGCAACCCATGGGCGGCCTCCAGACCGTCCGCGAGGGACTGCAGCTCGTCGTTGATTCGGATCCGGATCGCCTGGAATACCCGTGTCGCCGGATGCTTGCCAGGCTCACGGCCGGGCACGGCAGCGGCGACGATCTCGGCGAGTTGACCGGTGGTCTCTATTGGGCACTCATTACGCGCCCGCACCAGGGCTGTCGCGATCCGGCGCGCGTACCGCTCTTCGCCGTAGCGACGGAACACATCCACCATCTCACGCTCGGCGGCGGCGTTCAGCCAGTCCTGCGCGGTCAATGCCTGGGACGTGTCCATACGCATGTCCAGCGGGCCGTCAGCCGAAAAGCTGAAGCCACGTGATGCCTGGTCGAGCTGTGGTGACGAGACACCCAGATCGAGCAGGATGCCGTCGAAACCTTCCGTGAAACCCGCTGCTGCGGAAATCGCCCCCATCTCTGCAAAGTTCCCCTGTTCTATGCAGACTCGCTGATCCGATTCCAGCCGCTCCCGAGCCACCGCCACTGCCTCGGGATCGCGATCGATCGCCAGCAACCTCCCCTGCGGCCCCAGGCGCTCGAGGATGGCATTCGTGTGCCCGCCCCGGCCGTAGGTGCCGTCGAGGTACGAACCGTCCTGACGGACGGTCAGCGCCTCCAGCGCCTCCTTCAGGAGCACCGGTGAGTGGTCACCCGACACCGACATCTCTAGAAGGAAAGTGATTCGAGTTCGTCCGGAAGACCGTCCGCCTCGGTGGCCTCCTCGGAGAGCCATTCGTCACGCCGCTCGTTCCAGCGGGTCTCATCCCAAAGCTCGAATCGGTTTCCCTGGCCGATCAGGATTGCCTGACGGGTCAGCCCGCCGAACTCCCTGAGCTCCTTCGGCAACAGAATCCGTCCGTGACCATCCAGCTCGACCTCGCTGGCGTATCCGATCATCAATCGCTGCAGGCGGCGGGCCTGGCGATTCAGCGTCGGAAGCCGTACGAGCTTGTGCTCGATGTCCTCCCATTCGGGCAGCGGATAGACCAGCAGGCAGTAGTCCCGATCGACCGTGACTACCAGCCGCCCATCGCACAGATCACCGATCCGCTCGCGATATCGCGTCGGTATGGCCATTCGGCCCTTCGCATCGAGGGTGACTTTGTTTGCGCCGCGGAACATGCCTGTGTCTCTGATTCGGTGGGAAACCCATCTTTTCCCACTTTTTCCCACTTCTCGACACTATAGGGAGTGAATTCGTGGCATGTCAACGCCTGAATACCAATTTTTTTATACCGCACAGGCACTTAGGCGCGCTTTCGCAGTTGACAGAGCGTGATCTTACACCACTTAAATCATGTGGTTAAGAGCGCTTTCTTCGAAAGCGCTTCAAGTAAAAAAATTATTTGAACCCGACACGACCGGGACCGGAGAGACGGAAGAGCGGGAGTCGGCCGATAAGCCGGGTTCTGTCGTGGACAGCCATTCATCTGGGATGTGCGTCGCCACACACCTCGAGCGACCTACCCGAGGACACGCGCGGGCCGCGCGCCGCCGTCCCTAAGGACGGCTTGCCCCCCTATTTGGTCTTGCTCCGAGTGGGGTTTACCGTGCCGCGAAGTGTTGCCACTCGCGCGGTGCGCTCTTACCGCACCTTTTCACCCTTGCCGGCGCCGCTGGCGCTTTGGCGGTATGTTTTCTGTGGCACTTTCCGTGGGCTCATGCCCCCCAGGCGTTACCTGGCACCCTGCCCTATGGAGCCCGGACTTTCCTCTGCGGCCAACAAGGGCCGCAGCGGCTGTCTGGCCGGCTCCCGCAGCGTCATTATAAGCCACGCTGCCGTCATCAGTCGCGCGACAGCTTCAGGGCCAGCGCGTAGGCGGCCCGCCGTTCGACGGGATACAGTCGCGCCACCGTACGCGCAGCCGCGCTGGCGGGCAGTTCGTCGAGCAGCACCCTGAGCGCTTTCTCGACCTGCGGTCCCGAGTCGACCTCACCGACGCCGCCCTCGACGATTACCACGCATTCCCCGCGAGTGGCGTCCGGATCGTCGCCGACGATCCTGGCAAGATCTGCAAGCGTGTCCCGATAGACCGTCTCGAACACTTTGGTCATCTCCCGCGCCACGGAGGCAGAGCGGCAGGCTCCCAGGACTGCGGCGCAGTCCAGCAGCATGCTCTCCAGTCGTCGGCCGGTTTCGTAGAAGACCAGCGTCCCGGTCTCGGTGGTCAGATCTTCAAGCCGTTTTCGGCGCGCGGCTTTCCTGGCAGGAAGGAACCCGAGGAAACAGAAACGATCGGTGGGCAGACCCGAGACCGACAGAGCGGCGACAGCGGCGCAGGCACCGGGGACCGGGCTGACCCGGAGACCGGCTGCGGCGGCCGAATTGACCAGACGATAACCGGGGTCATTGATGAGGGGCGTCCCGGCGTCCGAGATCAGCGCGTAGTCCCGACCGGCTCTGAGGCCGTCGATGACTTCTCCTGCACGAGCCTCCTCGTTGTGCTCATGCATGGACAGGGTGCGCGCACGGATACCCAGGGCCGTGAGAAGACGGCCGCTATGGCGCGTGTCTTCACAGAGTATGTAATCGACCTCGGCCAGCACCCTGACGGCACGCGCGCTGATGTCGTCGAGGTTGCCTATGGGCGTGGCAACTATGTAAAGAGTTCCACTGGTTTCTGGCACTATAGTCACCGTCGCCAAAGCGGCAGAATGTTCGATCAACTCATCGTGCAACGTAGACGACAGCATATGCAAACGCGCCTTATCAGGGCCACCACGGTTCTGGCAGCTGCTTTAACCGCAACTCTCCTCGTTGCCTGCGGACCGACGCGCCCGGCCGCGCCGGATGTGGCCGCGCAACGCGCACAGGCGGAGAGCCTGGAAAACTCGGGCGATTACCTGGCTGCCTCGGAAGAGTGGCGGTCGATCGCCTCCGTCACTACCGGCGCGGTCCGCGACCGTGCACGGCTCGCCGTGGCCCGAAATCTGCAGTCGGCCGGCCGGTTGAGCGAGGCGCGGCGTGAGCTGGAAGCCCTGGCCCCCCTTCCCACGGGCCACGAGGGCGTCGCTTACGCACTGCTCTATGCCGACCTGGCGACGGCGACCGGCAGTCCGGACAAGGCGGTCGAGGCCCTGGACCGCCTGCCTCCCGATGTGGACAACGC
>Ga0316194_10002225_pt1 | contig 13512 bp, 13 predicted proteins | sample CroRivsedime1_MG_FD_204936 | JGI IMG/M metagenome (GOLD analysis project Ga0316194, IMG submission 204936) | Coastal sediment microbial communities from Maine, United States - Cross River sediment 1 | ecosystem: Environmental > Aquatic > Marine > Coastal > Sediment | place: USA: Maine...
TGCTGCTGATCCGGGTCGTGCCGCGCACGATCTCCGTCAGTCGACTGCGATTGAGCTGGCCGCGGATAGCGGCCAGCGTCAGGGCTCCGGCAGCGCCCACGGCGGCCGCTTCGGTGGGTGTGGCAAAGCCTGTGATGATGGAGCCCAGCACGGCAACGATCAGCAACAGGGGGGGCAGCAGGGCCCGCAGTACCCGGCTGCCCAGATCAGCGGGGGGCGAGTCCTCCAGGCGACCTGGCGGCATGGATGCGGGGCGCAGCCACGCCAGTATCAGTAGCCAGCCGATATACAGGGCCACCAGCAGTAAGCCGGGAATCAGTGCGCCGATGAACAGATCGCCGACAGAGACCGTTTTTGGATTGAAAATACCTTGCCCGAGCTGGGCCTGCTGATAGGCCGAGCCCAGCACGTCGCCAAGCAATACCAGGATGATGGACGGTGGAATAATCTGCCCCAGGGTGCCGGACGCACTGATGATCCCGGTGGCAACGGCCGGGTCATAACCCCGTTTGAGCATGGTGGGCAGCGACAGCAAGCCCATGGTGACCACGGTAGCCCCGACGATGCCCGTGCTGGCTGCCAGCAGCATGCCCACCAGGGTGACCGCAATCGCCAGACCGCCGCGCTGTTTGCCGAACAACAGACTCAGGGTATCCAGCAGATCTTCCGCGATGCGGGCCCGCTCCAGGGTGATGCCCATGAACACGAACAGGGGCACCGCCACCAGGGTTTCGTTGCCCATGATGCCGAACAATCGGTTGGGCATGGTGCCCAGAAACGCCGGGTCGAAAACACCTGCTGCAGTCCCACCCAGGGCAAACAACAGAGCGGTGCCCGCCAGGGTAAAAGCCACGGGAAACCCGGCGAGCATGATCGCAATCACGGCCAGGAACATCACCAGGGCCATCATGAGCGCGTACGCATCAGCAGCATGACGTTGCGCAGAAACATCACGATGCCCTGTATTCCCAACAGCACAGCCGTCAGGGGAATCAGGCTTTTGACCAGGGGTACCGCCGGATAGGCCAGGCCACCAGCGTCACGAGAGCCTTCCCGGATCTCCCAGGCTGCCGACACATAGTCCAGACTCTGCCAGCAGAGAAAAGTCGTGACGGGCAGGATAAATAGCAGTGCGCCCATGGCGTCTATGAGGGCGCGGCGCCTGAGGCTGGCGCCGCGATAGAAAACATCCACGCGGACATGTTCTTCTTTGGCCAGGGTATAGGCGGCCCCCAGCATGAAAACGGCCGCATGCATGAAGGTCACGGATTCCTGCAGCCAGATCCATCCCAGGTCCAGGCGTCGTAGCACCACGATGGCGAAGGTCACCAGCACCATGAGCAGTGTCAGCCACGCCACACTTCGACCGATAAATAGATTGACGCGTTCGAGTTGCGTCAGCAGACGTTCCATAGATTCAGGGACGCCAGAAGGTTCGCGAGACCAGCACCAGGAGCGTAAAAATCTCCAGTCGACCCAGCAGCATAGCCAGGATACAAACCCATTTGGCGATGTCATTCACGCTACTGAAACCGCTGGCGACTTCCCCCAGACCCGGGCCCAGGTTATTCAGGCTGGCCGCAATGGCGGAGAAAGCCGTAACCTGATCCATGCCAGTGGCTAGCAGCACTGACATCATCAGTACAAAGAGCACCACGTACACGGCAAAGAATCCCCACACAGCGTCCACCACCCGTTGAGGTACCGCCATGCGCCCTAGTTTGACCGGCATCTCCGCGCTGGGATGAATCAGTCGCCGCACTTCGCGCACGCCCTGGCGATACAGCAGCAAGACACGAATGACTTTCATACCGCCGGCGGTGGAGCCGGCACAGCCCCCGACAAAACTGGAGAACAGCAGCAGCACCGGCAGGGCTCCGCCCCAGACGCTGAAGTCTGTCGTGGTGAAGCCGGTGGTGGTGGCGATGGATACGGCCTGAAAAATGCCGTTAATTAGCGTATCGCCCGTCCCGTCGAACTCGTTCTGGGCGAACAGGTTCAGCACCACGAACACGGACAGGCCCGCCAGCATGGTGGCATAGGCCCGGAACTCGGGCTCCTGCAGGTAGTGGCGCAGGGAAACCGAGCGCCAGGCCATGAAATGCAGAGAGAAATTGATGCCAGCCAGGAACATGAACAGGATGGCAACAGCGTCCACCATACCGCTGTCGAAGTAGCCGATACTGGCATCGTGGGTGGAAAAGCCACCGATGGCGACAGTACTAAAGCTGTGGCAGACAGCATCGAACAGGCTCATACCCGCGATCCAGTAGCCCAGGGCACAGAAGACCGTCAGCCCCAGGTAGATGTACCACAAGGCTTTCGCCGTCTCCGTGATGCGGGGTGTCAGCTTGGTGTCCTTGACCGGTCCCGGCGTTTCAGCCCGATAAAGCTGCATGCCGCCTACCCCCAGCATGGGCAGGATGGCGACGGCCAGAACAATAATGCCCATGCCGCCCAGCCACTGGAGCTGTTGCCGGTAATAAAGAATGGCCGGCGGCAGCTTATCCAGCCCGTCCAGGACCGTGGCTCCGGTGGTGGTCAGGCCTGACATCGCCTCAAAGACCGCATCGGTGAAACCCATGGAGGGTTCTTCGGCAAACAACAGGGGTGCAGCGCCAAAACTGCCCAGCCCCAGCCAGAAAGCTGCGACCACCAGGAAGCCGTCGCGCAGGCGCAGGTCGCGTTTATCCTTGCGCACCGGCAGCCAGATAAGCAGGCCGGCAGCGAAAGTGGCCGCAAAACCATAAATAAACGCCAGGGCTGAGCCATCGTTGAATGCAATGGATACGGCCACGGGTGGCAACATGGTGGTGCTGAAGAGCATCAGCAGCAGGCCAAGAATCCGCTGGGTTACGGATATGCGCATATTGCCTGGGTCCGGGTCAGTCGCCGCATTACTGGTGCCGTGGCGTCTAGAAGCTCACACCAACTTCAAACAGGCGCTCGACCTCCTCGGTTTGTCGCCGGTCCGTGATGAACAGGATGACATGATCGTTCTCCTGTACAACAGTGTCGTGATGGGCTTCAAGAATTTTCGCGTCCCGATAGATAGCGTTAATGATAGTGCCTGGTGGCAGCGGGATGTCCTCGACATTCTTGCCGACTACCCGTGAATTCTCGGCCGAGCCGTGAACGATAGCCTCAATGGCTTCAGCGCGACCCCGGCGCAGTGAATGGACCTTGACCACATCACCGCGTCGCACATGGGCCAGCAGCGCACCGATGGTGATTTGCTGGGGCGAGATGGCCACATCGATGGTGCCGGCCTCGACCAGTTCCGCATAGGCGGGCCGATTGATCAGGGCCATGACCTTTTTGCAGCCGATGCGTTTGGCCAGCATGGAGGACAGAATATTTGCCTCCTCGGCATTGGTCAGGGCCACAAAAATATCCGCGCCGTCGATATTTTCTTCCAGCAGCAGTTCTTCATCGGCCGCATCGCCATGCAGCACAATGGCCTTGCTCAGCTGTTCCGAAATGATACGGGCCCGGTCGCGGTCACGCTCGATCACCTTGACCTGGTTGGTTTGCTCAAGGGCTGCAGCCAGTCGAAAGCCAATGTTGCCGCCGCCGGCAATCACCACCCGGCGCACCGTGTCTTCGGGCCGGCGCATCTCGTTCATGACCAGGCGAGTGTCATCCCGCCCGGCAATGAAAAATACTTCGTCGTCTTCGCGAATCAGTGTATTGCCATCAGGGACGATGCTTTCACCCTGCCGGTAAATCGCCGCGATGCGCGTTTCCACGCCGGGAATATGTTCTTTCAGCGTCTTGATCTGTTGATCCACCAGCAAGCCGCCGCGCAGGGCCCGCGCCCCGACCATGCGCACCTCGCCCCCGGCGAAATCCAGGACCTGGAAAGCGCCCGGGAAATGAATTAGCTGCTCGACATGCTCCATGACAAGCTGTTCGGGGCTGATAGCCACGTCCACCGGCAGGGCCGTCTGTACAAACAGCTCTTCACCCTCGCGTCCCCGGTAGTTGATGTATTCCATGCCGCGAATGCGGGCAATCTTCGTGGGTGTGCGGAAAAAGGTGTAGGCAACCTGGCAGGCCACCATGTTGACCTCGTCGCTGTTGGTCAGGGCGATAACAATATCGGCATCTTTTGCGCCGGCCCGGGCCAGCACATCCGGGTAGGCGGCGTGGCCAACGACGGTACGGATATCCAGGCGGTCCTGCAGGTCGCGCAGCACGCTGGCATCAGCATCGACGATAGTGACTTCGTTGGCTTCCTCGCGGGCCAACTGATAAGCAGCTGTGGAGCCGACCTGGCCGGCGCCGAGGATCAGAATATTCATGAAAGAAGCGGTTTGGCTGCTCGCGCTGGGGACGCCATTATAAGAGTTCGAGACCTGCGTAGGACATTACCAGCCACTTGGTCCCGGCCCCTTCGAAATTCACCTGGACTCTGGCGTGGGCGCCACCGCCCTCACAGTTCAGCACCACACCTTCGCCGAACTTCGTATGCCGGACTCGCTGGCCCAGCTGCAGCCCGCCTGTATCCGCCCGGGGTTCTGCCCGGCCCAGGGGGGTCCGCCGGCGATAGAGGGGCTGGGATACCCGGATGGCGGGCCTGACCTCCTCCAGCAGTTCTTCAGGCAGCTCGCCGATAAAGCGCGAGGCCTGGGCAAAGCTATCCACCCCATGCAGCCGTCGTTGCTCGGCATAGCTGATATACAGGGTCTGCATGGCCCGGGTAATGCCGACGTAGCACAGGCGTCGTTCCTCCTCCAGGCCGCCGGCATCATTCAGGGAGCGCCGGTGCGGGAATAGCCCGTCTTCCATGCCCGCCAGGAATACCAGGGGAAACTCCAGCCCTTTGGCCGTATGCAGGGTCATGAGCTGCACGCAGTCGTCCCAGCTTTCACCTTCCGTCGCGCCGGACTCCAGCACGGCGTGGGACAGGAAGGCCTGCAGGGGTGTCATATCCTCGGCTTCTTCCTCGTCCACTTCAAAGCCCCGGGCGGCACTGACCAGTTCGTCAAGGTTCTCCAGACGGGCTTCGGCGCGTTCCCGGGATTCCTTTTTGTAATGACTGATGATGCCGCTGTGGCGGATCAGGTGATCTACCTGTTCATGCAAGGCCAGGCCATCCGTGTCGCCGGCAAGTTTTTCAATCAGCTCCAGGAAGGCCTTCAGGGCATTCGCAGCCCGGCCGCTTAATTGCCCGCCGGCCATGGAGCAGGCCGACTGCCACAGGGAAGTGCTGTAGGCGCGAGCGTAAGCGCGCACGATTTCCACGGTGCGCGCGCCGATGCCACGGGTGGGTAAATTGACGATACGCTCGAACGCCGGATCGTCATCCCGGTTGGACATGAGGCGCAGATAGGCCAGCGCATCCTTGATTTCCGCCCGTTCGAAGAAGCGCAGCCCGCCGTAGACGCGGTACGGAATGTTCTCGCGCAGCAGGGCCTCTTCAAATACCCGGGACTGGGCATTGGAGCGATACAGGATGGCTGACTCGGCCCGGGTATTGCCCTGGCTAACCCAGTCCTGGATGCGGGCTGTTACGAATTCAGCTTCATCACGCTCGTTATAAGCGTTGTACAACCGAATGGGTTCGCCCTCATCGCCTTCCGTCCACAGTTCTTTGCCCATCCGGCCACTGTTGTGGCTGATGATGGCATTGGCGGCTTTCAGAATAGTGCCGGTGGAGCGGTAGTTCTGTTCCAGTTTGATGGTGTGCACGCCGCTGAAGTCTTTCTGGAAGCGTTCCAGGTGCTCCATGCGTGCGCCGCGCCAGCGATAAATGGACTGATCATCATCGCCGACCGCAAAGGGCAGGCCCGTGTCACCGGCCAGCACTCTCAGCCAGGCGTACTGGATGGCATTGGTGTCCTGAAACTCGTCCACCAGCAGATGCCGGAAACGCCGGCGGTAGCGTTCCAGCAGCTCCGGGTTGTTCAGCCACAGCTCGTGGGCACGCAGCAGCAGTTCGGCAAAGTCCACCAGGCCGCGTTGATCGCAGGTTTCCTGGTACACCCGGTACAGGTGAATCAGCTGGCGACGGTTGGGCTCACCGTCATCGCTGATATGGTCCGGACGCTTACCCTCGTCCTTCTGACCATTGATGAAATACTGAACTTCACGTGGCACCCAGGTGCCTTCATCGAGTTCCAGATCACGAATGATCCGTTTCAGTATTCGTTGCTGGTCATCGGAATCAATGATCTGAAAACTCTGGGGCAGGCCGGCTTCCCGCCAGTGCCGCCGCAGCAAGCGGTGTGCCAGGCCGTGAAAGGTCCCGACCCAGAGGTTATCGGCGGGCATGTCCAGCAGGCTGCTGATACGCCCGCGCATCTCCGCGGCGGCTTTATTGGTGAAGGTGACAGCAAGAATCCCCAAGGGCGAGACGCGCTCAACCTGGATCAGCCAGGCGATCCGGTGCACCAGTACCCGGGTTTTGCCGCTGCCGGCCCCGGCGACTACAAGAACCGGTGCATGAGGTGCAGTGACTGCTTCGCGCTGCGCCTCATTCAGCGGATCGATAATCGGGGTGACATCCATGCTGGAAGTCTAACAGTGGACCGGGCAGGTGATCAGGACGGACAAAGATACAGTTCTCGCAGTCGGCTTTGCGCATCGACGACTTCTCGCACCACACAGTTATCCAGGATCTGGGTGCTGGCCACCGGGCTGATGGTTTCCTGGCACGGCAGTTGTGCCTCCAGCTCAGGCAGGGCGAGGAACATGGGTGGTGGTGTCACGGTAATGGGGGCCATCCCCTGCACGCGGCGCTGGTTGCTCAGGCCGATAAATTCGTTAAAGGATCGATTGCAGCCCTGCGCCTGTTGCATGGGGGTCAGCTCGCTGGCCATTTCCAGGCTCCAGCTCATGAGCTCTTCATCGATGACGGCCGGCCCGCCGTCACGCATGGCGGTGAGCACGTTGGCATAAGCGGCGATGCGTAACTGGGCACCGTCCGACCCGCCGAAGCGGCGCAGCTGGCGGACAAAGCCGGGATCGAAAGCAAAATCTTCCGGGCGAATCTCGGCCAGGGTGCCTCGTAGCGAGGCCATCTTCAGCAAGGCATTCACCGAGCCCTGGGTCACGGCCTCCTGAAAACTCTCCAGGGCAACGAAGGGGTCAGTCAGCCGCTGGCGCCCGGCCAGCTCCTGGGTGGCCAGGGCGTCTCCGTTCTGGCTCAGGGTCCGCAAGGTGTCGTCGTCCAGGGAGGCGAAGTAGTCGGCCGTGCGCGTGTCGCCGAGTAAGCGGCTCAGGGGGCCGCTGGCCACATAACCGCGTGCTTCGAACCAATCCCGGGTGTCGGCCAGCGCGGCATCGGGGTCTATGCCCTGCTCTATCAGCAGTGCCCGCAGGGCCGCGGGGTTATCGATCACGGGCAGGGCCGCGCCTGTTTCATCCACCCGCACCGGCGCAGGTTCGGGCGTGGCCTGCTCAGGAACGCGGCTCGCGACGGGTACCTCGATAGGCTCAACAGGCTGCTCAACAACAATCTGCCTGACGACGACAAGCAAGACGCCCAGCAAGGCGGTGGCCAGCAGGACGGAGATGTTTGTGCGGGACACTGCGGGTGCTGCTTCAGACCGACTGATGTCGGTAGCGGGCAGCCGCGTGATTCAGGTTGAGCATCGACAGTAATAACAGTGCCGCGACCCCGTTATGGGCGGTAGCCAGACTAAGTGGCAGTCCAAACCAGACGATACCCATGCCGAGGAGCACCTGGGCCGTCAGTGCCAGGGCAACCAGCAAGCCGGCCTGTCGCAGGGGCCCGCTGCCGCTGCGCCAATAACGCCACGCGAGAAAACTCAGAAACAGAAAGGTGATGCCCGCGCCCAGTCGATGGGTGTAGTGAATGGCGATGCGGGCCGGCGCATCCAGGACGCCAAATTCGTAATCCACACCGAGCCCGCGCCACATGACGAAACCTTCAGAGAAATTTGCCTCGCTGGGCCACCACTGGCCGGCGCAGGTGGGCAGGTCGGGGCAGGCCAGGGCGGCATAGTTGGAACTGGTCCAGCCGCCCAGAGCAATCTGCATGATCAGGATCACCAGGCCCGCCACGGCAACGGGCACGGCCCGCGGCGTGGTTCCGCCGCCTGCTCGTCGCCGGTGATCGAGGATCAGCCAGAACAGCAAGCCGGTGGTGGACAGTCCGCCCAGCAGGTGAGCCATCACAATCAGTGGCTTGAGCAGCAGGGTCACGGTCCACATGCCCAGCAGTCCCTGGAAGATCACCAGCCCCAGCAGGGCCAGGGGCAGGCCAACGGGTTGCCGGGGGTCGCGCCGGTTCAGCCAGCCGAGCAGGGCAATGCCTGTGATCAGCATGCCCAGGGTGGTGGCCAGATAACGATGAATCATCTCGCGCCAGGCCTTGCTGGCATCCAGGGCGCGTTCCGGAAAGGCCTGCTGGAGTTCTTCCCGGATGGACGGGTCGTTGGGCAGCACTAGTTCCCCGTAGCAGCCTGGCCAGTCCGGACAGCCCAGCCCGGCATCCGATAGCCGCACCCAGGCACCCAGCACCACCACGCACAGGGCGACGACACAGGCTGTGTAACAGAGTCGGATATACCAGTTGTACATCAGCCGATCCTTGAGACCTTCAGCAATCGCTTCAGGTCCGTGTGAATGCCGCGCATGCTCAGGCCTGCGGGGAACTGCATCATCAGATTGCCCTTGGGGTCCACCAGAAACAGGCTGACCGGCTCCCGACTGTCGACTGCCTGCAATAGCCCCAGACCGGGTTCCGCGCTGCCGTTTACGGTCTTCAGACCAGGGTGCTGGGTGGCGATGAACTCGGCGTCCGGCTGACCGTCAGCATAGACCCAGACCCGCTGCACGCGGTCACTGTCCTTGCCCAGGGCCCGGCGCAATTGGCGGGTCTCGTACAGAGCCTGCTGACAAAGATCCGGGCAATCGGCCGGGGCGATCATTACCAGCGACCAGATCTCCTCCAGCCGCACCCCACCGGCGGCCGTGAGGTCAAAGGCCGCCAATGCCACCGGCGGCTCAATCAGCGCGCCGTTGACTGCCTGGCCTTCGGGTTTCCAGACGCCCCCGAAATAAAGCCCGAAGGCAGCTATCACCGGGCCGAAAAAAATGGCGGCGACGGCAATCAGCTGCAGCCTGCCTTTGCGTTGCGCATCATTCATGATGACGAGGCCCTTTGCTTTTTCAGGTTGAGAATCAGGTAAATCACCACCGCTGTTACCGCGAAAGCGAACCATTGCACGGCATAGCCCAGGTGGGTATCCGGGCCCGAGACCTTGGGCTGCCAGTCCCGCCGGTAGCCATCGGCCGCCTCGGGGGTCAGCAGTATCTGGTAGCTGGTCACCGGGTACCCCAGTTGGGCGGCGATTTCGCTGGCTACCGGATACAGCAGTCGCCGTGGCCAGGGCGCGTCAGCCGCCGGCAGTTCGCCGGCCAGCCGCAGGCCGGGTCGGGGCAACTTGTCCAGGCGACCCCGGATACGCCTTGGTTCGTCGCTGATGCTGACACGTGGCAGTTCATCGCGCCGGGCCGCAGCGGGGACCCAGCCCCGGTTCACCAATACCGCGATGTCTCCGGTCAGCAAGGGTGTCAGCACCTCGTAGCCGGGCCGTCCGTCCCGGGAAATATTATCCAGCAGGATTTGCCGCGAGGCGTCGTAGCGACCCGATATGACGACACTCTGATAGCGTAACCCGGCGGCGAGCTCGTCAGCGACCGGACCAGCCAGAGCCGTTGTGTCCCCGCCCCTGTCGAAGGCGTCAAACAGCGCGATCTTCTCGCCCTGCCGATCCAGTTGCCAGAAGCCTGCCGAAGCAAATAGCGCACAGGCCGCTATCAGCAGGAGGGTGGCCCACAGGGGTGGCCGGAATGTTAATCTGCGTTCGGCCAACAGTCTGTCGGTATCCCGAAGATGAAATTCATCGTCATTTTGCTGCTGCTCGGAATTGTCGCGAGCCTGGGTTCGGGCCTGTTCTTCCTGGTTAAGGATGACGGCGACAATAAGCGCATGGTGAAGGCTCTCACCGTGCGCATCACCTTGTCAGTTGCCCTGTTTGTATTTCTGATCGCCGCCTGGGCAATGGGCCTGATTCAGCCTCGAGGCAGTATCGGCTGATCAGTCCCCTGGGCCTAGACCCAGTAAATAAAGATAAACAGCGCCAGCCAGACCACATCCACGAAGTGCCAGTACCAGGCGACCGCCTCAAAGGCGAAATGATGCTTGGGCGTGAAATGGCCGCGCAGACAGCGCAACCAGATCACCAGGAGCATGATGGCGCCGATAGTGACGTGCATGCCATGGAAGCCGGTCAGCATGAAGAAGGTTGACCCGTAAATCCCTGTGGTCATCTTCAGATTCAGATCCTGGTAGGCATGAATGTACTCATAGGCCTGAAAGCCCATGAAGATAAAGCCGAGCAGGAAAGTCAGGGCCAGGAAGATAGCCAGAATGCGGCGGCTATTTTCTTTCAGTGCATGATGGGCGACGGTAATGGTCACGCCACTGGTCAGCAGCAGTGCGGTGTTAAGCGCGGGTATGCCCCAGGGGCCCATGGTCTCGAAGTCACCGCCTATATCGGCGGGTCCGTTTGATGGCCAGGTGTTTTCAAAGCCCGGCCAGACAAACAGGTTGGTAAAGAAATTATTGCCTTCGCCGCCTAGCCACGGGAGCGCAAGCTGACGGGCGTAAAACAGGGCGCCGAAAAAGACGGCAAAGAACATCACTTCGGAAAAAATGAACCACATCATGCCGATGCGGAATGAAGCGTCCACCTGGTTGTTGTAGGTGCCCTTCTCGCTTTCGCCGATGACTTCACCGAACCAGAGAAAAATAATGGTCAGGACCAGGCCCAGACCCATAATGACGGGCACCGTGAAACTGCCACCATTGAGTCCGCTGGAGACGCCGAGGAAGAAGGTAAACAATCCCACTGACATCATGATCGGCCACTTGGTGCCGTGGGGGATGTAGTACTTGTCCTGGGCGTGTTCCATTGCTTGAAGTTCCTGTTGACGAAGGCTGCCGCTTAGTTCGCGGCAACTGGCTGGTTAATGAAAAACGTATAGGCCAAAGTGACACGTTCAATGTGCTTTGGCAGGTCCGGGTCAATCATGAAGGTCAGACCCATGTCGCGGCCTTCTTCCGGGGCAAATTCCTGGGACGTAAAGCAGAAGCATTCCGTCTTCTTGAAGTACTTGTTGGCCTGGCCCGGGGCCACGCTCGGTACCGCCTGGCCAACCAGTTCCCGCTTGGTCAGGTTGCGCGCGAAATAAGAAGTGTCATAGAGCTTGCCTGGCATGACTTCCATGCTGGCTACGTCCGGACGAAATTCCCACGGCGCCTGCTGGTTCCGGTTAGCGATAAACTCCACGATGACCCGCCGATCCGTGTCGGGCCCTTCTTCACTGACGAGCGCTGCGGTTGGTGTCCCGGTGCGGCTGCCAATGCCGACGACCTGGCAGAAGATGTCGTACAGCGGCACCAGCAGAAAGCCGAAGCCAAACATGGCGACGGCGAGAACCACCAGTTTTCCTGCCAGGGTCGTGTGGCTGTCATTCATGAATTCAGCACACCCATGGCGATGAAGCCGGCATAGAAAGCCAGGGCAACCAGGCCCAGGACAATGGCAGTCCGGCGGATTCGCTGCTGGCGCTCGGTATCATTAGCCACGGTTGACATCTTCGCCTCAGCGAACCTCGGGGGCTTCTTCGAAGGTGTGATACGGCGCTGGTGAAGGCACAGTCCACTCCAGGCCTTCTGCCCCGTCCCAGACCTGGTCCGTGGCTTTCTTGCCACCGCGAATACACTTGAACACGATGTAGACCAGCAGCAGTTGCGAGAAGCCGAAGCCGAAGGCGCCGATGCTGGAGATCGCATTGAAATCGGCAAACTGCGTGGCGTAATCAGGAATACGCCGTGGCATGCCGGCCAGGCCCAGGAAATGCTGGGGGAAGAACAGGACGTTGACGAAGATCGCGGACAGCCAGAAGTGCACTTTGCCCAGGGTTTCGTCGTACATGTGCCCCGTCCACTTCGGCATCCAATAGTAAGCGCCGGCGATGGCGCCAAACAGCGCGCCGGGCACCAGTACATAGTGGAAGTGAGCCACCACGAAGTAGGAATCGTGATACTGGAAGTCAGCCGGCACGATGGCCAGCATCAGTCCCGAGAAACCGCCGATGGTGAACAGGAACAGGAAGGCCAGGGCAAACAGCATGGGAGTTTCAAAGCTCAGGGAGCCTTTCCACATGGTGCTGGTCCAGTTAAATACCTTCACGCCCGTCGGCACCGCGATCAGCATAGTGGACAACATGAAGAACAGCTGCCCGGCCAGGGGCATACCCACCGTGAACATATGATGCGCCCAGACGATGAACGACAGGAAGGCGATACTCGCGGTGGCATAGACCATCGAGTCATGGCCAAACAGGGGCTTGCGCGAGAAGGTCGGAATCACCTGCGAAACGATGCCAAAGGCCGGCAGGATGATGATGTAAACCTCGGGGTGACCGAAGAACCAGAAAATGTGCTGGAACAGCACCGGGTCGCCGCCACCGGCGGCGTTGAAGAAGCTGGTACCGAAGAAGGCGTCCGTCAGCAGCATGGTGACGCCGCCCGCGAGGACGGGCATGACGGCGATCAGCAGGTAAGCCGTAATCAGCCAGGTCCAGACAAACAGGGGCATCTTCATCAGGGTCATGCCCGGGGCCCGCATGTTCATGATGGTGACGATGATATTGATCGCGCCCATGATCGAGGACACACCCAGCAGATGCACCGCGAAGATGGCGAAGGGCAGGGCGTTGCCTGTCTGCAGTACCAGCGGCGGGTAGAGGGTCCACCCTGAAGCGGGGCCGCCGCCGTCCATGAAGAGCGTAGAGAGCAGCATGGTGCCGGCGAAAGGCAGGATCCAGAACGACCAGTTGTTCAGCCGCGGCAGCGCCATGTCCGGCGCGCCGATCATCATGGGCACCATCCAGTTGGCGAAGCCCACGAAGGCCGGCATGATCATGCCAAAGACCATGATCAAAGCATGCATCGTGGTCATCTGGTTGAAGAAGTCGGGATTCACGAACTGCAGGCCGGGCTGAAACAGCTCTGCCCGGATCACCAGGCTCATGGCACCGCCGACGAAAAGCATTGCCAGGGCGAAGAACAGGTACAGGGTACCGATGTCCTTGTGATTCGTCGTCGTAATCCACCGCATGATGCCCTTGCCCGGGCCATGATCGTCGTGGTGCTCGTCGTGGGTTGTGGTCGCACTCATGTAATTACTGCTCCGCACCGGCCGTCCCGCCGGACTTTAGTTCTCTTGATAACTATTACTGATTCGCTACAGCGGCAGCCTGCTCAACGCCGCCTTTCTGTTCAGCCAGCCAGGCGTCAAATTCGTCTTTTGGCAGTGCTTCCACCACCACCGGCATGAAGCCGTGATCTTTGCCGCACAACTCGGCGCACTGGCCGCGATAGACACCCGGATCGTTCACTTCAAACCAGCCTTCGTTGATGAAGCCGGGGATAGCATCTTTCTTGACGGCGAAGTCAGGCATCCACCA
>Ga0316194_10002226_pt1 | contig 13511 bp, 5 predicted proteins | sample CroRivsedime1_MG_FD_204936 | JGI IMG/M metagenome (GOLD analysis project Ga0316194, IMG submission 204936) | Coastal sediment microbial communities from Maine, United States - Cross River sediment 1 | ecosystem: Environmental > Aquatic > Marine > Coastal > Sediment | place: USA: Maine...
CGAGGTCATCGACACCTCGACGATGAACGTCGCCGCCCTGCGCGCCTTCTACGCCGAGCAGATCGATCAGGCCAAGAAGGACGGCGTGTTGCTGTCGCTCCACCTCAAGGCGACCATGATGAAGATTTCCGACCCCATCATGTTCGGCCACTGCGTCTCGGTCTACTACGCCGCCGCCCTCGACAAGCACGCCGAAGCGCTGGCCGAGATCGGCGCCAACGTCAACAACGGTCTCGCCGATGTGCTCGAGAAGCTCGACCGGCTGCCCGCCGACAAGGCCGCCGAGATCGAGGCCGACATCAACGCCTGTTACGAAACCCAGCCCGCCCTCGCCATGGTCGACTCGCGCAAGGGCATCACCAATCTGCACGTGCCCAACAACATCATCGTCGACGCCTCCATGCCCAACGTCGTCCGCGACGGCGGCAGGATGTGGAACAACGACGACCAGCTCCAGGACTGCATCGCGATGGTCCCCGACCGTTGCTACGCCACCATGTACTCGGAGATCCTCGAGGACGCCAAGAAAAACGGCCAGTTCGACCCCGCCACCATGGGCGATGTCGCCAACGTCGGTCTCATGGCCCAGAAGGCCGAGGAGTACGGTTCCCACGACAAGACTTTCACCGCACCCGCAAACGGCACCTTCAGAGTGGTTGACGTCTCGGGCGCCACCCTCCTCGAGCAGACTGTGGAGCCGGGCGACATCTTCCGGATGTGCCAGGCCAAGGATGCGCCCATCGCCAACTGGGTCAAGCTTGCCGTGACCCGCGCCCGCGCCACCGGATCACCAACGATCTTCTGGCTCAACTCCGAGCGCGGCCACGACGCAGAGATCATCGCCAAAGTCGAGAAGTACCTGCCCGACCACGACACCACCGGTCTCGACATCCGGATCATGAAGCCCGTCGACGCCATGCGCTTCTCCCTCGAGCGGATCCGCCGCGGCGAGGACACCATCGCGGTCACCGGCAACGTCCTCAGGGACTACCTCACCGATCTCTTCCCCATCCTCGAGCTCGGGACCAGCGCCCGAATGCTCTCCATCGTCCCTCTCATGGAAGGCGGCGGACTCTTCGAGACCGGCGCCGGCGGCTCCGCGCCCAAGCACGTCCAGCAGTTCATGAAAGAAGGTCACCTGCGCTGGGACTCCCTCGGCGAGTACTGCGCCCTGGTCCCGTCCCTCGAGCTGGTCGCCGAAAAAACCGGCAACGCAAAGGTGGCCGTCCTCGCCGTAACCCTCGACGAAGCGATCTCCAAATACCTCGAGAACGGCCGCCTGCCGTCGCGCAAGGTCAACGAGATCGACAACCGCGGCAGCAGCTTCTACCTCGCCATGTACTGGGCGCGGGCGTTGGCCGCGCAGACAAAGGACGCCGAGATGCAGGCCCGCTTCGCTCCGGTCGCCAAGGAGCTCGAGGCCAACGAGGCGAAGATTGCCGACGAGCTTCTCTCGGCCCAGGGCGAGCCGATGGATGTGGGCGGCTACTACCTGCCCGACGACGCCATGGTGAAGAAGGCCATGCGGCCCAGCCCGACCTTCAATGCCATCATCGACGGGATGGTTTGATCAGCAGCGGCCACCGAGCGGCGCTGAGCCCAAAAAATCGACCCCAGCGATCCCACCGGGGTCGCGAGCAGCTCGCTGCTGTGGATGCAGAAGAACCTCTTCCCCTACCCCAGGACGGCCGCCGGTGGGTCGGTTTTCGTGCTCGTCGAGATGGGTCTGCCGATCGCCGATCTCGTGGCCAATGTGATGAGCTCCCTCGGCTGAGTCCCGGCAGATCCGAACACGCCGGTCGAAATGCACGCCGCACGTGCCGAGTTCTCCTGAGAAGAATGCGAGGAATCCATGAACGTGCTCGTGCTGTTCGCCCACCCCAGGGTCGACCGATCACAGGTCAACGTCGTCTTGGCTGCGGCGGCGAAGGCCATCGACGGCGTGACCCTGCTCGATCTCTATGGCCACTATCCCACCTACGAGATCGATGTCGAGCGCGAGCAGCAGCGTCTGCTGGAAAACGATGTCATCGTCTTCCAGCACCCCGTTTACTGGTACTCATGTCCCGCGCTCCTCAAGGAGTGGATGGATCTGGTCCTCGAGCACGGATTCGCCTATGGCGAGGGTGGCACCGCCCTTGAGGGCAAAGTGATGTTCAACGCAGTGACCGCCGGCGCCCGCCGCGAGGTCTACTCGCGCGACGGCGGCACCAGCTATGAACTCAAGGACTTCTTTGTGCCCTTCGAGCAGACCGCACGTCTGTGCCGGATGCGCTATCTGCCGCCGTTCGCTCTTTACGCCGCCGGACATGCGGCGGATGAAAACCGTCTGGGCGATCATGTGCACGCGTATGAGGCGCTCCTCAAAGCCCTCGTCGAGGATCGTCTCGATCTCGACCGGGCCGAGCACCTGGATGCCTTGTCCGACAATCTGGATGAACTGATGGCTGCGGAGGTCAAGTGATGGCGCTGCTGCAGGGAGCCTTTGTCTACCTCGTGGCCATGGTCGTAGCCGTTCCCCTGGCCAAACGCCTCGGTCTGGGATCGGTCCTCGGCTATCTCCTCGCCGGCATCGTCATCGGTCCCGCCCTCGGGATCGTCGGCGCCGAGACCACCCAGGTCAAGCACTTCGCCGAGTTCGGTGTCGTGATGATGCTCTTTCTCATCGGGCTCGAGCTCCAGCCCGCCATGTTGTGGCGGATGCGCTCGCGTCTTCTCGGGCTCGGCGGCCTCCAGGTGGTGGGCACCACCACAGCGGTCTTCGCCATCGCCCTCGTGCTGGGACTCCCCTGGCAGAGTGCGCTGGCCGTCGGGATGATCCTCGCTCTCTCGTCCACCGCGATCGTCCTGCAGACCCTCGAGGAGAAAGGGTGGATGAAGACCACCCCCGGGCAGTCGGCCTTCTCGGTGCTGCTCTTCCAGGACATCGCGGTCATCCCGATGCTGGCGCTGCTGCCGCTCCTGGCCGGGGCGGAGGTGGGACACGGATCCGCCGATGCTCACCACGGCAGCGGCCTCGACCACCTGGCGGGATGGGTCCAGACCCTCGTCATTCTCGGGGTCATCGCCGCCATCATCCTCGCCGGGCGCTATCTCACGCGCCCGGTCTTCCGCTTCATCGCGGCCGCGCGGTTGCGTGAGATCTTCTCCGCCGCCGCGCTCCTTCTGGTGGTGGGTATCGCCCTCGCCATGGATCGAATCGGGCTGTCGCCCGCGCTGGGGACCTTCCTCGCAGGGGTCGTGCTCTCGGGCAGCGAGTTCCGGCACGAACTCGAGAGCGACATCGCCCCGTTCAAAGGGCTTCTGCTCGGGGTCTTCTTTATCTCGGTGGGGGCGGGGATCGACTTCGAGCTCCTCTTTGGTCGGCCCGGGACGATTGTCGGGCTGGCGGTGGGGCTCATGGCGGTCAAGCTGATGGTGCTGCTGATTCTGGGTCGGGTCTTCGGCCTCCGGCGGGCGGATCTCTGGCTCTTCGGGCTCGGTCTCGCCCAGGCCGGTGAGTTTGGTTTCGTCCTCTTCGGTTTTGCCGATGGTGCCGGGGTGCTCCACGGAGAGGTCATTCGGATCGCCACCCTCGTGGTGGCCATCACCATGCTCCTGACTCCGCTCGGTTTCATCTGCTACGAGAAGCTCATCGCTCCTCGCTTCGGTCGCCGCGACGCCGGCGAGGCCGACGAGATCGACACACCAGGCACGACGATCATCGCCGGGGTCGGCCGCTACGGCCAGGTGGTCAATCGGATGCTCACCACCAACGGTCACACGACGGTGGTCCTCGACTACGACGCCGACATGATCGAGTTGGTCCGCCGATTCGGCGTGAGGTCCTACTACGGCGATGCGACCCGGCCCGATCTTCTTCACGCTGCGGGCGCCGAGAACGCCACCCTCCTGGTCGCGGCCCTCGACGACCGCGAAAAACAGAACCAACTGGTGGAACACATGACGACCCACCATCCGCACTGTCGGATCATCGCCCGGGCGCTCGACCGCCACCACGTCTACGAGTTGCTTGAAGCCGGCGCCCACCACGTCGAACGCGAGCTTTTCGAGTCCTCCATCGCCGCGGGCCGGCAGGCGCTGATCGAACTCGGCGCCCACCCGTTCAAGGCCGAGCGCCAGACGCGGGCCTTCCGTACCCACGATCGGCAGACCCTGGCGGCCCTGCATGAGAACTGGCTCGACGGTGGAATGGACACGAGCTATGTCGCCGCCGCCCGCGGCCGGACCGACGAGCTCGACCAGATCATGCGCACCGACCGGGCGGCGGACCGGCACGACACGACCGAACGCGGCTGGGTGCCACCACCGAGGGGCGACGCAAAGAGCTGAATTCCTGATTTCCTTTGCGCAGCCGAGACAAAGCCTGCCATACTTGAGTGGTGAATCAAATGAGAAGAGCCGGACATGACGCTTGCGTCCGGTGACCGCCTCGATCACTTTGTGATCTCGGCGCCCATCGGCGCCGGCGGGATGGGCGAGGTCTACCGCGCCACCGACGAGCGGCTCGGGCGCGAAGTTGCCATCAAGGTCCTGTCGGACGAGTTTTCTGCCGACGCTGAACGGTTGGCACGTTTTGAACGTGAGGCCAAGGTCCTGGCGAGTCTGAATCACCCGAACATCGCGACTTTGTACGGCCTCGAAACGGCTCCCAACCCCGCTCAGGACCCGCAGACCCTCTCCCTTCTGGTGATGGAACTGGTCGACGGCGAAGACCTCGAAACGCGAATCGCCGGTCAACCCCTCCCGATCGACACAGCGATCAAGATCGCCAAACAGATCGCCGATGGACTCGAGGCGGCGCACGCCCAGGGCATCATTCACCGCGACCTCAAGCCCGCCAACATCCGGATCGCGGCCGACGGCACGGTCAAGATCCTCGACTTCGGTCTCGCCAAGGAGTGGAAGCCGTCCCCCGGAACGGTCGACCTCAACGAGTCCCCGACCCTCACCGCCGAAATGACGATCCAGGGAACCATCCTCGGGACCGCTCCGTATCTGAGCCCCGAACAGGCACGCGGAGAGGTTCTGGATCGCCGCGCCGACATCTGGTCCTTCGGTTGCGTCCTCTACGAGATGCTCACCGGCCGGAGAGCGTTCGCGGGCGGCTCCTCGACCGAAATCCTGGCCCACGTCCTCGAGCGCGACCCCGACTGGTCCGTGCTCCCGCCGAACATGTCCCCCGACCTCAGCCGTGTGCTCGGTCGGTGTTTGGAGAAGGAGCCGAAACGACGACTCCGCGACGCGGGAGACCTGGCCATCGCGCTCGAAGACATCAGCCATGACTGTGCGCCCCCGACGGTCGGCGAGGCCGAGGGGGCTCCCCGCCGAGGAAGATCGATATTGCCATGGTTGCTGGCGACCATTGCGGTACTCGTTAGTGCGGTCGGTTGGCTGGGAAGATCGGATGAGCGGAAAACTGCTGCCCCACCGACCCTTCGTTTTACCGAGATCTCACCGGTCGACATCGACATCATCCGCAACCACCACTCGGGATCGGCGGTCGCCATCTCGCCCGACGGCCACGTCCTGGTGTGGGTCGGGGCAACCCAAACCGGAACCCAGCTCTTTGCCCGCCACCTCGACGAGGGTGAGGCGCAGCCGGTGGACGGCACTTCGGGGGCGCAGGCGCCATTTTTCTCCCCGGACGGTCAGTGGATCGGGTTCTGGGCCGGAGGGATGCTCAAGAAAGTGGCGGTCCGCGGCGGGCTTCCGCAGCCCATTTGTGAGATCAACCACGTCCACGGTCCGTCCTGGGGCGACGGGATCATCGTCACGGGGGCCATCGGTGACGGCTCGTTGTACACGGTGAGCCCGGATGACGGCAAGCTGCAGCTTCTCAGCCTTCCCGATCAGGAGAACCCCTTCCTCGGCGATTACCCGAAGCTCCTCCCCGATTCGAAGAGCATGTTGGTGTCGGCTCTCGATTCCGAGACACTCGACATGGTCAACATTGAAACCGGTGAGAGGAAGACCGTGGTTCCGGGGGGGTCCAGCGCGACATACCTGAGGAGCGGCCACCTGCTGTGGGCGCAGGGCAGCGATCTCCAGGCGGCACCCTTCGACCTGGCGACGGGGACCGTCACCGGAGAGGCATCGATGGTCGTCGCCGGAATCCTCGCCGAAATGCACCTGGGGGTGATCTCGCACTACTCGGTCTCCGACGAGGGCACACTCGTTTATCTCCCCGGCGCCTTCGAGGCCAGCGGATCGAGTCCGGTCTGGGTCGGCCTCGACGGCACGGTCGAGACCATGCCCGTTCCGCCGGAAAGTTACTCCTCACCCCGCCTTTCACCGGACGGAAACCACTTCCTTCTCGCTCGGCGGGCGAGCACGCAGTCGTTCTGGATCGCCGAGCCCGACCGCGGTTTCATCGGTCCCGTGACCAACGACGATGGAAACGACTACTGGGCCGTTTGGTCGCCCGACGGAAAACACGTCATCTACAATTCACAGCTGGGAATCGTCCCCGCCAACGTCTGGATCCAATCGGTCGACGGGCGCGGGCAACCGACGCGGCTCACGACCGCAGAGGCCCACCACCCACCGGCCGATATCACCGGCGACGGCCGCACCGTACTGATCGGATCGGGGCTCAGACCCGGCGAGGATCTGGACATCCTCCTGCTCAGGATGGGCGACGAACCGACCACCGAGCCCCTGCTCAGCTCCGACGCAGACGAGACCCACCCGGCGCTGTCTCCCGACGAGCGCTGGATCGCCTACGCCTCGGATGTGACCGGTACATTCGAGGTCTATGCCGAGAGATTTCCCGATCTCGGAGGAAAGGTCCGTATCTCGGCAAGCGGTGGGCAGGAACCACGCTGGTCCCCTTCGGGTGACCGGCTCTACTACCGATCGACCGACGGGCGAAAGGTCTTCGGGATCGATGTGACCGGGGGGGACATCATCCGATTCGGACCCGAGAGCCTGCTCTTCCAGGGCAGCTTCAGCCCCGGTCCACGTTGGGGCGCCAATTGGGACATCCATCCCGACGGTGACCGTTTTCTGATGCTGCAACTCGAACGCCCGGACAACCCGAGGGAGATTCGCGTCGTCACGAACTGGTTCGCCGAACTCGAACGACTGGTTCCGACGAGCGACTGAGTCAGCTCGAGTGCGGACCCTTGCCTGACCCCTCTCCACGCACTCTCTTGAGTTCCTGGCAGAGATCTGAGACCGCGAGTTGGGCCCAACCGGCGGCACTGGACCAGGACCCCAGATTGACGTCGACCGAGTCGCCGCCCTTGGGAGGCCGGCACTTCCGCCTCTCGCCCACGCGCGCCTGGATGACCCCGGTCTCACCATCGATGAGGTCGAAGACGATGGTCCCCTGCGACAGCACCGGCGCCGGCTCTCCGTCAGCGGTCTTGATCTTCGACGTCTCGTCAAAAACCACGTCCGTCACCGCCGCCCGCAGCACCAGGGTCTCGGGGCCGGAATCGTGCACCAGCTCCAGTTCCGAGTCGCAACTCAGCTCGGTGACGATGGTCTCGTTGATGACCTCTTTGAGTTCGGCGAGATCCTCATACTCGGGCATCACGCCGCCCCGGTTCCGCGATCCGATGAGGGAACCGGTTTCCTTCCCCGTGGTCTGAGGACCCGGATCGCGGACCACAAGCATGACCTTTCGGGGGTGGAGCTTGGTGTATCTTGAAAAATCCGCATCGGGACGGACCAGCGTCGTCTTGAAAACGCCCTTCTGTTTGGCGAGCTCATCGAGCCCCTCGGGCTCATAACCGGTATCGAGACTCTTCGCAAAACCGATTCCGGCCACACACGCCGTCAGGAGAATCAGCAATAGTCCTTTCTTCATCGTTCTGTTGCCTCCTTTGAACCAACTCAAGGAACGGTCACTTTAAACATATGACAGACGCAGAAAATCACCACGAAGTTTCACATTTTTTACAGGTCTCTCAGGTCGCCACCACATCGATCCGGGCATCTCGTCCAAAACGACTGATGATTGAGAGCATTCTTCGTGTCTCTGTGTCTTCGTGGTTGCGACGCCCTCTGCGCCCATCTGCAAGCCACGGCCTGCGAGCACCAAAAAGGGGCGGGTTGGTCCCCGCCCCTCTCGGTCGTTTCTTGTTCTCTCGAAGGATCAGTTACCCCTCGGCCACTCCGGGAACCGTCCGGGAGTCCACGGCGCACCGGCCGCTTCGAGGGTGTCCTCGAGAGCGCCGAGCCTCGCGTCGAGTGACCGCAACGCCTCGAGCTGCTCGGTGAAGGCCGCGGCCGCCCAGGCATAGCCGTCGCGGTTGGTGGTCGTGGGCGCTTGAGTGGTGGACAGCTGGCCACCTACGACGCGGTTGATCCGACCCAGGATCGATGGATCGGTGGGTTCGTTACGCCTGGCCTTGCTGCGGTCACCTCGCAAGAGGACCAGAAGATCATTGAGCTCGCCCTCGATGGCGGCAAGCTCGGCGAGCTGTTCGGGTTGAGCGGCCGGGGTGTCGAGGATGGCTTGCCGGAGGTGTTTGATCCGATCCTCGACCTCGCCGGTGAACTCGAGAGCGCCGAGGACGGCACGCTGGAGATCGGCCGCCTGGAGTTGGAACTCCAGCGCCGCCCGCGGGTCGTCCACCGGCAGGGTACCGCCGCCGAGATCGACGACCTCGAATCCTTGAGGGCCCGCGAGGGTGGTCATCACACCGTCAATCTCCCGTTCGAGGGTCACCGAGTAGGTCCCCGGAAGGGCCAGCGGGCCTACCCGGGGCGAGTCCCACGGTCCCTGCGGTCCCGGATCGGGTTCGGCGGGCAACGACGAAGGGTACCGGAGGTTCCACGCGACTCGATGAAGGCCCTTGCCTCGGGGTCCCGTCACCCGTTGAACCACGTTTCCGTCGGCGTCGCGCACCGTCAGAACGACGCTCGGATCGTTCTCTTCATCCTCGGCGCGGAGCTCATTCTGGCTCGGGTAGGCCAATGCCTTCTTCTCTTCGTCGGCCTTCTTCTCCGCCTCGAGACGGCGCTCCTGCCTTGTCTTCAGACCATCCTTCAGGTGGTAGGTGAAGACGGCGCCGTACGCCGGATTCGGTGCGGTGAAGTAGGTATCGCCCTGGAAGGCCTTCTCCACCGTTGGCAGCCCGAGCCGGCTGGTCTCGATATAGCGCAACGCGGACTTGACCGGGAAGAGCGAAGCATTCTCGGCAAGGACATCGGCGGTGAGGTCACGCAGCGGCGTGTAGTCGTCGAGGATGTAGAAGCCGCGACCGAAGGTGGCCAGGGCAAGATCATTCTCGCGCCGCTGGATCTCGAGCTCGCGCACGGCGATGGTGGGCAGGCCACTTTCGAGGGCGATCCAGTGCTCGCCTTCATCGATCGTGACATAGAGCCCGAACTCGGTGCCGAGGAAAAGCAGCTGCTCTTCGACGTGGTCCTGGGCGATGGTCCATGCGATCTCGCCATCGGGCAAGTCGCCTCGGATGGATGACCAGCTCCGACCACGATCGGTGCTCTTGAGCACATAGGGGTCGAAGTCGCCCTGTTTGTGATTGTCGAAGGTGGCGTAGACCGTGTCGGCGTCGTGCTGCGAGGCCTCCAGTTCGGCGACATAGGTGTTGGCGGGGACGCCGGGGAAACTGCCTTCGACACGCCAGGTCTCGCCGCCATCGGCGGTGATGTGGATCTGACCGTCATCGGTGCCGACGAAGATCAGTCCCTCGACCATCGGCGACTCAGAGAGCGCCACCGCGTTGCCGTAGACCGAGGTCGACACACTCTTGTGAACCGCATCCGGACCCCAGATCCGGCCCATGACCTCGAGGGAGTCTCGATCGATGCCCCGCGCCAGGTCCTCGGAAACCGCGCGCCAGGTGTTGCCGCGGTCGTCGGATCGGAAGAGCTTCTGGGCGGCGAAGTAGAGACGGGTGCGGGAGTGGGGGCTGACAATGATGGGCGCGTCCCAGTTCCAGCGGTACGGATCCTCCCCCGGCGCCGGTTGCGGCTGGATGTCGACGATCTCGCCGGTTGCACGGTCATGGCGCACGAGGCCACCGTACTGCCACTGGCTGTAGACGAGATTGGGTTCTTCGGGATCGACCACGGTCTTGAAACCATCACCGAAAACGGTGATGAACCAATCCTCGTTGGTGATCCCGCCGGGGTTGCGGCTCCGGGTGGGCCCGCCGAGGGTGGCGTTGTCCTGGGTGCCGCCGTAGATGTAGTAGAAGGGCTCCGAGTTGTCGACGGTGACCCGGTAGAACTGCATGATGGGCAGATTCTCGAAGTAGACCCAGGTGGCGCCGCGATCGAAGGTCTCATAGACCCCGCCGTCGCAGCCGGCGCGGAAATGGCGGGGGTCATCCGGGTTGATCCACAGGGCGTGGTTGTCGACATGTTTGAATTTCTCGCCGACGTGGACAAAGGTCTTGCCTCCGTCGTGGGTGACCTGCATCCAGGTGTCCATGGAGTAGACCCGGTCGACGTTGTCGGGATCGCAGATGAACTCGTTGTAGTAGTCGCCGCCGGGGGCGTGGTCCGAACGCTTCTCCCAGGTCTCGCCACGGTTGGTGGAACGAAAGGTCCCACCCTCATCACGGGCGGCGTCGAGGACGCCGTAGACCACATCGGGGTCGGCGGGCGAGAAGCACAAACCCATGCGTCCCTTGTCGACGTCCGGCAAACCGGCCTTGATCTCACGCCAGGTCTTGCCGCCATCGGTGGACTTGTGGAGCCCGGACTCGGGTCCGCCGTTGATCAAGGTCCAGGTGTGGCGCCGGCGCTGGTAGGCCGATGCGAGGATGGTGTCGGGATCTTCGGGGTGGAGCCGAACCTCGGCAATCCCGGTGTCGTCCGAGATGTGGAGCACCCGCTCCCAGGTCGCGCCGCCATCGGTGGTGCGGTAGAGGCCTCGATCTCCGCCAGATCGCCACAACGGACCCTGCGCCGCGACCCACACCACGTTGGCGTCACGCGGATCGACGACAATATTGCCGATGTGCTCGCTCTCTTTGAGCCCCATGTTCTTCCACGTCGAACCACCGTCGAGGCTCTTGTAGACCCCGTCGCCGTAGGAGACCGAACGCTGGGAGTTGTTCTCGCCGGTGCCCACCCAGACCACGTTGGGATCGTGCGGATCGATGGTGACGCAACCGATGGAGTAGGAGCCTTCGCTGTCGAAGACGGGCTCCCAGGTCGTGCCGGCGTTGGTCGTCCGCCACACGCCTCCTGAGGCGACGGTGACGAAATAGCGTGAGTTGTCGGTGGGATCCACCGCAATGTCGGAGATCCGGCCCGATGAGAGAGCGGGACCGATGCCGCGCAGCTCGAGACCCGAGAGGGTCTCGGCGGTAAGCCAGTGGGTGTCATCGTCGGTTGCGGCGGTCAGGACCGCCGGGATCATGATCGCGGCGAGCAGGGCGAAGCGGGTGAATTTCATCGTCATCCTCCTGTCGCCGGACATGCTACCGGATCTTCTTCGACAACGGCCCTCGACGCGGCGCTGCAATCGAGAAGGCACACTCGCCTCCGGCGTGGTTGAAAACGACTGGCGTTTTCGTGGCGCACCGCAGATGCTCATGGAAGGCACGCCCGGCCTCGAACTCGCGAATACCGGCCGGTGGTGGGATACGGTTGGGGAAGCGATTCGGGAGCGCTCATCGCCGAGCCTCATGCCTGTTTGCGCCAAACCTCACCGGTGGTGGTAGCGTAGAAAGGCTACGAAAAGCAGCGGAATGGGGGATCACCGGGTTGAGCGACAGCACCGTCGCGAACGAGTCGGTCCGGAAGTTCGGCACCTTCCTCGGTGTGTATACCCCGAGCGTGTTGACCATCCTCGGGCTGATCATGTACCTCCGCTTCGGCTGGGTCGTCGGCAATGTCGGTCTGCCGATGACGCTCTTCATTGTCGTCCTGGCCACCTCGATCACCGCCATCACCGCCCTGAGCGCCTCGGCGGTGGCCACCAACATGCGGGTCGGGGTCGGCGGCGAGTACTACATGATCTCGCGAAGCCTCGGTCTCGAGCTCGGCGGCGCCATCGGGATCCCGCTCTTTTTGTGCCGGACGCTTTCCATCACCTTCTACAGCTTTGGACTGGCCGAATCGATCCTGGCGTTCTGGCCGGCGTCGTGGGGACCCATCCCCCCGGCAACGACCCAGCTCCTGACCGCCGGTCTGATCACGGTCATTGTCGGGATCTCCGGCCGCAGCGCCGAGGTCGCCCTCAAGCTCCAGATCCCCATCATGGTCGCGGTGGGGCTGTCCATCATCGCCCTGGCCGCCGGGGTTGCCGGCGGCGGGATCGCGTCGCCGGAGATGACGCCCACCTACCGGACCGCGCCAGCCGGTTTCTGGTATGTCTTCGCGGTCTTCTTCCCCGCCGTCACCGGCTTCACCGCCGGCATCGGGATGTCCGGCGATCTCCGCGACTCCCGCAAGTCGATCCCCAGGGGCACCCTGCTCGCGGTCATGACCGGCGCCCTCATCTATCTCAGCATCCCGGTGCTGCTCGCCTTCACCGCCAAAGTCACCCCGGAGGAACTCGCCGAGCCCGGAATCATCTGGGTCAAGATCGCGGTCCTCGGGGCATGGTTGGTCTTCCCCGGCGTCTGGGGCGCCATCCTTTCCTCCGCATTCGGAAGCGCCCTCGGGGGTCCCCGGGTCCTCCAGTCGCTCTCGCGCGACGGCCTCACACCGGCCTTTCTCGCACGCACCTCGGCCACCGGCCAACCGACCATCGCGACGTGGGTTTCCGGGGCCATCGCCCTGGCCGCCGTCGCCCTCGGGGGCCTCAACGCCGTCGCCCAGTTCGTCACGATTCTCTTTCTGACCCTCTATGTCACCATCAATCTCGCGGCCGCACTGGAGAACCTGGTCGGCGACCCCTCCTTCCGCCCCACCATCCGCGTGCCCTGGTGGGTCTCACTGGCCGGCTCCTTCGGCGCCATCGCGGTGATGTTCCTCATCAGCCCGCTGGCGTGCATCGCGGCGGTGGTACTCGAGTTTGGTCTCTACCTCTACCTCAGGCGCCGGGTCCTGCGCCGCGAGTGGGGTGATGTCCGCGCCGGGATGTGGATCGCCCTGGCACGCTTCGCGCTGCTCAAGCTCCGCGAGAACCGGACCGACCCGCGCAACTGGCGGCCGCACATTTTGCTTCTGGCCGGCGACACCGGCAAGAGAATCAACCTGGTTCGGCTGGCGAGCTGGTTCAACCAGGATCGCGGCATCATCACCGCCTGCCGGCTCGTCACCGGCGATCTCCAGGACGGGACCATCGAGATCGACCGGATCCAGGCCGAAATGGAGGCCGAAGTCGACGAGGCCGGGGTCACAGCCTTCTGCGAGGCCCACGTGGTGAACGACTTCGAGACCGGGGTCCTGGACATCGCCCAGGCGACCGGGGTCGGTGAGCTGAGCGCCAATACGGTGATGTTCGGCTGGTCCAAGGAACGCGTCCGGCTCGCCTCCCAACTCCGTCTGATGCGCGCTTTGGCCAACGCCGGCAAGAGCACCATCATCAGCCGCATCAACTGGGCGCACGAACCCGGCCAGGAGAAGCGCATCGA
>Ga0316194_10002228_pt1 | contig 13502 bp, 10 predicted proteins | sample CroRivsedime1_MG_FD_204936 | JGI IMG/M metagenome (GOLD analysis project Ga0316194, IMG submission 204936) | Coastal sediment microbial communities from Maine, United States - Cross River sediment 1 | ecosystem: Environmental > Aquatic > Marine > Coastal > Sediment | place: USA: Maine...
CTTCGATCTGCCCGCCCTGGTCCGCCAGGATAATACCGCGTTCGATCATATTGCCCAGCTCACGGATATTGCCCGGCCACTGGTAGTCACGCAGCATCGCCATCGCCCGATCGGTAATGCCCTGCAGCTGTTTGCCATGCAGGCTGGAATACTTGTCGATGAAATGCCGCGCCAGCTCCGGCACATCGTCTATGCGCTCCCGCAGAGGAGGTACCACCACGGAGTACACGTTGAGGCGGTACAGCAGGTCGGCCCGGAAACGGCCATTTTGCACCGCCTCTTCCAGATTCTCGTTGGTGGCCGCCACCAGGCGCACGTCCACCTTGCGGGTACGGGTGTCCCCCACCCGCTCCAACTCACCCTCCTGCAATACCCGCAACAGGGCGGCCTGGGCCTGGGGCGACAATTCCCCCACCTCATCCAGAAACAGGGTGCCGCCATGCGCCCGCTCGAAGCGCCCCGGCCGCGACTGATCGGCACCGGTATAGGCACCCTTCTCCACCCCGAACAACTCCGCCTCAATCAGGTCCTGCGGTATCGCCGCGCAATTTACTGCCACAAAAGGCTTGTCACTCCGGGGGCTGCCCTGGTGCAGGGCCTTGGCGAACATGTCCTTACCCACACCGGTCTCGCCAAGCAGTAACACGGTAACCCGGCTCTCGGCGGCTTTGGCCAGTAGTTCACGCACCTGGAGGAATTTTGCCGAACAGCCGATAAGGTCGCCAAAACTTTGTTCTGAGGTGAGGTTTTCCCTCAGGGAAGTGACCTGGGACTGCAGGGCGAAGAGTTGGTCGGCGATCCGGTCGGGGCGATAGTAACGCTGCAGTTCCTCTGCGTCGTCCCACTCCTCGGCCGGACGCCCCTCGATACGGCATACCTTTTCGCCGCAACCCACACAACCTTGCTCCCTGTAGAGAATCTGGCGCCCCATGAAGCGTGAGGTAAAGCCACTGGCATAACCAATCTGCGTCCAGCATACGGGTTCGTAGCTGACGCCGTATTCCGCCAGGAAGATCTCCGCCTCGAAAGAATTTTCCCAATCGAAAATGCCGTGAAAACTATTGACCTCCTCGTCCAGGTCCAACTTCACCGGGGTGACCTTGACCTGGCCGGTCAGCATATGGGATTGCGGGCCCACCGAGAACACATCGAACAGGGGAGCGTCCGGTCGCAGGCGCTTTGCAGTGTCAGCATCCAGTTGGCCGGCGATGTAGCCCATGCGAATCAACAGGCCCTTGGCCCGGTCCATTCCCAGGGATTCGATCAGTTCCCGACGCAGGCCCTGCAATTCGCTGCTGCGCAGCAGGACCATACGCTCCTCGCCCATCCAGATACGACCCTCGTCCAGCTCAAAACGCAGCAGGTCCTGGATGTCATCCATGGCCGGTAGTTTTGGCAGGTTATGGGGCATGGGATTGCGCCTGTCAGTTTATTGTTTTAGTGGGCACACGTTACACCGAGAAAGGTCAGTTTACAAAGCGGCTACGCTTTGCCTGGGACACTCGCCACTGAAATACCCCCGGACCGGGGGCACTGCCCTCAGATCACTCCCAGCAGTCCCTCTTTCAATTCCCTTTTGAGTATTTTGTTGGTCGCGTTGCGTGGCAACGCCTGCTCACTGAAGAATACCCGGGTCGGCACCTTATAAGACGCCAGATGAGCGCGCGCATATTGCACCAGACCTTCTTCATCGAGTTGCGCGCCGGGATGCAGATGCACGACGACTGCAACTTCTTCGCCCAGGCGCTCGTGGGGCAGGCCGATAGCGGCCAGTTCCTTGACCGCCTCGTGTTCCAGCAGGGCATTTTCAATCTCGATGGGATAGATATTCTCGCCACCGCGGATGATCATGTCCTTGGCCCGGTCCGCCAGGAACAGGAAGCCCTCGTCGTCCAGGTAGCCTATATCACCGGTTTTCAGCCAGCCGTCACGAAACTCCTCGGCATTGGCCTCAGGCCGGTTCCAGTACTCGCGGATATTGGCGCAGCTGCGCACCCATATCTCCCCTGTTGCGCCATCCGCCAGGGCATTGCCCTCCTCGTCGCAAATACGAATATCCACTATGGGATGGGGAAAGCCGGCACTGCCGGCCTTGGCAAAAAATGCCTGCCCGGTGAGTGACGCGCCCTGGGCATTGGTCTCAGTCATGCCCCAGCCGGTGCCGCTGAAGTTCTGCGGCAATTTTTCCTGCAGCAGGGCTTTGACCCGCGGCGGCGTCGCGGCACCACCGATACCCAGGGAAAACAGGCTGCTGGTGTCGGCCTGGTCAAACTTTGGCGACTCCAGCAGGTCCAGCATCATCGCGGGTGCAGCTGCAATGGTGGTAACCCGCTCCTGCTCGATATACTCCAGGGCACGCTCAACGTCCCACTTGTACATCATCACAATGCGGCGACCACCACGCAGATTGGCTAGGAACTGGGCGTGACAACCGCTCACATGAAACAGGGGCACCGCCAATAGAGAGGTGGGTTCAAAGCCCCGCTCCAGCATCGCCCCGATCAACTCGCCATTAGTCATCGCCGCAGCGATGGCCGCGCATTCCATGTTATACACCGCCTGGCACAGCGCCCGGTGCGTGGAAGCGGCACCCTTGGGTTTGCCACTGGTACCGGAGGTATACATGATCATGGCCAGGTCGTCCCCCGCGATTGCCACCGGCTGGGGTGCCACACCCTGGTAATCGGCGACAAAAGCCTGCAGGCCCAGGGGGTTGTTTTCATCTTCGGGACGGGCAATCAGGGTGTCAATGCCCACCTCCTGGAAACGCTGGGCAACGCCCAGGTAACGCTGCTGGTCACAAATAGCGATTTTCGCCCCCGCATCTTCCACGGTATAAGCGATATCGGCAGGCTTTCCCCAGCTGTTAACCGGCACAATGACGGCCCCGATGCTGGTAACCGCGATAAATGCAGACATCCATTCAGGATAGTTGCGCATTGCCAGGGCAACCCGGTCCCCCGGGGCCACACCCCGGGCCTGCAGGGCCGCGGCGAGCGCATCCGCCTCATCCATCAGGTCATTGAAGCTGCGCCGCTCGCCCTCGTAGATCAGGAACTCACGATCCCCGTGTTGACGTGCCACGGCTAAGGCTTCTACCAGGTTGGCGGGTGCATTGGCGTAATAGTGGCCGGAACTGTCATCACCAGACAACTCATAAGGCGCGCCGGCCGCCGTCAACTGGCCCATCGCGGTGTTGAATTGCTCTGTGATCTCTGACATCTGCCTGCTCCAGTGGGGCTGTCGCCCTGAGTTATTCGTATCGGGATACTTGTACCGGTTGGTCATACTAGCGGGCCGCACAGCGCGCGCCAACGGCGATACTTTGCATTATTTCTTGTTCGAATTTTGCACCAGCGGGCGCACTTTGCCCACCCGCCGCCAGAAAGTACAATGATCGTGGTACAGGAGTTTATTCCAATGGCAGACAGCATTCCCCTGCGCTACGCCCAATCCCTGCTACGGCTGGCCCCGATGTCGGAGGTGACCTGGTGCGCTGTCGCTTCGATTTCTCCAATGACGAGGAAGTCGACCTGCAACTGTCGGAACTGACGGGCTTTTCCGACAGCAGCACCTTCCACCGCGCTTTCAAAAAATGGACCGGGCTGACTCCCCAGGACTACAAGCAACAGCACTGCTGATAATTCTTGCCCCTACACTTTGACATTTCACGCAATGGTGAGAATCCCAGACTGAACTAGACTCACTCCCATACCAATTAAACACGTGGGAGAACAGGCATGGCTTATTTCATCACCGGCGGCACAGGATTCATCGGGCGCAACTTCATCGACAAGCTCAAGGACCGCGAGGGCGACATCTACGTCCTGACCCGCGCCGCATCCATGCATAAGTTCGAGGAACTGCAGCAGCGCATGGGCGAGCACAGCGACAGGCTGATACCCGTACAGGGCGACCTGAAACAAGCCTTACTGGGTGTGGATGAGGCGACCATTGCCGACCTGAAGGGCAAGATCAGGCACTTCTGCCATTTCGCCGCCATCTACGATATCGGCGCTTCTGCCGAAGCGCAGACAGCCACCAACATCGACGGCACACGCAACGCCATCCGCCTGGCCGAGGCTGTGGATGCGGGCTGTTTTGAGCACGTCAGCTCCATCGCTGCCGGCGGCCTGTACCCGGGCACCTTCCGCGAAGATATGTTCGACGAAGCGGAGAACCTGGATCACCCCTACTTCTCCACCAAGCACGACTCCGAGGGCATCGTGCGCAATGAGTGCCAGGTGCCCTGGCGCGTATACCGCCCGGCCATGGTGGTGGGCAACTCCAAAACCGGTGAGATAGACAAGATCGACGGCGCCTATTACTTCTTCAAGAGCCTGCAGAAAATCCGCAACGTGCTGCCCCAGTGGTTCCCGCTGATCGGGATCGAGGGTGGCAAGTTCAACATTGTACCGGTGGATTATGTGGTGGACGCCATGGACCACATCGCTCACCTGGATGACCTGGACGGACGTTGCTTCCACCTGACCGACCCCGAGCACCACAGCATGGGCAACATGATGAACATCTTTGCGGATGCGGGCCATGCACCGCGCTTCAACATGCGCCTGGACACCCGTATGTTTGGCTTTATTCCCAGCTTTGTGCGCACCACCCTGGCCGGACTGCCGCCGATCAAGCGCATTATCAACACCCTGCTGGATGACATGGGCCTGCCGGATTCCGTCACCATGTTCATGAACTACCCTACCCGCTACGACAACCGCGATGCAGAGCGCGCGCTGAAAGGATCCGGCATTTCCTGCCCGGAACTGCGCGACTATGCCCCGGTACTGTGGGATTACTGGGAGCGCAACCTGGATCCGGATCTGTTTGTCGACCACTCGCTGGAAGGCAATGTGGGGGGCAAGGTGGTACTGATCACCGGCGCCTCCTCGGGCATCGGTAAAGTCTCCGCCCTGCGCCTGGCTGAAGCCGGTGGCCACGTGCTGCTGGTAGCGCGCTCCGCCGAGAAGCTGGAAGAAACCGCGGCAGAAATCGCCGAGCTGGGGGGCATGGCCACTATCTACCAGGCGGACGTGTCCGACATGGAAGACTGTGATCGGCTGGTAGCAGCGGTTCTGGAAAACCACGGCTTTATCGACATCCTGATCAACAACGCCGGTCGCTCCATCCGCCGCTCACTGGAACTGTCCTACGACCGTTTCCATGATTTCGAACGCACCATGCAGGTCAACTACTTCGGCGCGGTGCGCCTGACCATGGGCCTGTTGCCTTCCATGAGCCGGGAAAAGAAGGGCCAGGTCATCAATATGTCATCCATCAGCGCCCTGACCCCCAGCCCACGCTTTTCTGCCTACGTGGCCTCCAAGTCGGCACTTGACGCCTGGACCCGCGCCGCAGCCGTGGAGTATTCGGATCGCAACGTACGCTTTACCACGATCAATATGCCGCTGGTGCGCACGCCAATGATTTCTGCTACCAGCATTTACGATTCCATGCCCGTGCTGACGCCAGACGAAGCGGCCGACATGGTGGTAGAAGCGGTAATCAAGAAGCCCAAGCGCATCGCTTCACAAATGGGTATATTCCTGCAGGTCATGACCGCCGTTGCACCGAAATTCTCGGAAGTCCTGATGAACACCGTATTCCGCATGTTCGGCGACTCTGCCGCCGCCCGCGGCGAGACGCAAGAGGGTAAAGTGGAAGCTTCCAACGAGCAGGTGGCCCTGGCCTCACTGATGAAGGGCGTGCACTTCTAATACTCTCCTGACTGGAAAAAAGGGGCAGGCCTGGTGCCGGCCCCTTTTTTATGTCTGCGATACAGCAGCCAGCGCATTCGCGAAATAATCCAGATTGTGCTGGTTTATACCCGCGATATTGATGCGGCTGGAATCCACCATGTAAATACTGAATTCCTCGCGCAAGCGCTGCACCTGAGCCACCGACAAGCCCAGGTAGGAAAACATGCCCAGTTGCCCTCGAATATGATCAAAGCTCTCACCCAGCCCCATCTTTGCCAGACGATCCGCCAGCAGGGTACGGCAGCCGTTCATTCGATCGCGCATGGATGTGAGTTCTTCCTGCCACTGACTGCGTAAGGCCCCGTCGTGCAGAATGCTGCTGACAATGGCCGCACCGTGGGCCGGCGGCATGGAATAGGTAGATCGCGCGACATTAAGCAAATGCGGCAGTGCCTGGTGTTCACGCTGTGTGTCCGCTGATATCAGACACACGGCGCCAACGCGCTCGCGATACAAACCGAAATTTTTGGAGCACGACGATACGACGATGAGTTCGGGAACGCGCTGCGCCAACAGACGAACGCCATAGGCGTCCTCGTCGAGCCCGCGCCCGAAACCCTGGTAGGCGAAGTCGATCAGCGGGGTAAACCCGCGCTCAATGGCGATATCGGCAACCACCTGCCACTGCTGCTCGGTCAAATCCGCACCCGTGGGATTGTGGCAGCAGCCGTGCAACACCACCACGTCATTGCTGCCCAGTTTACGCAGTGCATCGGCCATCGCCTCAAAGTCTACCCCTCTGAGCTGGCTGCTGTAATAGGGGTATTCCGCCACAGCCAGGCCCGCACTGGTAAATACCGGCGCGTGGTTGGCCCAGGTAGGCTTGCTCAACCAGATGGTTGCCTCACTGTTACAGCGCCGTATCAGGCCCGCCGCAACGTGCAGGCCGCCAGTACCACCGGGCACCTGCACCGAAGCCACCCGGCAGTTGGCCAGGGTATCGCCCAGCAACAAGCGGGCAACGGCTTCATCAAATTCCGGATCGCCGGCGGGGCTCTGATAGGTCTTGGTTGTTTCGGTATCCAGACGCAATTGTTCCGCCTTTTTGACCGCAGCCATGATAGGGGTGGCGCCGGCCTCGTCCTTGTACACGCCCACACCCAGATCAATTTTATTGGGGTTATCATCCTGCTTATAGGCCGCTGAAAGACCAAGAATGGGGTCCGCAGGCAGTGGACTCAGCGCTTCAAACATCGATTTTTCCTCGTCGGTTATCGCCACGATCGGCGCCGTATTTCGACCGACCGTAAAACGCGGCAATGCTGCCATGGCGACACGTGACAGGCAATAAAAAATAACGGTAGAAAGACGCCTGGGCCACGACCCGGACTCAGCGTTTCCGGGCGCGCTGCAAGTCACTCTCGGTAACCGCTTTAGTGCGAATCAGCGGGATCAGGTCATGACTGAGCATGGGATGTCCTTCATTAAATATAGGCCTGCTAATGTCTGCACTACTCAACTGTCGCTGGCGAATTCCTCGCGCACACTATCGGTATGCTCCCCCAGAGCGGGTACGGCGCCCAATACCGGATCCCCATCGGCCAGCATCACCGGAGGCGCTACCAGTTCTACAGTACCCGAAGGGGTGACTACAGCGGTACGACGCAGCTGCTGGTGCACGGCCAGATCGGCGACCGAATTGACCGAGCCAAAGGCAATTTTAGCCTGAAACAGTCGGTCGACCAGCTGCGCTCGTTCAAGTTCAGCAAACACCGCATTAATCTCACGATTCAGGGCGGGACGATTGGCGCAGCGATCCACATTGTTAACATACAATGGATCCTCGAATAAATCGGGGCGCCGCAATACCTGCTCACAAAAATTCTGCCACTCACGATTGTTCTGGATGGAGATCACCACCTGATCGCCGCCGCTGCAGGCGTAGGCACCGTAGGGCGCAATAGAGGGGTGGTTCAGGCCCACACGTTGTGGCGCTTGACCGGTATAATCCTGATGCAACAACGGCACCGTCATCCAATCGGCCAGGGCGTCGAACAGGGAAACTGCCAGCCCCTTGCCGACACCGGTCTGCTCACGTTCCAGCAGGGCCTGGAGTACCCCGGCATGGGCATACATGCCACAGGCGATATCACAAATCGAGACCCCCACCCTGCCCGGCTGCTCCGGCGCACCGGTAATCGAGGCCAAGCCGGTTTCACACTGCACCAGCAGATCATAGGCCTTCATTTCCCGGTAGGGACCGCTTTCCCCGTAACCGGAGATATCAACCGTGATTAAACGCGGATGTGCCTCGCGCAGTTGCGCTGAATCAAAACCGGCACGGGCCGCCGCGCCGGGAGCGAGATTCTGGATAAACACATCCGCATGCTGCAGCATCAGCTGCAACATCTGCACATCCCGCGGGTCCTTGATGTTCAGGCAAACCGACTCTTTGCCACGATTAAGCCAGACGAAGTAGGCGCTTTCGCCATCAACCACATAGTCGTAGTTGCGGGCGAAATCCCCTTCACTGCGCTCAACCTTGATCACCCGCGCACCGGCATCCGCCAGGCGCGAACTGCAGTAAGGTGCGGCAACCGCCTGCTCCAGGGCAATTACCAGCAGCCCCTGTAATGGCAAGTCCATCAGAATGACCTCGGCATACCCAGTTCCTGGGTGGCGATAAACGACAGAATGAGATTAGTGGAGATGGGAGCGACCTGATACAGGCGCGTTTCACGGAACTTGCGTTCCACATCGTATTCGACAGCAAATCCATAACCCCCATGTGTCTGTATGCACTGGTCCGCCGCCGCCCACGAGGCCTCAGAAGCCAACAGCTTGGCCATATTGGCCTCGGCGCCAGCGGGCCTGCCCGCGTCGTAGAGATCCGCCGCCTGCTGTACCATCAGTGCCGCAGCTTCAGTCTGGATATGCGCTCTCGCAATGGGAAACTGGATGCCCTGATTCTGCCCGATGGGCCGACCAAAGACCTCGCGCTCGCAGGCGTATTGCGCCGATTTTTCGGTAAACCAACGGGCATCGCCAATACATTCGGCGGCGATCAGAATACGTTCCGCGTTCATGCCGTCGAGGATACACTTGAAGCCCGCGCCCTCGGCGCCGATAAGATTTGCCACCGGCACCCGTAGATCATCGAAAAACAGTTCCGTAGTGGCGTGATTCATCAGGGTATCGATTGGCTTGATAGTGAGTCCATTACCCAGCGCCTCGCGCATATCCACCAGCAATACCGACATACCGTCGGTGTGCTTGACGCTCTCCTCGCGGGGAGTCGTGCGCACCAGCAATATCATCAGGTCCGAATGTTCGGTGCGGGAAATCCACACTTTCTGGCCGTTGACCACATAGTCATCGCCATCGCGAATCGCGCTAGTACGAATGCGCGAGGTATCGGTACCGCTGGTGGGTTCGGTTACGCCAAAGGCCTGTAAACGCAGCGCGCCTGAGGCGATTTGTGGCAAGTAATGTTTCTTCTGCTCATCACTACCGTGACGCAGCAGCGTGCCCATGGTGTACATCTGTGCGTGGCATGCGCCGCCGTTACCGCCACTGTGCTGGATCTCTTCCAATACCGCACATGCGGCACTCAGCGGTAGTCCGCTGCCGCCATATTCCTCGGGAATAAGCACCGAGAGGTAGCCGGCCTCGGTCAGGGCATGTACAAACTCGGTGGGATAGGATCTGTCATGGTCGAGTTTGCGCCAGTATTCACCGGGAAACCGGGCACAGAGTCGCGCTACCGCGTCGCGAATTTCCGGGTAGGTTTTATCTATAGCCATGACACTTTTCCTCAGTGCAGCCAGCGTGACCAGAACACCGCAAGCAATGATTAACAGGGAGGCTGTTAAATTCTATAGCGGAATGGGGGTAAAGGTGAAAAAGCGTCCCGCCACGTAACAAAATTATCACGCCAAAGGCAACCCGGGCTACACCGACATTCTGGTAATCGGCGTGGTTAGGGCCCGGTCGACGCCCTAGAGGAACCAGGAACCCCCGTCCACCATATGCGTTTGCCCGGTGACAAAAGCGCTATTATCGGAAGCCAGGTAAATAATCGTACCGGTCAAATCTGCCGTGCCGAGGTTGCGCTGAATCACCTGGCCGGACGCGATCACTCGCTTGGCCTTGTCCAGCTTCTCGCCGAAGAATTCCTCGGTTCCTTCGGTCATTACCGCGGAAGGGGCAACCGCATTGACCCTGATATTGTCTGCACCTAATTCACGGGCCATGCCACGCGTCATACCTATTACTGCGGCTTTTGACGCGACATAATCCAGGCCGTATGGCAGGCCATAGACCGCTGCAAGAGAGGAGATATTAATAATGGAGCCACCACCGCTTGCCCGCATGGGATCTACCACTGCCTTGCAGCATTGCCACAAGCCCTTGACGTTAATATTCATTACTGCGTCCCACTGCGCCTCGTCCAACTGTTCGAAACGGGCTCCCTTAAGACCGCCGTATAGCGCCGCATTATTGACCAGCACATCGATCTTACCGAAGGTGTCCTGCGCCTTAAGGGCCATTGCTTTACAACTGTCCATACTGGCAATATCGGCGACGCAGTCGCTTGCCCGACCTCCAGCCGCAACAATACTGGCAACAGTTTCGGCACAACTGTTGATATCACAGACCAGTACGGCGGCCCCTTCGTGAGCCATCGCCTCGGCATAGGCACGCCCCAAACCACGGGCAGCACCCGTCACAATTGCAACTTTATCATCCAGCTGACCCATGGCACCCGCTTCCGTTTTTAACCAGGTCTTCACAGTAACCGATGCGCAGCCCCAGATGAAGTCCAATACGCTTTCATAACCTGCCGCAACAGTAGGGCCATGCCAAAATCACAGCTCGAAATAGTAACGCCGCAGATACACAGCACCTGCCAGCGCGGCGAGCGTAAATAACAGACCCAGAATCATTTGCGGAATATCTGCAGCCCCAAGCCAGGTAAAGCCGGCGTAACCGCCGCCGGAGTAGTGCGGCAGGTGACGACTCAATACCGTTGCCAGGTGAGAGGTGCCCAGGAACATCCTCTCACCGAGTATAAATGCCAGCAGGGGCCCCGCGGCCAGCATAAAGGGCGAGCGCCGGGCGCCCGCTGAGGCGAGCAATAACCAGGCGTAGCTGGGCGCCAGCCACAGCGCCATCAGCGCGAAGCCCCCGAGTTGCCCCAGGATGAGTGTCGCACCATCAACCCTGGCCAGCACCAGCGCATAGGGATCCATCTCCATGCGCCATAGCAGCAGCATGCCCAGCAGCAGGCACATCACCTGGGCCAGCAGTGAGGCAATAAAATACAGCGCCGGGGTCACCAGGAGCGCCACTGAGAACTTGGCCAGCACCTCTTCCCACTCGGACACCGGCATGGATTTCCAGAACAGGATGCTGCGGTCACGCCGGTCATTAAACAGCGTTGCCAGCAGGTAGTTGGCACACACCAGGATCAGGATAAAAAGAAACAGGTTATGGATGCCCTGCAGCAAGGGGTTGAGCGTGCCGGCCAGCGCGAGGGCATCCGACTGCTCCTCGCCCACACCACCGGGGGTCAGATTACCGGGCGCAGCAGGCGTTTGCTCAAGCCTGTACTCCAGCGCGGGTTCTCCATCGACATTGTTCTCGATACGAATACTTATATTGCCGGCTTCATCGCGGGAGGGCAGCACCTGGGAGACCGACTCACCAATGGCACTGATATGATCCGCCAGCAACACGGCTACCAGCAGTACACCGCACAAGGTCATCACCAGCACCAGGGGCGTCCAGCACAGCGAAGTGCGGTACTCCTGCAATTCACGCAGCACCAGGGCAATATACGTTTGCGAGCGCCCTTCAGCCATCGGTGCCCTCCCCGGTCAGTATCGCCACGAACAAGTCCGCCACCGTGGGTGTGCGCAGTTCTCCCAAAGGTGCCAGCAGGTCCGGCTGTATGCCCCGGTAGATAAAAGCCACACCTGAGGGGATCACGCGCTGCCCCAGGTGTGGAATACCGCTGGCCTTGTGCACATTCTCCGCCAGCGCATGCAACTCCACATACTGTTCGGCGATATCCACCATAGACTGCTGCAACAGCAACTTTCCCCGATCCATAAACATGACATCGGTGAGAATATTTTCCACTTCTTCCACCTGGTGGGTGGAAATAATAATGGTGCGTTCGCTGTGGTGATAATCCGCCAGTATCTGTTCAAAGAAACGTTTGCGAAACAGGATATCCAGCCCCAGGGTAGGCTCATCGAGGATCAGCAGGCGGGCGTCTATCGCCATGACCAGTGCCAGGTGCAGTTGCACCATCATGCCCTTGGACAGGTTGCCCACATGGCGCGTTAGCGCCACGTCAGTGTCAGCGAGCAAGGTCTGCGCGTGCTCGCGATCAAAGCGCGGGTGCACCCCCGCCACGTAATCCAGCAACTGCGCTACGCGCATCCAGCGCGGCAACACCGCGGTATCGGCAATAAAACAGACCTGTTCCATGACCTGAGCGCGTTGGCGCAGCGGGCCGTAGCCAAGCACCTCGATATCGCCCCGGTAGCGGGTCAGTCCCAGCAGCGCGCGTAACAAGGTAGTCTTGCCGGCACCGTTGGGGCCGATCAAACCGATGATGGAGCCACTCTCAACCTGGAAATCCACGCCATCCACCGCTTTGACATTACCAAAGCTGCGACTGACACCACTGGCCTTAATCACCTGGCTCACTGCTGGTCCACTTTGGTGGAATTCATTGACAGGCTCTTTTCCATGTTCGCGGCGATAGCGGTAGCTACCCGCTTGGCGCGCTCGGCGCGCTCACCGGCGAAGTTTTCATCGACGGTGCGGATAAAGAATGACAGCCAGCGCTGGAAGTCATCCGCATGTAACTCCCGCTTGCCGTGCAGCTGCCGGTGAATGTTCATGGTATGCCGTTGATAGGACTGCTCTCCCAGCAGCAGCTTACACCAGTAGTCCTTGATATGCGGCAGGTGCACCGTGAGGTCAATCTGCGCCACATCGACAAATATAGGGGCGAGCTGTTCGTCTTTAAGCAGGCGCTGGTAAAAGCGGTCGACAAACAATTCTATATTCTGCCGTGTATCCATATCTGGCTTGTCTTTGCCAGCGACCATACGATTACTTCTTTTTACTCTTTTTATTTTTCTTTACATGCGACATCAGGCGCCGCTTGCGCTGTACCTGGCGCTGGGTGAGCTTGTTGCGTTTTTCCGCGAAGGGGTTGTCGCCGCTGCGAAACTCAATACGCACCGGTGTACCCACCAGCTCCAGCTCCCGGCGAAACACCTTTTCCAGGTAGCGCACGTAGTTATTGGGCACATTACCGGTCTGGTTGCCGTGAATGATAATCAGGGGTGGATTCTGGCCGCCCGCATGGACATAACGCAACTTGATGCGCCGACCATTGATCATGGGTGGCGGATGGTCGAACACGGCCCCCTCCAGTATCAGGTTCAACTGGTTGGTGCTCAACTTGCGCGTTGCAGACTGGTAAGCGGCGTCAATGGATTTATACAGGTGCCCGACCCCGGTACCGTGCAAGGCTGAGATATAGTGCACATCAGCGTAATCGGCAAATTGCAGGCGACGCACCAGTTCCGACTTGATCCAGTCACGCTGATCGGACTCTATGCCATCCCACTTATTCACCGACAGCACCAGACCGCGCCCGGCATCGATGCAATGCCCCAGCAGGTGCATATCCTGGTCGACAATGCCTTCATGGGCATCCATCACCAGGACCACCACGTGCGCATCACTGATGGCCTTCAGGGTTTTTAC
>Ga0316194_10002230_pt1 | contig 13494 bp, 6 predicted proteins | sample CroRivsedime1_MG_FD_204936 | JGI IMG/M metagenome (GOLD analysis project Ga0316194, IMG submission 204936) | Coastal sediment microbial communities from Maine, United States - Cross River sediment 1 | ecosystem: Environmental > Aquatic > Marine > Coastal > Sediment | place: USA: Maine...
CGGGCGGTTTGGTCCTGGCGGCCTCGAGGCGTTTGTTGATGGCCTTGATGTCATTGACGAAGAGAGCTTCGTTGGGGTCGGGTTTGACCTCATCCGAAAGCTCGGTGTAGAGATCCGGGGCAAAGGTCGCGATGGCCTTGGCGTTTTTGACGGCGGCCGCCGTCTCCAGATCGCTGGTGAAAAGGTTGTAGGCGAGGATGCCGGGGATGACGACGACAAACGGGATCAGGAGCTTGAGAAATGCCGCGAAGACGACGCCACGCTGACCCTCGGCAAGTGATTTGGAGCCAAGGGTGCGCTGGGTGATGTACTGGTTGAGGCCCCAATAGAAGAAATTCGGAATCCACAGACCGACCACCAGGGCAGTCCATGGAACCTCGGGGTCGTCGGGCGGGCGAACCATGTGCATCTTTCCCGCCTGCCAGTCGCCGGCGTTGAGGAGCTGCAATCGCTCGATCGCCCCGGCGTCGGCCAACTGGGCCGGGTCGACGGAGGTTGTCGCTGTGGCGGCCAGCGCCGCAGGATCCGCGTTGCCGAGGAGCTTCATCGCGAGATACGCGATGATCGCGCCGCCGACGATCAGGGCCGTGCCCTGAATCAAATCCGCCCACGCGCACGCCTTGAGCCCGCCCGCAAAGACATAGATCGCGGCCAGGCTACCGATGATCCAACAGCCGACCGTAATGCTGCCGAGGTCCAAACCGAAGAGGGCCTGACCCTGGAAGTTGACGGTGATCACTTTGGCCCCGGAGTAGATGACCGACGCGGTTGGCACACCGACGAGGATGATCAGGGTCGAAATGGCCATCACCATTCGGGCGAAAGGGTTGTAGCGGTACTCGAGGAACTCGGGGATCGTGTAGATGCCGCTTTTGAGAAACGTCGGAACGAAGAGGAAGGCGACGACAACCAGGGTGATGGCGGCCATCCACTCGTAGCTGGCGATCGCCATCCCCAACCAGTCCGCCGCCTTTCCGCTCATGCCGACGAACTGCTCGGTGGAGATGTTGGCGGCGATCAGGGAAAAACCGACCAGCCACCATGTCAGACCACGGCCCGCCAGGAAATAGTCTCGAGCGCCATGCTCTCCGTGGATTTCCTCACCCCGACTCTGCCAGAGGCCGATGCCGATGACGACCATCACGAAGATGACGAAAACGATGATGTCGATGATGCCTACACCCACGGTGTCTCCCATTCATGTGTTGATCGAACGAGTTTGAATCGGCGGTCGCCAGTCGTCAATGGACGGCGGAAAGACCCGACGCCGTTCATATCGCAGAAAACCTGTAAACGGTTGTCGACTCGTAGACCTCGCCCGGCCGCAGCACCGTTGTCGGGAACTCCGGTTTGTTGGGCGAGTCCGGGAAGTGCTGGGTCTCCAGACAGAGGGCGCATCGTCGGCCGTAGGCCGTGCCGCCTTTGCCGGTGAGACGGCCGTCGAGGAAATTCGCCGTATAGAACTGGACACCGGGCTCGCTGGTCAGAACCTCCATCACACGACCGGTGGTCGGTTCGATGACCCTGGCCGCGAGCGAGAGCTCCCTGTCCACTCTGTTCAACACGAAGTTGTGGTCGTAGCCGGACCCGAATCGGAGTTGTTCATCGTCGGTGTCTATCCGTGCGCCGATGGTGGCCGGCTCGCGGAAGTCCATCGGCGTGCCCTCGACGCTCCGAATCTCGCCCGTGGGGATGAGCCCCTCGTCGACCGGGGTGAAGTGGTCCGCGTTGATCAGCACCTCGTGACTCAGAATGTCTCCGCCGCCCGGGCCGGCCAGGTTGAAGTACGAGTGGTTGGTCAGATTGACGTGGGTCGGGTCGTCAGTGGTTGCGCGGTAGTCGACTCGAAGCTCGTTGTCGTGAGTCAGGGTGTAATCGACGGTTAGGTCGAGCCGACCGGGATAACCCTCCTTACCATCAGCGCTGACATGAGTCAGCCGCAGCTGGGGACCTTCAGGGACCGACTGTGGCTGGGCCGACCATAGCGCCTTGTCAAAACCTATCGCGCCGCCATGCAGGTGGTTGTTGTTGTTGTTCTGAGCGAGTGTGAAGGTCGTGCGGCCGAGTTCAAAGGTGCCATTGGCGATGCGATTTCCGTATCGACCGATGATTGCGCCGAAATAGGGATGGCCCTCGAGATACGCGCCGAGATCGTCGAACCCGAGAACGACATCGGCAGACTCGCCCCTTCGATCGGCGGCCGTCAGTGAGGTAACGATGCCGCCATAGCCCGTGATCGACGCCCGCATGCCGTTGTCGTTTGTCAGGAGGTAGAGGTCGACATCACGACCGTCAGGCAAAGCACCAAAGGGCATTCTGGTGATTCCGGCAGCCGGGGTGTCCTCATTCATCGCCAACACAGACCTGATGATAACCGTCTCGTCGCCCATCTCCGGAGCAGGACGCGGTCCCCTGACAGCCAGAGCATATCTGTTTTCGAAACCATGATCACGGACGTGAGCCTATCAGTATTTCTTCTCTTTTCGTCGATTTTTCTTCTATTTTTTTCGAAATTGGAATAGGCGCCATGCGATCCTGTGGCTTCCGCAAGGCGATTCAGATGAAGCTCTGGGAGGGGGTGGTGAGACTAGGAGATGCAGTGATATTAATTATCATTAGAGTATTCGTTGGCTTATTTGAATATGTGGCCTCTTGATAAACCTTGCTGCAATTGGTCTTTAGAATTTTTTTCGCACGGCCCCTTGCGCTTTCTAAAATCTGGGATTATCTTTTATTTCTTAGGGAACATTGATGCTCACCACGGATCAACCCGTCGCTCTCAAGGCCGCCTTGAGACACGACACGATCCGGCGCGCGATCGAGGTCAACGGCCGGATCAGCATCTCCGACCTCCGAGATCAGCTGGGAGTTTCGGAAGTCACCATCCGCGAAGACCTCAAGCACCTCGAGAGAAAGGGTGTGCTGACTCGCGTCCGCGGTGGCGCGGTGGTATCCCGAATCGGCGCCATGGAAATGCCCCTCGAGGAGACCAGCACCGCCAACCGCGCCGAAAAGATGGCTATCGCCACGCATGCAGCCGCCATGGTCGAAAACGGTCAGACAGTCATCATCGATGTCGGCAGCACCACCGCTGAGATGGCCAAGGCGCTCTCGCCGGAGCTCACCCGAGTCGTGGTGATCACCAACGGCCTCAACATCGCTCTCATCCTCGAAGCGCACCCGGGGGTGTCGGTGATAGTCACCGGTGGGACCCTGCGGCCGCTCCAGCATTCGTTGGTTGCGCCGATGGGCACCCTGCTCCTCGACCAACTCAAGGCCGATGTCGCGTTTCTCGGTTGCAACGGCGTCGATTCGACGCGTGGTTTCACCAACACCAATATCGCCGAGGCCGAGATCAAGCAGGCGATGGTCAGGTCGGCGGCGAAGGCGGTTTTCCTGGCCGACCACGACAAGATCGGCCAGGTGGCGTCGGCATTCGTAACCGATATCTCAGGTGCGGATCTGTTGATCACCGATGATCGTGCCGACGCGTCGGTATTGAACAATCTGGAAGGTGACGGGCTGGCCATCGAGCTGGTCCGTTTGAGTGGAAAATGAGCAAAGGATCGAAAAAAGAACCGGAGGAGGTTCATGATGACCAGAGGAAAGTTAATCGGCGTAGTGCTTGTTTTCATGCTGCTGATTTTCAGCGGATCGGCCTGGGCCCAGACCACGGGTACCATCCGTGGGAGGACCGTCGACGTTGACGGACAGGCCCTGCCGGGGGTAACCGTAGTCGTCACCGGAGAGATCCTCGGCTCGGCCCAGCGGACAGCGGTGACGAGCCCTTCGGGTGGCTTCCAGTTCGTGTCAATGCCCGTCGGCACCTACAGCGTGACAGCCAGCCTCGACGGATTCCAGACGCAGGCGGCCAAGGAGGTGAGGGTCGCGATCGGCGGAATGGCGACGGTCGACTTCACCATGCCGGAGGCGTTCTCCGACGAGATCACGGTGATAGGCGAGACGCCGATCGTCGACGTGGCGAGCCCCAGCTTCGATGCTGCCTACGACTCCGATACGATCAAGGACCTGCCGACCAGGGGGAACTTCTACGACACCCTCGCTGTGATGCCGGGAGTGGCCACGGACCGCGAGAATATTTTCCTCCTCACGGCCTTTGGCTCGGACGTGCAGTCGAATCAGTGGAACATCGACGGTCTCGACAGCACCTCGCCGGAGAGCGGTGATCTCTACTGGTCGATGAACGACGAGCTGATCGCCGAGCTCCAGATGACCGGAACCGGCGCCGGCGCCGAGTACGGCAGCATGCTTGGAACCGCGTTCAACGTCGTCACCAAGTCGGGTACCAACCAGTTCCACGGCTCGGGCGTCCTCGACTTCTGGGTTCCCGGCTTGACAGACGAAAACGTGGTGGCAGAGGACGCGCCGGAAGGGACGCAGACCTATCGGCTCGATCACCACAACAATCTGGTCTTTACCCTGGGTGGTCCGATCGTCAAAGACAAGCTGTGGTTCTTCGCAGCAACGGAGTGGGGGCGCCAGCTGGCCTTCTGGCCATACGAAGTGGAGCTCCCCGATCAGAAGGACTCCGAGTGGAACAACTACGATCTCAAGTTCACCGCGCAGTTCGGCAACAACCACCGCCTCAACCTGCGGCTCGGCGACCACGACTACAAGAACCCGTGGCCGGGCGATGTGTACTCCGAAATTACGGCCTGGGGGCAGCAAAATGACCACACCAAGATGTTGGCCCTGGATTACAGCACTGTCCTCGGCGCCAAGACCTTTCTCGAGGCTCGGGTGGGCGGTTGGCGCGGCGATACCTGGTCGGGAGCCCAGTACCCGACCGATGACCCGACTTTTGTCGACATGACCGTCGATCCCTGGATGTACTACGGTAATTACTGGTGGGGCTGGACATGGGATCCGCAGACCGACGACGCCGAGGTCATTCTCACTCAGCACGCCGACGACTTCCTTGCGGGCGACCACACCTTCCGCTTCGGCGTCCAATACAAGCAGGGCAGCGCGAACACCAAGATGTTAAACGGGCCCGGGCCCTACTACTACCAGGCGGAGGGCTACTACTACGACTATTACAACTACGAATACGTCTACTATGTCTGGCAGGGCAAGTACGTCCTTCCGCCGTACTACTACGGTGCGGAATCGGAAACGATCGGCGGATTCGTCACCGACAGCTGGGAGGTTTCCCCCAGGCTGACCCTCAACATCGGGGTCCGTTACGACAAGCACGACGCTTTGATCCCCGACTACCCCCGCCTCGACGAGGACGCGAACCCAACCGGTGAGATCATTGAGGGCCGTCACGTGGACACCTGGACCTATATCGACCCGCGCTTCGGCTTTGCCTGGCAGCCGACCGGCAGCGGAAAGACCGTCATCCGAGGCTCGATCGGGCGCTACCACGCGGGAGTCGTGTTCGGCCAGTGGTACTCGCCGCCGCCCGAAGCGCCATCCGGCATTGGCTACTGGCTCAACGGGGATGAGTGGGAGCAGTTCTGGACATACCCGCCCTCTCCCGACGCCCTGCTGGTCGATGGTACCGAGCTCAGTGAGACCTGGGAGTACACCCTCGGGGTGGAGCACCAGGTGGGCGCGACCAGCACGATCGGCGCGGTGGCGGTCTACAAGAAGACCGACAATCTCATAGGCTGGCACATCCTCGACGACGCGGAGTATGAGACCTTTAGCTACACCGACCCCTGGACCGAACAGGTGTTCGAGCTCCGCGACTACGGCGGGGAGGGGCCGACACGGATGAAGGGCAACACCTCCGGGCCTGGGGCGAACGGCGGCGAGCGCCCGTACGGGCAGGAATACAAGGGATTGATACTGACCTACAAGAAACGGTTCAGCAATAACTGGGACATGTATGCCTCCTACACCTGGTCCCAGTCGGAGGGCCTGAACCCGACCTTCCTGGACTGGGGCAGCCAGGGATATGTCATGTACGGGATGCGGGACGAGTCGAATCCCAACGCCCACATCAACGCAGACAAGGCTCTCAACGCCGACCGCCGGCACATGTTTCGGGTGGTGGCGAACTACATGGCTCCGTGGCAGATCAAGTTCAGCACCGTGGCCAATTATCAGATCGGTCGCCCCTACGACCGTTACAAGTGGGTCCAGTTGCCGAGCTCCCCGGATACGACCCAAATCATCGCCGAGCCGGCCAGCTACGACCAGCGGTACCCGGACCAGCTCATCTGGGATCTCGGCATCGGCAAGCACTTCAATCTCGGCAGGGGAACGAACCTCAGCGTCGACCTGCAGATTCTCAACCTGCTCAACGACGATGCGGTCGAGGGCTGGAGGACCCGCGAGTTCAGTCCCGACGAGAATCCTGTACCCAGCCAATGGGTCTTGCCGCGGCGGGCCGAGCTGCGATTGCGGTTCCAGTTCTGATCGAGGATATTTCGTGGACGAGCCCGCTTCGGCGGGCTCGTTTTTCGATTTTTCTTCTATTTTCTTTGAATTATCGTGAACAGAATTGAGATCGGTAGACCTGCGAGAGATACGGTGCGCATTTTCTAAAATTCGTGACTAAACGAGATAATGCAATGATAACGGGTATCAATAGATCCCGATCAAGCCGGTAGGGATCGTTGCGACACCCGTCAGTCCGTTCGAAACGGTAAGTTCCAATTTTTGCCGCACCACCCCTTGCGCTTTTGAAAATCTGGGATTATCTTTTATTTCTTAGGTACCATCAATGATGACTACGGATCACCCCGTCGCTCTCAAGGCCGCCTTGAGGCACGACACGATTCGTCGCGCCATCGAGATCAACGGCCAGGTCAGCATCGCCGATCTCCGCGACCGACTCGGCGTCTCGGAAGTCACCATCCGCGAGGATCTCAAACATCTCGAGAGCAGGGGTGTGCTGACCCGCGTCCGGGGTGGAGCGGTGGTGTCCCGAATCGGCGCCATGGAAATGCCCCTCGAGGAGACCAGCACCGCCAACCGTCCCGAGAAGATGGCTATCGCTGCGCGTGCAGCCGCCATGGTCGAAAACGGTCAGACCATCATCATCGATGTCGGCAGTACCACCACCGAGATGGCCAAGGCGTTCTCACCGGAACATTCACGAGTGGTGGTGATTACCAATGGGCTCAATATTGCCCTCATCCTCGAGTCGCTCCCGGGGGTATCGGTGATCGTCACTGGAGGAACGCTACGGCCGCTCCAGCATTCGTTGGTTGCGCCGATGGGTACCCTGCTCCTCGACCAACTCAAAGCCGATGTCGCGTTCCTCGGATGCAATGGTGTCGATCCGACACGCGGCTTCACCAACACCAATATCGCCGAAGCCGAGATCAAACAGGCGATGGTGCGATCGGCGACAAAGACGGTATTCCTGGCCGATCACGAAAAGATCGGCCGGGTGGCATCGGCTTTTGTAACCGATATTTCAGGTGCGGATCTATTGATCACCGATGACGGAGCCGATGCGTCGGTGCGGAGCAATCTTGAAGGTGACGGGCTGGCCATCGAGATCGTCCGTGTGTGAGGAACATGAGTGACGGATCCAAGAAAACGAACCGGGGAGGTTTACGATGACGAGAAGTAGATGGGTTGGCCTTGCGATATGTATCATTCTGCTGCTCTTCAGCCAGGTGGGGTGGTCCCAGACCACCGGCAGCATTCGCGGGAGGACCCTCGATAAGGATGGGCAGGTTCTCCCGGGGGTCACGATCGTGGTCTCCGGCGAAGCCCTCGGATCAGCCGAGCGGACGGCCGTTTCAAGCCCGTCGGGGGGGTTCCAGTTTGCAGCGATGCCGATCGGCAAGTACTCCGTGACGGCGACCCTGGCTGGTTTCCAGACGCAGGTGGCCAAAGACGTGAGAGTCGCGATCGGCAGGGTGGCGTCGGTCGACTTCAACATGCCGGACACGTTTACCGACGAAATTACGGTGATTGCCGAAACGCCAATCGTCGATACGGCGAGCCCGACCTTCAATTCTCGCTTCGACAGCGAACAAATCATCGACCTGCCGACGCGGGGCCATTTCTACGATGTCATCGCCGTGACTCCGGGCGTGGCGCAAACGACCGAGGGTTCAGCCAGAATCATAGCCTTCGGGGCTGACATCAAATCAAGCCAGTGGAACATCGACGGTCTCAATCGGACCGGCGCCGACAGCGGCGAGCTGCGATGGTCGATGAACGACGAAATGGTATCCGAGATTCAGGTCCTCGGTACCGGCGCCACCGCCGAGTATGGTGGCATGCTGGGAACGGCCTTCAATGTTGTCACAAAATCGGGCACCAACCAGTTCCACGGATCGGCCAACATCGACTACTGGCCCTCCAGTTGGGTCGGCGAGAACGGTAGCCGCGAAGATGCGCCGGAAGGGGCGCAGACCTACACGCTCGATCATCACAATGTGCTGCAGATGAGCCTGGGTGGCCCGATCGCGAAGGACAAGCTCTGGTTCTTCGCGGGTGCCGAGTTCGGGCGCTTCCTGGCGTTCTATCCCTTCGATGACTCGACGTTGCCGAATCAGAAGGAAACCACGTGGGACAACTTCGACCTCAAGTTCACCGCCCAAATCGCCCAAAACCATCGCCTCAACCTGATCGCGAGCGATTACGAGTATCTGGGCCCTTCTGCGGGCGACATCTTCACTGAGCCTTCCGGCTGGACCGAGAGTTGGACCCACAACAAGATGTTGGGTCTGGATTATAGCGGCATCCTCGGACCCAACACCGTCCTCGAGGCGCGGGTTGGCGCTATGCGAATCAACGAAGATTACCGTTCCCAGAACCCCAGCGGCGAACCCACCTTTGTCGATATGACGGTGTACCCGTACCTGTGGTACGGGGACCCGTTTTGGATGTGGGATTGGGACCAGTCCTCCGACGACGCCGAGATCATCCTGACCCAGCATGCCGATAACTTCATCAGGGGCGACCACGAGTTTCGCTTCGGGGTCCAGTACTCCAGGGACGGCGCCACGATCAGTACCCGCCAGCCCTACTATTACTACCAGTATGAGTACGAGTACTACCCGGGATACCCATACGTCTATCAGTACCTTTACACCGGGTTGCCATACATTTACGGCGGTGAGTCGGAGTCGATCGGCGCGTTCGTCACCGACAGCTGGACGATCAGCAGCCGTTTGACCCTCGATATCGGCGTCCGCTTCGACAGCCACACAGGCTGGATCGAGGACCAGCCGCGTCTCGATATGCGGTCGAATCCGACCGGAGAGATCATCCCGGGCCAGGACGTGCTGGATTGGACCTCGGTCGATCCGCGCTTCGGCTTCGCTTGGCAGCCGACAGGCGATGGCAGGACCGTTATCCGTGGTTCAATCGGGCTCTTCCACGCCGGCATGGCCTCGGGCGACTGGTACGCGCCGCCCCCGGAGGCGCCGCCGTGGAGGACCTACTGGCTCAACTGGGACGACGAGTGGGAGATCGTCTCGGATTGGGGGCAGAGGTCCAACGCATTCCTGATACCCGGCACCGAGAACGCCGAGACCTGGGAGTACACCCTCGGCTTCGAGCACCAGATTGGAGCGACCAGCGCCATTGGGGTGCAAGCGGTCTACAAGCAAACAAAGAACCAGATCGGTTGGTACATTGACGACGACGGGGAGTTCGAGTGGTACGAGTGGACCGACCCGGAGACTGGGACCGTTTACGATTTCAAGGACTACTCGGTTGATCCGACACGATACAAGGGCAACAGCACCGGTCCAGGTGCAGTCGGCGGTGACCGACCGTACGAGCAAGATTACGTTGGTATATTCCTGACCTACAAGAAGCGGTTCAGCAAGAACTGGGACCTCATGGCAACATACAGCTACCAGGAGTCGAGCGGGCTGAATCCACGATTCCACAGCAGTCCTAACGGCTGGGCAGCCCAGGGCGGCGTTTTCTGGGCTAGCCGCGAGGAGGCCGACCCCAACGTCTACACGTACGCCGACGGGCTGTTGAACGGCGACCGCAGGCACAATCTGCGGCTGGTCGGCAACGTCATGCTGCCTTTGCAGTTCAAGATCTCTTCGGTGCTCAATATCCAGAGCGGCATCGGCTGGGACCGCCGTCAATGGGTCCGCATGCCGACCCGTGGCTGGAGTGACGTCACCACGGCGCCGGGTTCCGACGATCAACGTCTGCCGACCCAATACCTGTGGGACATCGGTTTCGGCAAGCATTTCAACCTCGGCAAAGGGGTGAATTTCAATATCGATATCCAGGTTCTCAACGTCCTCAACGACGATGCCGTCGAATGGTGGAGAGACACGCGTTACCCGGTCGGTGAAGAGCCGCTGCCCGGAGCATGGGTGCTGCCTCGCCGGGCCCAGCTGCGGTTGAGGTTGGCGTTCTGATAGAGGACACCCTGGAGACGAGCCCGCCTCGGCGGGCTCGTCTTTTTTGAAACGATCAACGTGCGTTTGAGACCGAACGGGGGATAAGTGACCTGGACGAAAACTCGAGTTGTGGCGGCGATGTTTGTAGTGTTGGGTGTGCCTGCGGCAGGGATCTGTGGGGGCTTCGACCACGAACCACACCCGGACTGGGAAAACTCACAGATGATCGGGCGCAACAAGGAGGCGCCGCGTGCCACCGCCATACCCTTCGCAGACCCCGCAGCTGCGTTGGAGAGGGACCCGACAGCGTCCCAGTGGAATGTGTCACTCAACGGCGAGTGGAGTTTCAACTGGTCCGAGAACCCGGCCCAGCGGCCGACAGAGTTCTTCCAGCCGGGTTTCGATGTCAGCGCATGGGATCTCATTCCGGTCCCCGCCAACTGGCAGCTGCACGGATATGGCTACCCGATCTACACCAACGTCCGCTACTCCTGGGGCGATCCCGATCCACCGCGGGTGCCCCATGATTTCAACCCGGTCGGCTCGTACCGCCGGACTTTTACCGTGCCGGACGGCTGGGACGGACGGCAGATCTATCTCCGCTTTGGCGGCGTGAGTTCGGCCTTCTACCTCTGGGTCAATGGTCACGAGGTCGGCTACAGCCAGGGCAGCCGCACACCCGCCGAATTCAACGTCACGGAGTATTTGGAGCTTGGCGAGAACGTGGTCGCCCTCGAGGTCTACCGCTACTCGGACGGATCCTATCTGGAGTGCCAGGATTTCTGGCGGATCAGCGGTATCTTCCGCGATGTCTCCCTCTATTCGTGGGACGACCTCCACATTCGTGATTTCCAGGTCCACACCGATCTCGATAAGAACTATGTCGACGCCGATCTCGGTATCGACGTTTGGGTCCGCAATCTGGGTGATGCGACGCGACCGTTCACTGTAGCGGCGAAACTCTTCGATGCCGCCGGCCAGCTGGTCCTTGATGGGCTGACTGCATCGGCCGAGGCAGATGCGGCCGCGGAGGTCAAGGTCCGACTCGACCGTCAGGTCGCCGACCCACCGAAGTGGTCGGCCGAGGAACCGAACCTCTTCCGCCTGGTTGTGACCCTGACGGACATGGATGGCTCAGTCGTGCAGTCGGTGTCGAGCAACGTCGGGTTCCGAGAGGTCGAGATCACCGGCGGACAACTCCTTGTCAACGGAGTCGCTGTTCTGATCAAGGGCACAAACCGCCATGAGCACGATCCCGACACCGCCCACGTGATGAGCACCGAGGGCATGATCCAGGACATCCTGATCATGAAGCAGCACAACATCAACGCGGTTCGCACATCGCACTACCCTGACGTGCCCGAATGGTACGACCTTACCGATCACTATGGCTTGTATGTCATCGACGAAGCCAACATCGAGTCGCACGGTATCGGCTACGACCCCGACAAGACCCTCGGCAACAAACCGGAGTGGGGGGAGGCCCACCTCGACCGGACGATCAGCATGGTTGAGCGCGACAAGAACCACCCCAGCATCATCATCTGGTCGCTCGGCAACGAGGCCGGCGATGGGGTCAACTTCACCGCGACCAGCGGTTGGATCCGCGAGCGCGACGCGTCACGGCCCGTCCACTACGAGCGCGCCGAGCTCGGCCCCAACACCGACATCTACTGCCCGATGTACGAGCGGATACCCCAGATCGTCGAATACGCAGAAAAGTTCGACGACCGGCCGCTCATCATGTGTGAGTACTCGCACGCAATGGGCAACAGCAACGGCAACCTCAAGGAGTACTGGGACGCCATTTACAGGTACGACAGATTGCAGGGTGGCTTTATTTGGGACTGGGTCGACCAGGGACTGCGGCAGCCCGTTCCGGGCCGGTCCGACGAGCTCTATTTGGCCTTCGGTGGCGCCTTCGAACCGCCCGGGGTCTATCACGACGACAACTTCCTGATGAACGGATTGGTGTCGGCCGATCGGGTGCCCCACCCGGGCCTTCTCGAGCTCAAAAAGGTCTATCAGTACATCCATACAACTCCGGTCGATCTCGCCCAGGCAAAGGTCGAGATTAGAAACGGCTATGGGTTCATCAACCTCGACCTCTTTGAAGGATTCTGGCGACTTGAGGGCGACGGCAAGGCCCTGGCCTCCGGACGCCTTCCCAAGCTGGATGTCGCACCGTCCGATAGCCGGATCGTAACCGTTCCCTTGCTCACTGTCGCGCCGCAGCCCGGGGTCGAGTATTGGCTGGATCTGAGCTTCCGCCTGGCGGAGAACACTTCGTGGGTAAGCCGGGGACACGAAGTCGCATGGGAGCAGTTCAAGCTGAATTTCGATGTAGATGTACCGCCGTTGGTTGAGACGGGTTTACCTCCGCTCGAGGTTGACGAGGACGAGAACCAGATCACGGTTTTCGGTGATGGCTTCACCGTACTCTTCGACGCCGCGAGGGGAACGATTTCGTCGTGGACGGCCGACGGCACCGAGCTCGTGGCCTCAGGTCCCCGACCCAATTTCTGGCGCGCCCCTACCGACAACGACCGCGGCAACGACATGCCGAAGCGCTGCGCGCCGTGGAAGTCCGCCACCGGGAACTGGGACCTGACCTCGTCGGCGGTTAAAAAAGTCGGGCCGGCAAAGGTGGAGGTTCGATTCAACGGTGCCCATCCTGATGTCAGTTCTACCAACGAAGTTGTCTACACGGTTCACGGCGATGGCGAAATTGTTGTTGAGCACTCTTTCACCCCGGGTGACGGTGAGCTTCCGGAGCTTCCGCGCTTCGGCATGCAGCTCGTCGTCCCGGGTGGCTTCGAGACTGTCACCTGGTATGGCCGTGGTCCGCACGAGAGCTATTGGGATCGCAAGGCCGGTGCCCGGGTGGGCGTCTGGTCGGGTTCGGTCGACGATCAGTTCGTCGACTACTCGGAACCTCAGGAGAATGGCAACAAGACCGATGTGCGATGGGTGTCGCTGACCAACGACGATGGTGCGGGTCTCATGGTGACCGGCGAACCTCTGATTGCCTTCAGTGCCCATCACTACACCATGGAAGATCTGGAGAGCGCGAAGTACAGCTATCAGATGAAGCGCCGCGCAGACATTACCCTCAACATCGACATGCAGCAGACCGGGGTCGGTGGCGACGACAGCTGGGGAGCGCGCACCCACGACGAGTACA
>Ga0316194_10002235_pt1 | contig 13482 bp, 12 predicted proteins | sample CroRivsedime1_MG_FD_204936 | JGI IMG/M metagenome (GOLD analysis project Ga0316194, IMG submission 204936) | Coastal sediment microbial communities from Maine, United States - Cross River sediment 1 | ecosystem: Environmental > Aquatic > Marine > Coastal > Sediment | place: USA: Maine...
AATCTTCCATCACCTTCGCGGCCTCAGCCAGAGATCGGTCTACATAGCGTGGCGCCAGCTTTAACCAGCCCTCGTGAGGCACCATATCCCATGGCATGCCGTGCACTGACAACACCAGTTTCAGCGACACCCCCTGGGGGATGCCTTTAAGGTTGTCGCGCAAAATAGCTTTGTGCGTCTCGTACATAGGATCAAAATATGATAACTCCGGCGAGATAATCATCTTGATCTCTTTGTGGCCATTTTGTTCCTGCCACTCGTGCACGTAGTGCATGGCATGTTTGATACTGCCGTTGAACTCCTCATGATGGGAATAGATCGGGCGTGGCGCGGCCAGCACCAGGGTATCTATACCTTCATCCAGCAAGCTGAACATGGCATCACGTGCGCTGGTCGGGCTATCCGCCGATACCCAGCGCCACGGAATACTGCCATAGCGAGCTTCGAGCTTTTCCATTGCGCTGTATACGATATGCCGGTTACCTGCTTCATGAGGCACACGACCATCATGGAAACCCTTACCTGGCTCGTAATAGTAGTTTCTTGCCTTAACCGCAAACTTCAACTCGGGTGGCGCCAGACCTACCGAGCGCTCACTATAGAGAAATGCACCGTGACTCAGATGCTGGCTGCCGGGTGGCATCCATTCAATTTCTCCGGCGTGATACTTCGCTATGTAAGCAACGCCATCTGTGTCGACACTGCTCCCCGTATGATCAACAAGATCTGTCGGTACAAATTCTTCAAACTCGTAGAAACGATGCCTGTCGAGCAGAATCAGGCCTTTGTCAAATTGCACGAGTTCCCGAATAGGCCACGGAATATACTGATATGACTTTTTCGCCATCGCGATAAAGTCTTCCTCACGATAATCTTCCGGCATGACCAGGTGCGAGACATAAATACCTGTTTTGCCAACCGGTTGAGTATCCTGATCAATGTAGTACTGATAGTAATCGGTGTCAGCAAGTTGAGGTGGCTGATTCTTGGAGTACAAAAGCGCGGCGAGGCCGCCTATAACGAGTACGAGCCCCAGTACAGTCTTGTGCCAGCGTTTCATTGGCCTAGTCCCGCCCGATGCCAGAGATCCAGTGACCATACAATATACATGCCTACAATCCGAAAAACAGAGGACTGGTCGGAATCAGGGCTGGATTATAGCCGCCGCATCCATCTGCCGGGAAAGCCCACCATTTTGAACGTCAACCTTTTATACTCCCGCACCCATGACTAAAACCAATAGCCCTGTATCCGTTGCAGCCCTCTATCGATTCGTTGAACTGAGCGACTACGCCGACCTGAAAATGCCATTGCTTGAGCAGATGCAGCAACGTGGCATATTCGGCACCCTGCTGCTCGCCCGCGAAGGCCTGAACGGCACAGTTGCAGGCATGCCAGGCAAAGTCGCTGAACTGATAGCCTGGTTGCAAACAGCCGACCTCTGGCAGGGAAGGCTGGCAGGCCTTGATGTCAAACTGGCGCAGGCGGAATCGATGCCCTTTGCGCGCTGCAAGGTAAAGCTAAAGAAAGAAATCGTTACGATGGGCGTTGCCGATATCGATCCAAATAAAAGTGTGGGCACCTACGTGAAGCCCCAGGACTGGAACGAACTGATTAGCGACCCCGACGTACTGACGATCGACACGCGCAACGACTACGAAGTAAAGATCGGCACCTTCAGCGGTGCTATTAACCCGCATACTTCAACGTTCCGGGAGTTTCCGGACTATGCGCAACGAGAAATTGACCCACAGAAGCATAAAAAGATCGCTATGTTCTGCACCGGCGGCATACGCTGTGAAAAATCTACCGCCTACATGAAAAGCCTGGGTTTTAACGAGGTCTATCACTTGCAGGGCGGAATTCTGAAATACCTGGAAGAAGTTCCGAGCGAGAACTCGCTGTGGCAAGGTGAGTGCTTTGTATTTGATGACCGCGTCGCCGTAGACCACAACCTTGAAGCGGGCAGCTATTCGCAATGTCATGCCTGCCGCATGCCGCTAAACGCAGATGAGATGCAGCATCAGGATTACGTGCCGGGTGAGAGTTGCCCGCACTGCTGCGAGAAAACCACGCCAGAGCAACGCAAACGTTTTCGTGAACGCCAGAAGCAAATTGACCTGGCCAGAGAGCGCGGTGAAAAACATATCGGCCACAACATCGACACGATTCGCGAAGAGCGCCAGGCGCAGAAAATCGCCGTAAAAGACAAGCAACGCGGCAGTCACTGAGCACCTTATGGGACGCTGGAAGCCACCACCACCCGCCTCGTCGCCTTATATTACCCGGCCCGGATACGAGCTACTTCAAGAGGAGCTTAAAGAAATCTGGTTGCGGCGACGCGACGTCGTAAAAGCTCTGGCTGCTGCCGCGGCTGAAGGCGACCGCTCCGAAAATGCAGAATATATCTACCGTAAGAAAGAATTAGGCGGCATCGACTACCGGATTCGCTATCTGCAAAAGCGGTTGCCGAAACTCAACATTGTTGAGCCAACAAGCAATCAGGACAAAGTTTTTTTCGGCGCGTGGGTAATGCTGGAGCGCAACGATGGCAGCCAGGTCGAATACCGCATCGTTGGTCCGGACGAAACAGATTCTGCGAGCAACAGCATAAGCATGGACTCGCCACTGGCGAAAGCACTACTGCGCAAGCGCATTGACGACGACGTGAAGATTGTCGTGAAGGAGAATAGTGAGGCCTACTTGATCGTGGGGATTCGCTACCAGTAGGTTCTGCTTTAAGATCGACTTGGCAGGCATGACGCGCTGCTCGGCCGCGACATCCTGCTCTCGCACAAGGGCATGACAATCAGCCGGACCGACTGAGATGCTTTTATCGACAGATCGCGCACCGGTATCGTGGAACGACCCTGCGCTAAAATACCGGATCAGGATTTACTGAAAAATCGCTGGGCGACCAGAGAGCCGATGAGATCGCCTTCGACATTGACGGCAGTGCGGATGGTGTCAAGCGGTCGCTCCACAACCAGCAGTATGCCTATTGCCTCGAGCGGGATACCTGCACCCAGCAATACCATTTGCATGCCGGCCATCGAACCCGACGGCATACCCGGAGCGCCGATGGACGACACCATCGCCATGAAGAAAATGACCACCATCCCGGTACTCGTCAAGTCGATGCCAAACAGGTAGGCCATAAACACGGCGGCAATGCCCTCATAGAGTGCCGTGCCATCCATGTTCATCGTGGCACCGAGCGGAAAAACAAAACTCGTAACGGTATCAGACACACCGAATTCTTCTTCGGCCGTCTCCATGCTGATTGGCAGGGTCGCCGAACTGGATGAAGTGGCAAACGCGACAAGGAGCGGTTTCGCGGCCTTGGTAAAGAACTCCAGCGGATTGACGCCCGCTACGACTTTGCCGATCAGCGGCAAAACCACCAGCCCGTGCAACAGCGTACCGGCGACGACTACACCCACAAAACCGAGCAAAGAACTGATCAGTGTGCCGCCACTCTTGAGCGTCACATCAAAGATGATGGCAAAAATACCAAAGGGTGTAGTCAGGATTACCCAGGACAACACCTTGTGAAGCATATCGTTAATGTGATGGACGCCAGCCACGAGCGGGCTATTGGCAGGCACTGCCAGAACCATGGCAAGGCCCAGCATGAAAGCATTAGTTGCAATGCCGAGTATGTTGAGTTCGGCCAGGGCCGTAAACGGATTGGTAAACGCCGTGGATAAAAGCCCGGTCAGCACCTTCAGCACGGAACCACTTTGCTGATCGATAAAACTTGCGGGCGGGATATAGTTTGGCCCCTGCACCACCGCTTCGACGGTAATCTGCTCAACCGTACCGACCCAGGGATGCCAGAAAAACACGGCTGCCAGCCCGATACAAATGGCTATACCCGTCGTGCAGATGTAATACAGGATCGTAATCCCACCCAGGCTCTTCAGTCGTGATGCGTCACCAATATGCAACAAACCACCAATCAACGAAAAGAAGATTATCGGAGCAACCAGCATCTTCAGCAAAGCGAGGAAGGTTGTTTTAAGCAGTTGGACCAACTCATAGAAAGCCGGCGCATCCGGGGCATTCACCCACGCAGGATCGCCGAACATAAGTGCCGCGATGTAGCCAGACAGACCGGCGCAAGCAACCCAGAACGTTAGATTTCGACTCAGTTTATAGAGCACAGCTATTGGGCCTTCCAGAATCAGAACGAATAAAAAGAAATGTGAGCCTGATCAGAAACGGTAGGTGAAATTAAGCATTTCACTTTTGCGCTCACCGAAACCCAATTCAGCCAACAAAGAAAAACTGCGATTGATATCCCACTGCCCGCCAACGACATAGTTGAGCGGCTCTTGAGTAGACTGATCTATCGAAACGTTCAGTATGTCATCGCCGACATCGATTTCCAGATCCAGCACCTGCGCAATATCCTGATACATCGCCCCGACCCAAAGGACACCGGTGAAGCCACCCAGTTTACCGTTCCAACCAACCCGGGCCGAAATGACCGTAGCTTCGGCATCGGTTACGGAAATATCGAGATCCGCTTCGCTGTAATTTATATCGACCATCCCAAAGAAGTCTTTATAGCCTCCGGCAATAGTAGTGCCCACGCCGACGACATCGGCCTTGTATTTAATCTCGAAGGTCGTATCAATAAGGCAGTCATTACCCGGCAAGCCGCACAATGCCGGGAATGGAGGCACAGGGACAAGATTCAGATCTATGGCTAAAGGCCCCACTGCTTCGCCATCTGTCTTACCGAGCAACCCGTAAACATTCCAGAAAGGCAGCAGCCAGGCATCAAACCGCACAGTTAATGTAGTTTCTTCATTCTGCACTTCATCAACAACCGCCAAACCGGGAGACTTAACGTCAACGCCATTGATGAAAATAGCACCCACATCAAACGGCTGGTCTTGATGCATATAACCCAAAGACACGCCAAATGGTCGGGGCAACACATATCCCTGAGCGCAGGCTTCCTTACCCCAGATGGGCAAGAAATTTGACCACCTGTCTTCGCAGGTGGCCGGCTTAATGCCTGACTCATAAGGGACACTGGTCACCGGATTCTCACGCTGCGTCGCCTTATCAGGTTCAGGGCCAGCCTGTAAATCTTCCTGTGCTGCCAGTGACAGACTGAATAGAAAAAAGGCCGTACCGCAAGTACAGAATCGCATCAAAAAATGAACCTTACCGACAGGAGCGAGAAAAACAGACTATAACCGAAAAAGAAAGTCGGCTGTCTAAGGCCTGCGCCGATGCCATGACTTGCCGTTAGACATCAGGCCCCAACCAGGGGCCAACAAATCCATGGGCTACTTCCCACAGCCGCAGCGCCACCGCCCTGTCCCAGCGTATATCCAGAGGCCGGAATTCAGTTGCCGTAAAATACCCAGGCTGGCGCATAAAGAATTTTCCGTTGAACGACCCCGCCTCCGGCGCTATTGCCAGATACACCGGGACCGCGGCACCCTCCTCGGGTGAACGCATACCAGGCTGCATACGTTCATAGGCACCGTTGGCAAAAACCGTATTGGTGTGAAAGAAATTGGTATCGATAAGGCCCGGGCACAATGAGTTGGATACTGCAGCCAGACCGGCCAGTTCATTGCTAAAACGCTCGGCCAATACATTACTGAACAGCACGTTCGCCAGCTTGGAATTTGCATAGGCCTGCCAACCGCTAAAGGACTGCTCGCCCTGCAAATCGTCGAAATGAATTGCACCGCCACCCATTGCCGATGAGGCCACATTCACGATGCGCGCAGAAGAGTTAATACACCTTTGTTTAAGCAACAGATTGGTCAATAAAAAAGGCGCCAGGTAGTTAACGGCAAACGTCAGTTCGAAACCATCCCGACTCATTTGTCGGTGATCAGTTAACAGGCCAGCGTTGTTGACCAGCACGTCAAGCTTGCCGAACCGATCCTGCACCTCCGCAGCCATAGCGCTTACTGCATCCAGTGACGCGAAGTCTGCAAGCACCGTATCGAGCTCACCGAAGCCATCCAGCTCTTTAACTACCCGCCCTGTTTTTACAGGGTCCCGCCCATGTACGATAACGGTAGCCCCTGCCTGCAGCAAAGCCCGCGCAGCCGCCATCCCTATACCATCCGTGGCCCCGGTTACCAGGCAAATTTTACCCTGCATAGAACTTCTTCAATGTCTGCTGCCGGAACGCACAAGTATAAAAACATTACCCGCTATGGCTAATGACATCCCAATAAGTATGTGGGATTGCAGTTCCAGACCTTCTAAAACAGCTGACAGCATCAGCGCGACGACGGGCACCATGACCGCGGCATAGCCAGCGCGCTCCAGACCTATGCGCCCCAGCAGAGTCAGATAACATGCGAAGGCAATAACCGACCCGAATACCGCCAGAAAAAGCAGTGAAACAATATACGAAGGCGACGGGTCAAAATTGAATGTTTTCCCCTGCACCAATGCCAGCCCGCCATTTAGAAGCGCGCCATACAACATACCCCAGGCATTTGCCTGCATCACCGGTATACCTTTCCGTTGCGCGGCCTGTGATGCCATATTTCCGAATGAGGCCAGCAGCGCCCCCAGTAACGAGAAGAAGGCACCGATTAGCACCTTGTCAGACCAGGACAACACTTCAACCTCGGGCCAGAAGATAATGACTATGCCGGTCATACCCATCGCAGCGCTTGCGAAAGTTCTCAAGCCGGCACGCGCGCCAAAAAACAGGCGCGCATTAATGATGTTCATCCAAATCATCGCGGAAAAACCGATCGCATTCAGCGCGGAACTGATATAGATCTGGGCATGGTAGGCCGAGAGATAGTTAAGCCCGAACAAAAACAAACCAAGCAGCAGGAAATAGCGATGCCCTGACCACCCAAAGCGCAACGAATCACCCCGAAAAAAACACCAGGCAAACGCGAGCAGCGAAGCCAGGGCGTAGCGATATGCGAGTGACACACCCGGGTCCACCACGCCTAACTGAAAAACGATCGCGTACCACGTCGCCCCCCAGATCATTACGGTGGTCGCAAACAGAAAGATATTGACCATCCATCTACTGTAGGCTAATTCGTTTATCGCTGACACCACACAGTGGAATTCGGCCTGCCGGTTTGACAGACCAGCCGACCGCATGCGATAGACCATGCTTGTCTAGCCCGGTTCCCTGCACCATGAAAGCAATTTCTGACTGGCTGTATAGATGCTCATCGTGGCAGACGATAGTCGTCGCGATTCTGGTCTACGCATTTTTCATGTCTGCAGTAATGATTCCTCATGCGGAAGACATGCGCGCTTTCGCAGGCGACTGGGGCGCACCCGACGGCCATCTTTTCTATACGCCCACTGAACTGTATGCACAGATCAGCACATGGGGCGATGCCGGCCGCAATCACTACATCAGTTTTCGGCTGGGACTGGACCCGGTTTGGGCCCTGGCCTATACGAGCTTTTTGATAACCATCACGAGTGTCGCGTTGCGGCGGGCGACACAGCCTGATGACCGTCGGCGGCTGCTGAATCTCACACCACTGATTCCAATGTCGGCTGATCTCGCGGAAAACCTGATGGGCATAGCGCTGATGTCAGCCTACCCCAACAAACTGGAGTGGCTCGCGTGGCTGACCGCCACAACGAGTTGCTTCAAGTGGGTCACATTGGGGCTGGCCCACCTGCTTATGTTGTATGCACTGGCCATTAGCCTGCGGGTTGCTATGCGTCGCAAACAGGCCACTAACGGCTAATGGTTCAAATTTGCTAGGATACAGAGCCAAACCTTATAAATAACGGGATCATTGCGACGATTCAACGCAGCATATCCCTACCCAGGCGAAAGACTCATCGTGCCATATAAAAAATTACCTTCGTTATTGTTTTATTCAGGCTTTGCACTAAAAAGCAACGTGAGCGCGATGGTGCTGCGCGTCTCAGGCAGCCTGGCATTGCTTTGCGCATTGAGTGTTAACGCCGCGGTTCCGATACCGGAGACCCAGCCACTGCCATACGATCCGGGAACCGGCCCCGAAGATCGTGACGTCGCATTCCTGGCGTGGCATGAAGATCTTTCTTTGGATGGCTACCGGGAAGATGAAATTCTGATGTCCGGAACCGCCAATGTATATGAATACATTGATGACGCTGCACAAAGCCCGTTAGCAACGCCTACGGCCGATCCAGCCGCACCCTATACGACTCGCGTACTGATCCGTCGACCACAGAATGCCGCTGATTTTAACGGGGTCGTATACCTGGAAATACTGAATGCAACTGCACGCTACGATGGTGCACCAATGTGGAACCTCACCTATCCATCGATTGTGGCAGACGGAGCCGCATGGATAGGCGTGACCTATTCAGATCAAACCGCGGCATTCATGCGTAACACCTGGGGTACGGCAAACGCGCCGGCACCCGCTGGCGCCCAGCCTCGCAACAATAGTCGCTATGCAACGCTCAGCATTACTACCCGCGCACACACCTGGGACATTCTCAACCAGGCCGCAGCCTTAATAAAAGCAGATGACGATTCACGTAACCCGATGCAGGGCTACGGTGTCGACACTATCATTGCAACAGGCTATTCCCAGTCGGCTGCCTATACTCATACCTACGCCAATTCTTTCTACCCTTCCTACTCCGAATTAGCACCGTGCACCAGCGAACTTGAAGCGCTCGACCAATGCTCACCCATCGTCAATGGCTATATAGTGGCTGCCGGCGGACCTACAGCGCGGCTGCTAAATGGTGCCGGATCCAATCCGATTGGTGACAAACGCAATTGCGAGAATGCACTGAACCGCGAAATGCCCTGCATAGAAGGGCAGACTGAGCCAGCCCCCGAAGGCCCGTCGGAATACAAACTACCCAAAATCATGCGCTTCACGACAGAGTCCGACATTAAAGCGGTGCGAGTGAGGCAAACCATGGCGGACCAGCCGTTGTTGCGAACTTACGAGGTAGCCGGCACATCACATGTCGATTTCTGGGGCAGCATTGTTGGGCAAAAGGTTGCAGAATATCAATTTGGCATACCGGCAACGGGAACGATCGAAAGCTCATGCGATCTACCTTATAACCCGGTGCGCACCGGGATCCCGCTATCTGCCATACAACACCGGCTGGCACGCTGGATTCAACACGATGAATTGCCGCCGCCAAGTGAATACATGATTTGGGAGGGTGATTTCACCCAGAATGACGAATTCTTCAGACCACTGGTCAACTGGATACGGGATGATGGGGATAACGATGCTACCGATGGCGACGAGGGACGTGGTGACGGCAATGTTGTCGGTGGCGTGCGTCCACCACGGATAAATGTGCCACTCGGCCTCTACTACGGCTCAAACTTCCTTGACGGACCATTCTCGACGCAGAAAATATTCTGCACCGGCATTATCGGGGCGTTTGACGCTTATGATACGAACGAACTGGTGGCGCGTTACACCAATCGCACCACTTACGTTGTCCTGACCTGGTGGAATATGTGGCTTTCGTATCTGGATGGATTTCTGCTGGCCGGCGATGCCAAGACCATCATGGACGAAGCCAAGGCTTTCGACGGTCTGCCAGACTAGTCAAATTCCAGGCGCAGCCCCAGCAAATAGACTTTACCACCGAGGTCAATATCATCCACCTCAGTGGAAAAAACCTGGCCCTCTAAAAACAGATAGCTTTTCAGCCGCCGGTTGCCTCTCAGGTATGTCGCACCATTGCGATCAGAATTGGTGATTTGCAGCTGCACACCAACTCGCGCAGCGCCCCCGACATCACTGCGCCCCTGCCTGTCAGACTGCTGGTCGATCTTTTGCTTATACCAGGCCGTAGCAATGCCTATGCCTGCGTAGGGAATAAACAGCTGACCTGGTGAAGCGTCATATCGCAGGTTAAGAAACAGTTGCAGTGGCATGAGGGTGTAATCAACCTCACCACCTAATATTCCATTAACCGGCAGGGCTCCCACCCCGTCATCATTGGTATAACCAAGTTCGGCCCCAAACTCCAGCCAGTTGCGAATTCGATAAGCACCTGCAATGGCCCAGATGGTGTTTTCATCATCGCCATAAAAGGTCTCATACAAGTCCAGATCAGGCTTGTACATACCACCTTTAAATTCGAAGGCCCAGCGCGGCGCCTCATATGCATCATTCTGACTTTCATTTGCAGCCATTGCGGGAACAATACAAACAGTCAACAGCAACGTGCTGCAGAAAAGAATACGGGACATTGCCCGAAACCGGCACCCTGCGGCCGATCGCGAATAGCAATCACCGCCGCTCACTAAACGCCCCCGCCATACCGATTCATTATCAACTCCAGTCGCCGCGGGCCAACCAATGTAATCACCAGCATAATCAGCAGGAACGCCACCCAAACTTTAACGGCCACGCTGGCACCGAGGATAAATGCGGCCAGGGCCACCAGCGGCCAAAGTGCCCCGCGCACCAGGGGCTTCAGTACCTCGTGCTGGTCCAGATATCGGGCGGCCACGGGCCCATGTCGGTAATACCAGTCAACAAATGCCCGCCCGGGTTCGTGCGTTAGCAGATAATGGTCACGAAAATCCCTCAGCACCTGAACCTCTGCAACCCAATCCGCTCCAAACGCGGCCGTCGCGACGAAGCAACCCTTGTCGGGTAAATCAGGGTAAGGCACCACCTCTTCAGGCATAGCCATCAGTTCCCCGGACAGCATCCCAACGATGGGAGCACCGATCGCAATAGACGTCTCCGGAGAATAATCACTCTCATTCCCTGCCGGCGTATTGTCAACAGCCGTCACCGCCAGGTAATAAACAGGTTGAGTCAGCGCACCCACCGCAAAGACATACTCGGTTCCATTTTCCAGACCAGTAACCGTGTAGCTGGTGACATTACCCACGTTCAATGTGTTCTCTGTCACTGCTGTGACACCGTAATGCACCTGGTAACCCGTCGCACCTGTGGCCGCGCTCCAGTTAAGCACCACTGAATTATTTTGCGGACCGGCTGAATTCAACACGGGCACTCCGGGCGCCGCCGTGTCTCCCGGCTGCAGGTCCATCAGCGTATAACTTGTTCCGCTGACGACTGGGACAGGAGACTCTATAGTACCGTTGCCCGCATCACTGCCGTTGTATGGTGGGCCAGGCTGATTCCTCTGATAGTAGACGTTGTAGCTACCCGGCGTTACATCATTGGTGACCAGGTAAGCCAGATTGGCATCCCAGTCCAGCGTGATATTGAACATGTCTGGCGCAGTAGTGCTGGTATCCGTCGCCGTTGGTTCTGGCACCAAAAACGGAATGGCATCGGCATAGTCACCGCCGTACGCGCCCATGTCTGCGACCGTATCATCAATGATATCGGTTCCGGTGCCCGCATCAATACACACCGAATCCTCTTTCAAATGAAAGTCACTGACAGCCTGGTCAACGAACAGAGGGTTGCCGATCTGAAAATTATCACCCAGACCGCTATCCGCACCACCCGAATTCAAATCATCATTTTGAAAAAAACAATTGTAGCTAACTTCGAAATTTGGATTGATGGGTTCATTGACATCACTGGTAATAGTTACCGTGTTCCCCGTGAAAATATTATTGGTCACCGCAACCGGCGTAATAAATCGACGGACAGCCACACTGTTATTCCGAAAAACATTGTTAATGATATTTATATCGGATAGCAGGCCAATATTGGCCGTAATCGCAGAGCCTGTAAGTGAATCGAAGATATTGCTCGCGAGCGTAATGCTGCTGCCCACAACCACGACACCATCGATCGAGTCCGTAATGGTAAAACCTGCAAACAGCACATCAGCAACATCAGTTGCCTCGACAACTGGCAACGTGTCATCCAGAGCAACCAGAAAGGTACGCGCGGCCTCGATGGACTGCACATCGACGCCATCACTCAAAACGATATTTTCTCTATAGGTACCGATGTCGACTTCGACCAAATCTCCACTGCTGGCAGCATCAATGGCGCGCTGAATCGTCGGGTATTCATCCGGCACCAGCAGTGTCGCCGCAAATCCCGTTAACATCGGCATGCATGAAAGAGCCGCTATTACCATGATATTGCGCGACGCCCTGCACCCAAAAGCGGCCATCTGGCTGATCATGCACCCACCCAATTCGATTTACTCATAACGCGCAACTCGTTCAGATCATTCCATCTGGACCAATGGATTGATGCCAACCATTGCGAGATCACTCTGAGTTCAGGGTTGCTCACTCAAACTCTTCGACTGCATCTACCCAAGCATCCTGCAACACACCGTAAGCCCCTATAAAACCTTCACGTACCTCACCCCACGCCTGCGAAGAACTGTGTTTCATACCACCATACCATTCAGCCATTTCCTCACGCTGCTTCACGAGGGCACGCAGCGCTTCCAAGCGTGCTTCACGCGTTTCAGCGCTAAGGGACTCCCATTCATCCACGGTTTGCTCTTGCAGGACTTCGATCCGCTCATCCATTTCCTCCAGCGCTTCACCTGCCTTCTCAACAGCCACTTCTCGCTGATTGACCGAGTAACCCTTCAGCGACTCAACTGCCTCCGCCCATTCTTCCTGAACAGCTTCCAGGTCCACCGGATCGGCAACACTTTCGCTCTCATCATCTGCGTGCGCCACGCCAGGTAACCCCACCATTCCTGAGGCGATCAAAACAGGCAGCAGCACAGCGATTTTGCCAGCGCCGATAGTCCGTCTTATAGCGCTACTTACAACCCTGTAATCCGGCATTACCTTCGTCTCCATTCGTGAATAGCACCAAAATTAACACATACGTATCGCTTACTCGAAATTGCCCTCGCATCGGGTCGGCCCGGAGAGACCAAACATGCGGGCGCAAAGGTTAGGGGTGGTTGCAGCTCTGCGGTATGAAACGCTGAGGCCCAGTCAACCCAAAGGAGTGTCAGGCCGCGGCGCCGCGCTGGCGCTTTTCATTCTTGGTGATTTCCCGCCAGACTTTATAAGGCGTCATTGGTATTTCCGGCAAAAATGCATCGATCGCATTTGACACAGCAGCAGCGATCGCGCCGCCGGCTACAACGATAGGCCCCTCGCCCACTTCCTTGGCGCCAAAGGGACCGTAAGGATCGTTGCTCTCTACAATAAAGTATTCGACCTCAGGCATCTCATAGGTACGTGGCATCTTGTATTCAAGCCGCGAGGGATTGAGATACTGACCTTCATCCGTTTCGCACTCTTCATAGAGCACCTGGCTCATCGCAGAGTAGACCTGACCGTCTATCTGCCCTTCGATCGCCAGTGGGTTGATCGCACGACCGCAGTCGTGGGCAACCCAGACCTTAAGAACATTAACCTCACCGGTCTCGGGGTCAACAATCACCTCGGCAACCTGGGCGCCAAATGACCAGGCCGCGGTACCAAAATCGACTGGTGTCGTATAGAAACCCCGCCCCATTACAAACCGTCCTTCTTTACTATGAAGAGACCCGTAAGCAATCCTGGCAAAGGACACACTCGTCGGTCGCGCCTTGCTTTCGTCCTTG
>Ga0316194_10002236_pt1 | contig 13479 bp, 11 predicted proteins | sample CroRivsedime1_MG_FD_204936 | JGI IMG/M metagenome (GOLD analysis project Ga0316194, IMG submission 204936) | Coastal sediment microbial communities from Maine, United States - Cross River sediment 1 | ecosystem: Environmental > Aquatic > Marine > Coastal > Sediment | place: USA: Maine...
TTTTGGTGGCGACGTCATCAACACATTCGCCTTCGTGCTCCTGATCGGCATCCTCGTCGGTACATACTCGTCCATTTTTGTCGCTTCGCCTGTGGCGTTGGCGATGAACAAGGTGCTGGTTTCGCGACGCGAGCGCAGACGCCTCAAGGGACGCCGCTAAAGCGCCGTCAAACGCCGACTATGACGCCCCACGGGTTTATCCGTGGGGCGTTTTGTTTTGCTGTCAAGAGTTAAGAGTAAAGAGTCAAGCCCAACCACCCCCGCGAAGCCGTGCGCCGTGCTCGGGGATGGCAGCGGCGACTCGCTAAGGTCTTTACTCTTAACCCTTTACTCTTAACCCATCTCCGGGCACGGAGACGGAGACGGGTATCACACGGGTTTCCTTGACCCGAGGGATAAAATAGATAGATGGCTGGTGGAATCGCGACTGCGCAGGTTGAGGCGAAGGTCCGCATCGAGGACATCCTCAACCGCATGGAGCAATATCGTCCCGACCTGGACGAGGACCTCCTGCGGCACGCGTATGTCTTTGCCGCCAACCGCCACCAGGGCCAGATCCGGCGTTCGGGCGAACCTTACCTGACCCATCCCTTGACCGTTGCGTGGATCCTGGCCGACATGGAGCTGGACGAGGAAACGGTGGCCGCCGGGCTGCTCCACGATCTGCTCGAGGATACGGCGACGACGACCGAAGAGATCGAGGTCGAGTTCGGCCCCGAGATCGAGCGATTGGTGACCGCGCTGACCAAGATGGCCGACTTTGAATCCAGCTATTCGAGCCGCGAGGCCACCGAAGCCGAAAACTTCCGCCGTCTGCTCCTCGCATCGGTAGACGATTTGCGCGTGATCCTCATCAAGCTCGCCGACCGGTTGCACAACATGCGGACTCTGGGTTTCCTTCGACGCGATCGCCAGATCGCCATCGCCCGTGAAACCCTCGACATTTTCGCGCCGATCGCCAATCGTCTCGGTATCGGCAGCATCAAGGTGGAGATGGAGGATCTCTGTTTCCGGTACCTGCACCCGAAAGAGGCGGGGAAGCTCGATCACGAGGTCGAAGACCGCAAGGAGGCGGCCGATCGCTGGTTTGCCGAGATCCATGGCGTGCTCGGAGGGCTTCTCGAAGCCAACGGCATCGAGGGCAGTATTCACGGCCGGATCAAGCATCTGTACTCGATATTCGAAAAGCTCAAACGGCAGGGGGTCGACGTCGCGAACGTTTTCGACTTCCTGGCCTTCAGAATTATCGTGTCAACGGTCGCCGATTGTTACGCGGCGCTCGGGCTCATCCACCAGCAGTGGCCGCCCGTGCCGGGGCGGCTCAAGGACCATATCGCCATTCCCAAACCCAATGCCTACCAGTCGCTGCATACCACGGTGATCGGCCCCGAAGGCCATCCTTTCGAGATCCAGATCCGGACCGTCGACATGAACAAAATCGCCGAGTACGGCATCGCCGCACACTGGAGCTACAAGGAGAGGGGCTCGCACGCGCCCGCCGAGGATTCTCGGGTGGCCTGGCTGCGAGCGTTGCTCGACAACTCAGAGGGCTCGTCACCTCGAGAGTTCATCGATTCGCTCAAGGTCGACCTCTATCCGGACGAGGTCTACAGCTTCACTCCTCGCGGTGATGTCTTCTCCTTCCCGCGCGGTGCGACTGTCCTCGACTTCGCATATCGGGTTCACAGCCAGGTCGGCCACACCTGCGTAGGCGGCCGAATCAACGGACGCTGGGTGCCTTTGAAGACTGAGATCGTCAACGGCGACATCGTCGAGATCACGACCTCGAACAGGCAGCGGCCTCACCACGACTGGTTGAGTATTGTCGGCACCAATCGTGCCCGATCGAAGATCCGGGCCTGGCTCAAGCGTGAAGAAAAGGTGCGGGCCGTCGAGGTTGGTCGGAAGCTGGTTGACCGGGAGCTGCGAAAGCTCGGCAAATCGTTGCGCTCGGCGGGTGGGAGTGACGAGCTGGCCGAGGTCATCAAGGCCGGCGGGTACTCCAATGAAGATGATCTGATCGCGGCCATCGGATTTGGGAAGATTCCAGTGACCACTCTCACCACAGCCTTCCGAAAGGAGGGCGAGGCACCGGCCGAAGAGGAAGAGCTGACTCGTAAGAAGAAGCGGGCGCCAGCGTCAAAGAACGATCATGCTCTCGAGGTCAGCGGCGATGCCGACTTTCTCGTCTATATGGCGAAATGTTGTAAGCCGCTGCCGGGCGAGGAAATTGTCGGCTTTGTGACACGGGGAAAAGGGGTGGCGGTCCATTCGCGTTCCTGCCCCAACGTCAGGAATCTCCTCTATCACCCGGAGCGTGAAATCGAGGTTCAGTGGGCGCCGTCCGCAGCGGCCACCAAGGCGCCCACATCGCAGGTTGACGTCGATATGTCCTTCAACGACAACTCCGGGATGCTGGCGTCTATATCGCAGGCAATCTCGACGGAGGGCAGCGACATCCTCAGCTGTCGCCTTCGCACCGATCCCAACGATACCGGTTTTGCGGCGATGACGATTGTCGTACACGACAAGGCGCAGCTCACCCGGATCCTGAGCCGTCTCCAGGAGCTGAAAGGGATGCTGCGGGTTGAACGGCGTGGGCAGGCGGGAGCGAGCCCATGACCGCCAGGGACTGCCTAGATGCGGGGGGCCTTGCTGACCTTGCCCGAACGGATACAGCGGGTGCACACTTTGACGTATTTCGGCTTGCCGTCCACCATCGCGCGCACACGCTGGATGTTGGGCAGCCACCGCCGCTTGGTCACGTTGTGGGCGTGCGAGATATTGCTCCCGGTCATCGGGCCCTTGCCGCAGATTTCACATCGCTGCGCCATCGTCGAAATCCTCCTCGAGGTCCCCGCGTGGGGGTTGAATTGTTTAACACATGTGACTCTGTTTTGCAAGTACGAGCGTCGCTCTCAGTCCCGTATAATTGTCTTCGAAGCCGTCCAGGCGGCGACTCAAACGCGAAATGAGGGGGGATATTTCGGTGTCGAATGGCGAGACGTCACGGCCGATATACTCGTTGCTGGATGGAGAATTGTTGTCCGAAATATGTGTCTGGCGTTGTGCCAAGAATTCACCAAACGGTGCCACCGACTCGCGCGGTAAATTTCGCGCGACTGCCGACAGAGTATGTTGCACGTCACTCAAAGCCTTTATTGTTGTGATCCCTGTTCTTGACCTTAGAGGAGGCCTTTGGTAGCCTTCAAAGTAAGAGGGGTTTATGATCCTGTCCAGAAAAACTTCTGAGATCAAGGTGTAGACCATGTTTGGAAAGCCAAAAAAACAAGTCGTCGGTTGCGATGTCGGATCGTCCGCCATCAAGATCGTAGAGTTGAAGCCGCTCAAGAGCGGTGAATTTCAACTTCTCCATGCGGCAATTGCAGATCTCTCGCCGGAAGCGATTGTTGACGGCGCGATAATGGACTCGTCACTTGTTGTCGAGGCATTGTCCCGTTTGATTGCCGAAAACAATATCAAGAATGCGAATTTCGGTGGCTCATTGTCGGGCCATTCCGTAATCATCAAGAAAATCCAACTCCCGTCCATGACGGATGCCGAGCTCGCTGAGTCAATTCAGTGGGAGGCCGAGCAGTACATTCCGTTTGACATCAACGACGTCAACCTCGACTACGTGGTCCTGGAGTCCGATGCCGGCGACACCATGGATGTGTTGTTGGTGGCTGTGAAAAAGGATCGGATCGCCGATTACACATCAGTGATTGTTCAGGCCGGTAAGGATCCCGTTCTGGTTGATGTCGATGTCTTTGCTCTGCAGAACGCCTTCGAGGCCAACTACGACGTCGACCCGGAAACGATCGCGCTGGTCAATATCGGCGCGTCGGTGATGAACATCAACGTTCTCTACCACGGAACATCGATCTTCTGGCGCGATGTGGCCTTTGGTGGCAATCAGTACACAGAGGCCATTCAGCGCGAGCTCAGCTTGTCGCGCGATGATGCCGAGAGGTTGAAGCTCGGGGAGAGGGTCGGAGAGAACACCCTGCAGCAGGTCCTCAGTGTGCTCAACAGCGTTTCCGAGGATCTCACCGCAGAGCTCCAGAAAACCATCGATTTCTTCGTCGCCACCTCGTCGGTCGATCATATCGATCGGGTGGTTCTCGCGGGCGGGAGCGCTCAGATCCTGAATCTTGACGAAGTTCTCAGAGAGCGCTTCCAGGTCGCCGTCGAAGTCATGAACCCGTTCCGCAACATTCGCTACAGCGAGTCCGATTTCGATCCCGAGTGGATCAACCGGCACGCACCGGCGATGGCGGTGGCGGTGGGCCTCGCGGTGCGCAGGGTCGGAGAATGACGCGATGATCAAGATTAATCTGGTTGCGGAAACTCCGGCGGCGGCGTCGATCCAGGCTGAACGCCCGCAGTTCTCTCTGGGGGCCAAGCAGGGCGACATCATTCTCTTGATCGTGCTTGCCCTCGCCCTGGTCGTCGTCGGCACCCAGTGGTTTCTCCTGACGAGCAAGCGGTCGGAGCTGCGGGAAATCGAAAACCAGCGGCGTCGCGAACGGGATGAGCTGCTGGTCTATATCAAAAAGGTCGAAGAGCTCGAAGCACGGCGTGAGGCGCTGCGCCACAAGATCAGCGTCATCAACGAGCTCAAGCGCAACCAACAGGGACCGGTCCGGATCCTGGACGAGGTGTCGCGGGCGCTTCCCGAACTGGTGTGGCTGGGCAGTCTCAAACTCACGGGGAACGCAGTTGAACTCGCGGGCGCTGCGATGGACGAAAATGCGGTCGCGAACTACATCTCGAACCTTGACGCTTCGCCCTTCTTCGACGAACCGATTCTCAAGAATCTGTCTCGTGGGCGTGGCGACACATTTGGCTTCTCTTTGACGTTTGCATTCAATAACGCACCGCCGGAAATCGAGGCGGCCGAGGACTCGCAAGCCGCGAGCTCCGGTCAATGAGGACGGGGGTCTGACACCATGGCGATAGATCTCAATTCCAAGCCCTGGTACGTGGCGGCTCTCGTCGGCGTCGTTCTCGGCATAGCGATGTTCGTGGTGATGAACATCTATATCTTCAAGGATATTCGTACCCAGATCGAACGCCTCGAAACCAATATCGATGAGCTCGAGCGGGAGATCGAGAAGGGGCGTGCGGCCAAGGCGGATCTGCCGCGGCTCGAGGAAGACATTCGCAACTACGAAATCGAACTCGAGCGGCTGCGCAAGATCTTGCCGACAAAACGTGAGACGGACAATCTCATCAAACGGGCCAAACAGCTCACAGAGCGCGGGAGGTTCCGCTTGACCCGGTTCACGCCGGGGGGCTTCGAGGATCGCGACTTCTTCATCGAGTGGCCGATCCGAGTCGGTCTCGATGGCACGTACCACGAACTCGGGTTGTTCTTCGATCGGCTGAGTCGATTCTCGCGGATCATCAATGTCACCGAGCTGACAATCGCCCCGATCAGACAGTCCGATGGTGGCTTCACCATCCACGCCGAGTTCGTGCAGCGGACCTATATCTATAAGGAAGAAACGCCGGAGACGCCGCAATGAACCGCAAATTCCTAATTTCGTGTGGTTTGGTTGTGTTCATGGCAGCCGTCGGCATGGTTGTGGCCCAGGAGCCAGAGCCGCCGGCCGAAGAGGAATCCTCGCCGCTGGTTGACGAAGAGGTCGACGTTTCCGGGATCGAGCAGATCCTGCGCGGCGAGGAGGAGGTTATGGAAGGCAGGATCTTCAGTTACGACCCCGCGGGTCGGAGAGATCCGTTCCGGTCGCTCCTCGAAGGATTTGAAGAAAACGAGGAAGGACCTGCCAAGGCCCGCCCGCCCGGTCTGCCGGGCATGATGATCGAAGAGTTGAGGCTTGAGGGAATCATCGAAACACCGAGCGGCATTCTGGCCTTCGTTCTCGGGCGCGACAACGTGTCTTACATCATCCGACCGGGAATGAAGCTGTTCAACGGCGAGGTCGGGGAGATTCAGCCCAAGAAGGTGGTCTTCAGAAAAGACGTGAATGACCCCAATCGGAGCAAGCAGTTCGAGGAAGTAGTGCGAGAAATCACGGACTAGCCGTGATTTGAGAGGAAAAATGGGGGACGGCATGATAATGAAAAACGTCCGCATCCTGGTGGCGGCTGCAGCCTGCGTCCTGCTGGGTATGCCGCTCCTCGCCGAGGAGCCCGTTCCGGTGATCCAGGGAATGGGTGCGGAGGCAGGGCCTTCTGGCCCCGTCCTCCGAGTCCGGGCGACAGAGGAGCTAGAGACGGTCCACTATTCGCCGCAACCCGGCGTGTGGGTAGTCGAGCTGCCAGAAGCGAGCTGGGACCTGGGCGCTGGGCTGATCGTTGATCCCGATCTCGGGATTGAACGTGCGGAGCTCAACCACGTTGACGAGTTCGGTAAGCGGGTTTCCCGCCTCACCGTGTGGTTGGCCGAGCCGGCGCAGCTGACGATGGAACGGTTCGCCGGAGGTTTGGAGCTCTCGTTTACGTCGTTTGGCGACCGCGGGCTCGAGACTTCGACTGCCGTTTCTCGCGAAGAGGTTGTCGTGGCATCGAGGAGCCACCCGGCTCCGACCGAAAGTGCCGCGCCGACATCAGCGGTCGGCAGACCGAGCTTGGTCGAAGTTGTGCCGACGCGCACGGGCGACGGAGTGGTCGTCGAGCTGAGGTCGGATCGTCCGATTTCGGTGCGCGCCTTCACCCTTCCCGAGCCGCGACGTCTGGTTCTCGACCTCGACGGTGTGATCAATAGGGTCGACCGCCATCTGCTGCCGGTGAACTCCCCCCTGGTGAGCCAGGTGCGGGTGGCGCAGTTCCAGGCGGCTCCGGTGCCGGTCACGCGGGTCGTGATCGACCTGAGGAGTCAAGCCGACTACTCCATCGATGAAACCAGTTTCGGCGCGACAGTCAGTGTCGGCGCCGATGGCGTACCGCTCCCGGCTGTCACCGAGTCGATTGAGGTGGCATCCGCGGGCACTATCGAGATCACCCGTTCGACACCAGAGCCGATCGAAGATCCAGAGCCTGCACAGGAGATGGTTTCGTCCCTGTTCGATCTTCCGGACGAGACGGTTGAGGCCGAGGTCGTCGACAGCCCGTCGACGGCGGAACGGAGCCCGTGGGTTGCGGACAATTCACAACTGATCGAACAGGCCGAGGCGGTGACCGTCATTGACGGACCAACGACCCAGGCCGAAGGCTTTGCGGCCACCGAGGTTGCCTCCGAAGAACAGCAGTTCACCGGGGAGCCGATCACCCTGACGCTCAAGGATGCCGATATCAAGGACGTGCTCAAGACCTTCTCGGTGCTGACCGAGATGAATATCGTCCTCGACCCCTCGGTCAGCGGGTCGGTGACGGTAGAACTTCGCGACGTCCCGTGGGACCAGGCCCTCGATCTGATCCTCAAAATCAACGGCCTCGACTACGTCCTCGAAAACAACGTCCTTCGAGTGGCTCCGATCAGCAAGCTCGCCGCCGAAAAAAGCGCGAGGGCCGCATTCGTGCTCGAGCAGGAGAAAGCCAAACCGCTCAGAACAATCCTCAAACCGATCTCCTACTCGAAGGCGAGCGAAATTGCCGCACTGCTGTCGAGTGACAGCTACCTGCTGTCGGCTCGCGGTTCGGTGACCGTAGACGAGCGCACCAACACCCTCATCATTCGCGACGTCGTCGATCGGGTGGATGGAATCCTGCGCCTCATCGACTCGCTCGATCTGCCGACCCCTCAGGTGGTGATCGAGGGCCGGATCGTCGAAACCACGAAGCAGTTCGCGCGCTCGCTCGGCGTCGTGTGGGGCTTTACGGGCGTGATGGATGCTGAGCACGGCAACGACACCGGGCTCAAGTTCCCCAACAGTATCGACGTGGCGGGTGACGTCACCTTGCCGGGAGCGGCCAACAACGCGGTCCTCGCGATGTCATTTGGCGACATCCTCAACACCTTCAACCTCGACTTCATGCTGAACGCTGCCGAGAGTGACAACCAGGCCAGGGTCGTTTCGACTCCGCGAGTGACGACCCAGAACCTCAAGGCTGCGTCGATCCGCTCGGGTCTGCAGATTCCGGTGCAGACGGTGGCCAACAACACGGTGACCGTCCAGTACGTGGATGCAACCCTGCGCCTCGAAGTCACACCGCAGATCACCGCCGAAGGCACGGTCAACCTCGACATCTCGATCAAAAAGCAACGCCCGGCACCGGAGTTTGCCGTAATAGGTGGTCAGAACGCGCCGATCTTCACGCGCGATGCCGAGACCGAGCTTCTGGTGCGCGACGGCGGCACGACGGTGATTGGCGGAATTTACGAAATCACCACGGGAGAAGGCGAGAACCGGGTACCGGGTCTGCACAATATTCCGATCTTCGGGTGGTTGTTCAAGAACAAGACGGTCAGGATGGACCACGACGAGCTCCTGATCTTCATTACCCCGAGAATTGTGAAGTACTAGGTGGAGGATCAGATGAAGCGCATCACTCCAGTCTTCGTCACGCTCGCCCTCGCCCTCGTGGTGTGGTCTTGCGGCGGCAGCAGCACCCTGGACAACGACCAAGCGACGGTGTTCCTGACGGTCGATGTCGAGGAATACAACCCGGAGATCGACCTCTGTCTGCAGTCGACCGATATCGCGATCTCCGGCATGGAGATCACATCGGAGACAAAGGATCCCCAGGGCGCGTCCAGCGCGAACATGGACGTCAACCTCAAGCGGTGGGTGATCACGCCGTATCGCACGGATGGCGGCTCCACCGCCTCGCCCGAGTGGACCTACGACACAATGGTCTACGTCCCTGCCGGCGGCAGCGCGGACCTCGAGAACTACCGAATCTATCCGTTCGAGAATCTCGGCCTGGTGCCGTTGGCGCACTTGCTGCCGGAAAACGGAGGGTTCGACCCCGAGACCGGCAACAGCAACATCCGGCAGAGCTTCGAGTTGCAGATCTTCGGTGAGACAGTTTCGGGCAAGAACGTAGCGACCATACCGATCTCGATCGCTTTCAATTTCTACTGTTTGGGCCAGTAATGAGTGGGGGTCTGAAGCCATGAAAAGGTTTATTCCGTACATTGCTCTCCTGGCGCTGGTCGCCATGGTCGGGTGCTCGGCGGACAGCCCTCGCGCCAATCCGGCGCCGACGGTGGTGCCCGAGGCGTGGAGCATAACTTCGCTCGACGCCTCCAACACCGCGCCGTTCGTCGGGACCGTGATCCTGGTCGAGGCGACGGTGACCGTCAACGGTTCACCGGCGCCGGATGACACCGCGATCACATTCGAGGCCAGCGGCGGTGCGTTTGGCAACGGCACCACGGAGGCTTCGGTGCTGTCCGAAGATGGCACAGCCTCGGTCGCCTTCCTGTCTCAGGCCGAGGGGTCCTTCGCCATCAGGGCTCGAGTCAGAAGCGCCAGCCGCGAGGTGGTCGTGGTCTATCAAGACCGCGCCTCCACCGATGCCCTCCAGCTCATGAGTGTCGATCCGCGCCGTGGCTCCTACGCCGGTGGCGATCAGGTGGTCATCACTGGCAAGGGGATTCAGACCCCGGTCGACGTCTTCTTCGATCTCGACGGTTTTGCGTACCAGGCGATCATCGTTGGTGTGAACCCGAGTGAGCCCCTGAGCGCGGACGGGACCGTCACGGTCATTACGCCGGCCTTTACGGGCACCGACACCGGCATCCAGCAGACCGCCGATGTCCGGGTCAACACCAACGCCGGCACCGGCTCGCAGGAGACCGACACCCTGCCCGACGCCTTTGTCCTGCTCCCCGGCGGCGGGCCCCAGATCTACGGGTTGTCGCCCAGCTCCGGCCGGTCCTCGGGTGGCGAGATGGTCAACGTGCTCGGCCAGGGCTTCGGCTCGGTCGCCTCCGATCTCAGCGTCAGCTTTGCCGATCCGGAGGGCGTCGTGAAGCTCGGCACGGTGATGGCGGTGTCGCCCGATGGCACCCAGATCCAGGTCGAGACGCCGCGTTTCAGCACCCTTCCGCTCGAGGAGGACGAGGCGCAGGACGTCACCGTCGCAACCCTCGACGGCGTGGTTTCGCTCGAGGATGCCTTCATCGTTCTTGCCGATGAGCCGACGCCTGATATCGCCTCCTTTTCACCCATCGCGGGTCCGCTCGACGGCGGCACCCTGGTGACGATATTCGGCAGCGGCTTCCAGGTCCCGGTGCAGGTGACGTTCGGCGGGCTCACAGCGCTCGACGTCAATGTCTTCAACGACACCACCCCGGCCGACAACGACCGCATCACCTGTGTCTCCCCCGACTACAGCCAGCGGCAGGAGGTGCCGCCGATCGCGGTCGACATCCAGGTCACCAACGTGACCTCCGGCAACTCGGACAGTTTCGGCAGCTTCACCTACGGCGACCCGCTCTATATCACCGGCAACAGCCCGAGCGAAGGCGGTCTCGGCGATCTCGTGATCATCTACGGTTCCGGCTTCGAGGACCCGCTGCAGGTCTTCCTGGCGGGTGAGCTGATGGAAGTGATCAGCGTCTCCGGCACCGAGCTCGTGATCAAAATTCCGGACGATCTCGCGACCCAGTGCGCCGGCGTTAGTGGAGCCTTCAAGGTAGTACTCCTCGAGAGCGGCCTCGAAGCGGACGGTGGCAACTTCGAGATCATCGGCAACTCGCCGACCGTGCTGTCGGTGAGTCCGATTATCATCCCGGAAGCAGCTCTCGGAACTCCGGCCGCCGACATCTCGGTCACCGGTTCGGACTTCTCGGAGGAAGTGCTCGTCAGAGTCGGCCAATACACCTCGCCGAGCGGCGACGTCGATCGAATCAGCTCGACCCTGATCGAGGTCGAAGACTTGCCGGGTATTGACCAGCTTGGTATCCAATTTGCCACCTCAGGCTGTACAGTCGATTGTGCGTTCGATCCACTCTGCTCGGCGGTCGTTCCCGCCCCCGGTGAGCGCGACACCTCCACCTCGGTGGCTGTCGCTGTGACCAATTTCCCGGGCGCTTGCACCGACGTCCTCAACGGCGCGATGGTCATCGAGCCGACCGCGTCCTCGTGTACGCCGACCGCACCGATCATCACGACATCGCCGACCCCGTTAGGGGGCGCGTTCAATTACCCGGATACCGAGGCTGGCCTCTGCGCACCGACTCAGAATTTCACCGTCTTGAACAGCGGTGGCCAGAATGCGCTCATGACTGTGGCCTCCTCGGCACCTGGGACATTCCAAATAGTGATTGATAACTGCACGGGCGTTCCGCTCCCGTACAATCAGACCTGCTACGTTACAGTCGAATTCTGTCCGGCCTCGGATGTCCCCTACAGCGCAGACCTGACCGTCAGCTGGGTCGATGGGTTTGGAACTCCAGGTACGGGAGATATCGGGCTGGCAGGGACCGGTACCCCCGCCCCCTAGGCTCTAGAACGCCGCCGCCCGTCCGCGGGCGGCGGCTTTTAAAAGTTCATGGACTACCGTCTCGAGCAACTGCGTTTTGAACTCCGGGAGGACCCGTCCTCCCGGATCTTCTTCAAGCTCGGCGAGCACCTCCGCCGGGAGGGTGAGCTCGACGAAGCGATCGAGGTCCTGCGCGCCGGTCTCAAGGTGCACGACCGTTATGTTGCGGCCTGGGTCAGCCTCGGCCGCGCACAGGTCAAAAACGGCGATGCCGAGGGCGCCCAGGTCTCGCTCGAACGGAGCCTCCAGCTCGATCCGGAGAACGCCGTCGCGGCGCGGGCCATGGGAGAGGCCGCGATCATCAACGCTGATTGGGTGACTGCCGTCAAAGCGCTCAAGCGGGCGCGCGGGCTGTCACCCCAGGACGATGCACTCGACGAGCGCATAACCTTTGTCGAGGCGCGCCTCGCCGAGCTCGGCCTCCTCAAGAAGCCGGCCCCGGTTGCCAACATCAGGACAGAGGCGCCCACGGACAGCGGCCAGGGCGAAGAAGCGACCGGCGACGAACCATTCGCCGTCCAGTCGGCGGGCGACACCGGGGTGTGGGATGACGCCAACGATGTTTTCGCCGCCGGCGCGGGGCCGGATGATGGACCCACGGACCAAGGGGAGGCGGACACGGTTGGTGACGAACCGCCGCCCGGGGACGCCGCTGATGCGACCGAAGATTCCGGCGCCTACGCCGTGCCCCCACCGCTGACCGAGGACGATGTCGCCTCGATGGTCGGTGGCGATGAGCCCGATGAAACTGCGGAGCCGGCGGTCGTTGTCCATGATGAAGAAGAGCCCGTGGTTGAGGCCACGGAGCCGGTGGAGAGCTCCTTTGCCGCCCCCGAACCCGAACCCGTGCAGGAATACGAGCCCGAGCCTGAGCCGGTGTTCGAACCTGAGCCGCCATTCGAGCCCGAGCCCGAGCCTGAGCCTGAACCGGAACCCGAACCGGTATTCGAACCGGAGCCGGAGCCTGAGGCCGAGCCCGATGACGATTACGAGCACGAGTACGAGCATGCACAGGAACCGGTCCCGGAACCGGTGCCGACCGCCGAGGTCGAACCGGAACCTCCGCCCGAATCCTGGCCGGATCCGGAACCTGATGGCAATCCCGAGCTCGAAAAAGACACCGACGGCGTTCCACTTCCGACCATGACGCTCGCGCGGCTGGCGATCGACCAGGGGGACCTCGATCTGGCTGAAAGGACCCTCCGCGGAGTGTTGGAGCGAGAGCCCGGACACTCCGAAGCCGCGGAGCTTCTCGAGACGATGGTTGCCGGGCCTCCGGAGGCGGAATCGACTGCTGAGCCGAAGGATCCCTCCGACGCCAAGGCAGAAGCGTTGCAGCGCTGGCTGGACGCGGTTAGACTGGCCTCGGAGAGGCTGAAGACGTGACCTTCGAAGAATCCATGAAAGAGCTACTGGAGAGTTGTCCAGGGGCCCGTGGCGCGGCCATTGTGGACCCCGATGGCATTCCGGTAGTGGTGAGCCCCGAGGACGGTTCTCTCGAGGTCCTGGGGGCGGAGTTGGCGACGATACTCCACGATCTGGCCGAGGCGGCCAGGGAGCTCCAGCATGGACAACTCGAACAGTGTTCGGTCTCTGCGGAGGACGCGGTCATCATTCTGACGACGATCGCGGCCGGGTACTTTCTGGTGCTGGTTGTCAGCCGCGACGGGCTCGCCGGAAAAGGTCGGTTTCTGAGCCGGCTTGCTCGTGCCCGCTTATACTCCGAATTCATCTGAGGTGAAATTCATGTTCAAGTTCGAGGAGATCTGTGAACTGATCCAGTTGGTCGGCTCGTCCGGAGTGGCCAATGTCGAGGTCGAGCACGCAGGATCCCGCGTGCGCATCGAAGGTCGGACGCAGGTGGTTGCGGCCCAGGCGGCCCCGTCCGTTGCCGCTGCTCCACCGGTGCCGCAGCTCGTTTCCGAGGCGCCGGCTGCGCCTGAGCCCGGGACTGCAACTCCTGAAGAGGAAAATCTTCATCCGGTCAGCTCACCCATCGTCGGCACCTTCTACCGGGCCCCCAACCCCGACGCGGATCCCTACGTCAAGGTGGGCGATTTTGTCGAGCAGGGCCAGACT
>Ga0316194_10002237_pt1 | contig 13478 bp, 10 predicted proteins | sample CroRivsedime1_MG_FD_204936 | JGI IMG/M metagenome (GOLD analysis project Ga0316194, IMG submission 204936) | Coastal sediment microbial communities from Maine, United States - Cross River sediment 1 | ecosystem: Environmental > Aquatic > Marine > Coastal > Sediment | place: USA: Maine...
ATCTACCTTGGTGGCTTTGAGCACCGCGTCCGCATTGATCTCGATGCCACGCAGACAAGCTGCGGTATCCGTGGTGAACAGGGGATTACCCGTGCCACCAGCGAAGATGGCTACACGTCCGGAGGTGATACAGGCGACGGCATCATCGCGGCGATAGGCCTTGACGATACCGTTGATAGGGAAAGCGCTGAATACTTCAGCTGGCTGGTTGTTCTGACGCAGCAGGTCACGAAATGCCAGCGCGTTCATCACCGTCGCCAGCATGCCCATATGATCAGCGGTCACGCGATCCATCCCGGCGCGCTCGAGGGTCGCGCCACGCATCAGGTTCCCGGCGCCGAGAACAATGCCAAGTTCGCCGCCGTTGCGCACCAGTGCGTGAATCTCCAGCGCCAGTTTGGTCAGCACAGCAGGATCTATGCCGAAGCCCTCACTACCAGCAAGGGCTTCCCCGGACAGCTTTAACAGCAGACGTCGCAAGTTGGCTCTAGGCTTCGCCGCTGATCTGCGCGGCTACCTCAGCGGCAAAGTCAGTAGCTTCGACTTCGATGCCTTCACCCACTTCGAAGCGGACAAAACGCAGCGCGCTGTTGCCGTCGTCTGCCAGCAGCTTGCCAACGCTGGTGTTGCCATCTTTGACAAAAGCCTGATCGACGAGGCTGATTTCCTGCAGAAACTTGCGCACCCGACCTTCAACCATCTTCTCGACAATTTCTGGCGGTTTGCCGCTGTCTGCAGCCTGGGAGGTATAAATCTCCCGCTCTTTACTCAGCACATCTGCGGCGACTTCCGAGGATTCAACCACCATCGGCGCGATCGCGGTAACGTGCATCGCGATATCCCGGCCCAACTCGTCGTTGGCCTTGGCAAGCTCAACCAGTGCAGCTTTTCGCTTGTCGCTGTGCAGATAGCTGGAGATCGATCCGCCATCAGAGATAAAACACTCTGCACGACGCACATTGATGTTTTCACCAATTTCCTGCACCAGCGTTGCCCTGGCTTCACCGAGCTCCCCTGCCATCAGGGTTTCGAGATCTGTAACACCAGAGTCAAAAACCTGATTCAGAACTGCATCGACAAAACCGATGAACTTGTCATTTTTAGCTGCGAAGTCAGTTTCGATATTGACCTCAATCAGTGCTCCACGGGAACCGTCGTCGGCAACTTTGACACCCAGCAGACCATCAGCAGTCGTTCGACCAGCCTTTTTGGCAGCCTTCAGAGCGCTGCGCTTGCGCAGTTCTTCAATGGCCAGTTCCATATCACCGCCGGCTTCAGTGAGCGCTTTTTTACAGTCCATCATGCCAAGCCCGGTACGCTCCCGAAGCTCTTTGACCATTGCTGCAGTAATTGCCATGTGATTACTCCTTCGTTTCAGCCTGATCAGCATCAGCGCTGCTTGCCGTTTCGGGCGCTGCTGATTGCGCAACCGCTGCTTCAGCGGCCGCTGAAGCGGCCGGAGTTTCTTCCGCTACGCTTTTTTCTTCTATAGTCGCCGCGGGCGCTGTCGCCGCGGGCGCTGTCGCCGCGGGCGCTGTCGCCGCGGGCGCTGTCGCCGCGCTCTCAACGGCCGCTGCCGCAACCGGCGCGTCTTCCTGTACTTCAACGAAGTCGTCGGCACTTACGGTGCCGGCTGCAGAATCTACGCCTTGCGCAATTGCGTCGGCCACGGCCGTGACATAAAGCCGGATGGCTCGAATGGCATCGTCGTTACCCGGTATCACGTAGTCGATCCCATCAGGGCTGCTGTTGGAATCGACAACGCCGAACACGGGAATACCCAGCTTGTTGGCTTCGCTGACCGCGATATGTTCATGCATCACATCGACCACAAACAGCGCATCGGGCAATCCGCCCATCTCTTTGATACCACCCAGGCTGCCTTCCAGCTTGGTCATCAGACGGGTCCGCTGCAGGGCCTCTTTTTTGGTCAGCAGCTCAAAAGTGCCGTCCGTTGCCTGAATTTCCAGTTCCTGAAGTCGCTTGATGGACTGCCGGATGGTCTTGTAGTTGGTCAACATGCCACCGAGCCAGCGCTGGTCGATGAACGGCATGCCAACCCGGTTTGCCTGCTCGCGGATCACCTTGGCGGCAGCGCGTTTGGTGCCAACAAACAGCACTTTGTTGCGACGTCGACCAAATTTGGCGAGTTCTTCCAGCGCATTGTTAAACGCAGGCAGGGTCTTTTCGAGGTTGATGATGTGGATGTTGTTCCGCGAACCAAAAATGTACGGTGCCATTTTCGGGTTCCAGAACCGGGTCTGGTGGCCGAAATGCACGCCGGCGGCGAGCATGTCGCGCATACTGATACTCATTATGTTTTCTCCGGGTTGCGCCTCCGCCGCATCCTGCTTCAAACCCGGTGAATCAGCACCAGATCAGGCTTAAGCCTGACTGACAAATGAAACCCGCGGCACCCGGAAGCAAGTGTCCAGCAGCGTGAGATTTTTTATTTAAAGTTCGACCCTGGTCGGTTTTGCCGTCCAGGATCTTCTAAGGTGCTACGGACAATGGTTCATTGCCCTTAAGCGGCGCGCTTTATACCATAATCGGCTGTCCGCACAAACAGGCAAATAAATGGTCGCCAGACTGACGAGTGAAGACGAGATCGGAAAGATGCGTAACGCGGGCGCTTTGGCTGCCAGCGTCCTGGAAATGATCGGCGAGCACGTCGCAGTCGGGGTCACCACAGACAAGCTCAACGAAGTCTGCCACCGGTTCATTGTCAACGAACTGGACTGTATCCCTGCTCCACTGAACTACTCCAATGGACCAGGACCTGCGTTTCCCAAATCTATCTGCACCTCGGTAAACCATGTGGTCTGCCACGGTATCCCCTCGGATCGGAAGACCCTGAAAAGTGGCGATTGCCTGAATATTGACGTTACGGTGATCAAAGATGGGTTCCACGGAGACACCAGCAAGATGTTCTGTGTCGGCAAGCCATCAGTCCTGGCGCAGCGGCTGATCCGCGTCACCCAGGAGTGCCTTTACAAAGGCATCGAGGTGGTGAGAGCTGGCGCACGGCTTGGCGATATCGGTCACGCGATCCAGCAGCATGCGGAGGCCAACCGTTTCTCGGTGGTCAGAGAATTCTGCGGGCATGGCATCGGTCGGCAATTCCACGACGAACCTCAGGTACTTCACTATGGCCGGGCAAATACCGGAATTACCCTCGAAGAAGGGATGACTTTCACCATTGAACCAATGATTAATGCCGGTAAACGCTTCGTTAAAATCCTTCCCGATCAGTGGACTGTGGTCACCAAAGACCACAAATTATCTGCTCAGTGGGAGCATACCCTGCTCGTTACCGCCACAGGTGCCGAAGTGCTGACGCGACGCTCTGAAGAGTCGTTTGCGTGACCCTCAGCGAAACCGAAGGCGGTATAAAAGACGGCACATTACGAAACTATGGTGACGGCATCAGCGAATCAACGCTGGTATTGCGAGCGCGCCTGAACGAACACAATTCGCAGCAGGCTGACCGCTACTGGAGCCGGCACAACGTTGAAGATCTTCTGATCGATCGTTGCGATTTCTTTGACCAGCTGATCGCAGAAATCTGGCATCAGCATATACCGGAAAAAGCCAACGCAGAGCTCGGTCTGCTGGCAGTTGGCGGCTACGGCAGGGGGGAGTTATTTCCCCAGTCTGATATTGACCTGCTGATTATCGGTCGGCGACCTCATCGCTGGGCTGAGCCGATCAGCAACTTCCTCCACGTACTCTATGACCTCAACCTCGAGGTTGGCCACAGTGTGCGACGACTGAACGAATGCCGACAGTTCGCCAAAGATGACATCACGATCGCCACGGCAATGTTTGAGCGACGCCTGCTGGCGGGTTCCACCCGATTGGCCGGCAAGCTGGACAAAATACTCAGCTCCCCGCGGCTGTGGCCGATTGATCGCTTCTTCCGAGCCAAACGGGACGAACAACTCGAACGTCATAAGCAGTTCGATAACGTCGACTACGGATTGGAACCCAACATCAAATCTTCGCCAGGTGGACTGCGTGATCTGCAAACCGTCATGTGGGTGTTTTTACGCCAGTTCGGCACCGCGCAACCCAAGGCGCTGGAGGAATTCGGCGCGCTGACCCAACAGGAACGAGTGTGGTTGGAAGACGGTCGGCGGTTTCTATGGTGGGTGCGATTTGGTCTGCATCTTGTTGCAGACCGCAAGGAAGATCGGCTGCAGTTCGAATATCAGCGCAACCTGGCTGAGCGCCTGGGGTTTGCCGACACCGATGCCAAGCTCGGCGTTGAGCGGTTCATGAATCACTACTACCGGCACGTTCTGGAGCTGCGGGAAGTCAACGACATCGTGTTGCAGTATTTCGATGAAAGCACCCTGCGCAGCAAAGAGAAGCCGCGCCTTGAACCGATCAATGGCCGCTTTCAGATTCGCAACGACTACCTGGAAACCACCCATGCCGGGGTGTTCACCGGGACCCCGAGCGCTTTGCTGGAAATGTTCGTGATCATGGCGAATCGACGCGACATCTCAGGTGTGAGAGCAGAAACCATCCGCTCAATTCGCGATAATCTGCATCTGATCAACGACGATTTCCGCAATGATCCGACCAACACCAAACTCTTCATCAGCCTGCTGAAAGCACCGTATACGCTGGTCTCCCAACTGACCCGCATGCGTCGATACGGAATTCTTGCCCGCTATCTGCCCGAGTACGGCGAAATCGTCGGACAGATGCAACACGATCTCTTCCACATCTACACAGTGGATGCACACACGATGATGGTGATCCGCAACATGCGCCGTTTTCACTATCGTTCCAGTGAGGCCAAGTACCCGGTTGCCTGCCACTGCGTGCGCAACCTGCCAAAAATTGAGCTTCTGTATATTGCCGGGCTCTACCACGATATCGGCAAAGGCCGGGGCGGCGACCACTCTGAACTGGGTGCAACCGACGTCAGAGCATTCTGCCAGCGCCACCAGATTGGTCCTGAAGACACAGACCTGGTTGCCTGGCTGGTGGAAAAGCATCTGCTGATGTCCAGCACGGCTCAACGCCAGGATATCTACGACCCGGATGTAATCTTGAGTTTCGCCTGCGAGGTCAAGTCAGAACGTCGACTTCAATATCTTTACGCACTGACTGTTGCAGACATCAATGCAACCAACCCCAACCTCTGGAATGACTGGCGGGCCAGTCTGCTGCGCACGCTGTTCAACGAAACCCGAAAAGCACTGCGACGGGGACTGGAATCTCCCCTCGATCGCGACGCTTCAATTCGCGCCTGTCAGTCTGCCGCACGCGAAAAACTCCTCGAAGCCGACATCGACAATGATGCGGTCGATGCCGCCTGGCAGGTGCCGGGAGAAGAATTTTTCCTCCACCATACCCCCCGACAGGTGGCCGAGGTAACGCTGCGCATGATCGAGCACGAACCGGTTGAAAAGCCGTTGGTGGTCCTGTTGGAAAGGCGTGGACAGATTCGCCAGGAAAGCGCGGCTGAGTTACTCATCTACGTTGCCGACAAACCTCGTCTGTTCGTCGGTTGCGTGAGCGCTCTGAACCAGCTTGGGCTTTCGGTTGTCGACGCCACAATTCATACCGCCAGTTCAGGCTTGTGCCTGAACTCGTTTATCGTGCTTGAAGAAAACGGCGATGCGCCGTCTGTTAAGCGTCGCAGTGAGCTTGCGATACAATTTGTCCGCAAGCTTGCCGACGTTGACAGCGATGCGGAGATCGTCAGCCGACATGTACCAAGGCAGCTCAAACAGCTGCCAACCACGACTGAAGTACATCTGACCAACTCAGACGAGTTCGACTATTCGCTGTTGACGGTGATTGCCGCAGACCGTCCGGGATTGCTGGCGGCGATTGGCGGTATTTTTGCGGATCTGAAGATCAGCGTTCAGCTGGCGCGCATTGCCACACTCGGCGAACGTGTGGAAGACGTGTTCGGAATTGTTGATCAAAACGGCGCAGCGATCACCGATGCAGAACGGGTCTATCTGCTGGAGAATACCATCAGGCAACGGCTCGACAGCGAGCTCGCCAGCCTGTCATGAACACCCGACTCGAACTGCTCCAGCCTTATCCATTCGAGCGAATGAACGCGCTGAAAGCCGGTGTGGTCGGCAATCCGGATTTTGCGCATGTGGCATTGTCGATTGGTGAACCTAAACATCCACCACCGGCGGCCATTGTCACACTGCTCAGTGAACCATTCGCGCTGCAGGCTGATCTGGGCGTTTACCCGTCAACACGTGGCAGTGACCTGCTGCGTGAGGCGATCAGCGCATGGCTGCTGCGCAGATTTCAGGCCGAGGTCAGTCCCGACAATCAGATCCTGCCCGTCTCCGGCACCCGGGAAGCGCTGTTTTCTTTTGCTCAAGCGGTGCTCACCGGGTCGGATGCCAGCCTGTGCCTGATGCCCAACCCCTTTTACCAGATCTACGAAGGTGCAGCCCTGCTCGGCGGAGCGCAGCCATATTTTCTGAACACCACCGCCGACAACGACTATCTGCCCGACCATCGAGCGGTTCCGGAAGCTGTATGGCAACGCTGTGAGTTGCTGTTTGTCTGTTCGCCGGGTAATCCCAGCGGCAAAGTCCTGCCGCCAGCGGAAATCACCTGGCTGCTCGAGCAGGCACGTCGCTACAACTTTGTGATTGCAGCTGACGAGTGCTACTCAGAGCTGTATCCCGACGAACAGAACCCGCCACCGGGTTTTCTGCAGATTGCCGCCGAGGCTGGTGATGATAGTTTTGAGCATCTGGTGGTGTTCCACAGCTTGAGCAAACGCTCAAACCTGCCCGGGTTGCGCTCCGGCTTCGTTGCCGGTGACGCCCGTATCCTCGATCGCTACTTCACCTACCGGACTTACGAAGGCTGTGCGCAGCCTGCTCATGTGCAGCGGGCCAGCACGGCGGCATGGTCTGATGAATTGCACGTTGCTGAAAACCGGGCTGCTTATCGAGCGAAATTTGCAGCAGTCAGCCCTGTTCTGGCGGAGGTGTTCGACCTGGAAGCCCCCCAGGGCGGGTTCTATCACTGGCTGAACGTCACAGGTGACGATCAGCAATTTGCCCTGGAACTGTTTCGCGACGTGAACATTACCGTGCTGCCAGGCTCCTTCATCAGCCGCGATTCGGCCGGGATCAACCCGGGTGCGGGACACATTCGCGTCGCCTGGGTTGCCGATCTGGAAAGCAGCCTGGAGGCTGCCCAACGGCTGGTCTCCTGGGTACGCAACCGAGCCTGACGGCCAGCGGGCCGATATGCTAATTTAGCCGCCCTTTCCGCCTGTCAGCCTGGACTCATGACCAACATTTTCGCGTTCGCCCTCGGGATCAGCCGCCACTCCGCCGCCGGTGCCATGCTCGACTGCTACTTTCCTGCGCCATGCATGCAGCCGGACATCAACCTGTCTGAGATCATCAGCAGGCATTTTACCACTGGCGTCACAGAGGTGGCGGCTGCTGTGGCAGCCGCCTTCGCAGATGAACTGCCGGAGGGGCAACTCAAACAGGCCACGCAAGCCCTGACAGCAGGTGAACGGGCGCTGCGGTGTGTAGTACTGGAAAACGATGACGCGATCAGTTCAACCGCGGAGGCTTATCTGAAGCTGCATCTGCTTTCACACCGTCTGGCGCTGCCGAATTCACTCAATTTGGACAACATATTTGCCCACCTGCCCAACGTTGCCTGGACCACCCGCGGACCAATTGCCGTGGATGAGCTGGCCGCGGCTCTGATCAAAGCCCAGACCCAAGGCCAGCATCTGGAGGTAATGGCAGTCGACAAATTTCCCAAAATGACCAACTACGTGGTGCCCAGCGGAGTTCGTATTGCCGACGCCAGCCGAATCCGCCTGGGTGCGTTTCTTGGCGACGGCACCACCGTGATGCACGAGGGGTTTATCAACTTCAATGCCGGCGCACTGGGGCCGAACATGATCGAAGGCCGGGTGTCTCAAGGTGTCACAGTCGGCGCAAACAGTGACCTCGGCGGCAGCTCATCGACCATGGGCACCCTGTCCGGCGGCGGCGAAATTGTCATCAGCGTTGGCGAGAACTGTCTCATCGGCGCCAACGCCGGTACCGGTATCCCGCTGGGTGACCGCTGCACCATCGAAGCCGGCCTGTACATCACTGCCGGGACCAAGATCAGTCTGCTCGATGAAACAGGCACCGAGGTGCGCAAGGTCAAAGCCCGGGAGCTCGCTGGTGGTGATGACCTGTTGTTCATCCGCAACAGCGAAACCGGCCGCATAGAGTGCCGCAGCAACCGTCGGGCCATCGAGCTCAACGCTCAGCTGCACGCGCACAACTGACTTCGACAACTGCCAATGTCCACCCTCGAGACGATTACCGAACTGACCCGTGAACTGGTCTGCCGACCCAGCGTTACTCCGGAAGATGCGGGCTGTCAGCAGCTTCTCGGCAAACGCCTTGAAACGCTCGGGTTCAGCATCGAAAACATGCGCCATGGTGAGGTCGACAATCTCTGGGCAGTTCGCGATCGCGGCGGACCGCTACTGATGTTCGCCGGGCACACCGACGTTGTCCCGACTGGGGCACTCTCGGCGTGGCGCCACGACCCCTTCTCAGCAGTCATCGAAGATGGCCTGCTTTACGGTCGCGGTGCAGCGGACATGAAAGGCAGTCTCGCGGCCATGCTGATGTCCGTCGAGCAATTTGTTACCAAACATCCGGGTAACGGCAGCATTGCTTTTCTGATCACCAGTGATGAAGAAGGCCCAGCGCTTGATGGCACTCAGAAGGTTGTGGAAACGCTGCGGGCACGGCAAGTGCATTGCGACTACTGCGTGATTGGCGAGCCTTCATCAACCGACCAGGTTGGTGATATTATTCGGGTCGGCCGTCGTGGATCGTTAAACGGCCGCCTGAAAATCAACGGCATTCAGGGACACGTCGCATACCCGCAACTGGCTTTGAATCCAATCCATGCTGCGCTGCCAATGCTCACCCGGTTGACGAGCGAACGCTGGGATGAGGGCAACGACGACTTCCCGCCAACCAGTTTTCAGATCTCCAACATCGCAGCAGGTACCGGCGCCAGCAACGTGATTCCCGGCCAGATGATCGTCGACTTCAACCTGCGCTTTTCAACCGCCCAGACCAGCGACGGGATACAGGCTCGCATCGAAGCTTTGTGCGCTGACGATGCGCTGGATCACCAGATTGAGTGGACGGTGTCCGGACAACCGTTTCTGACCCCACGAGGCCGTTTACTGGAGTGTGTTGATCACTCAATTAATTCCGTCCAGGGTTTCATCCCCGAACATTCGACTGGCGGCGGTACCTCAGACGGTCGCTTCATTGCGTCCCTGGGTTGCGAACTGATCGAACTCGGCCCGCTGAACGGAACAATTCATCAGGTAAATGAATGTGTGAAACTGGCCGATCTGGTCAAGTTGAGTGACATTTATCTGCAACTCATGACCGGTCTGCTGGTCAGTGATGCGTAACAAATTTCTTATTGGGGCAGTCGTCTTCCTGACTCTGCTGATTACCCAGGCACCGGCAGGGATACTGCGATGGCTGATCGAGCAGAGCGGCCAGGCGACCCTGATCGGCACCACCGGCACGCTCTGGCAGGGTCAGGGACAGTTGCTCGTGGCCAGACAACCCGTTGGTATTGTCCGCTGGGATCTACAAGGCGTCACAATTCTGCAAGGCAAGCTCAGCTACCATGTTGAGCTTGAAAGCTCGGAGCAGAATCTGACGACATCACTGCAGCTGCTACCAGATACTGGCGTCCAAGCGACCAATGGCACTGTCGCAGCTGAAGCAGTTAATCGATGGCTGGCGCCTTACAACATCCGCTTGAGCGGTCAGTTCACCCTCACAGATGTCGCGCTGCAGTTCAAAGGCGGACGACCGGATAGCGCGGGCGGAGACTTACACTGGGAGGGTGGACCTGTCACCTATCAGCTGGCAGGTGAGATTTCGTCAGGAATACTGCCGGAAATGACCGCGGTCCTCGGCCCTAGGGCAGAGGCTGTGGTATTCGCCGCCGGTGGGCAGACGCCTTTGCTCCAGGCCCAACTGCAGGACAATGGTTTCGCCAAGGTCGGTGTCACCAAGTTGCTGACCAAAATGTTAAACAGGCCCTGGCCGGGTTCGGACTCAGATCACGAGGTAGTGCTGGAGGTTGAGGAACAAGTTTTTTAATATCAACTGCTTATCGGGAGAAGATTGACACTTTGTTTAGTACGTGGACGCCCAGGCTTATCGAGCCGGTTCGGTGGCTGATTATCATCGGCATAGCCGCCACTCTGGCGCAAACCGTGCTGTTCGTGATTTCCGGTCCCCAGTCTTCACGTGCAACATCAGACCCGGTTCGAAATAACGTGCAACCTCAACGCAGTCAAACCACCAGCATCAATGCCATACTGTCGCGGAACCTGTTCGGTGCCGTAGATGCAAGTAACGCTAAAACGGTGGCCGCTCCAACTGTGGAGACCCGTCTACCACTGGAACTCCGAGGCGTCTTTGTTGGTGACGTACCCGAAGATTCCGCCGCAATTGTCGCGCAGAAGGGTAAAACTGGAGAGTTATACGCCATTGGCGCAGTGGTGCCGGGCAACGCTGAACTGATGGAGGTGCACCCGGATCACATCGTCCTGCGCCGCGCAGGCAACCTGGAGACCCTGACATTTCCTGAAGTCAGCTCGGTGCTCGTCACCAACCCCGGGGAGAACACCGCATCAGACATCGGTTCTTACGAAATGATTGAAGATGACTCGGGCAGTGCAGGCTTTGACGCAGACGATAGCGAGACATACGAAGAAAACGGCAGCAGTTCGGCGAGTTGGACACCCGGTCAAGGTGCTGCCAGCACGCCCAGAGAATTTGTCGACAACTACCGGGAGCGGCTGGATGTGGATCCAGAAGGCACGCTCAGCGACCTGGGCATTGCCCCGGTTACCGTCGATGGAGCAGAGGGTTATCGTCTGGGCAACCTCGCACAGTCACCCTATCTGAGCCAGACCGGACTTCAACCCGGCGACGTTGTCCTGTCAGTGAATGGCCAGCCGGTAGGTAACATTCAGCAGGATCGTCAACAGATCGATAGCATACTTGACCAGGGCTCGGCACGACTGGAAGTACAAAGAGGAACGCGGCGGTTTTTTGTGACCGCCTCACTGAAACAATGAAAACAATAATATTCAGTCGACGGATCAGGTTGATTACCGCGACGGCACTGTTGTTGCTGAGCGCCATGAACGCCTGGGCTCAGGAACAGACCTGGAAAATCAATATCAAAAATGCTGACCTGCGGGAGTTTGTCTCTCAGGTCGCTGCGATTACCGGTAAAACCTTTGTGGTCGATCCACGAATCAAAGGCAACGTCACGGTTATATCCAACACCGCAATGGATCAGGACGCCGTCTACGCACTGTTCCTGTCCGTGTTACGTGTACACAACTTCATCGCCATGCCATCAGGGGACGTGATCCGGGTAATACCGAATGCCCAGGGCAAACAGACGCCCGGGCCAGACGGAGATCTGAGCGCGATCGCCTCAGAAGAACTCGTCACCAGAGTAGTTGCAGCTCAGAACGTCGAATCAGCTGAACTGGTGAAAATACTGCGTCCGCTTATCCCTCAGTACGGACACATTGCCGCAGTAGCCAAACCGAACATCGTCATCATCAGCGATCATGCCGACAACCTGCTGCGACTGATGGAAATCGTCGAACAGATTGACGTTGCCGACGAAGACGAGATTGTCATGGTCAACCTCGAACATGCCTGGGTTGGCACCGTGGTTGCCCTGCTGGAGAAGGTTGCCCCGGATCAGATCGGTCGCGGTGCGGCAGGTCCGCAGCGTATTCAACTGATCGCCAATGAGCGCAACAACACCCTGGTTGTCCGCGGAAAATCGCGACCCGTGGCTGAGGTACTGAAGCTGGTGGCCAAGCTGGACCAGCCTGCCACGTCAGCCGGGTCGACACAGGTCTACTATCTCAAACACGCTGACGCTGCCAATGTTGCTGAGATTCTGAACGCACTGGTCGCCGATCAGTCGACCAACACCGAAGAAGGTCTGCAGGCACCAACCATTCAGGCTGATGAGTCTCTAAACGCCATTGTGGTGCGCGCCGATCGCGGCAAAATGGCTGAAGTCCAGGAAATCCTCGACAGTCTGGATGTCCGCCGCAGTCAGGTCCTTATTGAGGCGGCCATTGTTGAGATCTCATTGGAGGATGGTTTTGCTCTCGGCGTCGAATTTGCGGCCGTGGACGCCAGCGGCAAAACCTCACCCCTGGTGACCTCACCGCTCAACGGCGTCGTCAACAACCTGCTCACCGGCTTGATTGGCGGAGGGATTGGCGGTGGCGATGATGGCGATGATGGAGGAACGGATATCAGCGGCGGACTGGGTGTCCTGGACACGCCGACAATCGCAGTCGCCAGGGTCGACCCGGACGGCTTTTCATTCGCCGCAGTGGTCCAGGCGTTATCGACGAATACCAACGCCAACCTGCTGTCGACACCCAGCATCCTGACGCTCGACAACAAAGAAGCAAAAATTGTCGTTGGTAACGAAGTGCCGTTTCGTACTGGTTCCTTCACCACCGACGGTGATGGTTCTGACAATCCCTTTACGACCATTCAACGGGAAGACGTTGGACTGCAGTTGACGGTTACACCTCACGTCCACGACGGCACCTCAGTCCGCCTGGACGTCAACCAGGAAATCACCAACGTCATACAGACCCCCATTGGCGACTCTGCTTTTTCTGATGTCGTCACCTCCAAGCGGACCATTGAAACCACGGTACTTGCTGAGAACCGGCAGACCATAGTGCTTGGCGGCCTGATTCAGGACGACATATCATCAGCACAGAGCAAAGTTCCCTTCTTCGGCAACATTCCCGGAATTGGCAGACTGTTCCGTGCTGACAGCGAAGACACGATAAAGCGCAATCTGCTGATCTTCCTAAGACCAACGGTAATCCGCACTGCTGAAGATGCCGACAAGGTCACCAAGTCCAAGTATGACGACGTCTGGGAAGTGGAGATCTTCTCCCGCGGCGAGCGTGTGACCATTCCGGAAGAAGCAGAAGATCTGTTCAAAGGCCGGCGGAATTAACCCTCCCTGATGACCGATCGGTTCAGGCACCTTAAAAGAATCGGTTATCGTTGTTGCCGCTGGGTGATTGCCCGGATCGCCCGGCCAAAGCTGGCCGGCCCCGAAGCGCTTCCAGAGGCCAGTGGCACTCACAACTATGTTTACGTTCTTGATGCCTTGTCTCTATCAGACCTGATCATTCTCGATCTCACCTGCACTGAACATAACCTGCCGAATCCACTGGACGAAGTGGCAACCAGAGACGGATCCGAACAGCGCCGGTTCTTTTTCCTGAATCGCGCAACCGGCGGTCTGTTTCGCAGAAACACGATGCAGACCTACTCGCAGCGGATGCTGCGATTGCTGGAAGACCCTGACCCGACCTCGCCAGTGCAGCT
>Ga0316194_10002239_pt1 | contig 13470 bp, 4 predicted proteins | sample CroRivsedime1_MG_FD_204936 | JGI IMG/M metagenome (GOLD analysis project Ga0316194, IMG submission 204936) | Coastal sediment microbial communities from Maine, United States - Cross River sediment 1 | ecosystem: Environmental > Aquatic > Marine > Coastal > Sediment | place: USA: Maine...
CTTAAAATTTTGACCCTTGAGGATAGATTTCACGAGACCGGTAAGAACTGATTTGGGCCCAATTTCAACAAAGGTTCGCACGCCCATATTGAATAAATTATTGATCTCACTGACAAAATCCACCGGTGACAACAGATGGTCGCCCAGTAATTGTTTGGCTTTTTCAGGATCAGCAGGATAGGAGGAACCCGTTGTATTGGAAAATACCGGAATATCAGAAGCTAAGATGCTGATGTTTTCAAGGGCCTGGGAGAAAGGTTTTTGGGCGTGTTGAACCAAAGGGCTGTGAAACGCAGCGGAGACGGGAAGCCGAACGGTTCTAAATCCTTTTTCCCTGCATTTTTCTTCAGCTCTGGCCAGAGCGTCCAACGACCCGGATAAAACGCCCTGTGTGGGACTGTTCCGGTTGGCCAGAATAACATCGGTTTTTGTATCTTTGATTAGTTTTTCGAGTTCGTCCAGCGGGGCTTTAACCGCTATCATGCTCCCGTTGCTTTGATCATTGTTACCACCAGCCTGGGCCATCAAACGGCCTCGGGTTATGGCGAGAGAAAGAAATGACTCCAGATCGATCCAGCCGGCGGCACAAAGGGCTGAGAGCTCTCCAAAGCTATGACCGCAGACAGCGTCGGGTTGAAGACCGAAATGTTGAAGGATTTTCAACATGGCCATGCTGACGGTGCCAATGGCCGGTTGGGCAACATTTGTTTTTCTCAACGTTTCTTCTTGAAGGTGTCGATCTTTTTCGTTTTGAGCCGAAAGAGGATAGATATGGTCGGTCAAACAGCCGGTGCTTTCGAATGTTTTGTTAGCACGCTCTATAACGTTCATTGCATCCGGGGAAAAGCAGACCAGGTCATTGCCCATGTTGACATATTGACTCCCCTGCCCGGGGAAGATAAATGCCATCTTTCCGGATGGTTCAGGGCCACCGTAAAACATATTTTCAAGTTGCCATGCTTCCTGTGAAGGGTTATCTCCAAGGGCATGGACGGCGCGGTCCAAAAGATTGATGATATCATTTGATGGTTCAAGAACCAACAGGAACCGATATGGATCTTTGGCCGAAAAATCATTTCTCGTCTTTGCAGCCTTTGCCGATATGTCTTCATGCGAGGGCGCGTTGTCGACAAAGGTCTTAAAGCGTTGAACATCCTGTTTGAGCTGATGTTGATTCAAGGCGGAGAACGCAATGATTTCTTTAGATCCGTCCCAGGAGATTTTTTCTTTTTGTTTCTTGTATTCTTCGATCACCACGTGAAAATTGCTGCCGCCGAAACCGAATGCACTGATGCCTGCCCGGCGCGGATGTTCTTTTTTGGAAAACCAGGGTCGGGATTGGGTGTTCAGGTAAAAGGGACTTTTGTGGATGTTCAGTTTGGGGTCCGGTTCATGGACCTTCAAGGTAGGTGGGAGCACTTTGTGATAAACAGCGAGAGCCGCTTTCATCAGGCCTGCGGCACCAGCCGCTGCCTTGGTGTGTCCGATCATCGATTTCACGGAGCCGAGCGCACACTTTCTGTGGTTGTTGTCCGGTTGGCCGAAAAGACCCTTTAAAGCCTGAAATTCGACTTCATCGCCGACTTTAGTGCCGGTGCCGTGGGCCTCGATGAGTTCCACGGTAGAGGGATCGATTCCAGCTTCATCATACGCCATCTTGAGTGCTTTGGCCTGTCCCTGGGCCCTGGGGGCATAGATGCTCTGGGATTTTCCGTCGCTGGATGATCCGACACCTTTGATGACCGCGTAGATCCGGTTTCCGTCTTTTTGGGCATCCTCGAGCCGTTTGAGAACAAACAGCCCGATCCCCTCTCCAAGAACGGTCCCATCGGCATCTTGTGAAAACGGTCGTACATCTCCTGTGGGGGAAAGCACCATGGTTTTGGAAAAACACATGTGCATGAAAATGTCGTTGAGCATGTCAACGCCACCGGTAATTACAGTATCGCTTCGACCTGAAATAAGTTCCATGACCGCAAGATGGATGGCACTCATGGAGCTGGCACAGGCTGCATCTACCACACAGTTCGTACCGCCAAGATCCAGACGATTGGAGATTCGGCCGGCAACAACATTCCCTAAAAGTCCGGGAAATGAGCTTTCCTGCCAGGATACGTATGAATCGGATATTTTCTGAATGACTTCTTCGGTTTTATGAGGATCGATTCCCGAATCTTCAAGGGCGCTTCGCCAGATGGGATGCCCCAAACGGGCTCCCAGGGGGATCACAAGCTCCTGGGTCCCGGTGACGCCCAGAATGACGCTGGTTCTGCTCCGGTTGAACGCGTTATCTTTTTTGTTGAAGGCATCTTCAAGGGCTTTTTTAGCCACAACCAGACCGAGAAGCTGAGAGGTGTCCGTGGCTTCAAGGGAAGACGGCGGGATGCCGAATTCAGTAGGATCAAAGGAAAGCGGCGAGGCAAATCCGCCGCGCTTGCAGTAAACATGATCCGGTTTTTTGGGATCTGCATCGAAAAAATCTTTCCAAGACCAGTGGGTTTCCGGCACGTCGGTGATGGCATCTTCACCGTTAAAAAGGAGCCGCCAGTATGCTTTTAACCCGGACGATTTGGGAAAGAGACACCCCATGCCGATGATGGCCACCGGAAATTGGCGTGGTATTTTATTGTTTGTCGGTTTCAATAATGATCTCTTAGTGCTCTAATTCGTATTCGTAGATTCGATGACGTATTTTTATCAGTACATTTATCCCGTATAAGCTGAAGTCCAAAAGTTTGAAGTTTGAAGTGCCTAAAGTGAGCTAAAGTTGAGGAACGCGCTTTCAGCGCAATCAATTATAATTAAAATTGATAGAATACCTTAACTTCCCCGTTTAATACGGAATAAAAATTCCGAAATACCCCGTAGCTTGCTGCGGGGATAGGAATTTTAGCCCGTCAGAGGCGGGTAAACTTTTCGCCAGACTGAGCGGCATAGCCGCGTTCCATAAAATCGTTACACGATTTTATTTAGAGAAAAATCTGAACTTTTAATAATTTGTTAAACATAATGCAAGAAAAAAGTATTTGCAAGTAAATGATCATAAAATAATAGTTGACATGGTGGTATAACAAGTGGTCAATTAGTGTCCATCCATAAATGGTCTTTTTGCCCAATCTCTGCGCCTGCCCCGAAGATCCCCGTGAAGATGCCGGGACAGGCCGGCAGATCGTACTGGGGCATTTATTTTTCTCGCATCCCCCTCCGGGACATAGGCTCTAACCTCCGGCCTGTAAGCCCTGCGGGCTGGAAGCGAGGCCGGAGGCTTGATTTTGAACAAAATCCTCATTTATTGATGGGCACTAAGTATGACAACTCAATTGTTAATATCGGATAAAAATACTATTATATTATAGACTTATATTAAAATATGGGTGCGAAACAAAAAGTAGGGTTGTTATATCAATACAACAAGCAATGGGAGTGGAATATGATCAAATTTTTTACTAATAGGGAGCTTTCCGAAAAGTTGGGCATCAAATTGGCCAAGTGGAAACGCTGGTCCCGAGAATTTCTGCCCCCGGACCCATTGGGCGGGATGCAGTCCGGATATGCCAGACAATACAATCCGGATCAGGCGTTTACGGTATTTTTTGGTGGGCATCTGGTGGCGGACTTGAAATTTTCGATTCCCGAAGCCAGGCAAATAATCCAAGATTTGAATAAATGGCTCTCTGAAAAGGGTTTTTTCTTTGACCTAAGGGGGCATTCAGTTTCCGATAAAGGTATTGATGCGCTGATCAAAAAGTACATCATATTTATACGGCGTGAAAAGGGGTCGGATAAGCGCTTCAAATTTGTTTACACGGTCAGAGGCATCATTTCAAATGAACCGGTCCAACAAAAGGGCTTTGAAATGATGAAAAAACTGTATGTGGAAGCATCCGTCAATCAAGGGCCTGAAAAACCATCGGAGATAGATATGAATGTTGTTAAAACCTTATATATTACCGGTATATTGACTGGTTTTGTCGATGCAACAGGGCTGGATAGGGCGAGATATGCGATACTTTCATAATAATCTTTATTTTCACTGCAGGGGCAAGAAGACACAGAGAATTTATGGTTCTTCTCCCGAACAGTTTCGATCCACGATAAGGAAAGACACTCATTAGGTATGACAACTTTTTTGTTTGCTATTAGATTTCTGGACTTTTGAGCACTTATTTAGTGGTATTTCACTTGGTACAATCGCTATTAGATGTAATTGGAAAATATTTAAAAAACAATTTCGTATCGATAAAGATGATATAAAAACAAGTTTTTTCAATATAATATTAGTATTGTTTGCTGCATATCTTTGGGAGACTGTTGAACACTACCTTGAAATTGGAATTGCTGGTTATACAGTTGAATGTTGGTTTCAAGGAGTTGAATATTGGGCGAATAGGATTATAGCTGATCCTTTAGTAATGATATTGGGATATTATATAGCAAAAACACAACCAAATCTTGTGAATCCAGCAAGGTTTATGTCTATTTTATGGTTGTTCTTCCACATATTTGTTTTTCCGCACAGTATGTATTTACACGAATTATTATGGAAATGAGAATTTCAATAGAGCAACCGAACTCCCACTCAACCAAACGGCAAACCGCCGGTAAGTTTATTCGTTACCCAGCTTTTGATTTCTGCTATAAATCTGCTTTCCAATAATCTAAGCAGCAAATGTTACTGATCATTTTAAATACCTAACAGGATGTTACCCAACAACAATACTCTTTGAGCGCGCATTAGCAGTTATATTTACAATTTACAGAAACAATTTATAATGATATTAATTTAAAGGATATATTTTGACAACAAGACGGTATTCTTTGATGGAATTCTTTTTTGCCTCAAATGTAAATTTCAAAATTTCTTGAAGATCGAGTACGTATCAATAGAATATTTTATCCAACTTAAGCAAACATCCGATCATGAGATCTAACTTTCATAAATATTTTTTAATTTTGACGGGCGTTTTCTTATTATTTTTCATTGCTTGCAATCATAATTTTCAAGAAAAGATTCCTCCAAAAGCAATTAAAGGTATTCTCGATCTAACCGATTGGAATTTTAAAAGCGATGGCGCCGTAGAACTTTCCGGTGAGTATGAATTCTACTGGAAACAACAATTAGCGCCGTCGGATTTTACTGGGGCAACTCCGCCTCAAAAAACAGGATTCATCCAACTGCCTGGGTTTTGGAACGGGTATGAGATAAACGGAAAAGAGCTTCACGGAGATGGATACGCTACATATCGCTTGAAAATTCTCTTGCACGAAAAAGAGGAACATCTTGCGCTAAAATTATTAAGCATAGGTACCGCATATACCCTTTTTCTGAATGATCAAAAAGTAAGTTCGATTGGGATCGCCGGAAAAGATCGTGAAACCACAGTTCCTCGGTATTTTCCCCAGATCATTGATTGTAAGGTTGAAGCAAACCAAATCGAGCTCATTTTTCAGGTATCAAATTTTCATCACAGACGAGGGGGACCCCGGGAAGTTATCCAGTTGGGGGAAGAAAAAGGCATTCAAAAAATCAAGGAAAACAGACTTGGCTTTGATCTCTTTCTATTCGGCAGTATTTTCATTATGGCATTGTATCATTTTTGTCTTTTTACGCTCAAAAAAAAGGAGCGTACATTTCTATATTTTAGTATTTTCTGTTTTCTAGTTACGCTTAGACTTCTTGCCACAGGTGAAAAATATATCATTCATTTTTTTCCAAACATTCCCTGGGAACTGCTTGTCAAGATGGAGTATCTTTCTTTTTATCTCGCAATTCCTGCATTTGTACTTTTTATTCAAGCCTTTTTCCCTCAGGAGATTCCAAGACGAATTCTGCACCTGATCGTTTCTATAGGGCTTGCTTTTTCATGTGCCGTACTCTTTACACCGGCAAGAATTTTCTCATACACGCTCCAAATATATCAAATTCTCACTATCATCATTATTATATACGGGCTTTATGTACTCATCGTTGCTTCAATCAGAAAAAGAGCCGGGGCCTTTATTTTTCTCCTTGGGTTTATCATTTTGGCTTTTTCAGCCATCAATGACATGATGTACGCTGAAGCGATAATACAGACAGGATACTTTGCACCTTTGGGCCTTTGTATATTTATTTTTTTTCAGGCATTTCTTCTATCTCTTAGATTGACAAAGGCCTTTGAATATTCCGAGATACAGTATAAAGAACTGAAAGAGACTTACCGCGCGTATAGAGAAGAAATCATAGATCGTGTTCAGGCCGAGGAGGCTTTGTATGAAAGCGACAAGAAATATAGGACAATTCTTAACAACATGGAAGACGGATATTGGGAGGTCGACCTGTCCGGGAATTTGACCTTTATAAATCCGGCCCTGTGCAGGCATCTCGGTTACTCTCAGGAAGAATCGATCGGCATGAACAATCGGCAGTTTATGACTGAAGTTACGGCTGAGAAAGTATTTCAAACTTTTAACGAAGTTTATCGAACGGGGAAACCCGCGTTGGCATACGATTGGGAAACCATCACAAAGGATGGAACAAAGAAGTTTATCGAGACCTCCATTTCACTGTTATATGATTCAAAAGGTGAACCCATCGGTTTCCGGGGTGTTGGGCGTGACATTACCGAGCGTAAACGGGCCCAGGAACAGGAAAGATTACATCAAGAGCAACTTTTTCAAGCAAGTAAAATGGTTGCGTTGGGCACACTGGTTTCCGGCGTGGCACATGAGATAAACAATCCCAACAATTTTATTCGGTTAAATACACCCACACTGCAGGAAGCATGGGAAAGTGCTCTGCCGATCCTTGAGGAATACTACACGGAGAATGGCGATTTTATGATAGGCGGCATGAAATACACCGAGATGCGTGAAAAGATACCGGTATTGTTCTCTGGAATATTGAATGGGTCCAAACGTATCATGCAAATCGTTGAAAACTTGAAGAATTTCGTACGAAAGGATGTTTCCGAGGCAGAACAATCTGTTGATATTAATGCTGTTTTACAATCTGCCATTTCACTCATTTCGAATATGATAAACAAATCCACACATCATTTTTCAGTAGAATATGGTAAGGATTTACCATCGCTGACCGGTAATTTTCAGAGGCTCGAACAGGTATTTGTCAATTTGATTCAAAATGCCTGCCAGGCCCTTAAGGAACCTACTAAAGGCATTTTTGTTTCAATCTCCTGTGATGAAGAGATGAACAGTATTGTGGTTAAAATACGGGATGAGGGCACGGGGATCCTCCCCGAAAATTTGTCGCAGATTACGGACCCGTTTTTTTCCACCAAACACGATTTGGGAGGCGTTGGACTGGGTTTATCAATTTCTTCAAAAATTGTGGAAGACCACGGTGGTCGAATGATTTTTGACTCGGAAATCGGGAAGGGAACAACGGTCGAGATTATTTTGCCCGTTCATGAAAAAAATAATACATTGAAAGGGATAATAGAATGAAAGAGTCTGTATACCCCGAATGTCCAGTCTTTTTGGCGGATGACGAAGAGCAGGCTTTGGATAGTTTTGAAATCGCGCTCCGTTCTGCAAATATGAATCATTTTATCCGCTGTCAGGATAGCCGTGACGTGATGCCGACGCTTTCTAATCGGGATGTTGAAGTCATGCTTCTCGATTTGAGAATGCCGCATGTGTCCGGTGAAGAATTGCTTCAGATGATAAACAGCGATTTTCCAGAAATTCCTGTCATTATCATTACAGGAGCAAATGATGTGGAAACAGCCGTAAAATGCATGAAACACGGGGCATTTGACTATATGGTCAAACCTGTTGAAAAAAGTCGCCTTGTCAGCGGTGTAAGACGGGCCTTGGAACTCCGTGAATTGCAAAAAGAGAACAGATTGTTAAAAGCCCATGTTTTGTTCGACAAGTTAGAGCATCCCGGGGCTTTTTCGGAAATTGTGACAAACAGTGCCGGTATGCGGTCTATCTTTCAATACGTTGAGGCGATTTCTAAAAGCCCACGGCCGGTCCTGATTACCGGAGAAACCGGTGTCGGCAAGGAGTTGATTGCCAAAGCGGTCCATGCTTTAAGCCATCGAGAGGGCGATTTTGTGCCTGTAAATGTGGCGGGTTTGGATGATAACGTTTTTGCGGATACGCTTTTCGGGCATAAGAAAGGTGCCTTTACCGGTGCAGAGCAGGCCCGTGGCGGTTTGATAGAACAAGCGTCAGGAGGAACACTTTTTTTGGATGAGATCGGTGATCTGAGTGCTCCGTCACAAGTAAAACTCTTGCGGCTTTTACAAGACGGAGATTTTTTTCCTCTTGGATCCGATGTTGCCAAGAGTTCTAATGCCCGAATAATTGTTGCCACCAATCAGGACCTCGATGGGCTGAAGTCGTCCGGCAGATTTCGTAAGGATCTTTACTATAGGCTCTGCGACCACCATATTCATGTTCCACCCCTTCGTGAGCGTATGGAAGATCTGAACCTTCTTGTGGAACACTTTTTGGGGAAAACATCCAAAACACTGGATAAGAAGGAACCTACGCCGCCTGATGAACTGACCATCCTGCTTTCGACCTACAATTTTCCTGGAAACATCAGAGAGCTGGAATCCATGGTTTTCAATGCGGTCAGCAGTCATAAATCCGGCAAGCTTTCCATGGAGAGCTTCAAGTTTCATATCTTTCAAAAGCATCCTTCGTTTAAAACAGAATCAAAACAGTTGCTCGAAGAGAAGAAGGTCTTGCTGTCTTTTTCCGGGCAATTACCAACACTCAAACAGGCGGAACAACTCCTCATTGATGAAGCCATGAAACGGGCAAGTGACAACCAGTCCATTGCGGCATTGAGTTTGGGAATAACGCGACAGGCATTGAACCGGCGTCTGAGATTGAAAAACAAATAGTCCTTAATTCTGATTCGGCATATCAGATAATACGCTATAGCCAAAAGAAAACACAGGATACCCCGTTTAAAACGGTGCAATTCATTTTGCGCTGTAAACATTTCTTGCTAAGTTCTAACTTTATGATTTAACACCATTCTCTTCAATTTTCTATGGCCACGTCAAATTATGTTGCGCCCTTCTGCCCTCTCTTTTTTGATTTAAAAAATTGTTAAAACCCAAAATATAATCTTTTAGTTTCTAAAATCTCTTTCAAAACTCTCTGAGTATTTTATTGATAATACATTAATTTGTTTGATTTATCCCGGCCTCGTTCGCTTTTCAGATAAAACTCAACGCAAAAAGTTTATCCTGTCAACTCGTATTGGCACCGCTCTTGCTGTTCATTATGTCAAAAAAAAGGATCGATTATGAAGTGGCTTGAGGAAGTACAGACAAATGACCTCCAAGAAGTGGGCAGAAAAGCCTTTGAGCTGGCCCGCCTGAAACGATCGGACTTTCCTGTCCCCGATGGGTTTGTATTAACCTGTTCAACTTGCCAGGAAATTATTTCAAAGAGGTCGAGTCTCAAAAAGGGCATCAAATCAAAAAGATTGATCAATGAAAATGCCTTCCCTGGGCAGATTTCTGAAAAGATTTTGTCGGGATTTCGTTTGCTTGGAATGCCCGTAGCCGTCCGATCCTCTGCAGTGCAAGAGGACCGCCAAGGCGTTTCGTTTGCCGGACAATATGAAACGGTTCTAAACGTTAGTGGAGAAAAGGACCTTTTTCAAGGGATTAAATCCTGCTTTAATTCACAATTTTCAGAACGAGTTCAAGAATATGCAAGAAGAAATAAGATTTCCGGTGATGCACTAAGTCTTTCGGTTTTAATCCAGAAACAAATTCAACCGGATGCATCGGGCGTATTGTTTACTGTGAATCCCGTCACCGGTAGTGATCAGGAGATGGTATTGGAGGCTGTAAAAGGGCTTGGCGAGCCCCTGGTTGCCGGTAAGGTTCAGCCGCACAGATATCTGATTAACGCTTTCTCAGAGAGAGTCATAAAGAAAGCTTTTTCCGCGGATCGGATCGAACTTTTCACAAGACCCGATGTAGATGTCGCCTTTAAAAATGTACAGAGGACCGGAACTCTCCTTGATGACCAAATCCTATGGGACTTGGTCCGTATGGCAATGAGAATACAGACTTTGTATGGGTGTCCAATGGATATTGAATGGGCCGTTGCGGATCGAAGAATTCATATCTTACAGGCTCGACCTATTACTGCCATGGGATATCAGGGAATAAATGGAGAATGGACCACTGCGGACTTTCGGGATGGAGGGGTTTCTTCCGAGGTGGTTACACCTTTCATGTGGTCACTCTATGAACGTGTGTTTGAATCTGCAATGCACACCTATTTAAAAAAGATCCGCCTAATTCCAAGAAACGACAAAACGCGGTGGTCTAAAGTCTTTTTTGGCCGTCCTTACTGGAATGTGGGCGCTGTAAAAAAGGCTCTTGCCAGAATGCCCGGATTTAATGAGCGAAATTTCGACCAGGACTTGGGCATAGAAATAACATACGAAGGTAATGGCGCGGTTACACCTTTCAGCCCAATGAGTGTACTGCGGGCAATTCCTGTAATGCTGGCTCTTAAAAGGATGTATTTTCATCAACACGTAAAAACACAAAAAGCCATAATAAAATTTAAACACTATTTGAAATCATTTAAGGCGAAAAACCTTTTAAAGATGAACGATGGTGACTTGGAAGTATTGTTTGAAGATCTTGTTTGTCATCGCCACTTTGAGCTGGAGACAGCTTACTTTAAAACCATTTTTAACACGGCGAACGCCCGGCTGGAGTTCAAGGCAGTCTTCGATCAAGCAAACAAAAAAGGGGCCTGTTTTCGGTATCTTCCTTTGATTACAGCATTGAGGCCGCTAAAACCCGTCATTCCATTATTTAAGCTATGGAAAATCAGCCGACACGTCCGAAGAGATCCTAAGGCAATACAGGTTTTGGAAACCGGAAAGATCGATAAGATTTTTGCGCATTCGACGCTGGGGAAGGCACTGAAAAATTTTATCAAGAAATACGGTCATCACAGTACCCGGGAGTTGGACCTCAGGATACCCCGATGGTTGGAAGACCCAACGTTTATTATTGAAACGCTCCAGGCGTACTCCAGACTTGAGGATGAGAATAACCCGCGAACCAATGTCGCAATTAACCGAAGTATTTACGAAAGTGAACTTAAAAAATTGCGTCGATTCTTTTCAGGATTTAGACGTATCCAAAGAGAGCGCTTTATGAAAAAACTGAAAAATGTTCGTTTCCATACCTGGTACAAGGAAGAAGTTCGAGATTGGTCAACCCGGGCATACAGTCTTATTCGGAGTGTTTCTTTGGAAGTGGGACGCAGATTGATGCAAAGAAACATTTTGGATCAAGAGGTCCATATCTTCTACCTTTCCTACCAGGAAGTCATCGATATTTTTAGAGACAAAAACCCGGACCTAAAAGCAATACGACGGCGTATCGAAGCCAATAAAGCATATATGTTGTCCTTTCGTCACTTTGAAAATCCCAATGAAATAGGGCAACGGCGGAAATACCGGCATGACAGAATGGAAAAAAGACCCGGTACATATGCAAAATATAAAGGAATTTCCTGTTCATCCGGAAAGACCAAAGGTGTTGTTCGGGTAATTCGAGACATTGGCGAGGCCGATAAACTTCAAGCAGGAGATATCCTGGTCACACGGTTTACCGATCCGGGCTGGACACCTTTGTTTCCATTGATATCGGGTGTGATAACCGAAACAGGGGGTATATTGTCCCATGCCGCTGTCATAGCCCGCGAGTATGGTGTTCCTGCGGTTTTAGCGGTCCAAAACGCCACAGGCAATTTGGTGGATGGCCAAAGGGTTATTCTTGACGGCGATAAAGGGGAGGTACAAATTTTATGCTGACATTTGATTTTCCAAAAACAGCCCATACAAAAAATTTTTTCAATACAGACCATTTAGACCCAGAAAACGGTTTTTACTTCAAGAGTCCTGATTCAGGAATCGATGCGTATTTTCACTTCGTAAGGCCGGGTTTGAAAAATCGACTCGGACTTCTTGGGTTGGACGTGGTTTATAATAGGGGGCTTTTCGATCGTCTTTACTACACGGACTGTTCCGGTAAAGAGGTCGAAATCCTGGATCTGGTGGGCGGGTTTGGAGCGTGCCTTCTGGGACACAATCATCCGAATATTATATCGGTTCTTTTGGACAAGACAAAACAGGCTCAACCCAATCTTGTACAGGGTTCGGTCCAGGCCGAATCCGGCCTTCTCGGTGAGCGCTTATCCCGGAGACTATCCAGCGTAACCGGCAAGTCTTATGTCTGCATTTTTGGCAACTCGGGTGCTGATGCCGTGGATATTGCCATGAAACATTCCGAGTTGGAGCGAATAAAGAAAATACACGAATTGAAGAGAAACTTGCTTCATACATTCACAGGCATAAAGAATATACTTCATGACAAGCCTTGTCCAGCAGACTCAAACGTACTGCATCAAACAGGTCTTTTTAAAGGGGGGATTGTTTCTGATTCATTGGAAGAATGTTTATACCTGATTGAAAGCCATAATCTAAAGGTTTTCAGTCGCTCCCCGGTTTACATTGCATTGAAAGGGGCTTTTCACGGAAAAAGTGTCGGTTCTCTATCGCTAACATACAATGCAGATTATCGCCGACCTTTTGCCGAACTCTTACAGGAGTCCCATTTTCTCGATTCCTTTGATAAAAAAAGTATTGAGACAACCTTTAGAGAATCGCTGCAAAATTACTACACAGTGAAATTGACTGAAAACTCCGGCCTGAAGATTAATAAAAAACCGATGAGCAATATAGCGGCACTATTTGTTGAACCCATTCAGGGAGAAGGGGGAATTTTGCCGATCGGAAGTGACTTTTTGAAAGATTGCAGGAGACTCTGTGACGAATATGGGATTCCAATGATTTTTGATGAAATCCAATCCGGATTGGGACGGACCGGGAAGTTTTTTGCGTCGGAACACTCTGGCGTCTCCGGAGATATCTATTTGCTTTCAAAATCTCTTGGGGGCGGTATCGCAAAAATTTCGGCAACGCTGGTCGATCGGGATCGATATGTGGATGAATTTTCGCTCATCCACTCATCCACCTTTGCAGAAGATCCTCTTTCATCGGCCATAGGGAACAGGGTCCTCGATGTGTTGGAAAGGGATCATCTTCTGAAAATGGCAGAGGAAAAGGGCTTTTACCTCAAAAGTGGTCTTGTGAAATTAAGTGAACGATATCCTGGAGCCATTGATACTGTTCGTGGAAAAGGCCTCATGTTGGGCGTTGTACTCGCTTCTCAAGAAAATTCAGATTCATTATTTATACGGGAGATCCATAGGGCGGGCCAGCTTACATACTTCGCTTCAGGTTACCTGTTCCACCAAAATAAAATCAGAGTCTTCCCCACATTGAGCGCTCCTCGTGTGCTGCGCCTTGAACCCTCGGCATACATTTCATACATGGACCTTGACAAAGTGTTGCATGCATTTGAGCGTTTGTGTGAAGTGTTGACTGAGAACAACACTCAT